>Ga0208627_1000001_pt1 | contig 316556 bp, 285 predicted proteins | sample LakWasMet13_LOW5_2_FD_183861 | JGI IMG/M metagenome (GOLD analysis project Ga0208627, IMG submission 183861) | Freshwater sediment methanotrophic microbial communities from Lake Washington under simulated oxygen tension - Sediment Metagenome... | ecosystem: Environmental > Aquatic > Freshwater... | reverse complement strand
GTCTCAGTAAGGCGCCCGTAGCTCAGCTGGATAGAGTACACGGCTACGAACCGTGCGGTCGGGAGTTCGAATCTCTCCGGGCGCGCCATACTGAAATAAATTATTCCCCTGTAGCTCAGTCGGTAGAGCGGATGACTGTTAATCATTAGGTCGGCGGTTCGAGCCCGTCCGGGGGAGCCAAATAAAAGAAAGCCTTACATGCAAATGTAGGGCTTTTTTTATGCTTAAAATTTTCCGCAGGGCGCTTCAAACTGTATATTACAATCGTAAAAGGCTTCACTCTATTAGACTATACAAGCCCCGAAGCCTTTGAGGCTAAAAAAACGCTTAGCCATTGTCCGAGAAATCCTGGCAAAACCACAATGAGCTTATGACAGATTTTGATCAAGAAATAACAGTAGTCGATTTTCAAGACCGGGATTACACACGCTATGCAAGACATTTTGCAGGGTGTCTAGTTCTTACTAAGGATGAGCAACTGCTATTACAGAAACGAGGCGATAACTGGGACCGATTCCCTGGCATGCTGGCCACATTCGGCGGACAAGTGGACTCCGGTGAAACAGCTGATCAAGGCTTGGCGCGCGAATTACATGAAGAACTCGGCGCCACAGTAAATTTACCTGATGAAATCTATTTGGGCGCCATCACCAAGTCAGGTTTGCCTAACGCACTGATCCATGGCTATTTCTGGCATGACAAAGAAGGCACCATTACCGGTTGCTATGAAGGTGAGCCTGCATTTTTTAGTTGTGCTGCCGACATTTTTAAGCAATCGAACATCACATCAGATGCCTATTGGATTGTTAAGCAATGCATCAGTAGACGATTAATTGATTAGTGCGCGGGGTTATTATATCCCGCCAATTCGCAGTCCCGTACTATGCGTACCTTTTGATACCCGGATAAAAAACGATGGCACGCACAGCGTATCTACAGGGCTAATTGGAAAAAAATGAACACAGAACAACTCAAACAGCTCGAAAAAGACCTTTGGTCAGCCGCAGACAACCAATGATATTGAAAAGGCGCGCTTTAAAAAAATTATCGAGTATATGAAATCGGTGGATATGGCGGTGGTGATCAGCGACCCCAAAGCCGACGAAGAACGCTTCGAAAAAGCCGCGCTGGATATTAAGCCCCACATCAAACGCCTGGATCAGCTGGACGAACACGGCCACGACCTGGAATATAACTTTAAAGCCCCGGAACACCCTTTTGCAGCTGGTGTTTGTCTGCGCGATGTGGCTGACGGGGTTTGATGCGCTGACGGTATCGACCTTGTACCTTGATAAACCCATGAAAGACCATACGCTAATGCAGACCATTGCCCGGGCAAACCGGGTGGCGGCCTGTAAAATCAAGGGTCATAGAAGACAAATGGCGATATCGTCGATTACTACAATGTCTTTCGCAATATGAAAAAAGCCCTGCGCGATTACGCACAAGGCAGTGACGATGAGGGCAGGGAAGGCGAGCAAGCGCCTGTCAAAGAAAAGTCGGAGTTATTTGTTTTGCTGGATAATGCGATTGCGCAGACGGTGGGCTTTTGTAAAGAACGTGAGATTGATCTGGAGGGCATTGTTCATGGTCAGGATGCATTTAAAAATATCGCCCAGTTTGAGCAATACGCCGATAGGCTGCTGAGCCTGGATGAGTGGCGCAAATCCTTTTACGTTTATGACAATACGGTGTCGGGCTTGTATGAAGCCTGTAAACCCGAGATATTCAAACAAGCCCCAAGGCCATTGATTGCGGTCATTCAATACTTGCGCGGCGTGATTGATATGCACGTTGTGCAGGCGGATATAGATGCTGTTGTCAAAAAATTTCCGAATTGCTTGATGAAAGCGTGGCGGTGGATAACGCCGAAAAATTTGCCGTTAAAGAGCATCAAGCCGAATACCGGATTGTCCAGCAAGGCAAGGTTTGGGACTTAAGCAAGCTTAACTTCGACAAACTGAAAGAAGAGTTTAAAGAGGCAAAATACCAGCATATTGAAATCGCCGAAATGCACGCATTTATCGAGGACAAACTCAGGCAGATGATGGAGCAGAATCACACCCGGGTAGATTTCGCGCAAAAGCTGCAAGCCATTATCGACCAGTACAACGCCGGTGGCTCATCAACGGAAAACTACTTTGAAGACCTGATGAAATTTGCCGAAGACATGAAAGAAGAAGATGAGCGCCATGTCCGCGAAGGTTTGACCGAAGATGAGCTTGAACTTTACGACACTTTGCGCAAAGACAAGATGACCAAAAACGAAGAGCAAAAAGTCAAACTGGCCGCCAAGCACTTAATCACCCGCTTGTTGGACGAGCACCCCAAAGTGCTGGTACAGGATTAGTGGAAGGATGGCCAAACGCAACGCAAAGTTAAAGCGGCTGTCGAAGAAGTATTGGATCACGATTTGCCCGATAGTTATGACCGGATCACCTTTAAGGAAAAATCGGATAATGTGTTTGAGCTGATCGTGGATTTTGCCGCTAATGGAAAAAAATGGGCGGCGTAGGTGTTTTTTGCTGCTTCGTTGATGCTGGAGTTATGAGTTTCTGAAAGGATTGTTCTATTAACGCCGATTGAAAATTGATCAACTTTATGGCCTGACTCTGATTTAGATTGAGCAACGAGTTTGGCCGGTTTTGCCGACCAGCAAGCTAACAGGCTTAGGATGCAAAAAATACCCCATTCTCAAGCCGAGAATGGGGTGTTTTGTTTTCTATTGTTTGCGAAAGCCAATTGCATCAATCTTCTTCATAAACCTTGTGGCTTCTTGGAGATTTTAAAGGCTGGCCTTGTCAATTACCACGCAAGTACCATGCAAGATTTATCAGGTAATAGGCAAATCAACATTGAAAGCTTACCAAGTAATCAATGTACGCCTTACTAAATCAATGTCTTACGGTAAATTAAGCGGGTAAAGTTAGTGTTGATAACTGGAAAATATTGAGTGTTGATTTACATGCAAGTTGGCAATGTTGTTCAAAAGCTCATCACCAGTCCAGATAGATTAATTGGTTATAAAATCTCTATGCACGCATTGTTTTCTCTTAATAATGCTTGTTCTATGGCTTTTTGATTATCTTTTAGAGCTTTAATGGTAGCGGCTTTGAATTGTTACCCATTTTAATTAAACTATTTTGGGTGGTTGGCCATAAAGGATATTCATGTCGTAGAAGTCAGCGCCTTTTGTAGTGATTACAAGATCATTGTTGATAGCGTATCGCCGAGTAGCTTTATCGTTAGCTTGTTCCAGTCCCACAGCAACTTGAGTAGAATTTGGATGTAGATATTGGGTGAAGGGGTACGATCCGCCGCGATAGATTTTCATTAAGTAATAACTTCAATGTGTTAAGACTGGCCAAGTTATGCTTTCTGTTTGCTGCAAAGCGTAAGCATGCGCTTAGGTAAGCTGGGCTTAGCCAGAATTTGCGACAGAACCTGGAGTGGCACATTGTTTAGCTCATGCTACGAAGCCGACTGACTAGTTGGGAAATAATCAGAACGACAAGCGTAATCCAGCTTCTACAATATGATCAGATATGTAGGATTGCCCTAGACGCGTTTCATAGCGCACGAATCCTGAACCTCCATTCGGTAAAGTTGCGCTTAACGCTCCGCCTAAATTGATATAATCGCGATCCGGGTTGCCGGTCTGCATTGTAAAATTGCCTAGTCCAGGTGCGGCTTGAGATAGACGCATTTCGATAGCACGGTTGTCGTTTAAGTATTGATGCTCCCACTCTACACGCACTGACGGCGTTAATACCCCCCAATTCAAGCTGACTGCACGACTGATTTGACCTCCAAGATTACTGATGAATGAATGATTGATTTGTTCACCAGTGGTGATATTAAATCCGTCACTGCTCTGCTCCTGATATTCTCCTATGTACATATTGAGGTATTCCATGCGTACAAAAGGACCGACTAGCCATTCCTGCCAATTAAAATCCTTACCACTGCTCACCGAGAAACTGTATTGATGACCGTCGGCATTAGCATTGGATTGACCGTCGAATCCCTGATAACCATACCGCCGATTGAATAAGTAGTTATTGCCCCCGTAGTTGGCAGTCCAATCCACATAGAAATCCTTTGGCAAAAAATAGCTGCCGTAGAATGCTCCCATATACGTATCGCTGTCCATCCTGCCTGCCGATTGAACGTATTTTGTTAATGCATTGGTGTAATTAAATGCCAGGCCCGCCACCAATTGATCATTGATCCGGTAATCAGCACCGGCCGTAACAGTACGGGCTTCGGATTCGAAGCCGCGATCCCAAATATTGTTTTGCATGTTTCCAAAGTTGAACCGGCTTTGTATAAAAACACCTAGAGGACTGTCCCTGAAAAGGTCGTCATCATCACCGGCCGCGCCTCCTAAGGCATTAAATCCCAGTTTGTTGGCAGACATTTGAATCCCATTGAAGTTAAGCGACAATGGTGCGCTTCCACCACCGGTACGCAAACTAGCCAGCCTTGAACGCGGAGCATCCATGCGGGTTGCACTGAACTTGATCGGCCCCGCCATTTGTCCGGGCACTTGATCGGGCGTCAATGAAGCAATGGCTTCCTTTTGTTGCGAAGGACTTAGCCCTTGAAGCTGTAAACAACGGGTAGCCATGATGCCTGTCGGTGCAGAACATGCCTCGTTTAAGGCTGCGCTAAAGCCCAATTGGTCGGGCGTTAATTCAGGGTCACTGATGGTACTGTCCACAAAAGGCGACAGGCTCCAAGGCAATAATTGCCCGTTGCCGCTGCCAAATTGTCTAATAGAGCCAAGCAGATATTGGTTGTCAGGTAGCGTCGGATCAAAGTAGATGTTGTAATTGCTATTAATGCTGTTTAACTGATTAACGCCGTCCGGCAGGATGAGCCGACTGGTATAAAGGGCAGCACCCGATGTGCTATTTCCATCGACCAAGGTCAGATAATTGCCGCTGCTCAGGGTCATCGAATTCCATGAGAAATTGTTGATTGCGCCGGTAGTTGAACTTCCTGTGTCGATCCCTGCCAAACCCATCGTATGCTGCGTTGAATTCGGACCGGTAAAAACCAAGTCGGAATTAGCTGTATTCCAAAGCGTATTTTGGGTGCTTGTATTATTGAAATCACCGGTAATGATAAAAGTGTCGCCGGTACCGCCTACCAGATAGCCATCGGAACCTATCGAAAGGTTATTGAATTGGTTGGTTGAGGGATCGCTTTCGTAGCGGGCATTATTGATAAAATCGCCGGTAAATGTTACGGAAGTATCGATGCTCTTAAAAACACCTTCGTTCGTAATATTTCCCGCTATCACATGCGGGTCTGCTCCGGTAATTTCCACTAGTCCCTGACTGGTATTGAATAAATTTCCGCTGCCACTAATTTGTCCTGTTGTAGTCAGGTTGAGCTGGCCGGTATTGGTAATAGTCCCGGAATTATTCAGTAGGCTCTGGTTGATGAACGTGCCTTCATTATTTAGCGTCCCGGTATTGCTGAAGTCACCTTGGTTAATGAGAGTACCGCTATTGGTCAGTACCCCACTATTAGTTAATGTGCTGCCGATTCCGTTGTTGAAGCTGCCGCTCGCCAGATTGGCGAGATTGTTTTGGTTATCGAGGATGCCTTGGTTGTTCAGTATCGCGGCATTGCTGAAGTTGCCTTGATTAGTAAAAATGCCGTTATTCGAGAAAGTCCCAAGAATGTGAGTCAAATTGGCATTATCGTTGAGTAAGGTGCCGTCATTGGTGAAATCTCCGCCAGTGCTATAGTAATAGTCAGACGTTGTGTATAGGTAATTGTTGGCTGGGTTAAGGCTGGGGCTTAGGGTTATCGGAGTCACCGTTACTTGAAAGGGGGCAAAGCCGAATAGTCCATTCACATCGTTTCCGAAGCTGCCTGCGACGTTATTATAGTAGAAATAATCCAGCGTACTTCCAAGGCCGATGAAATAGGTCCCGGGCACTCTTGGTGCAATCAGTGTTGAGAACTCTTGAGATATGGATCCTGCTTGCGTCCCAAATCCAGGGTAAATCCCTCCTGAGAAGAACCCCACTGAGCCGGCTTGAGCTGGCGCGACCCAAGCAGTATAAAGTTGGATAATACATCCAGGGCAATAACTGGTGTCCCCTTCCTGTATGAGATAATTGCCAGCCAGAGTGACGCTGGAGCCTGAGGTCACTGTCGCTGTATTTTCAGAAAAACTGCCATCGCCAACTGCGGTGAAAGACGGTTCCGTAATGGTGATGTTGCGCCCGATGACCGACCAAGACACTTCCGACGCCAAGTCATCGGCTAAAGATGAACTCGATGCGCAGGCTAACAACAGACCTACACCAACAAATCCAGGACTATTAATCCATAAAAGGCTAGTGAGTTTAATCAAGTTTTCCTTAGTCATACTCATGTCTAATGATGGGGAATTGGAAAAACACCCACCCGACGTATAGCCAGCAATCTGTGCTTGAAGATGTTTCTTTAATTCTGGTGTGAAATGCGCTTCAAGCTCTCTTTTTATTTTACGCCAAACTTGATTCATTTTAATCCAGGCATGTTTAACAAGTATTTATGAGGTTTTTGTAAATCTTCTTTCATACTCTCGGTATCAATGGCAACGACGTTGTAATGTTATTCGGGGCTGTCAGTATAAGTGCTGAGCAGAAAGTCAGTTGGTATTGAGAGCTAGAATCCGCTTGGTCTCGCTCACGCCAATCAGAACTTTTCTTTATGAGCGTCATTAGACGATCGCTTTCAATTTCCGTTAATTCTATCCGTGCAACCTGATGCCAAGTGTAGTTCCTGTGTCCTATCCAAATACTTAATAGCCATAACGCATACGGATTTATTGCGAAGCCTTTATAAGTGTTTTACGACCTTGAGAGAGACTGCAATTTGGAGAACAAATATCTGTCTCTCCGTAGATTTTGAAATGCGGACATAAAACGGCTTAATTATGTGCCTGGATAAGTGTGGATACTCACCGCCATGAACTCTTGAATGTCAGACTACCTGTAATTTGATTGTGGATTAAAATTCCAATCTACCGCCTAGCATCAATTTATTACTGTTGATGTTGGTATAGCCCTGCAGAGATTCATAGGCCAGAAACGCCGACACACCGCCCGGTAATACACTGGAAACCTCAGCGCCAAATGTATAATAATCTCGGCTTGGACCTGAGTTGGTCAGGAAGAAGTTCTGGCCAGTGGGGTCAGCGACAAAATTAGCCTGAATCTGGCGTTGACCATCGAGATACTGGTGATGCCATTCGCCGCGCAATTGAGGTATCAATACACCCCAAGGAAAACTTAAAGTATAAGCGGATTGAATACCCACGGTTGAAGTCATGGACTCAATTTCTTGTTTCCCGAAGCGTACGGCAAAATCACTGCCGGTTTCGCTGTAACTGTCGATACTTAGATTCATATACTCGCCACGCGCATAAGGCGCAACCGTTAATGCCTGATAATTAAAATCATAACCACCGCCCCAGCTAAATGCATATTGACCACCGTCAGGTGAGCCTTTGGCTACAGACGAACCTATGCCAGCTAGATTGATGTTGCGGGTGGTTTCGTAGCTAAAGCCGCTGTAGTTGGCTGTGGCTTCTACGTGCAGGGCTTCGGTAATGTTGTAACTGGTGTACAGGTTGCCATTGTAGCTATCATTCAGGGTTTCGCCTCGGCCTCCAGTAAAAGTGGCATTATTGTTGCGATAAGCGAAAGAGCTGCCAACTACCCAGTTATCTCGCAAACGATAGTCGGCTCCGAAGACAAAATTATGGTTATTAAAATTGAATCCAGCCTGATTAAAGGTGTTATCGTTTGAACCAAAAGAACTTTCCAGCTTGCTCCAGAGGTTTAGCGGAGAGAAATCCTCGTCTCCCGAACCGCCGCCTTTGCGTTTGCGCTTTAATCTGAAGTAATCCCAAGGTTGGCTGATTTTGCCTCCATCTAAACGTGTCGCCATAGTACCCATGCCTAAAATCTGGTCGGGAGTTAGGCTTTGCAGAAAGTCTGTATCACATGTCGAGCTGTTGGTTGGAACCGTTGAGGGATAGTTTGATGTGGTGCTGGCCGGAGTAGTTACGGGTGTGAAGGTGGTGCTGGCCGGAGTAGTTACGGATATAAACTGTTCAAGCTGAGGATCAAACACGAAAGTAGTGGTCTCTGGTGTGATAGTTGGAACTAAAGTAGTGGTCTCTGGCGTGACAGTTGGTGGATAAAGTTGATTTAACAGGCTGGGTAATGCATTTAATGTAGCTTGTTGGTTCGGATTGTAGCAGCTGGCTATAGCTTGGCTCCCACTGAGAGCAGCTATCAGGCCGATTATCATCTTCAATTTCTTCTTCATTTGTAGCTGTTGCCGGGACTGTAATCCAGTATTAAGTACATCAAGAGCAGGGAAGTGCATAAGTATTTTCCGGTAAGGTGTTAAATTAAGTTTCTTATTGTCTGATTGCGTAAGCAGTGCTGACTAATTTGTTTAGGTTTGTAGAGTATCTGGATCACAAAAATAACCGGCTTAAGGGCTCGCTCTAAGTTTGTCTTTCAGACTTAATAAGCCTTTATGCGATGAATTGGCTTCCAACCCTTCTTGGATTTTTTTCAATGCAGTAGTTCTATCGTTTTTTTCATATGCTTCCCAAGCTTGTTGTTCCACCATGTCGGCAATTCTATTAATACCATCTGTGGCGGAGCGGTTATAAGGATCAATTTTTAGGACTTCTTGATAAGCCCATAGCGCATTGCTGCCGGTAGGTGCGGTCAGATAACCGACATCGGTATGAATGCTGGCTAATTCCAAAAGATCCTTAATTTTCTGTTGTTGCTCAGGACTGATGTCTACGGTAACTTTAGGTGCTTCGACTACAGTAGGCGGTGCAATAACGCCTAAATAAATGTTGGCGGCAAATAGACCGGTGACGATGATTCCGGTGCCCCATAAACCGTAAAACAGCTTAGATCGTGGACCTATCGCGGCCAGAAATTCGCTAATATCCGCGGTGCGTTGCTCCTGTTGCAGAGTTAGGGCTTTTTGCAAACCTTTCCATTGTCGGTGCGATAATTTTGCAATCGGTTTAACTTGCAGATTGACTTCTAAAGCTTTTTCAGCAGATAGGCGGCCAAAAGGATGCTTGCCGGTCAATAGTTCGTAGCATACGCAGGCCAGTGCATAAATATCGTCGCGCTGATCGGGGGCGAGATTTTTTATCTGTTCAAGGCTGGCATAGGCCGGCGTCATTGCGCCTAGCGTGCGTGCGTTGAATACCGTGGCATCCTGATGATCTTTGTCGCTACGGCCGATAGCACAGGCGATGCCAAAATCAAGCACCCGCACTTCGCCGTTCTCACTAATAAAGACATTGCCGGGCTTAAAGTCGGAATGAACGATATTTTTCTTATGGGCATGGCCTAATGCTTCAGCCATCGCTTGGATAATCGGCCAAGCTTGTTTATAGGAAAGACCGCTATCGGCATGTTCGCGAATCAAATGATTAAGTGGGCGACCTTGCAGGTATTCCATTGTCATGAAAGCATGCGCACCGTCGCGGTCAAAATCGTAGACCTTGATAATATTTAGATGCGACAGTGTTTGCGCGCGCTTGGTTTCGCGTTGGAGAGCTATTAGTGCGACCGGATCGGCCTGAAAGTCTTGATTCAGTATTTTTAATGCGACGTAAGGTTCCTTGTCGGCGGCTTCAACTTTACGTAAATCCTTCGCTTTAAATACCATGCCCATGCCGCCGACGCCCAGTAGTTCTTCGAGCACGAAACGGCCTTTGATAATACTGCCAACGCTTAACGGGATCGGTGCTTGGGATTCGTCACGATCGTTTAACAAAGCCTCTGTATTTAATAAGGAGGCTGTAGCTGCATCAGATGGATTGTTTATCAGATTATTAATAGCAAGCCGAGTTTCATCGTCGTCTTGAGGATGGTCGATCGGTTTTGGGGAGAAGGATGGAGCAATACGGGTTTTATTGTCCAAGGCATTCTGCAAAGTAAAGTAAGTCTTTTCAGGTAAGCGGCCTTGCTGATATTCATTTTGTAGCAAAGCAAGAGCTGCGTTGACCTCAGTTTCAGGTTGTTCGCTAAATTTTGTGGCGAAAGCTAATAATTGAGGAAGGCTTATTTCTGAATGTTCGAAAGCTTTTAGCTCGGTAGAGAATGCAGTCATGATGTAACACAAATTCTGGTTTAAAAAAATTATCCAAAAATAAATTGATCTTGGCTAACTTGTATGATGAATTTAATAAAGTCATTTTAATTAGATGTGCTTATCGTACCGCAAAATTTCCAGCTCATATACTTATTAAATAGAGATGAAGGTAATCGTATTAAATAGAGATGAAGGTAATCGGAGGGAAGCGATTAGCCTCTTTTGATAAAAGTTATTGAGGGAGGAATAATTACTTAAAATATAACGACTTAATTTTTGTGGCGTTTAAGTTAATGAATACTATAAAAGTTGGACAATTTCTCTGGCTAAGACTTATTAAACGTAATCGTCGGCTATCAATTTGAAGGATAATTGATGTTTAAGCAGGCTGTGGAATTACAAAGAAAAGAAATGAACAAAATAGCTTTGTTGATAATAGCGTTACTGTTGGCATTTAACCTGACAGGTTGCAGTCTTACGGGGGTAAAAAAACTTGAAAATCAAGCGGAATCTTTTGGTTTTAAATCGGTACAGCTGAGTGCAAACGGTTTTATTTTGAGTGGTTTTTACCGTTTATCCAATGCTCCAAACTCACAGCTACATGTTTATTTGGAAGGCGATGGCCGACCTTGGGAGCAAGGCTTACTACCCGCCTTGGATCCAACAACCCACGCATCGGTTATGCTGCCTTTGATGGCTATGGATTCATCTTCATCATTATATCTAGGGCGGCCCTGCTACAATGGCCATGCAAAAGATACAGGTTGCAATAATGCTCTATGGACGAGTGCACGCTATGGAAATCTTGTGGTCGAGACAATGAAAACGGCATTACAGGATTTTTGCTATCAGCATGGTTTTACTGAATTAGTGATTATTGGACATAGTGGCGGCGGTAGTCTGGCGATTTTATTAGCGAACCGCTTGCCGCAAACTCACGCGCTGTTAACCTTGGCTGTTAATTACGATATTGACGCTTGGGCGGATTATCATCACTTCGTGCGATTATTTGAGTCATTAAATCCTGCGTATACTTTCAATGCCGGCGTATTTGAATGGCACTATCTTGGAGAACAAGATATCAATATTCCGCCTGTATTATTCTTTGAACGCTTGAAAAACCGTAAACATAGTCGCGTAGAAATCATTCCCAACATAGACCATACTAAAGGTTGGGATTTTATATGGCCAAAAATATTGTTAGAGCTGGCCAATGACAAATAGCTTTTTGTCGTCGCTTTTTTTTTGTTATGTTATTGAAGGGACTTTTATCTTTTTGAGGGTGTTTATGTTGGCGCAAGTTTTTCAATTTCGTACCTTGGCAGTTGCAGTACTCACAGTTTTTCTCGGTGCTTGCGCGCATGATGCCACTCAGGAGGAAATGGCTAAAGCGACGGAAGGCTTTGTTATTCAGGATACTGACAAGTTGTTCGTAGTAGATTGTTTGTTGCCTGGTCAGGTGCGCAAGCTGGGTTCGGCGATGACATATTTAACGCAACGACGACCTATTCGAACCACTGCGGCCGACTGCGAAGTACGGGGGGGAGAATATGTCGCCTATGACCGGGCTAATTATGCCAGCGCCTTAAAGATCTGGTTGCCTAAGGCTCAGGAAGGGGATGCTTCCGCTCAACTGTATGTCGGCGAGATTTTCGAGAAAGGTCTAGGCCTGCAGCCTGATTATAATGCGGCTGCACAGTGGTATGAAAAAGCAGCGGCTCAAGGCAATTTTCAGGCGCAGCTAAATCTCGGCCATCTTTACGAGAAAGGTCTGGGTGTTGCCAAGAATCAGGAGACTGCTATGCGTTGGTATCGCAAATCAGCGGGACTGGACGAAGCCGGGTTGCAGTTTACACCTGCGGTCAATGCTGAAGCTATAAACAACACTGAACTGACTGCGTTACGAGAGGAAGTTGGTCAATCTCGTCGCGAGGCCGAGCAACTGCGTGAACAGTTGAAAGACTCGCGTGGACAGGCTCTTGAACAACAGCAGAACTTGCGCCGTACCCAAGACGAGCTGGAAGCAATGCGTAACAAGTTGCAGCAGGAAAAATCATCCGCGCCAAGCGGATCAAACGATGTTCATGACTTAGAGCTGCAATTGCGTAAAAAAGAAACCCAGCTTAAAAACCAGCAAGCTAAACTTGGCGAATTAACGCGAGCCCTTAGCACGGAACAACAGCGTGCGAAGCGCGAATTGGAAGCCAATCACCAGAAGAAGTCAGTCGATAAATCGACCGAAAGTGCTAAGGACGATATGGAGAATCGTCTTAATCAGAAATTAGAAAACTTCCAAAAACAGTCTGCGGAACTTACTGCTTGGTTGACTTCCGGTAATAAGCTTGATCGAGCCCGAGTTGATGAACGAAAACTGGATTTACAGCAACAGGCGCGAGACATAGCAAGTCTCAAAGATAAGCTTGAACAACAAGCCGGTATGCAACTGGCAGCCGGGGATGGGCCAACTATCGAATTGCTTGAGCCGAAAGTTGTTATGACGCGAGGTATTCCAAGTATCCAATTTCCCCAAGGCGAGTCTAAGAAACATTTGGTTGGACGCATCGATACTAAAGTCGGGCTAACTAAACTGCTGCTCAATGATAAACCGTTATCGGTCGACGCAGACGGCCAGTTTCAGACCGATATTGCGCTAGAAGGGGCAGAAACGCTAGTTAGTATTGTTGCCACCGATAAACGGAATCAACAAAGTGATATTAAATTGCATTTGTTGGCATCAGATAGTTCTTCTCCGGAGAGTTTTCCTAGTGTCGATGCTGTAGAAAGTAAACAAGTCGGCGATGTTCAGTTCGGAAAATTTTACGCACTGATTATAGGCAATAACGATTATTCGGCTTATCCAGATCTAAAAACACCGATCAATGATGTCAAAAGCGTAGATTTATTGTTGAGGGAGCGGTATGGGTATAAGACTAAACTGCTAGTCAATGCTGATCGTCATGCGATTATGTCGGCCTTGAATGAAATGAGCCAGAAGCTTACCGACCAGGATAATCTACTAATTTATTATGCCGGTCATGGCGAAATAGACTCAAAAAACAAAAGTTCTTATTGGCTCCCGGTCGACGCTGAAGCCGGTAATGCCGCTAACTGGATTTCCAATCAAAGTATTACCGAGTATTTAAGTATCATGCCGGCTCGGCATATTATGGTCGTAGCGGATTCGTGCTATTCCGGTGCTTTGACCGGGTCTGCGGTCGCCAAACTACCGGATGGCATGGATGAGGCCAAGCGTCAACGCTGGCTAAAAATAATGAACAGCCGTAAAGCCCGAACTGTGCTGACTTCCGGTGGCGTCAAGCCGGTGATGGACCAGGGAGGAGGACAGCATTCCGTATTTGCAAATGCTTTTTTGAAAGTCTTGCGTAGTAACAAACGGGTGATAGAAGATTATGATATTTTTCGTGTGATCTTTAACCAGGTGCAGCAAACAGCTTCGCGTGCTGGCTTTGAGCAATTGCCTCAATACGCTCCTTTGCAGCATGCTGGGCACGAAGGTAGTCCATTCTTCTTTGTGCCAGAGGTTTAATATCTGAATGCGATAGCTAAAACAGTAGGTGTAGAAGAGAGGTGTCAGTTCTTTTTAAAAATATGTCACAAGATAAGTTTTGTCACTGTTAAACCCAACAAAGTAGTGTATCTAAAAACGGTTAGAAAACTTTGATGAATTCAAATCAACTTCTAACCGTGCAGTTTAAAATAAAGGAGCTATTTCGCGATTTCAGCTATATAATTGATTAAAGTTATTTTTAATAGTTAGAAGTATTTTGATCGGCTAAGGTTGACTGTATTTGATAGAATTGAGGTTGCCAATGAACGCGGAAATAGCCGCTTATGTTAGTAACGGAGTTTATAGAGGAGATATATTTTTTTATTAATAGTCTTCAATAGTTTTATATATTATTTATATTCATAAGCTATATTAGAATAAAAGTCACGGAAATATGAAGTTAACATTAAAAATATTATCATTTAAAGATCGATATATTACGAATATTAATGATGTGATTATTGGCAATAATGGCGGTACTATTGGCCGCTCAGATGATAATACTCTGATACTCCCGGATGTTGAGAAAATTGTATCAAGACATCATGCAACTATCAGCTTTGAAAATGGTTGTTATTACCTGTCGGATACCAGCCTGAGTGGAATCTATATTAATAATCAGGAAACACCGTTACATAATGCTACTGAACGCATTGAAAACGGGATGACGTTAAGGATCGGCGAATACCTAATTTCCATTACTTTTACTGAAGAACAAGTAATTGATGATTTTCCTTTTGTAAATGAGCCATTAGAATCAAGATCAAGCCCTTTTTTTCAAGCCGATGAACCTGGTTTTGAATTGGATGATGTGGGTATCAACAGTCTAATGACGGACAATTTTCCAAAACACGAAGAGCTTTTGCAAACAAAGGCTAACGAATATTCCGTTCCGTTTGAAAGCGGACTGCAAGGCAATCCGTCTCCGCTTTTTGATAGTTATATTGCACCTAGCATCATTCCTCCTGCCGCTGTTGAAGAAATTCCAGACAATTTAAGTTTTGACGACTTTTTTTCAGAAAGTGATTTGGCAGTAAATTCTTCCTCAAAGTCAACTGGGTTCGATAGTAAACCAACGGTAGATGATAGCTTTGAAGCGTTTTTTTCAAGTGCGGTTAGCCTTGATACGGATGCAGAGACTGATCAGTTGGCAGTAGCAAGCAAGACATCTAATGATGATTATGAGACTAACGAATTGGTTGCTGTTGCTGAAATTAACAAGCCGGTAATGGAGCACTCCGGTTTTTCTCAGTTGCGTTCAAATAGCACTGAATCTGCTGCAATTACTTCTGAAGCGACCTCTCTCTATGAACATAACAAAGTCAAAAGTGAAGAGGTTTTAGATGCCAAAACCGTATTTGAACAAGCGTCCAAAGCTTCAGATGACAAATTCTTGTTTGATGCGTTTTTGCAAGGCGCTGACATTGAATGTAACAAAATTCACCTCGACCAGCAAACAGAGGCCATGAACAGAGTTGGGCAAATGTTCAGGAAGCTGATTGACGGCACCATTGCGGTATTAAGGAGCAGGGCAGAGTTTAAAAGTTTATTCCGCGTTAATATGACTGTGATAAAGACAGCCAACAATAATCCTCTAAAATTTACCGTATCGACAGACGATGTGTTAAGACAATTGATTGAAAATAAAACGGACGGTTTTCTATGCTCAACGGCTGCTATCGAAGAAGCTTTTAACGATATTATGAATCACCAGTTAGCGATGCAAGCAGGTATACAGGCTTCCTTAACTGACTTGCTAAAAACTTTTTCCCCGAAAGTCATCGAAAAGCAATTTGAAGCAGGTATTGTCTTGCAAAAAAAAGCGAAGTGCTGGGAGAAGTATGAAGAAACTTACTCTGCAACTGTTGAAGATGCTGTTGAAAATTTCTTTGGTGAAGAGTTTGTAAGGGCTTATGAAAAACAGATGAGTCTCTTAACAAGTTCTCGCAAGAAATAAATGGATGAATGGCGCGTAGTGAGATTCTGTGTGGCAAAGGAGTTTTTAGAAGGTTTGATAATACAGTAAAGATTTACAGGCAGACGTAAATCATAATAACAAAAAATCAAATTAATTAAGCTAAGAGCACGATAATAAAAAATGTCAGAAAACAATAAGATAGCATGGTTGGAGGGCATGTTCCTCAGGCCGCAACATTTTCAGCAGCATGATCGCTATTTAGAAACGTTTGTCCGTGAACGTTGCGGTGGTTTGAAACCTTACGATTGGGGCATTAAAAAACTCCAAATAGACTCACGCCAATTAGCAATGGGTAAGTTTTCGCTTATAGAGTGCAGCGGAATTTTTCCTGATGGGACACCGTTTAATTTGCCTGAAGATGATGATCTGCCTTTGCCAATTGACATTCCTACTGATGTTCAAAATAACATTATCTATTTGGCGTTACCGACACAGCGTAGCGGTGCGGTTGAGGTCGATACTGATGAAAACCTCAATAACTTGGCTAGATATCACGCTACAGAATGTGAAGTAAGAGATGCAAATGTTGCCACAAACGCCACATCGGCTGTTATGGTTGCTAAATTACACACTAGTTTGATGTTGGAAAGACAAGAGCGGGCAGGGCATGTCTACATTGGCATTGCCAGAGTTATTGAATCGCGTATTGATAAAAACGTGATTCTCGATGATTACTATATTCCCTCTAATGTCGATTGTAATGCTATTCCTCAATTGAAAGGCTACATTAAAGAGCTGTATGGGTTATTACATACTCGTGGAGAAGCCTTAGGCGGCCGAGCTTCCGAAGCAGGCAGGGGCGGCGTTGCAGAAATTTCCGATTATATGCTGTTGCAATTAGTTAATCGGGTAGAGCCCTTGTTTGAACACTTGCAGAACGTTCCTTTTTTGCATCCAGAGAGCTTTTATCGCATAGCCATACAGCTTGCTGGTGAGTTATCGACATTCTGCAAGGCGAATAAACGACCAATTAGTTTTTCCTCTTATATTCATGATGATCTGCAGAGCACTTTTAAGCAGGTAATGGATGAGTTGCGTACTTTACTCAGCTCCGTGTTAGAACAAAATGCTATTTTTATTCCACTCACCGCACCGAAATACGGTATCCGCGGAGCTAAACTTCCAGATATCAATCTTCTTAAAGATGCGGTTTTTGTATTGGCCGTTAATGCCCAAGTCTCTATAGAGCAATTACGCAGTGGGTTTCCTACACAAGTTAAAATAGGCCCAGTTGAACAAATTAACCTGTTGGTTCGCAATGCCCTGCCTGGTATTACTATTCATGCCTTGCCAGTTGCACCTAGGCAGATTCCCTTTCATGCGGGCTTTGCTTATTTTGAACTGAATAAACAGAGTGAGTTGTGGAAACAAATGCAGCAGTCGGGTGGCTTTGCCATTCATATTGCAGGCGAGTTTCCTGGGCTTGAATTAGAATTCTGGGCAATTAAAAACGGATAACACCATGAGTAAAGATGATCCTTTTGGCAATAACTACATTGATGATGATAAAACCATCCTCAGACCAATGCCGGGAGGGCGAAAATCAGAAGCGCAGGCAGCAGCTTCGGCGTCAGTCATGGCCTTAGATAGTCGGCCGTCTACAGTTAGTTCGGGAATTTCCGAAAATCTGCGTGAGCAAATTGCTCAATCTACCCGTAATAATCTAACGGGAGCATCTATCTCTCTATTATCGTTAGTTGCGCAGTTGCGTAATACTTCCTCGCATCCGGATGTTGTAGGGCTTAGGGCAAGCATTATCGAGGAAGTAAGGCAGTTTGAACTTAAAGTTAAAAATCAGGGTGTGCCCAGCGAGCAAGTACAAGCAGCAAGATATGCTTTGTGCACCTTACTCGATGAAACGGTCCTAAACACGCCTTGGGGATGTAATAGTATCTGGAGCACACAAAGTCTGCTGATTTTTTTTCATAAAGAAGCTTGGGGTGGCGAAAAGTTTTTTCTTATTTTAAAAAATTGCATGCAACAGCCAGGAACTCATTTAGATTTGCTGGAGCTATTGTACTTTTGCTTGTGTCTAGGCTTTGAAGGCAGATACCGTGTTGAAGATCACGGATTAAGCAAGCTTGAAGAAATTCGCGAGAACGTCTATCAGATTATTCAAAGACAACGTGGTGATGTTGAACGAGCCTTATCATTGCATTGGCAAGGTATTAAAGATAAACGTAATGTTCTCGCTAGATTTGTCCCTCTATGGGTGATTGGCTCGGTTGCGGCTTTACTCTTAATGCTGAGCTTTTTAGGATTTCTTTATTTGATTAATTCCGCCTCTAATCCGCTGCTATCCAAACTGTATGTACTTAAAGATAGCTTTGATGTTCAACCCGCTGTTAATGCAGAGGTTATTCCGGAAGTCGAAACGCCAGCCGCTACACCTGCAGTTTCTCCGTTTGATGAGCTTAATTCTTTTCTTGAGCCAGAGGTTCGTAGTGGTGAAGTTGTGCTTCTTCAAAGAAACGGCAAAATAATTATACGCATTATGAGCAAAGGTTTCTTCGCCTCGGGCAGTGATAAAATTATGACCCAATATTACCCCTTGCTCGATAAAATCAGCCAAGCTCTTACTAAAGTTTCTGAGCGCATCATGGTAGTGGGGCATACCGATAGCTCACCGATATTCTCAGCAAAATTTCCCTCAAATTGGGATTTATCTAAAGCTCGCGCTCTATCGGTTGCTGAAGTTTTAACTAACAACAATAAGATCAGTGCCACGATTATCCCCGAAGGCCGTGCCGATACCCAGCCCATGGTGGCAAACGATACTCCCGAGCACAAAGCGATGAACCGTCGTGTGGAAATCATTTTATAGTTGTAAAGGATAAGTCGTGAAAACAGTGATCAAATTTTTTAAAAATAAATGGGTTATTCAGCTGGTCGGCATTATTGCCTTGAGCTTGTTAATTTGGTTTTTCGGAGCACTTATTGCTGTTGCTGGACATATACCTTTAGAAACAGATACTGCCAGATTATTAGTGATTTTGATTATGGTGCTGTTATGGGGATTAAATAATCTTCGTATTCAGTTAAAAGCCAATCGAGCTAATGCTCAAATGGCAAATGATTTAGTCGCCCCATCCGATTCAGAAAACTTATTACTTGCTAAAGAAGCCGACTCAGAAATAAGCACAATCGCTAAAAATTTCGATGAAGCGTTGCAAGTTTTAAAAAAAGGTGCGCGAAGTCCTCAAGGCAAAAATTACCTCTACGATTTGCCTTGGTACATCATTATAGGGCCTCCTGGTTCAGGTAAAACGACAGCATTAATTAACTCAGGTTTGGAGTTCCCTTTAGCCGATAAGTTTGGTAAAGGGGCCGTTCGTGGAGTCGGTGGTACACGTAACTGTGACTGGTGGTTTACTGACCAGGCCGTATTATTAGATACCGCTGGGCGTTATGTAACTCAAGACAGTCATGAAGCTGTTGATAAAGCTGCATGGCTTGGTTTTTTAGATTTGCTTAAAAAATATCGCCCTAGAAGACCAGTCAATGGCGTATTGATCACCATGAGCTTATCGGATTTGCTGAAGCAAACTGAAGAAGAAAGAAGCGTTCATGCTCAGGCAATAAGGCAACGTATCGAAGAACTGCATAGCTATTTCGGTATCAGGTTTCCCATCTATATGCTGTTTACTAAAGCCGACTTAATTGCCGGCTTTAATGATTTTTTTGCTTCTTTAAGTAAAGAAGAAAGAGCTCAAGTTTGGGGGGTTACTTTTCCAGAAGAAAACGTTAGCAATCCAGAGGATGTGATTGCCAGAGTAGGTAAGGATTTTGATGATTTATTAACGCGCTTAAATGAGCACTTACCAAGACGTTTGCAAGAAGAGCGTGATTTACAAAGACGCAACTTAATCTTTGGATTTCCACAACGGATGGCGTTACTGAGAGAAAGCTTGTTGAGCTTCTTGGCAGAATGTTATGGCGCTAATCGCTATCAAAGTGCGCCCTATCTGCGAGGCGTTTATTTCACCAGCGGAACACAAGAAGGCACTCCAATAGATCGTTTAATGGGGATGCTTGCCAGTACGTTTAAATTGGATAGATTTACCGCCCCGTTATTTAGCGGTAAAGGCAAAAGTTATTTTATTACACGACTATTGAAGGAAGTTGTTTTTGATGAGGCTCTGATTATTGGGGTTAATCCTCGCATTGAGCGAATGCAGGCTTTATTACGTCATGGCGTTTATATTGCAGCCTTAGCAACTATTCTGCTGATGTCTGCACTATGGCTTACCAGCTACAACAAAAATCAAACTGCACTTACTGAATTAAATAAGCAATTTCAACAATACGACACGGTCGTTACAGCTACACCTAACTGGCAAAGTGATTTTTCTGCATTGTTAAAACGGATGAATGCTATGCAGGGAATCACTCAAGTTTATTCAGACGATGTTCCTTGGTTGATGACGTTTGGGTTGTATCAAGGTGATAAATTACAACCTGTGATTAAAGAGACCTATAACGAATTATTACAAAAACAATTTTTGCCTCTGATAAAAACTCGTTTAGAGCAGCGTATTAAAGAGAAAAGCAATAATCCCGATATACTGTATTCCTTGCTAGAAGTTTATTTAATGTTAGGCGATAGCGAAAGATTAAAGCCGGAATTGGCAAAGCCCTGGATTGCGGTTGATTGGGAAAATATCTATTCCACCGATACCGACACTCAGGCTCAATTGGCTAGCCACTTAAATAGCTTGCTCGAATTGCCGTTAGAGAAGCAGTCGCTCAACCAACGGTTGATTTCTGCCTCACGGCAAATTCTTAATCGCATCCCAATAGCGCAGCAAATTTATATGCGCATTAAGAATGAGGCCTTGCAAACAAAAGCGCAAGATTTCAAATTGCTAGATACCCTGGGTATCAATGCTGAGAGAGTGTTTGCGACTAAAAGCGGTACACTGGCGGAGCAAACCATTCCTTATTTATTTACTTATGATGGCTTTTACCAGCTTTTTTTAAAACAAAGCAAAGATCAAGCACATGAGTCAGTGACAGGGAGCTGGGTGCTTGGCGATGCCGCCAAAACAGAGATGGTCGATAGCGATAAGTTGGAAGAGGCGATAAACAGCTACTATTATCAAGAATACATAAAGTACTGGGATAACTTGCTTAATAATTTAAAAATCAAGAACATAGGTAGTGCACAGCAGGCGGCCGAAATCCTGGAGTTTGCATCTGCCCCAGATTCACCGCTACGCAAATTACTTGACGCATTAAATACGCAAACTTCCCTCACTAAAATGCCATCTAGCTCAGAAAATGCAGTTAATAAGCTTCAAAATGAGGGGCTAAAGCCAGTTGACACGCGTATGGCTAAACTCTTAGAAGCTGCTAAATCCGAAGGTTTAACCGGGCAAGTGGCAAAGCCTATCGGTAGCGAAGTTGAACAACATTTTCAACCTTTAACTTCCTTAGTCAGGGGAAGCGGAGGAGCAGTTCCTTTAGATCGGACTATTGAAATTTTAGGGCAGCTTTATGGTTATATGATAGACCTTAGCGGGACTTCAAATGTCGGCGGTGTGGCCATAGAAAAAGCTAAGCAAAGCGGTGGCGGGGACGCGGTCGCAAAAATGAAGATGGAGTCAGCTCATTTACCTGAACCACTTAAAAGCATGACTCAAGTGTTAGCTGCAGGTAATCAGGATATTATTATAGGCAATAGTAAATCTCAATTGAATCGGCTTTGGCAAAGTGAAGTTATGCCTTTATACCAATCAGGGATTCAAGGGCGTTACCCTTTTGCCAAAGACAACGGTAAAGAAGTTACTTTGGAAGACTTTAGCCGTTTTTTCGCTCAAAACGGAATTCTAGATCAATTTTTTAATAATAATTTAAAAGCTTTTGTCGATACCAGTGGTAGAAGCTGGCGCATGATTGCGCAAAATAATCAGGCTATTGCCGTATCAGCCACGGTTTTGGCGCAGCTTCAGGCGGCTAATAAAATACGGCAGATGTTCTTTGCAGGCAGCGGACAAACACCGCTGGTCAAGTTTAATCTTAAGCCTTTATCGTTAGATACTAATGCCACTTCGTTTTGGTTGAATATTGAAGGTCAGCAAATTAAATATAGTCAGAATGAAGCTGGCAAAAGCACAGCTTTGCAATGGCCAGGGACAGACGGCAGTCGTTTAGTTGATTTTGGTTTTGAAACCAAAGATGGTAAGAAACCACACAAAGAAACCGACGGACAATGGGCGTGGTTCAGAGTGTTGGAAATGGCACATATTCAGCAAATAGATCAGGATAAATATCTTCTAACTTTTGAAATAGATGGGTTGCAAGCTAAGTATGAACTCAGTGCAAGTAGTGTTGACAATCCGTTCTCGCTAAAAGCGTTTGACAATCTTCGCTTTCCATTGAGCCTGTAATCGTGAAAGCAAATACAATAGTTGGTTTTTACGGTAAGTTACCGGTAGTGGGAGACTTTATATCCAGGCGATTGCCTAATGAGTTTATCGGGCCATGGGATGACTGGCTACAAAGTTCTATCGCTACCAGTCGAGAACAACTTGGGGGCAATTGGTTAGCCAGTTATTTAACCAGCCCAATATGGCGGTTTTTGTTAAGCCCAGGTCTCTGTGGCAGCCACGCAGTGGCCGGTATCGTCATGCCTAGCGTTGATAAAGTGGGGCGTTATTTTCCGCTTACCGTTGCGGTCTTGTTTGAACAGCCGCCACAGCTTCCGTTTTTATTTAGTTCCGGTAATGCTTGGTTTGAACAGCTTGAAGATGCCGCTTTAGCAGCCTTAGAAGGTAGTCTTGATCTAACTGCTTTTGATCAACTGCTTCATAGCATTCCTCCGTTTGCTTTGCCTATCCGCTCGTTTTCTTTACAAACTTCCGAGAAGAAAAAGTTCTATATAGGAATGGAAAATTCTCGGCAAATAGGTGATGCTTTCGTTGAGCTTAATGCAAATTTATTAGCGACCTTTATGTCTGGATACAGCTTGTGGTGTAGTGAGGGGTCTGAACAAGTACAGCCGGCGTTATTGGCTTACGAAGGTTTGCCCCCTATCGGTAGCTTTTCCGAGTTATTAAAAGGTAGAGCGGACAATAAAAGGTGGAATGACCATTGCGAATCGGCTGATGAGCCATTCACCAGTAAGCCTAAATCTATATTTGTCGCCGCCAACCAAGAGACTGAATCAGTAGACTCAAGTTTAAACAGTATTATTACCAATAATACTTCATTAACTAAGCTTGGCTGGCGTTCATGGGCAGTGACGGACACAGGTAAGCGGCGCACACATAATGAAGACTCTTTTTTGAATAGGCCCGAAGCCTGCTTGTGGGTAGTTGCCGATGGAATGGGGGGGCACAAAGCAGGCGATGTAGCAAGCCAGTTGATTGTTAACAGTCTAAAAAAATTATCGCCCACCGAACCATTAGAAAGCTATATTGATGAAGTAGAGCATTGTCTGCAAGATGTTAACAGCATGTTGCAGCATTTAGCAGCTAAAGAATATGACAATCACCTTATTGGCAGTACCGTAGTCAGTCTGATTTGCGATACACAGCGTTGCGCTTTTTTATGGGCAGGAGACAGTCGTTTATATTGCCTTAGAAACAATCAATTACAGCAGCTAACTCAAGACCACTGTGTGGACGATGAAAACACTTCTTCCGGGGCAGTTAAAAATTCCAATGTGATTACTCGAGCGGTTGGAGCTGATGAAGAGTTAGAGTTAGACGTAGGAATTACCGAAGTGTTCGCGGGAGATATTTTTCTGTTATGCAGTGATGGCTTGGATAAAGAAATGAGTTTCAATGAACTTGAACAGATAATGCAAACTACTAAATGCCAAGATATTGCTAACACGTTGATTAATCAAGCCTTGGCTCGTGGTGCAAGAGATAATGTCACAGTGATTGTGGTAACCGCAGAAGCTAATTTGTAGATTGGATAGAAACCAGAGGATAGAGCATTGGCTATTAATATTGACGATTATTTAAAAGACATCGACCCTCAGAATATTTGCGGCGATGATTTACAGTATGACCCTGCATTTATAGAACTGGAACAAGCGATTAAAGGTAAGCCTGAACAGCAGATAGGGGAAGTTTTTACCGAAGCGGAGCCGCCTAACTGGCGCGAAATAAAAAAATATTCCGAGGCATTATTATCCAGAACTATCGATTTGCGCATATTAGTTTGTTATCTACGCGCACTTACCGCTCTAGATGGTTTTTCAGGATTACAAGACGGTTTGACGCTAATTACAGCCGTAGTGGAAAAACGATGGGATAGCATTCATCCACAACTTGACCCGGATGATGATAACGATCCTACAGAGAGAGTTAATATCCTGTTGACGTTGTGTGACAATGAAGCGGTTCTTCGACCGCTTCAACAAGTACCTTTGCTTGAATCCAAATCACTTGGGCGCTTTAACTTTCGCGACATCAGTATTGCTGCCGGAAAGACTAAGGCAACTAGTAGTGAAAATGAAACAAGCCAATCCACTATAGATGCGGCTGTTCAGGATGTTGATTTAAATGATTTGCAGCAAAACTATCAAGCTATAGCGGCAAGCCTTGAATGTATTAATCAATTAGAAAATCTGGTAACCGATTATGTGGGTGTCAGTGAAGCTCCCAGTTTTGGAGAAATACGCAGTTTCTTAAAAGAATGCAAAACATTTTTAACAGATTCTCTTGAAAAAAAAGGCGTTGAGAGTGCAGATCAAGCGTTGATAATCGATGAAGATATCCAGCAAGATAATGTTGTCACTATAGTCACAGCAAAATCAGTATCAGGTGTTATCAATAATAATCAAGATGTACTTAAAACTTTAAATTTGGTTTGCGATTATTATCGAAAAAACGAACCTTCAAGTCCTATTCCCCTATTAATTGAACGAGCGATACGATTAGTCGGCAGAGACTTTATGGACGTGTTAAAAGACCTAGCTCCTGCTGGGATTGATGAAGCTAAGATAATCATAGGCAAGCAAGATGAAGACGAAAACTAGTAAAACAATTAACAAAAGAAGGGGTATATGATGGCACAAAGCAGTCAAAAATTTATCGCGCGCAATCGTGCGCCAAGAGTTCAGATCGAATACGACGTTGAGTTATACGGGGCGGAGAAGAAAGTTCAGCTGCCTTTTGTGATGGGCGTTTTAGCCGATTTATCAGGAAATCCAGCCGATCCTCTGGCACCGGTTGCTGAGCGTAAGCTGCTGGAAATTGACGTCGACAATTTCGATGAACGTTTGAAATCCATGAAGCCGAGGGTGGCTTTCAATGTGCCGAACACCATTACCGGTGAGGGCAATTTGAACGTGGACATTACCTTTCAAAGTATGGACGATTTTTCTCCTGCAGCGGTGGCCAGAAAAGTAGAGGGGCTCAATAAACTGTTGGAAGCCAGAACGCAATTAGCCAATCTGGTAACCTATATGGATGGTAAAGGCGGTGCGGAGGAACTGATCGCCAAAGCTATCAATGATCCTGCTTTGCTGCAATCGCTGGTCGCGGCACCTAAACCGGATGCTGGCACAGTGCCAGAAACTCAGGAAGCAGGAGAATAAGTTATGACTGAAGTAGCAAATGCACCAGAAGTCCAGTTGGGAACGCAGGTACAAGAATTCAGCGAGTTTTCATCATTGCTGAATATGGAGTTTAAGCCTAAGTCGGACCGGGCCAAGTCAGAAGTTGAAAACGCGGTTCAGACACTGGCTGAATATGTACTGAAAGATGCCTCTATCGTATCGGAAGATGCTATCAATTCGATTCAAGCTATTATTGCGCAGATCGACAAGAAACTGACTGAGCAAGTCAATCTGATTCTTCACCATGACGATTTCCAGAAGTTGGAAGGATCATGGCGGGGACTGCATTATATGGTCAACAATACGGAAACTGACGAGCAGCTGAAAATCAGGGTTATGAACATCTCGAAAAAAGAGTTGGGCAAGACGCTGAAGAAATTCAAGGGCACTGCCTGGGATCAAAGTCCGCTGTTCAAAAAACTGTATGAAGAGGAATACGGTCAGTTTGGCGGCGAACCGTTCGGCTGCCTGATGGGCGATTACTTCTTCGATCACTCCCCGCAGGACGTTGAACTATTGGCACAGATAGCGCAAATTTCTGCTGCCTCGCATGCGCCGTTCATCGCCGGCGTTTCGCCTTCGACGTTGCAGATGGATTCATGGGGTGAACTGGCCAATCCGCGCGACCTGACCAAAATATTCTCGACGCCCGACTATGCGGCATGGCGCTCATTGCGAGAATCGGACGATTCTAAATATATCGGTTTGGCAATGCCGCGCTTTCTGTCCCGGCTGCCGTACGGGTCCAAAACCGATCCGGTTGATGAATTCGATTTCGAAGAAGATACCGAGGCGGCCAACAGTTCCAATTACACTTGGTCCAATGCCGCCTACGCCATGGCGACTAATATCAACCGCTCTTTCAAACTGTACGGCTGGTGCTCCAGAATACGCGGTATTGAATCGGGCGGCGCGGTAGAAAATCTGCCTGTGCATTCGTTCCCAACCGATGACGGCGGCGTGGACATGAAATGTCCGACTGAAATCGCTATCAGCGACCGGCGCGAAGCGGAACTGGCCAAATCAGGTTTTATGCCGCTGATACATAAGAAAAATTCCGACTTTGCGGCGTTTATCGGTGCGCAATCTCTGAATAAGCCGGCCGAGTATGATGACCCGGATGCTACGGCAAACGCCAACCTTGCAGCGCGGCTGCCTTATCTGTTCGCGACCTGCCGCTTTGCGCATTACCTGAAATGCATCGTAAGGGACAAAGTCGGCTCATTCAAGGAACGTACCGACATGGAGCGCTGGCTGAATGATTGGATTCTGAACTATGTAGATGGCGATCCAGCGAACTCCAGTGAAACGACCAAAGCGAAAAAACCGCTTGCTGCTGCCGAGGTCATTGTCGAGGAAATAGAGGGGAACCCCGGCTATTACTCGTCCAAGTTCTTTCTTCGCCCGCATTATCAGCTGGAAGGATTGACTGTATCGCTGCGATTGGTTTCAAAATTACCATCCGCGAAAGGCGGTTAATGTTTTTGAGCTTACGAGTCATGGAGCCGAGCCTTTTTAAAGGCAACGCTTCTGGCTTTTTTTGATGTATTAAAATACCAATGTAAATATAAGGAGAGATAAATGGCTGTAGATATGTTTATTAAAATCGGCGACTTAAAAGGCGAATCGCGCGACAAAACGCATAAAGATGAGATTGACGTTTTGGCATGGAGCTGGGGAATGTCGCAATCAGGCACGACCCATATGGGCGGCGGTGGCGGTGCAGGTAAAGTCAACGTACAGGATATATCATTTACTAAATATATTGATAAATCCTCCGCGCCTTTAATGATGGCCTGCTGCACTGGCAAGCATTTTGATGATGCTACATTGGTTGTGCGCAAAGCTGGAGATACGCCTCTGGAATATATCGTTATTAAGCTCACAGAAGTCATTATAACTTCTGTCAGCATGGGCGGCAGTGGCGGCGAGGATAGACTGACGGAAAACGTTACCCTGAACTTCGCCAAGTATGAATACGCCTATCAGCCTCAAAATGATAAAGGTGCGAAAGACGGCGGTGCAATCGAAGCCAAGTTCGATATTGCTGAAAACGTAAAAATCTAAAACCGATGCGCGGAGAAGGCTGTCCTTCTTCGCGTTTTTCACGGCTTGAATAATAATAAATCCAAAGCGTTTTCCACCAGGAGCAGAATAAATTTATGAAGCTTGCAGAGCAGCATTTACAAGAAGGCCAGCTTCAGGAAGCGCTGGTTGATCTCCAAAATCAGGTTCGCAAAGATCCTGCCAATCCTAAACTCAGAACTTTTCTATTTCAGCTTCTGGCTATCCTCGGCGAATGGGATCGCGCGCTGACGCAATTAAATGTAGCGGGCGATCTTGATGCAGCGAGTCTTCCTATGGTGCAGACTTACAGAGAGGCTATTCGATGCGAGGTTTTGCGCAAGGAAATTTTCTCCGGCCATAAAACGCCTGTGGTCTTTGGCGATCCTGCGCAATGGATCGCACTGCTTCAGGAGGCGCTTAAGCTGACCGCTGAAAATAAATTCGAGGAAGCCGGAAATCTGCGCGATCAGGCTTTTGAGCTGGCGCCCGCAACACCCGGCACAATCAACGGCGCTGCCTTTAACTGGATAGCGGATGCCGATACCCGCCTGGGGCCCATGCTTGAAGCGATAGTCAATGGGCATTATTACTGGATTCCATTTCATCAGATTCGCGAGATTCATATTGAGGAGCCAGTCGATCTACGTGATTTTGTCTGGATGCCGGCCCATTTTATCTGGACAAACGGCGGCGAAGCCTTTGGTTTGATTCCTACACGCTATCCAGGCTCGGAAGCCGCCGATGACTCGGCAATACGCTTGGCCCGCAAGACGCAATGGCAAGAGAATGCCGAAGAAACGTTCATCGGCTTAGGCCAGCGCCTATTAAGCACGGACGAAAACGACTATGCGGTGATGGATATTCGCGAAATCAAATTCAATATTGATTAATTTCGGTTTGAATAATTGAGACGTATCGTGAACAAATTTTCAGATAAACCAGAATAAGGGTGACGTTTTTGTCGAATAAGACCTTGAATGCTATGTGTTTAATGCATGCTGTATCTGCAATGGATGATGAGTAAAGATCATGGCAGAGCTAACCCAAAAAGAACGATTGCAGCCTTCACTGCTTGATCGGTTAACCGATGATGCACCCGATAAAACGCAGGAATCACGTGATCAGCGCGTTTTGTCACTTAACCGGTTGCGGCAGGGCGTATTGAGAGATATAGGCTGGTTATTGAATACAGGCAGTCTTGACGCCATCGAGAACTTTGACGGCTATCCTTTAGTCGCGGGCTCGGTAATCAATTACGGCATTCCCGATCTGGCCGGCACGTCGTTATCGGGTGCCGATGTTCAGGAAATAGAACGTCGCGTTCGTCAGGCTATCTGGGATTTTGAACCACGCATTCTGCGCGATTCAGTCAAGGTCGCTGTGACAGCCTCAAATGATCAAATGAATCAAAACGCCATGACTTTCGACATAGAAGGCGATCTTTGGGCACAGCCTTTACCGTTGCGTCTTTACCTTAGGACACAACTCGATCTTGAGACAGGCAATATGGAAATTATGGACAGAGCTAGTTAGTTATGGATCCTCGCTTACTGAAATATTACAACCGTGAATTGCAGCACATAAGGGAAATGGGCGGTGAATTTGCACGCGAATTCCCTAAAATTGCCGGCAGACTGGGTCTGGACGAATTTGAATGCGCGGACCCATACGTTGAGCGCCTGCTGGAAGGCTTCGCTTTCATGGCCGCGCGCGTCCAGCTCAAGGTCGATGCGGAATTTCCGCGCTTCACGCAGCACTTGTTGGAAATGGTTTATCCGCATTATCTGGCGCCCACGCCTTCCATGACAGTCGTGCAGTTCCAGCCCGACTTATCGGAGGGGGCGCTTAATGAGGGTTTTCCGATTCCTCGTGAGACTTCTTTACGCAGCCAGATCGGCAAGGGCGAGCAGACAGCCTGCGAATACCGCACCGCACATGATCTGACTTTATGGCCACTGGAATTAGTGGAAGCAGAATACCTGGCCGGCGCCGGCGCCGTCGCCAATATCGGCGTGCCAAGCCTGCCCGGACTTAAAGCCGGTATTCGGTTGCGCTTGAGAACGACGGCGGGGCTGAAATTCAACCAGATTGCACTGGACAATCTGCCGCTTTATCTGCGCGGCGTAGGCGAATTGCCCATGCAGATCTATGAACAGATGCTGGCCAATACGATTGCCGTGGTCGTGCAACCAACGCAGCGCCCTGTCCCCTGGCAACATGTCATCAGGAACGCACCCGTTCAGCCGAAGGGATTTGAAGATAATCAGGCCTTACTGCCTTATGTCTCGCGATCCTTCCAGGGTTACCGGTTACTTCAGGAATATTTTGCATTCCCCGAGCGCTTTATGTTCGCAGAATTAACGCAATTGCAAGAGGCGGTGCGGCAGTGTACTGACAACGAGCTGGATATCATCATTCTGCTGAATCGCAGCAATCCGCAGTTGATTAATTCAGTCGATGCCTCGCGTTTTGCCTTGTTCTGTACGCCGGCAGTCAATGTTTTTCCCAAAAGAGTCGACCGTATCCATTTGACAAATCAGACTGCCGAATACCATGTCGTTCCCGACAGGACCCGGCCTCTGGATTATGAGATCTATCAGGTGACCGAAGTCATAGGTTTTGGCAGCACGGCTGACGATAAGCAGGAATTCCTGCCTTTTTATCAAGCCAGTGCCGATGCCAGTCATAAGCATAAAAGGGCTTACTATTCGTTGATCCGGTCGCCGCGCGTTATTTCGTCTAAGCAACGGCAATATGGCCCGCGCTCAAGTTATACGGGCAATGAAATATATATTTCATTAGTAGACGCCAATGAAGCACCTTTTAAAAGCGACCTGAGGCAACTCGGTCTTACTACGCTATGTACGAATCGCGACTTGCCGCTGCAATTGCCGGTTGGCGTCGGCACGACTGATTTTACGATTCAGACCGGCGCTCCGGTTCAGTCGATACGCTGTCTGTCCGGCCCGACCAGGCCGCGTCCGTCCAACGCGCATAAGGATACGGCTTGGAAACTGATCAGCCATTTGTCGCTAAACTATTTATCGGTTGTCGATAACAACGAAAAAGAAGGAGCCCTGGCGTTTCGGAATTTGTTGTCGTTGTACGGCGAAAACAGCGACGCTGGCTTTCGCAAGCAGATCGAGGGCGTGCTATCGATTCAATCAAAATCCATAGTCCGCCGCATCAATACGAAAGGGCCTATTGTATTCGGGCGTGGTCTTGAAGTATCGATCAATGTCGATGAGGCGGCTTTTGAAGGCAGTGGTGTGTTTTTACTGGGCACCGTACTGGAGCATTTTTTTGCTCAATACGTGTCTATCAATTCTTTTACGGAAACGGTGCTGAAAACCAGTGACCGGGGCGAGGTAATGCGATGGCCGACGAGAATCGGACAGCGTCATATCATCTAGAAGAGTCGCTGGGCAAGGAGCCGTATAAATACGGTTTTTTCCAGTTGATGCGCCTTTTGGAGTGCGCCTATAAAGATAAACCCAGGTTGGGGCGTTCGGCGCGTCCGGTCGACGACCCGGTCAGGCTAGGACAGGACGTCTCACTGGCATTCGAGTCATCCACGCTCAGCTCGTTCACGCCTGGCAAGGGCGGGCTTCCGCCTCGATTGGTCGGGCGTTTTTTGGGCCTGTTCGGGCCTAACGGGCCGCTGCCTTTGCACCTGACCGAATACGTGCGCGAAAGAATTTATCATTATCGCGATCATACCTTGGCGCGTTTCGCCGATATGTTCCACCATCGCATGATGTGCCTGTTTTATCGCGCTTGGGCTGATACGGAACCGGTTGTCAGTTTTGACCGGCCCGAATCCGACCGATTTTCCTGCTATGTCGGTTCGTTGGCCGGATTAGGTCTGGACTCTCTGCACGAGCGCGATGCCATGCCCGATCTGGCCAAGTTCTATTACACTGGCTATCTATCCTGTCAGGCTAAGCATGCTGAAGGGCTGAGGGCTATGCTGGCGGATTATTTCAGACTGCCCGTCACTATCGAGGAGTTTGTCGGCGAATGGCTGGATATTCAGGAGTCCGATTTAACTCGATTGGGCGAGACGCCGCGAACCGGTGAGTTAGGCGTGTCGGCGATTTTGGGATCACGGGTTTGGGCGTGCCAGCACAAATTTCGAATCCGCTTCGGACCGTTGAATTTGCCCGAATACCTGAGCCTGTTGCCGACCGGTTACCGGATCGGGCAGCTGATTGCGGTAGTCCGTAATTACATAGGTGATGAACTGGTCTGGGACGTTAACTTGGTTCTGAAAAAAGACCAAGTGCCTGGTACTCGGCTGGATGGGCAGACAGGGCTGGGCTGGACCAGTTGGCTGGGTGACCGGCATGAAAATATGGACGCTGATGATTTGATGCTGAATCCTTTATGGAGCAGCCTGAACACAGCAGATGCACAATAAAAACAAAACTTTTAATTAGGGGGCGGAATGACTGACATCAGTCGTGTGGCGCTGTTCGGGAAACTGAACAGCGTATGTTACAAAGCGATAGAAGGCGCAACGGTATTTTGCAAGATGCGCGGCAATCCTTATGTGGAGCTGGTGCATTGGCTGCACCAGATTCTGCAGTTGCAAGATTCCGATCTGCATAAAATCATCCGCCAGTTCAATCTCGACCCGTCCCGGCTGGCCAAGGATTTTACTGATGCGCTCGATCGACTGCCCAGAGGCTCTACGTCCATTTCCGACCTGTCTTCGCATGTAGAGGAAGCCGTCGAACGCGGTTGGGTTTTCGGTACGCTGATGTTCGGCGAATCACAGGTTCGCTCGGGCCACTTAGTCGTCGGTATTTTGAAAACCAAAGGACTGACGCACGCTTTGCAAAGTATCTCCAAGGAATTCGATAAGATCAAGCCCGATACACTGACTGAGCGTTTCGCCGAAATCGTTAGCGGCTCGCCGGAGGAGGGCCTGCGTGCCAGCGACGGCTTTCAGGTCGGTGGCGGTGCCGTTCCGGGCGAAGCCAGCGGCGCCATGTCACCGGCGCAGATGGGCAAGCAGGAAGCATTGAAACAGTTCACGGTCGATCTGACCGAACAGGCTCGGCAAGGCAAAATGGACCCAATCGTTGGGCGCGATGAGGAAATTCGCCAGGTCATCGATATCCTGATGCGCCGCCGCCAGAACAATCCGATCCTGACCGGCGAGGCCGGCGTCGGCAAAACGGCCGTGGTCGAAGGTTTCGCGCAGAAAATCGTCGCCGGTGACGTGCCGCCTTCCTTGATCGATGTATCACTGCGCACGCTCGATGTCGGCTTGCTGCAGGCCGGCGCGAGCATGAAGGGTGAATTCGAAAATCGCCTACGCCAAGTCATAGAAGAAGTTCAGTCATCGGAAAAGCCGATCATCCTGTTCATCGATGAAGCCCATACATTGGTGGGTGCCGGCGGCGCGGCCGGTACCGGCGACGCGGCCAATTTGTTGAAACCGGCGTTGGCGCGCGGCTCCTTACGTACGGTGGCCGCGACCACCTGGGCCGAGTACAAGAAACATATCGAAAAAGACCCGGCCCTGACGCGCCGCTTCCAGGTCGTACAGGTCAATGAACCGAGCGAGGAAAAAGCCATTCTGATGATGCGCGGCGTGGCTTCGGTCATGGAAAAGCACCATCAGGTGCAGGTGCTCGACGAGGCGCTGGAAGCGGCGGTCCGGCTATCGCACCGCTACATTCCGGCCCGTCAGTTGCCGGACAAATCAGTCAGCCTGCTTGATACGGCTTCGGCTCGCGTCGCAATCAGCCAGCATGCCGTACCGGCTGAGGTGGATGACTGCCGCAAGCGCATAGCGGCGCTGGAAACCGAACTGGCCATTATCGGCCGCGAAAAAGCAGTTGGCGTGGACATCAAGGATCGTGAAACGCTCGCGGCTGAAAAGCTTGGTATTGAAAAAGACCGCTTGAACAAGCTGGAAGATCGCTGGAATGCCGAACGTGAACTGGTAAAGAGCATACTCGCTATCCGCAAGCAGCTGCGCGATCAGACCGGCAAAGTGGAAGGCACTAACAGCCCGCTTGAAAAAGCCGCTGATCAGATTGCAGAAACCGAATCTGTCCTGGAAACGGTCGAGGTGCCGCGCGAACAGTTGCTGGAGGAGCTTACAGCCTTGCAGGCCAAGTTGCATGAACTGCAAGGTGAGTCGCCGCTGATTCTGCCCAGCGTTGATGCGCAGGCCGTCGCGTCCGTGGTCGGTGACTGGACCGGCATTCCGGTCGGCCGCATGGTCAAAAATGAAATCGAAACCATTCTGAACCTGGCTGATAACCTCGAGCAGCGCATCATCGGTCAGCGTCATGCGCTGGATATGATCGCCAGGCGAATCCAGACCTCGCGCGCGGGCCTCGACAACCCTAACAAGCCTATCGGCGTCTTCATGTTGGCTGGCACCTCCGGCGTCGGCAAGACTGAGACGGCGCTGGCTTTGGCCGAATCGTTGTACGGCGGCGAGCAGAACGTCATCACTATTAACATGAGCGAATACCAGGAAGCCCATACCGTTTCAACCTTGAAAGGCGCGCCTCCGGGCTATGTCGGCTACGGCGAGGGCGGTGTGCTGACCGAAGCGGTCCGGCGGCGTCCTTACAGTGTCGTGCTGCTGGATGAAGTCGAAAAAGCCCATCCTGATGTCCATGAGATTTTCTTCCAGGTCTTTGATAAAGGCTGGATGGAAGATGGCGAAGGTCGGGTTATCGATTTCAAGAATACCTTGATTCTGTTGACCACGAACGCAGGCACGGACATGATCATGAACCTGTGCAAAGACCCTGAGTTAATGCCCGAGCCTGAAGGTATCGCCAAAGCCTTGCGCGAGCCGTTGCTGAAAGTATTCCCGCCGGCTCTGCTTGGGCGCGTCGTGGTCATTCCTTACTATCCGCTCAGCGATGAGATGATCGGCGCAATTGCCCGGTTGCAGCTGGGCCGTATCGGAAGACGCATCGCCGAAAGCCATAAAGTGCCGTTCACTTACGATGACGATGTGGTCAAGCTTATCGCCGAACGCTGCACGGAGCTGGAAAGCGGCGGCCGTATGATCGACGCGATTCTGACCAATACCGTGCTGCCTGCCATTAGCCAGGAATTTTTGCATCGCATGATGGAAGGTAAGCCGATCGAGCGCGTGCATGTCAGCGTGCAGAGTGGGGAGTTTGGATATGGGTTTGAGTAGACTGTACTATTAACAATAAACCATAGTATGTGCTAACGAAAGAAGCGCATTTTTGGCTATCAACTTGAGGAAATCATTATGACAGACTGGAGCGGGAAATATACATACGATAAAAAGACTTACTCTGGACGCGAAATTCACCTCCAGGGGTTGTTCAGAGGCTTTAGTATTGAGCGTATGGTCGGCACAACAAAGCAGGGGCCATATTATTATTTTTTGGGCAATCCACATGATTCCGGTGCTTATACTTCTGATACGAAGGCTTTTTACGAGTCGCTATTGCAGTCGATAGCCACGCGCTGGGGCAATAACGGTAGCGTGCCTATTGGTGAAGTCAATGCTCCTGGCGGCAAGACCGCTAATTACCGTGGCACCAGTATTTGGAGTGGAGGCTAAGAGGGTAGCATGAGCAGCGTTCGCGATTGATGCATCTTATGCCTCAGCACATCCTATGGCACTGCAAAATACAAGATCTGAGCTAAAAATATCACCAAATAAATTATTTAAAAGACCATAAGGTGGCGATAATTATCTTCAATAATATTCACTTCGCTGCTGAAAATGCGGTTGCCCCTAATTGAACAAATAATTGGGGCAATACCGATGGCATGACCGAGTATGGTAGTCGCAACGTCTTCCGATTCGGCGACCGGGCAAGGAATACGACTGGACTTCGCCGAAGCGCCAGAGCACGAATGGGAACTTTTCTCGGCTAAGGAACAAAGTGCTCGATGATCTCGCACTTAACCAGGTCAGGTTTGAGCGCAAGTTGGGGTGTGGGGCCGATCACCCCATTCTCGTTCCGGTGGTGATTAAGAACGGTGAACTCTGAGTGCAGGAACTCCTCAAGAAAAGTACCTGATCTGGGGGTTTTCGTTGCCTTCTTTGCCGTAGTGATGCGGCCAGGAATCAACTCGTAGGCGCAAGGGCCGAGGCTGAATGGTTGTTCTAAGACCGCGACGCACCGCTAATTAATGATTTGCTTGAACGGAGAAGGAATCTTATCAAGCCTTATGATTTTGTTCTTAATTCGCCGCGATCGACCGTTTCGATAAAAAAGCGAATAGGTTGAGTTTGTGCTCTTGGCGGTCTAACTGTTGAAGGACTTCGATGTTTTGGGTTAACGATAAAGCCATCAAGCCAGTCTGTCTTATTATAAGGGTGATATCTTTGTTTACAAATTGCGCAATAATTGCGACGGAATGGCGTGCCTACCGCCCTTTTGCATTTTCTAGGTGAGCAAGGCCTCTTCATTAAGTGGTTAGAATAAGAGTAAATTTAAATTTGATATATCTTGCACGAGTGCATTATCTAGGAGATTAAACATGCCGAAACAAAAACAAAAACAAAAAGAAACAACTGTGGCGAAAGATATTATAGCGAGAGCCACGAAGCATGGAGCAAGGTTTCAGAACAGTGCAGTGGCTCTGAAAAATCTTGAAAGAAAAAAGATCAGTTGGTTATCTCAGCCCATCTTGACAAAGTTAGGCGTGCCTGAAAAGCCATCAGCTAATTCAATATGTCCGAAGTGCCAACAGAAAGGTTTGTCTTTTGAACTTGATCACATGGGACCATGGAGGCAATACATTGCTGCGATGGCAGGACCGCATATTTCTAGCAGCGGTAAGATCAAAATCTGTTATGTCAGGGCGTTGTATAATGATCCAGAAAATCTTTGGTGGATTTGTAAGGCTTGTAATCTGGCAAAGAGCGACTATATCTCGCAGGATGGCAGTTTTCCAACATCCGGAGTTAGGGGGCGAGACGTGGATATTGATGATATTCGCTAAATAATTGGCAATAAAATCTATGGAAAAAGGGCATGTATGTTTAGTTGATAAATTCTCTGATTTATAAATACTGACGAAAGAAATTTACCATCCTGCAGTATCGCAGACATCGATCAGATCAAACTATTAGCAACTTGATGGTTTGTGCAAACTCTCTTTTAGGTTCTCTCTACACGCATTATTTAAGCGACTGCTCCAGCGTTTCGCCTTTGACATAGCGCATCACATAATAAGCTTGCCCACTGTTGCGCCAGTCGAGTTCACAGACTGGAACAATGTCGGGATGCCCAATTTTGCCTATAATCTTGGCTTCGTGAATGAACGAATTGGCGGCGTCATTTAAAGTGAATTCATCCAGCAGCTCCTTAACCGCCACTCTTCTACCGATCATTTCATCATAAATCAGATGAATACGCCCAACGCCGCCTTGATCAATTAGATTCAAAATCGTCAAGTGTTCAGGAAACTCTGCCATACTTTGCCGCGCTTCTTTTTGGTCAATGGCTGGATTTTTCGAACGTAGCCTCGTGACGTCACCGTTAAACAATAATGTATCCGAAACAAGTGTATTGATGCCCATGGTGTGTCTTGATTACGGTTAGTGGTTAAGCATTAGGTATCCAACTCCTGGGATTGGACACTAGTGCGGATGGCGCCAAATTCCTGCCAGATCTGAGAGAGGAGTGGCCACCGATTGAAACCGTAACAAGCGGGCGCAATTGCGGTTACTGTAACTCAACAGCGGCATGATGCCCTGTTCGAGGATCGCTTCTGCTGTATTATCGGGCAGATAACATTCGGCGCAAGCTTGCATGAGCGTTTCACCGTCTTTTTTATAACTGTAGGCGGGCAGGTCGTCTATATTCAAATGTCGGTTGGGTGGCATTGACCAGCCGGAATCTTGGAAGTTTTCCGCTAGTAGTCTGGCACAGGCAAAAGCGGGATTCCCCCACAGGAAGGACTCGTGGTCGGTCGGCATCAACAGCTCTTCAAACTCGAAACTGTCGATCGGGTCGGTTTGCCTGCCGTAGGGTAGGCGCAATAGAATACGCGGCAGCACGAGGCCCAACCAGTGGGCATGCGGGCACTCGCGCAACGCTTGCCATATCGTCCTGAAGTCAGCGTTTTCATTCCATGTGGAGGGATGAGAAGGTTGAGATAGTGAGATACATCCTAACAGACTACTATCAGCCGCGGCCAGAAAAGGCGCACCGTTACGGGCGGCGATAGCAGCCATCGCTCCCAGCACCTGTATATCCGGTTGGGCTGCTGCAAAAGTGTAATCGCCCACTAATACCGACCATGGCTGGCTGATTCCTTGATTGGCCAGCAATCGGTATACCATCGATGTTTCCAGGTTTTCACCGGCATCCAGTAGGTCGCGCACTAATTCGGCCTGCGATATATCGAGCAGATACAGTTGCAATGATTCTCCCGTTTCGAGGCGCGAAACCAGATCGTAAGCCGATCGCCATAGCGCTTCCAAAGCCTGGAAGTCAGGATGGTGCAGAAAGGATCTGAGCAATGCGCTTGCTGCCCGGCCGACTTCGGCTATCAGTTCAGGCTGGCGCGGGTCGGGCTTCTCAATAATGTGAGGGGAGATAATGTCTTTAAGCAGGCTATCTAATGAGCTTTGCATTGGTGGTTGTCGCTCAGGCATTTTTCCAAGCAGGCGCTCAAACAAGGCGTTTTGATCATCAATTGCCGGCATCTCAATGGCTTGTTCGGCATGGTTCCGTATATTGACTGTCTGCATGAGCTGCGCGGCCGCTTGCGTAAAGGTGGCCGGATTTTGCAGGCATTGGCGCAACTGGCGCAGGTGATGAAAAACGTCCAGTTCCGCATAAAGATGGTCGGGATGAAAGTCGTCGAGGCAGTGGAAGTCGGCTTCGATCTGCATACTCTGTAAACTCAACCGCGGACTCATACGGGACATGACATCATCAAAGTTATCGATATCGACAGCCATTATTTTTCGGTTTTCTAGTGAAGTATCGGTTTGATAATGTCCGCTGAAATTGCCCATCATCAGTATGCGCATGGGTAAATCGTCGGACGGGGACAATATGTTTATGGCAGCACTGAAACGAAAATCGAACTTTAATGCTTCTGACATGAGAGTTCCTTGAACGGGAGAAATTAATGTACTTTTAAGATAGTTCTATGTTTACCGAGATGCAAGCTCCTAGTTGAGCTTGCGCTCAGGAATCACTTTGACACTGGGATACATTTTGATAGTATCAGGTTCATTTTATGTTTCGATACGGAAGTACGCTGGAATATGGCCACACAAGACACACGATTTGGATCCGTTACTTCACCGTTAGGCCCCGATGTTTTGCTTTTCAGCCGCATGAAAGGCTACGAGGAAATGGGCAGGCTTTTTGAATATGAAATAGATCTGCTCAGTGAGGATAAACAGATAGATGTCAAAAAAATTCTCGGTCAGGCAATGACGCTGGCCGTGGAGTTACCTGCAGGAGGCGTCCGCCATTACCATGGTTTAGTGACGCAGTTTCGACAGCATGGGACACAGGGCGAGTTTCACCTTTACCGTGCGGTGCTTCGCCCGTGGCTCTGGTTTTTGACACGTACTTCCAACTGCCGGATATTTCAGAAGTTGTCTGTTCCGGATATTATCAAAAAAGTGTTTGAGTTGAATGGTTTTAGCGATCTTGAAGTTGAATTGAGCGCCACTTATCAACCGCGCGACTACTGCGTGCAATACCGGGAAAGTGATTTCAATTTTGTTAGTCGCCTGATGGAAGGCGAGGGCATTTACTATTTCTTCAAGCATGAGCGGGATAAGCATATTTTGGTAATTGCCGATACCCTCAGCGCTTATCAAACCGTCGACAATTACGTAGAGATTCCTTATTTTCCGCCTGAAAATACCAATCAACGATCACGGGATCATATTTTTGAGTGGCACAGCTATCATGAAGTGCAATCAGGCCGCTATGTGCTTAATGATTTCGACTTTGAAAAACCGAAAGCCAATCTCCTGGCCCAATTTGTTGAAAACAAGCCACATACCCATGCCGGTGGTGAATGTTACGACTACCCTGGTGATTATATAGAGCCAGGCGCAGGCGAGAGCTATGCCAATATTCGGTTGGATGAGCTACAGACTAATTACCAAGTGATACGCGGTAAGGGTAATGCCAGAGGCTTGACTCCCGGCATGCTCTTTACCTTGAAAGATCACTATAGCTCGTCGGAAAATGCCAAGCATGTGCTGGTGTCGACTGATTTTATAATAGAATCCAATCAATACCGCAGTGATGGTGCTTCCGCGGATCTTTTGTATGATTGCATTTTTACAGCCATCCGCTCGGAACAGCAGTTCAGGCCTCGGCGGGTTACTCCAGTGCCGTTTGTTCAAGGGCCCCAGACGGCCATTGTCGTCGGGAAGGCCGGCGAAGAAATCTGGACTGATGAATACGGACGAGTGAAGGTTCAGTTCCACTGGGACAGGGAAGGCAAGAATGATGAGAACAGCTCCTGCTGGGTTCGCGTGTCGTTCCCGACCGCCGGCAAGAACTGGGGCTGGATTTCCTTGCCACGCATAGGACAGGAAGTGATCGTCAGCTTTCTTGAAGGCAATCCCGACAAACCCATCATAACCGGCAGAGTTTATAATAATGATCAGATGCCGCCTTATGAATTACCGGCCAACCAAACCCAGAGCGGCGTTAAGACTCGTACCAGCAAAGAAGGTTCCGCCGAAAATTTTAACGAAATCCGGTTCGAAGATAAGAAAGACGCCGAAGAAGTTTATATTCATGCCGAAAAGGATTTTAACTGCGTAATTGAAAACAACGAAACCCGCAAAATCGGCCTGGATAAGAAGGATAAAGGCGACCAGACTATCGAGATTCAAAATGACAGAACCGTGACGCTGAATGAAGGTAATGATACGCTGACTGTCAAACAGGGTAAGCGCGAAACCAATGTCGATACCGGCGATAACCTGTTAAATGTTAAGCAGGGCAATTGCGTTACCACCATTGATCAGGGCAATGATACGAAAAATGTCAAAATGGGCGATCATTCGGTCAAAGTTGATGTCGGCAAGAGCACGACCGAGGCGATGACATCGATCGAATTAAAAGTCGGCGGCAACAGCATTAAGATTGATCAATCCGGCATTACGATTAAAGGCCTTATGGTAACCGTGCAGGGTGACACAAAACTGGATGCCAAGAGCCCCATGACCACAGTTAACGGGGATGGCATGCTGACGCTGAAAGGCGGCATAACCATGATCAATTAATGTGGATTTAGATATGACTGAGATGAATTTCATCAAAATAAAACAGCCGACGGCATCCGCTGTTTGCAGCTTGGTTGAGCTGGATGAGGAGGCAAAACAACTGTTGCAGGATGATGCAGTGCCGGCGCAATATTTGCAACGACTGATTGAACAGCAGCTTTATCCCGATGCAGTGCGTTTTCTGGCGGTTGCCTTGCCGAAGCGGGAAGCCATATGGTGGGCCTGCTTGTGCACGCGCCAGACCCTGAGCGAATCGCCATCTCCGGCTGACCTTAGAGCCATTGAGCTGGCCGAAGCTTGGGTTTATAAGCCGACGGAGGATAACCGGCAATTGACAATGCCAGCCGCCGAAGCCACCCAATTCAAAACGCCTGCAGGTTGGGCCGCGGTTGCCGCATTTTGGAGCGGCGGTAATATTTCTCCTGCGGTCGGAGCAATCGTTCCGCCTGCCGAAGATTTAACCGGCAAGGCGGTCATCGGTGCCGTCATGTTGGCGGCAGTGCAGGGCGGTGCGGATAAAGTTAAAGCTAATTATCAGCTCTTCCTGAAGAAAGGTATCCACATCGCCAACGGTGGTGATGGCCGTGCTGTCCAATAATAATCTGACTGATAATCAAACGGAGTAAATCGATGGGACAACCAGCCGCAAGAATCTCTGATATGCATGTCTGTCCGATGGTTAATCCTGGGCCTGTGCCTCATGTAGGCGGACCTATAAGTATGGGAGCGCCGACTGTATTGATCGGGAATATGCCAGCAGCCAGAGTCGGCGATATGGCTGTTTGTGTCGGACCGCCCGATTCGATCATAAAGGGCTCGGCTACTGTTATGATCTGCAGTATGCCAGCAGCCAGATTAGGCGATTCGACCGCTCATGGCGGCACTATAGTAATAGGTTATCCGACGGTTTTAATTGGCGGTTAAATTAAGGCGTCATAATGGCTGCCTGGAATTGGCAACTCCGTTAGGGTAACGATCTGTTAAACAAAGCGCCTGTTTTCTTTACCCGAGAATTTAGATGTGCTTATCGATTGGTTCAACATTAGCAACAGGAAGCTCTTTACATTCAGCCCAGATGTCAAGTTTTAGCAGTGAGCCTTTCGGGCAACAATGTAACCAATGCTCAGTGGCTATCAGGTCTGATTAAGAACTTCTATCGTGGCAGACAGTATGTCAGCCAAGACTCTCGGGACTTGTTGGATCATCATGGGCTGCAAGACAGTATGAACCGTAAAGGTAACGGATAGGACAACCAGATGATGGGGTGGTTCTTTTAAATTTGGAAATAGAACGGGTTTGGTGGCTCGACTATGCCAATCAATAAGAGGCCATTGGCGATGTGGCCGACACTATCGTTGGCTTTAATAACAGCCGATGCCTGCATTTCAAACTGGGTCATCTGACGTTTCAAGGTTTTGAACGGAAATGGCCAATTAACAACCTATCTGAGTGTCCGAAAAAAACTTGATCACTACATTATTAAGCAGACATGATGATACCCGAAGATGATCTCACCGTTTTCAAACCCAAACAGCTGGACGATAAAACTATTCTACGCTCGTCGATTTATCCGACTCCGTTACAAGAAGCAGCGACTGTCTTGGACAAATTCAGCGATGATTATTCACTACGCGGTATGGTTGGTGAAGGGGGCGTCGGCCGGGTTCTATTAGGATTTGATGAGCGTATTGGTCGAGAAGTTGCTATCAAAGAAATGTTGGATGATGTTGCTCTTCTGGACGGTTCTCTGAGCAGTCGTTTTCTAAGGGAGGCACGCATCACCGGACGTTTGGAACACCCCGGCATTGTGCCTGTTTATGATCTTGGCATCAAAGATAATGGTGCGCATTATTATGTGATGCGACTGGTAAACGGCGATACGTTGGCTAAAAAGTTGAACGAATGCAATGAAACTGGTGATCCGGAAATCGCGCTGGCTCATCGGCTAGGTTTACTGGACCGGTTGATTGATGTCTGCGAAGCTTTGGCTTATGCGCACTCAAAAGGCGTAATTCATCGCGACATCAAACCCAGTAACATTATATTGGGCTCTTTCGGTGAAACAATCATCCTTGATTGGGGATTAGCCAAAGTCGAGAACGAGGCGGAAATTAGCATCGTGCAACAGGCTAAAACCTATGATAATCCCGAGTTAACCTTGATCGGGGATGTTCTCGGTACGCCGGCGTATATGGCTCCGGAACAGGCAGACCCTCGCTTTGGCATTGTGGATACAAGTTCCGATGTTTTTGCTCTAGGCTGTATTCTTTATCATCTATTGGCCGGGCATCCACCCTTACGCGGCACTACCGATGATATTCTAGCGCAATTAAGCAACGACCGGTCCATGCCGCCATCCTACAATCCCAAGCTGCCGATGCCGCCGGAGCTGACGGCAATTTGCGATAAAGCGCTGAGCAAGGATAAATCAAAACGTTATGTCAATGCTGGAGCACTGGCCGAAGAATTAGTTGCCTATCGCGACGGTCGACTGGTCAGTACCTACGCTTACTCGATAAGCGAATTAATGCGCCGTTTTATTGTTAAGAATAAAGTGGTGTTGCTGGCAATTGCGGCAGTCTTGGTTGCCATACTGGTCGGGGCCGGGCTGGCGCTTAAATTTGGTATGGAAGCGCAACAAGCGCGCGAACTGGCGGTTGCCGAAGGTGAAACTGTCAAACTTGAAAAGCAAAAGGTGGAAGGTGCCTTAGCCGATGTGACCCGTATATCGAACGATAATTTAGCGGCAGCTGATCATGTAGCGGGTATGATCAGGCAGAGCATGAATGAAATACGACAGGGTGTTGAGCAGCTTGCTGGCGACTTGCATAGCATTAAGACAGGTAAGAAATTAACTGCTGCTCTGGAGGAGTTGACCCGGCGTTATCCGAAGGCAGAAAGCTTTGCCGCTACTTTAGCGCCGGGTAGAATTGTCGCCGTGGCGCCGGCCAAGTACCAGCAAGCGATTGGCGCCGATACCTCGCAACTAGAACATAATGTATTGGTTATGGAGACAGGTGTCCCGATACTCAGCCGGGTATATAAAGCTCCGGAAGGCTTTGATGCCATTACCTTAGTGGTACCCGTTAAACAGGGCAAGCGGGTATCGGGCTTTATTTCTACACGTTTGAAAGCCGCCGAGTTTTTAGGCGGCTTATTAGCTCAAGATATACATACCGAGAAACGAGACATATGGGTAGTACAGGATGATGGTTTGATTCTGTATGACAATGATCTCAATGAAATCGGTCAAAACCTGTTTCGTGAGGAACGATTCCAACAGATACCGGAATTGAGGTATTTAGCCGACCGGATAGTCCTGCAAGAGGCGGGCGTCGGTTACTATCAAAATGAATCGTCGGGACAAACCGAAGTCTCCCATCGAATTGCCTCTTGGGAAACATTACGTCCTACCGAAAATCGTGCCTGGAAAGTGGTCGTACTTGAGGCTTGGTGAGGCGGACATATCTACCAGTGGAAAACGGCGTCGAAATTTTCCAGTTTTAAAGCAAAAAGAGCGTCTAAATTTTTCCACTGATAGCCGCTATCTTAATGCTCATAAATACCTAATTCGCTTAATGAACTGGAAATAATGGGGCTGAATGTGTAAAAAGATCAACGCCGTTTTCCACCTTTGCTAGGTCCGATTAGCTTAATTATTAGCACTTAAAATGGAAAGTTATCAAAAAGTGTAAGCCGACAGCCTATTTGCCTCGCTATTAAAAAAACTAACCTAATGCGGGCTATGCAGCACTTTCTCCCTCACTAAAACCGCTAATTCTTGAAAAACGGCTTCTAAACTTTGCCGCTTTTACAACAAAAGACCGTTTAAACTTTTCAGGATATAACTTATATCCTATTGACATTTATGTGTATTAAGATTTTTTGGCTGAAAAATTCAATGTCGATTAGTAGCAAATAGTGAGAGCTGTTTTCCAGTTATAAATCCTATTCGGCGCCGATAACGCTAATTCACTCTAAATGATAAGTCGTGATTTGGCCCAACAAGCAAATTTGACGACAACTGAAGAGATAGAGGTTAATATAGCGAATCGCTCCTAACATCCAGGAAGAAAGGCTAATTCATGGCGGCTCTTTTGGGCTGTTTGGTTAATCTGAGAATTCACCAGCGCTGTGCTTGTCCGCAAATTGATTTGCCATGGTTTGATGGATTTATGTGGTTTTTAAATTTTTAATACGCTTGCTCTGGTAGCAACATGCACTGATTTAATTAGCGGCTTTTACTGGAGAATATGCATTGATTCGACAACGCTGCATAACGCTACCTCGCTGAGATTTTATGACGACATTACTTTGGCTACAAACCGGCTCCTGCGGCGGCGACACCATGTCGATTCTGTGTGCGGACAGCCCGTCTCTTGAAGAACTCGTGGATGAATACGGTATCGAGATGCTTTGGCAACCGTCTCTGTCAATAGCGCCGACGAGCAGATTGGATACTCTTATCGAGGCGATTATGGAGGATCGACAAGCTCTCGACATTTTGTGCATCGAGGGCAGCATTATCACCGGTCCCAATGGTTCAGGCATGTACGATCCGTATCGGGGTCGTTCCAAAATGAGCTTGGTCAGTGAATTGGCCGAGAAGGCTGGATACGTGGTGGCGCTGGGCACTTGCGCATCCTATGGCGGTGTCCATGCCGCGCCGCCCAATCCGACCGACTGCCTCGGTTTGCAGTTCGACAAACAATCTCCCGGCGGGTTATTGCTGCCTGAATGGCGCTCTCGCAATGGCTTGCCGGTCATCAATCTCTCGGGTTGTCCGGCGCATCCCAACGCTATGACCAAAACGCTGGCTATGCTGGCATCCGGACTTCCGGTAGAACTCGATCATCTTAACCGCCCCAAGGCTTTTTTTAATTCTACGGTGCATCAAGGCTGCACCCGCAACGAATATCATGAGTACGACGTAGAAGATACCGAGTTCGGTGGTAAGGCTTGCATGTTCTTCAATCTGGGCTGTCAGGGGCCGGTCACGATGGCTACCTGCAATACCGAGCTTTGGAACGGACGCAGCAGCAAGACTCGGGCAGGAGTGCCGTGTTTCGGTTGTACTTCACCCGAATTTCCGTTGGATCAGGATTTGTTTCTGACTGAAAAAATCGGTGCCATTCCGGTACATTTGCCCCTGGGCGTAGAACGCGCCAATTATATGGCTTACAAAAGTCTGGCTCATGATGCGGCCCCCGAACGGGTGCTGAACAAGGGGATGGATACTTAACCATGACCAGACGAACCATTCAAATCGACCTTAATCGGGTCGAGGGCGATCTCGATTTTCAACTGGAAATAGAAGATAACAAAGTCGTCGATGCCCGGTGTATCGGCTCCATGTACAGGGGGTTCGAACAAATCCTGATGAGCCGCAAGCCCAAGGATGCTCTGGTGATTACGCCCCGTATCTGCGGAATTTGCGGCACCGCGCAATTGAATGCCGCAGTGCTGGCGCTGGAACATATCGGCCGCATTCCGGTGCCGCCTGCGGCGATTCGTATTCGCAATCTGTGCTTGATGGCAGAGACGGCACAAAGCGATCTGCGGCAGTCTTTTTTGTTTTTCACTGCCGACTTTTGCCATTCCAAATACAGCCATCGGCCGTTTTATGAAAAAGCGCGAGCTGCTTTTCTGCCTTTTAAGGGATCAGTGCATCGAGGCGCTCTTGAGCATTCGCGGCATATGGTTGAAATTATCGCGCTGTTTGGCGGCCAGTGGCCGCATTCTTCCTATATGTTGCCAGGCGGCGTAACCACTCCTGCAAGCAGCCGCCACATCATCGACAGTCTGTCTATTCTTAACAAGCTGACTCGATGGTTTGAACAGACCGTCATCGGAACAGATTTGGATTCCTGGCTGGCGATACAATCCGCCGATGAGTTTTTTACATGGCTAACGGCAAACAACGCTCATGCAGACAGTGCCATCGGACTGTTTACCCAGATAAGCCGCGACATAGGGCTGCAATACACAGGATTCGGCACGCCGCATATGATCAGCTATGGCGCTTATGACGACCCGAGTGATGCAGGGACTTTTTCTCCGCATCGCAAGCACTTGTTCAGAGCCGGTTTTCTCAATGGCGATACCGGCGCTATCGAACCTTTCGAACAAGCGGAAATTACCGAGCATGTACGCTATTCCTGGTTTCAGCCATACACAGGCGGACGCCACCCGTTTCAGGGAAAAACCATTCCTGATTATCAACCCCATTCTGACCGCTATACCTGGTGCAAAGCGCCCCGTTACCAAAATAAAGTCGTGCAAACAGGCCCTTTGGCGGATGCGTTAATCGACGGCGAGCCGCTGATTCGCTCGTTATATCAGGAGGAGGGCGGTAATGCTTGGCTACGCCAGTTTGCCCGCTTGCACCGTACCGCCCGGCTGTTGCATAAAATGCGCGAAACGTTGCACGAACTGGCCGCGCATCCCAACGACCCGCATATGATTTCTCCGAATAAGGAGGAAATCCCCGATGGGGAAGGCTTTGGACTGGTAACCGCGGCGCGCGGTGCGCTGGGCCATTGGCTGCAAATCACCGATGGCGTTATTAGCCGCTATCAAGTGGTTACGCCAACCGCCTGGAATGCATCGCCTAAAGACAGCGAAGGCAGGCACGGGCATTGGGAAAGCAGTCTGATTGGTTTGACCGTTGAAGATCCGGACGATCCGGTGGAAATCGGCCATATTATCCGCTCCCACGATCCCTGTCTGGTCTGCACTGTGCATGTACTCGACACGGGCAAACGCATGACCGTATGGCCTTAAGCTATGGCTGCCCGGCACATCGTTTGTTTTGGTAATGACTTGCACGGGGACGACGGCTTCGGTAGCCGCATTTATGCTGAACTCTGCCAATTGATGTGGCCGAAAGATGTCGAGCTGTTCAATGCGGGCATTGCAGGGCTCAATGCGTTAGGGTTTCTTGAGGATTGCAGTCAGGTGATACTGGTCGATGCTTTGGCCAATTTTGGGAGTGTCGGAGAGGTATTCCTGCTTAGGCCGGATGATTTGGCTGACAGGCCGGAGCAGCTCACCGGTCACGGCCTGGGACTGCCTTATTTGCTGGAGGCCCTTAAAATCATCAGGGAGCCGCTACCGGAGATTATGATCGTGGGGGTTGAAATAGCCGCCATTAGTTCTTTTTCTCCAGGTCTATCCGATAAAACCGAGCAGGCCGTAGCTAAAGCCGTGCATTTGATACGGGGTCTTTTTTCGGAATGAGCCGCCAAGGTCAAAATTTTCGTGATGCTGTCGTCGAGTCGCTAACATTCATTGATTTGGTGGACCCACCCCGCTGGAAAGGCCGATTGCAGTTATCCACCACGCATCGTCCTATCGAGATTCTGATTTTTAAAATCGATGGCGAATTTCAGCTTGTCCCAGCCCGCTGTTCTCATGAAGGTTATGATCTGACGCACTGTACGCTGCTCAAGGGAAATCTCCTTGTTTGTCCGGCGCATAGCCAACACATTGATCTAAATACTTCCGTATTCCGCGTCAAGGAGCAAGACGGTCAATTTCTGGTTTCCCTGAATGAAGACAGCCTGATTAGAACAGCTGAAAACCGGGCCGAAGTTATCTCCGGCAACGAAGATAATGAAACGGTGCTCCAACTACGGGAGGAAATCGATAAGCTGCGGCTGGCCACCTTGAAACAGGAACAGCAAATTCGCGTCATAACTCAAAGTATGGATGCCATGCTTAGCGAATCGGAGCAGCAAAAGCTAAAGCTCAAGGAAAAAGTACTCCAGCAGCAGGCCTTCAGCCGTTTTGTTGACCGCGTTATGGATACCATTGACGATCTCCTGATTATCATTGATACGGAAGGCCGGATTCTGCGGTTGAATACGGCAGTGGAGCGCGAACTTGAGTATAGCGAAAACGAATTGCTGGGAACCTGTATCGACGAATTGCTGGCGCCTTTTGAACGGCAGCAACTTGTCGGGCAATTGCCGGCTTTGCCCTGGCCAATTCGATCGGTGCTGTTGGAAACTGTCCGACTTAAAGGATACTATAATTGTGAGCATGAGCTGTTAAGCAAGAACAGGGGTAATACAAATCCTGTCTATTGGTTAAAGAGCAGTTTGCTGCATTCGAATCAGGGTAAACTGGAAGGCGCAGTGGTGACGGCGTTGAATATCACCGAATTAAAAAATAGTGAAACCCAATTGCGGCTGAGCGCCAAAGTCTTCGAAAACAGCAGCGAGGCGATTTTTATTACCGATCCGAAGGGGACTATTCTCGAAGTCAATGCGGCATTCTGCTCGATGTCCGGTTATGAACGCTCCGAAATTCTTGGCAAAAATCCCCGGATATTCAAATCCAAGCTACATGATCAGTTGTTTTACAAGCGCATGTGGCAAGCTTTATTAAATGAAGGCAGATGGAAAGGTGAAATCTGGGATCGCCGGAAAAACGGTGAGCTCTGCCCGATGCTGCTCAGCATCAACGCTGTTACCGACAATCGGAGTCAATTAACTCATTATGTGGCGATTTCCACGGATATCAGTCATCAGAAACAAACGGAACAGGAGCTCAAGCAGCTGGCGTACTATGATGTACTGACCAATCTTCCTAATCGCTCGCTTTTCAAGGATCGGTTTGAGCACGAAATCTGTTTGGCGCAACGTGATAACACCAGTCTGGCTTTGTTTTTTCTTGATCTGGATCATTTCAAGAACGTCAACGACACGCTCGGTCATTGGGCAGGCGACTGTTTATTGCAGGCCATCGGAGCTCGCATTCAAAAATGCTTGCGCAGAACAGACACGGTTGCTCGTATGGGAGGCGACGAGTTTACTATCATATTGCCCGGTTTAAGTAATATTACTGAAAGCACCGAAATTGCCCGGAAACTGATCAATGTCATAAAAAAACCGGTGCAAGTTAAGGATCATATGGTTTTTGTCGGCGTTAGCATCGGCATTGCTATCTTTCCTGATGACGGTAGCGATTTCAATACCTTGACCAAGCATGCCGATGCCGCTATGTACGCTTCCAAAGCAAAAGGCCGGGGCGCATTCCAGTACTTCGAAGCAGGTATGAACGAGGCGGCACATCAGAGGCTGTTGCTGGAAAGCGCATTGCGGTTGGCTGTTGAGCAAGGGGAATTCGAGCTTTATTATCAGCCCAAAGCCGATAGCAGTCTAAGTCGAATTACCGGCGCCGAAGCATTGATCCGCTGGAAGCGGCCCGGTTTAGGAATTGTGCCGCCGGACCGCTTCATCGCTATTGCTGAGGAAACGGCCTTAATTATTCCTTTAGGAAGATGGATACTCAAGACAGCCTGCTTGCAAGCCAAGGTTTGGGCTAAACAGTTGGCGGGGTTTCGAATCGCGATCAACCTTTCGCCTTTACAGCTTCTGGCCGATGATTTTATTGCTGTTCTCGATCAGATTCTGACTGAAACCGGTACTGATCCGGAATGGATTGAATTGGAAGTGACCGAAGGCTTGGTGATGCACGATATCGATAAAGCAACCGAACGATTACAGCAAATTCGGGAGCGCGGCATTCACGTCGCCATGGACGACTTTGGCACCGGTTATTCCTCTTTATCCTACTTGCGAAAATTGCCGATCCAGACGCTGAAAATCGATCGATCGTTTATTATGGCTTATACCGATGATCCTGCTTCAAGCGAAGCTGCATTTATCAAGACCATCATATCTCTTGGTCAGGTTTTGGACATGAAGGTTGTTGCCGAAGGTGTTGAAACTGAATCCCAGTTGGCACTGTTACAGTCTTACAACTGCGATGAGGTTCAAGGGTATTATCTTTCGCCTCCGTTGACAGCGGATGAATTTCAGAAACGCTGGATCGAACGTGGGCTGCCGAATGAATGCCACACCATGGAAATTACAGGGCAAGGATAGGTATGCATGAACTATCGCTATTTGCGAATGTGCGGGAAATGCTCGAAAAATGCACTGAGCCAAAGTTTCAGCAGAGTTACCCAAGTGACCCTGGAAATAGGCAGATTTTCCAATGTTGAGCCGGAGGCGCTGCGCTTTTGCTTTGATGTCGTCATGGAAGGTTCGTTGGCAGAAAATGCCGAGTTGATTATTGCCGAAGTCGATGGGCTTGGAATTTGTCAGCAATGCCGGCGGCAATTGGAAATGACAACCTTATACGAGCTTGTGTTTATTGCGACAGCCCTTTTTGTTAACGTCATTCAAGGCTCTGAAATAAAGATTAAGGATTTAATCGTTATTTGAAATTTGTTACAGAACATCAATCCAATAAAAAGCCTTATATGCAGATATAAGGCTTTTTATTTTCAGGGTTCGGTTTGCCGGTTACGCCGAACATGAACCTGACTTTGATTAATCAACTGTCCATTGCACCAAGCCGCTGTATGCCGTGGCGATAACGATTAAGCCAAAGGCGATGCGATACCAGGCAAAAATGATGAAATCATGATGGCTGATATAACGTAGCAAGGCCTTGATTGCGAGCAGGGCGCTGAGAAATGCGGCGATCAGTCCTGCGGCGAAGTAGGGGGCGTCGGTTGCCAAGTCTAATAAATCGCGGTGTTTATACAAATCATAAAGGCTGGCGATGATCAGTGTGGGAATCGCCAGGAAAAAAGAAAATTCGGTTGCGGCTTTGCGCGATAGCCCGAATAATAAACCGCCGATGATGGTTGCACCGGAGCGGGAAGTGCCGGGAATCAACGCAAAAGCCTGGGCGATACCGAGCTTTAATGCGTCCAATGGACTTAAGTCTTCGACTTCGTGGATGCGGATTTTATGTTCCCGTTTTTCCGCCCAGATAATGACGAAAGCGCCAATGATAAAGGCCAGGGCTACCGGTAGAGGCTTGAACAGCACGGCTTTAATGTATTTGCCGAACAGTAAACCCAGGCTCGCCAAGGGCACAAAAGCTATCATCAGGTTAAAGGCGAACTTTTGTGCCGATTTCTGGGTAGGCAAGCCCACAATAACGGCAGCGATTTTGGTGCGGTATTCCCAGCACACTGCCAGGATAGCGCCGACCTGAATAACAATTTCAAATAATTTGCCTTTGTCATCATTAAAATTCAGCAAGTCGCCAACCAGAATTAAGTGTCCTGTGCTGGAAACCGGTAAAAATTCGGTCAGGCCTTCAACAATGCCCAGAATGATAGTTTTAAGCGTTAATATAAGATCCATGTTTATCGATAAGATGAGTGATTCGGTGGGTAAAATGTCCGTCTGCTCTGGTTTCAGGCAGGCTCATCTATAATAAACTGCCGCGCTGTAAATAACCAAATATCGGTCAGTGATACCGAAATCTGACATTCCGCTTTCGGCAGCAAATGACTAAAACGGGTGCATTGCTCCCACTGCATTGTTTATACTATACCGAATAACCAGAGTGTTTCTGGCCTTGTTTTTAGTATTTAAGTAAAATGGCGGGTTACGCTCATGCGCCTTAATGAGTAACCTAATTAACATTTTTAATCCATGCATACTCGTTGTAACAGGATCTAGCAATGACCAATAGTTTAATCTCAAAAATCACCGGACAGAATGACGTCGATCCAGCAGAAACCAAGGAATGGATTGAAGCGTTGCAAGCAGTGTTGGAACACGATGGCAGTGAACGTGTACACTTTCTGATTGAACGATTGGTCGAGGTAACCCGGAATGCAGGGTTCGATATTCCTTTTAGCGCCAACACTGCTTATATCAACACTATTCCTGTTGCACAACAGGCGCAGTTTCCCGGTGACGTTACCTTAGAACATAATATTCGTGCTTATGTGCGTTGGAACGCCATGATGATGGTGTTACGGGCGAATAAGCATACCAATGTCGGCGGACACATCGCCAGTTTTGCTTCGGCGGCTACTTTATACGATGTCGGTTTTAACCATTTCTGGCATGCGCCTTCAGATCAACATGACGGTGACCTGATTTTCACTCAAGGCCACTTAACCCCAGGCGATTATGCCCGTGCTTTTTTGATGGGACGATTAACGCTGGAACAGATGGATAACTTCCGTCAGGAAGTGAACGGAAATGGTCTATCGTCTTATCCTCATCCTTGGCTGATGCCGGATTTCTGGCAATTCCCGACGGTTTCTATGGGGCTTGGGCCGATTATGGCCATTTATCAGGCGCGGTTTATGCATTATCTGCAAGACCGTGGCTTTGCCGATACTTCGGGTCGCAAGGTGTGGAGCTTCCTTGGCGATGGCGAAACTGATGAGCCCGAATCTTTAGGCGCCATCGGCATGGCCGGACGGGAAAAGCTGGATAATCTGATCTTTGTTATCAACTGCAATCTGCAACGCCTGGATGGGCCGGTACGCGGCAACGGCAAAATTATTCAGGAGCTGGAAAGTGAATTCCGCGGCGCCGGCTGGAATGTGATCAAGCTGGTCTGGGGGCAACGCTGGGATGCCTTGCTGGCTCGCGATAAAGACGGATTGCTGGCTGCTCGGATGATGTCTTGCGTCGATGGCGACTACCAGACCTTCAAGGCTAAAGACGGGGCTTATGTGCGCGAACATTTCTTTAATACCCCCGAGCTGAAAGCGATGGTTGCCGACTGGTCCGATCGTGATATCTGGGAACTTAATCGCGGTGGGCATGATGCGGTTAAAGTATTTGCCGCTTTCCATGCCGCGGTAAACCACAAAGGACAACCTACCGTTATCCTGGCTAAAACCATCAAAGGATACGGCATGGGCGAATCAGGCGAAGCCCAGAATATCTCTCATCAACAGAAAAAAATGAGCGCTATTTCGCTAACCAACTTCCGGGATCGTTATGGTTTGCCGATATCGGATGAGGAACTGCAAGACTTGCCTTACCTCAGCTTTCCGGAAGGCTCAAAAGAACTGGCCTATATGCAACAGCGCCGCAATGAGTTGGGCGGCCATTTACCTGCCAGAAGAGCAAAATCCTATGCGCTGGATGTTCCGGTATTGAGCGATTTTAAAGGCTTGCTCGAAGCCAGCGGCGAAGGCCGCGAAATCTCCACTACCATGGCTTTCGTACGGCTGCTGAATATTCTGATCAAAGATAAAAACATCGGCAAACGCATTGTGCCAATCGTTCCCGACGAATCGAGAACTTTCGGTATGGAAGGTATGTTCCGGCAGCTGGGCATCTGGTCTCAGGTCGGGCAGTTGTATACCCCGCAAGATGCCGACCAGCTGATGTTTTATAAAGAAGACAAGCACGGACAGGTGTTGCAGGAAGGTATCAATGAAGCGGGCGGCTTGTGCGACTGGATTGCGGCGGGTACTTCGTATTCGACCCACAATGTGCCGATGATTCCGTTTTTTATTTACTACTCGATGTTCGGTTTCCAACGGGTAGGCGATTTAATCTGGGCTGCTGCCGATCAACGCACCCGAGGCTTTTTGATGGGCGGCACCGCAGGCAGAACCACGCTGAACGGCGAAGGTCTGCAACATGAAGACGGACACAGCCACTTGATGTCGGCAACCGTTCCTAATTGCGTATCTTACGATCCGACTTATGCCTATGAACTGGCTGTAATCATCCAAGATGGTTTGCGGCGCATGTATGTTGAACAGGAAGATGTGTTCTATTACATCACCGTGATGAACGAAAATTATGCGCATCCGGCAATGCCTAAAGGCGCGGAACTGGACATCCTGAAAGGCATGTACAGCTTCAAAAAAGGCGCTAAAAAGAAAGCGCCTCGCGTGCAGTTATTGGGCTCAGGAACAATTTTCCGGGAAGTTGAAGCGGCCGCTGAACTGCTGAGCAACGACTGGGGCGTGGAAGCCGATTTATGGAGCTGCACCAGCTTTACCGAGTTGGCCAGAAACGGTCAATTCTGCGAGCGCTGGAATCGTTTGCATCCGACCGAAACAGCCAAACAATCCCATGTTGCGCACTGCCTCGCCGATGCGCAAGGTCCTGTGGTCGCTGCCAGCGATTATACCCGTGCCTTTGCAGAGCAGATCCGAGCTTATATTTCCGCTCCTTATACAGTATTGGGTACCGATGGTTTCGGCCGTTCCGACACGCGCGAAAATCTGCGCCGGTTTTTTGAGGTAGATCGCTACCATGTAACGATTGCGGCGCTAAAAAGTCTGGCAGACTTAGGGCAGTTCGATGCAGCCAAGGTAGAGGTGGCAATTGCCAAATACGGCATTAATTCTGAAGCGGCAGCTCCCTGGCTAATCTAACGGAAGGAAAAAATACATGGCTTCTTTGATTGAAATTAAGGTTCCCGATGTCGGCAATGTTGCGGATATCGATGTAGTAGATGTATTGATTAAACCGGGCGACGAGGTAAAGCTGGAGCAGACTCTGGCCGTGCTTGAGACCGATAAGGCGAGCATGGATCTACCGGCCAGCGCAGCGGGCAAGGTGCATGAGGTATTTATCAAGCCCGGCGATAAGGTCTCTGAAGGGACACTGATCGCGACAGTATCGGCAAGTACTGAAGATGCTGGCGAAGCGAAACAGGAAGTGCCGGCCCAACAAGAACAAGCGCCGGTACAGCAGGAAGTTGCGACTGCACCGGTGGAAAAAGCACCTGAACCTGCCAGCCAACCGCCAGCCGGCCAACCGGCCGTTGCTGCGCCTGCGCCATTGTCGCAAACCTCAACTGCCAGCGAACCCGGCAGAGCAGCTCACGCCACACCGGCTGTCCGGCTTTTCGCCCGTGAACTGGGCGTTGATATACACCAGATAACCAACGGCAGCGGCCGCAAGGGACGTATCTTAAAAGACGATGTGAAAAACTTCGTCAAAAAAGCCATGACTGAAGGCGTAGCGCAAAGCGGCACCGGAATCCCGGCAATGCCGAGTATCGATTTCTCTCAATTCGGCGAGATAGAAGAGCAGAAACTCAGCAAGATAAAAAGGCTGACCGGACAAAACTTGAGCCGGGTATGGCTGAATCTGCCGATGGTCACTTACCATGACGAAGTTGATATTACTGAAATGGAAGCGTTCCGTAATGCACTGAATGCCGAAAAATCCAAAGATGATGTCAAAGTCACCGGCCTGATGTTTATCATCAAGGCGCTGACTGCGGCCATGGAGCAGTATCCGCAATTTAATGCGTCATTGTCCGCCGATGGCGAAAAACTGATATTGAAGAAATATCTTAATGTCGGTATCGCGGTCGATACGCCCAATGGTTTGGTGGTGCCGGTGTTACGCAATGTTAAGCACAAAGGCATCAATGAATTATCTGCCGAACTGGCTGAAATAAGTAACAGAGCCCGTCTGGGCAAGTTAATGCCTGCTGAAATGCAAGGCGGATGTATCACTATTTCCAGTCTCGGTGGTATTGGCGGCACGGCGTTTACGCCTATCGTCAACGCTCCGGAAGTGGCTATCCTTGGTGTTACCCGAGCCAAAATGCAGCCGGTATGGGATGGCAAGGAGTTTGTGCCGCGCCTGATGTTGCCGCTCGACCTGACCTACGATCATCGGGTCATTGACGGTGCCGAGGGCGCCCGGTTCATGGCCGCCATTAAACAGTATTTGGGCGATATTCGCCGCTTGTTACTTTAATCAGGAGCATAATATGGATGCTAATCCAGCGATTAACGAGTCTGTGACACACGCAGAAGTTCTGGTATTGGGCGGCGGCCCCGGCGGATATACTGCGGCGTTTCGCGCTGCCGATTTAGGCAAGCAAGTGGTACTGGTTGAGCGCCATCCTGCGCTTGGCGGCGTGTGCCTTAATGTCGGTTGCATTCCGTCCAAGGCACTGCTGCATATTGCACAGATTATTCACGAAGTCGATGAGTTCGAGCAGCATGGTCTCAATTACGGCAAACCGACTTTTGACCTGGACAAAATTCGCGCCTGGAAAGAAAGCGTTACCAATACGCTGGTTGACGGGCTTGCCCGTTTGGTCAAGCAGCGCAAAATAACCTTGATTCAAGGCACGGGCCGATTCACTTCGGACCACATGGTCGAGGTGACCACCGCAACGGGTGTCCAAAACGTCAGCTTTGACCAGGCCATTATTGGCGCAGGATCGCATGCGACCAAAATCCCGGTGTTTCCGAATGATGATCCGCGTTTATGGGATTCGACGGATGCGCTGGCATTGAAAGAAATCCCTAAAAAATTGCTGATCGTCGGCGGCGGCATCATAGGTTTGGAAATGGCTACGGTCTATCATGCGCTCGGTTCGGAAATCAGTGTAGTCGAGCTGATGAACCAGATCATTCCCGGCTGTGATAACGACTTGGTAACTCCGCTGTTTCGGCGTATCAAAAAGCAATATAAAAATATCTGGCTGGAAACGAAGGTGACTTCAATCGAAAAAGATAAGGACGGCCTGAAAGTTTCCTTTGAAGGTAAAGGCGCGCCGGAATCAGCCATGTTCGATGCGGTCTTGGTAGCTGTAGGGCGTAAGCCAAACGGCAAATTGATCAGTGCCGAGCTGGCAGGCGTTAATGTCGATGAGCTCGGTTTTATTGCTGTCGATAAGCAGCAGCGCACCAATGTTCCGCATATCTTCGCTATCGGCGATATAGCCGGAAATCCGATGCTGGCCCACAAGGCTTCTCATGAAGGCAAAGTCGCGGCTGAAGTTGCAGCTGGGCACAAATCCGCGTTTGACGCGTTGACTATTCCAGCTGTTGCCTATACCGATCCTGAAGTAGCCTGGATGGGCTTGACTGAGAATCAGGCTAAACAGCAAGGCATAGAGTATGACAAAGCCTCTTTCCCTTGGGCAGCCAGCGGACGCTCATTAAGTCTGGGACGCAAGGAAGGTTTGACTAAAATACTCTGTGAAAAGGAAACCGGCAGGATTCTTGGCACAGGCATGGTCGGCCCCAATGCCGGCGAACTGATTGCCGAAGCGGTACTGGCTTTGGAAATGGGTGCTGATGCTGAAGATATCGGTTTGACTGTCCACGCACATCCCTCGTTATCCGAGACCTTCGCGTTCGCTGCCGAAATGATCACCGGCTCGATCACCGATCTTTATATTAAAAAATAAGACTCAAAAATATTAATTCCAGTTTTTACTTACATGGATGTAAGTAAAAATCCATGGTTCTTTAATACTACCTGTTGTTTTTTAGTAATAAGATTCAAACATTGAGATAAGGCTGGATTTTCAGCAGACTTGAAAGTAAATAATTTCTCATTGACTTTATAGCCTGTGTAAAATATCCATTAAATCTGTAGCGTATTGCTTCATTCTAAAAACATTGTTTTTTATTTTCTGCCGAAGTTAAGAACACCGTATTTTTGATACAGCGCCTTGCGTATAGCAAAGCGTAAGTAAAGGACATGAACAGAAACTTACAATGCGAGTCACATAAATCTTTAATCCTCAATCCACAACATTTTTTTTATCAGTCCAACGGAATAACCGAGCACCTAAATGAAAACCAAGATAGTTACTATCATTGCACTCGCTTTACTCGTCTTCCTTAATTTCAGTATTTGGAGTTATGTGAACAACCCTTTGCAATTGCAACCTTGGACCAAAACCACGATGGGAGTCACTTTCGACCCCATGAGAAAGCAGGACACGCAAACCAGCAATACTTTCCCCAGCGAAGCCGATATTGATCATGACTTGAGCCTGCTTGAGAATAAGGTTCATGCGGTTCGTACCTACAGTGTGCTTAAAGGGCTGGATAAAATCCCCGAGCTGGCGGCCAAGCACAATTTGAATACCACAGTGGGCGCTTGGATTGACGGTAATCTTGAAAAGAACCGGCAAGAAATAGAAACTTTGATTAATGTCAGCAAGCAGAATAATCCTAATATCGTTCGTATTATGGTCGGTAACGAGGTTTTACTTCGTGCAGAGATTACCGCAGAGCAGCTGATCGAATATATTCGGGAAGTAAAACGAAACACTTGGCGACCGGTCAGTACATCTGAAACATGGGATATTTGGCTTAAGCACCCTGAGTTGGTTGCCGAAGTCGACTTTATAGCCGTGCACATTCTGCCTTACTGGGAAGGTATTGCTGCGGAAGATGCGGTTGACTATGTTTTCGACCGTTATCATGCCGTGCAACAAGCTTATCCTAACAAACCTATTGTCATTACCGAGGTCGGCTGGCCTTCGGATGGTCAACCTTTTAAACATGCGACTGCATCGATCTCCAATCAGGCAAAGTTTCTGCGCGAATTTCTCAACCGCGCCGATGCTGAAAAAGTCACTTACTATATCGTAGAGGCATTTGACCAGCCCTGGAAAATGTCTTTGGAAGGTTCGGCAGGTGCTTATTGGGGAATTTTTAACGCGGACAGACAGCCCAAATATCCGATGGATAGCGATGTTATTACCATGCCCAACTGGGAAAACTGGGCAACCGGCGCGGCTATTTTTAGTATCGTGTTAATGGTTTTGTTCTTATTCACCCGGAGCAGTATGAAGCTGCCGGGGTTGCTGTTTTTCGGCCTGATTGCGAATCTTGCTGCATCAACGATTTTCTGGTCTGCATCGATTGGTGCCCAGCAATACCAAACCAAAATCACCATGGTATTTTGGGGTATTCTGATATTGATGCAGGTTTTGGCGGCAGTTATTTTGTTGATCGAAAGTTTGGAAATAGCCGAAGTCATCTGGCACCGCAAAACGGCCAGGACTTTTCAACCGCTGACGCCATCCCCGGACTTTAAATATCCGAAAGTATCCTTGCATTTGCCGATCCATAATGAGCCGCCAGAAATGGTGCGGATGACGCTGGAGGCTCTGGATAAGGTCGATTATCCCAACCTGGAAGTATTAGTGATGGACAACAATACCAAAGATCCAGCGGTTTGGGAGCCGGTGAAAGCCGACTGCGAACGGTTAGGGCCAAAGTTCAGGTTCTTCCATTTGGAAAACTGGCCCGGCTTTAAAGCGGGAGCGATCAATCATGCCCTGGATCAAACGGCCCCTGATGCTGAAATTATCGCTATTATCGACAGTGATTACATCTTGTCGCCTGATTGGCTGAAGTGCATGGTGCCTTATTTCGATAATGAGAATGTCGGTTTCATACAATCGCCTCAGGATTATCGCGACCGTGATCAAAGCACGTTTAAATCATTCTGTTACTGGGAATATGCCGGCTTTTTCAATATCGGCATGGTGCAACGCAACGAATATAACGCCATTATCCAACATGGCACGATGACTATGATCAGGAAGTCGGCCTTGCTGGAAGTGGGTAAATGGTCGGAATGGTGTATCTGTGAAGACAGTGAGTTAGGTTTGCGTCTGTACGAAGCAGGCTACGATTCGGTTTACGTCAAAGATTCGTTTGGAAAAGGGGTCATGCCAGATACTATGTCCGGCTATATGACACAACGCTATCGTTGGGTTTACGGCGCGATGCAGATTATCAAGGCGCATTGGCGCAGCTTTTTGCCTTCTAAAAACCCTAAACTGACGCCAGCCCAGAAGTATTATTTTATTGCCGGATGGCTACCGTGGTTTTCAGATGCGTTGGCGTTGATATTTACCTTCACCAGCTTGGCCTTAACTGCCCTGATTCTGTACGATCCGATACATAGCGAGCTGCCGGCCAATGCCTTTTTATTGCCGACGGTGGGTATCTTCAGCTTTAAAATTATTCGGGGTTTATGGCTGTACCAAGCCCGTGTCCCGTGCTCTATCTGGCAATCATTAGGTGCAGCGCTGTCAGGATTATCCTTAACGCACACCGTCGCCAAGGGTACACTGCAAGGCCTGTTTACGTCGGGTAAGCCGTTTATGCGGACGCCCAAGTTTGAACAACATGGTGCTTTATTAGCCGCCTTGTTCACTATACGGCAAGAGCTCTTTTTGCTGATATTGTTGAGTATAGGAATCGGCATGATGGCTTCGCTGGAGCACTTTGATAATTTTAGCGGCAGATTATGGATAGCTATTCTTTCAGTGCAGGCGGTTCCTTATGTTGCGGCTCTGCTGACGGCATTGATCAGCATTGCTCCGGACTACAAGTCCTACAATGCCGAAGCGGCTCTTGAAGAAATGGTTGCCAAGTCTGCGTCAAAAAAGAAAAAAGCTTAGTCTGTAACAACCTCGATAAATCTTACCCGCATTCACTGCATGAATGTGGGTAAGGGCGCCGACAAGGTGGGGGCATTAACAAATAGGCGCTTAAAAGGAAGCTTCTGCTTCTGTCATTTTCCCATCCCTGTAAAAAACAGGTCGATTTTGATGAAGAGCAGAGCAGGTAAATTTTTTCATGGCTTGCTTTTTATGCCTTAATGCTTTTATCTAACTTAAACAACTCTCATCATTATGCAATGGATTGTTGATCCGCGTGCTGATCGGATCGGCCTGCATGCCGGCATAAGCGTCGGCGGCTAAAAACTCAGCAATCTCGACAATTGCGATTTTCTTTTCCAGCCAGCGGTTGTAATCTTCGGGCGCAATAATAACCGGCATTCTGTCATGAATGGGCGCCATTGCGTCGTTAGCATCGGTGGTAATGATGGCGCATGAATACACTGTTTCCTGATCATGTTTCCAATGTTCCCAAATACCTCCAAAAGCGAATAATGAATTATCCGGTTTGTGTATATGGTAGGGCTGTTTACCGGTTTTGGTGGTCTGCCACTCATAGAAACCGGTAGCTGGGATCAGGCAGCGCCTGTGCTGGAAGGCTTTTTTAAAGGACGGTTTTTCAGTTAGGGTTTCCGCTCTCGCATTGATCAAACGATTGGCAATGGCGTGATCTTTCGACCAAGAGGGAATTAATCCCCAATGCAGGTTTACGGCCTTGTTGCTGCCGTCTTCCAACTGCACGATAGCGAGAATTTTTTGTCCTGGCGGGATGTTGTAGTCGGGATCTTGTGCAGGTAAACTCAGTAATCCGAAATGATCCATAATCTGCTGCTCGGTTGCGATCAAATTATAACGCCCACACATATATGCACCTCGAACTGGTAAGACTGGAAAAAATTTTTGCTTCTTCGATTCTAACAAAGATTGACGATCCGTTGCTTGCGCAATATCAAATCGAACTGTGGATGAAACGGGACGATTTGCTGCATCCTATTATTTCCGGCAATAAATGGCGAAAACTTAAATATATAATCGATCATGCCCTATCTTTAGGGGCGGATACCCTCGTCAGCATGGGGGGCGCTTATTCCAACCATTTGCATGCTCTGGCTTATGCAGGTAAGGTGCTAGGATTGAAAACTATCGGGCTTGTTCGTGGCGAGCAACCGGAAATGCTGACACCGACTTTGCAAGACATGAAAGATTGGGGGATGGAGCTGGAATTTGTATCTCGCGCCGATTACAGGCTGCTTCGGCAATATAAGGAATGGCAGGCGCCGCATCAGCTCCCGGCTGATCAGCGGCGTACACACCATCCCTGGCGATCGCCGCACTTGTTCCAGACAAGTCTGCGACATACACACCATCCTTGGCGATATCTGCCCGGCTTAACGCCGCGGCAATACTGGGTGCCGGAAGGCGGCGCCCAGACATTGGCACTGAAAGGCGTGGCCGAGCTGGTTGACGAAATAGAAATCCCGTATGACACAATTTGTATGCCTTGCGGAACCGGGACGACTTTGGCGGGAATTATTGAAGCGGTTCCGCAGCAAGTGTCAGTGTTGGGATTTGCGGCATTTAAAAACGCCGGTTACTTAACGGCGGAAGTTGACGCCCTATTGTCACAATCTCGTAACGACTGGCAGATAAACTTGGATTATCATTTTGGCGGTTTTGCCAAAACCAACGCGGAATTAGACGCATTTATTAAAGACTTTGAAGTAAAAACTACAATTCCTCTTGATCCGGTCTATACCGGAAAAATGATGTACGCCATCTACGATTTAATCCAAAAGCATTATTTCAAGCCCGGGCAGCGTATTATTGCGGTGCATACCGGAGGCTTGCAGGGAAAAAGAGGGTTTGGTTGATGAACACACAAACATAATACCAATTGATTTTGAATCCGAGCACAACATGGACATAAACCAAACAGAAGAAATAATTGATCTTCAAAAACCGGAGCTGTATATCAATCGCGAGTTGAGCCTGCTGGAGTTCAACAAGCGGGTTCTGGCGCAGGCAAAAAATGAAAGATTGCCGTTGCTTGAGCGTCTGAATTATTTGTGCATCTCCTGCTCCAACCTTGATGAGTTTTTCGAGGTTCGTGTGGCCAGTGTGATTCAAATGGCGGCCATCGATCCAAAAGCTGTGGGCCCGGATGGGTTAACGCCTAATGAACAGCTGGAGTTGATCTCAATCCATGCGCATCAATTGGTTGAGGAACAATATAAAGTTCTTAACGATGTTTTGATTCCGAAACTGGCCAGTGAGAATATCCATTTCATTCGCCGTAAGGAGTGGACCGAGGCGCAGCATAAATGGTTGGAAGCTTATTTTAACAATGAACTGTTGCCGATTTTAACGCCGGTAGGGCTGGATTCTGCGCATCCCTTTCCACGCATACTGAATAAGAGTTTAAATTTTATTATTTCGTTGACCGGAAAGGACGCTTTCGGCAGAAATAGCGGTCGGGCTATTTTGCAAGCGCCCAGGGCGCTGCCGCGCATTATTCAGTTGCCTGCCGAGGAAACGGGCAGTGGTCCGTCCGATTTTGTTTTCTTATCATCGATCATTCATGCGTTTGTAGATCAGTTGTTTAATGGCATGAATGTTAAAGGCTGTTATCAATTCAGGGTCACCCGGAACAGTGACTTTTTCGTCGACGATGATGCCATTGATGATTTATTGCTTGCCGTGGAGGGCGAGCTGGCCATGCGTAATTACGGTGATGAAGTCCGTTTGGAAATTGACGCCAATTGCCCTGATGAAACCGTCGCGTTTTTGCTGGGCCGTTTTGAAATGACCCGTGACTGTTTATTTTTAGTTAACGGACCGGTCAATCTCAATAGGATTCAGGAAATTAATGACCTGATCGGTCGGCCGGATCTTAAATTCCCTTCGTTTAAACCCGTTGTGCCGCAACAACTGGAGCGCAGTAAAGACATCTTTGCGGCAATTAAGCGCCACGATATTTTGCTGCATCATCCGTTTGAGTCTTTTTCTCCGGTCGTCGAGTTTATTCGTCAGGCGGCGGTTTCTCCGGAAGTGTTGGCTATCAAGCAAACGCTTTATCGTACCGGGGCCGATTCGCCAATTGTCGCTGCCTTAATCAAGGCGGCTAAAAGCGGCAAGGTGGTGACGGTGGTTATCGAATTGAGAGCTCGATTTGATGAAAAAGCCAATATCGATTTGGCCGCCAAATTACAAGAAGCCGCCGTTCATGTGGTTTATGGTGTAGTGGGCTATAAAACGCATGCCAAAATGTGTTTAGTATTGAGAAGGGAAGGGAAAGAATTGCGTAACTACGTGCATTTGGGTACCGGAAACTATCATCCGAAAACGGCGCAGCTTTATACCGATTATGGCCTTTTTTCCTGTGATAAAGAATTAGGCGAAGATGTGCGGCGAGTATTTGCCCAGCTGACCAGTTTGGGCAAGGTAACCAAGTTGAATAAGTTGCTGCAATCGCCGTTCACCTTGCATAGCGGTTTGATGGAAAAAATTGAACGTGAAATACGCCATGCTAAAAGCGGCAAGCGGGCAAAAATAATCATTCAGGTGAATGCCGTTGTTGAGGAGCAATCTATCCAGGCTCTTTACCGCGCATCACAGGCCGGGGTTGAAGTGAAATTGATTGTCAGGGGGGTCTGCTGCCTAAAACCCGGCGTTCCAGGCGTATCTGAAAATATAGAGGTGCGCTCCATTATCGGGCGATTTCTGGAGCATGCGCGGGTGTATGCATTTGAGAATGGCGGTGACAGGGAAGTTTATGCGTCCAGTGCGGATTTAATGAATCGTAATATGTTCCGGCGTGTTGAAATTTGTTTTCCGATTGAAAACAAGAAATTGCAAAGCCGGATTTTGCAGGATCTGAATCTGTATTTAAAAGATAATACTCAAGCTTGGCTCTTGCAATCGGATGGCACTTACCAACGTTTACGAAAAACCGAGGCTGAGGAACCAATTCAAGCTCAGGCTGCGCTTATGCACGAATTGCAAGGACTATGATGATGCGGGAAATTGCCCAGCTAGGGGCCAAGGTCCTTAAACAAAAAGCCGAAGCCGTTGCAGATGTGCATGATGCTGAAATTCGGCAAATAATCGAAGCGATGCAAAGTACCCTGGCATCGACTTCTGGCGTTGGCATCGCGGCTCCTCAGATCAGCGAATCAAAACAGATTATCATCATTGCATCGCGGCCTACGCCTCGTTATCCATCGGCACCATTGATGGCGCCGACAGTGATGATTAATCCTTGTTTTGAGACGTTGTCGGAAACCCAGGAAAAGGATTGGGAAGGCTGTTTAAGCATTCCGGGGATACGCGCCTTGGTGCCAAGGTATCAGGAAATAATGATTCGTTACACAGATCAACAGGGGGGCTTAGTGCAGTCAAAGTTAAGCGGGTTTGTGGCAAGAATCTTCCAACATGAAATCGACCATCTAATAGGTAAAACTTATCTGGACAGGGTTGAAAATAATGCGGATATTTTCTCGGAAAGTGAGTATGTTAAATTGATGGACAGTTTGTGTTAAGCGTTAATGCATCTATGAGGTAAGAGTTTTAGCTGAATGACGATAATTTGCATGATAAGTAACAACGCCTATTGTTTCAAACACTTGTGCGCTTTATTCTACAACGACTCGTGAATAGCGAAGTTTTTTTAGGGTAAGCGATGTTTAATGTGTTGTCGTTTCTTACACACATCTGTTGTTAAAAACGCGCTTATGTTATTATTGGCGGTTTTAACTACCAAGGATTACTATAAATGGCAAAAGAAGATCAAATTGAAATGGAAGGGAAGGTAATTGATACTCTCCCTAATACTATGTTTCGCGTCGAACTGGAAAATGGTCATATTGTGACTGCACATATCTCAGGAAAAATGCGTAAGCATTACATCCGCATTCTTACCGGCGACAGTGTCAAAGTTGAAATGACTCCTTACGATTTAACCAAAGGTCGTATCACATTCCGTATGCGTTAATCCTGTATCGACAGGATTAACGCAAGTTCCTTGAATAGCTGGTACGGCTTTGGCCGCCGTATTAAAAGTTGGCTTCCGGAACACTCGATGCCGCACTTTCGATAGCGAAGTTCAGCTCATTATCCTTCACGTAAATCCGTACATGCCCGCCGTGCGCCAATTCGCCAAACAGTAAGTCATTAGCCAGAGGCTTTTTGATTTTCTCTTGAATGAGTCTCGCCATCGGCCTGGCTCCCATTTTGGGGTCACAGCCGTTTTCAGCCAGCCATAACCGGGCATCGGCATCCAATGCCAGTGTTACGTGTTTGTCTGCCAGCAAGGCTTCCAATTCAAAGATGAATTTATCAACCACGTGTCCGACAATGGCAATATCCAATGGTTTAAATTGAATGATGGCGTCCAGACGGTTACGAAATTCGGGTGAAAAGCCTTTTTCGATAACCTTTAAGCTGTCGGTGGCATGATCCTGATAAGTAAAGCCAATAGAGGCGCGACTGCCTTCTTCCGCTCCCGCATTAGTAGTCATCACCAGAATGATGTTACGAAAGTCCGCCTTGCGGCCATTATTGTCGGTCAATGTGCCGTGATCCATCACCTGTAATAACAGGTTAAATACATCAGGGTGGGCTTTTTCCAACTCGTCCAGCAGCAATACTGCGTGAGGATGCTTGTTGACCTGTTCGGTTAACAAACCGCCTTGATCAAAGCCCACATAACCCGGAGGCGCACCAATCAGCCTGGAAACGGTATGCCGTTCCATATATTCCGACATGTCAAAGCGAATCAATTCCACGCCCAGTACCTTAGCCAGTTGCCGTGTTACTTCGGTTTTGCCTACACCGGTAGGACCGGCAAAAAGGAATGAACCGATAGTCTTTTGTGTATCTCTAAGGCCTGCACGAGATAATTTTATGGCCGATGCCAATGCCGAAATTGCTTCGTCTTGTCCAAAAACCAGCATTTTCAGGTTCTTTTCCAGGTTGGCCAGTTTATCAATGTCATTGGTAGATACCGATTTGGCAGGCACTCTAGCAATCTTAGAGACTATCTCTTCTATCTCTGCGACATCGATAAGCTGTTTACGATCAGCTTCAGCTGTCATGCGTTGTTTCGCGCCTGCTTCATCAATAACGTCAATAGCCTTATCGGGCAAATGCCGGTCGGTAATATAACGATCCGATAATTCCGCCGCCACACTCAATGCCTCGGCAGAATATTTAACGTCATGGTGTTCTTCAAAGCGTGATTTAAGTCCCTTTAATATCAGGACGGTATCCTCAACGGAAGGCTCAAGGACATCAACTTTCTGGAACCTTCGCGCCAAGGCATGGTCTTTCTCAAAAACACCGCGATATTCCTGATAAGTAGTGGAGCCTATGCAGCGCAACTGACCGGAAGCCAGCGCCGGCTTAATCAGGTTGGATGCATCCATCACGCCGCCGGACGCCGAGCCTGCGCCGATTATGGTGTGGATTTCATCGATAAACAGGATCGAGTCAGGCTCTTTATTAAGCTGAGTTAACAGTGCTTTAAGACGTTTTTCAAAGTCGCCGCGATACTTGGTGCCGGCGACTAATGCGCCTAAATCGAGAGAGTAAATTACGCTGTTCATCAGAACGTCGGGAACTTGCTCTTCAACAATCCGTTTCGCCAAGCCTTCTGCGATAGCCGTTTTGCCAACGCCCGCTTCACCGACCAGCAAAGGATTGTTTTTGCGCCGACGGCATAGCGTCTGAATCGTGCGCTCAAGCTCCGGTTCCCGACCGATTAACGGGTCGATTCGGCCTTTCAGGGCTTCTTCATTGAGATTGGTTGTATATTTATCCAACGGGCTGCCTGTAGCTTCGGCATCTGGATTGCCTGATTCCGGTGCCCGGCTATTTTGCGCATCGTTTTCAGGATCTATTTTTGAAATGCCGTGGGCTAGATAATTGACCACATCCAGTCTTGAAATATCCTGTTTGTTTAACAGATAGACTGCATGGGAATCTTGTTCACTGAATAGAGCTACAAATAAATTGGCACCGGAAACTTCTTTTTTGTCAGAAGCCTGGACATGAAAAACAGCGCGCTGAAGCACTCGCTGAAACCCCAATGTAGGTTGAGTTTCTCGTTGGATACCCACCGGAATCAGCGATGTAGTTTCATCAATAAACTGCGTCAACTGGCCGCGTAGTGCCTTAATATCACAGCCGCACGCTATCAAAATCGGCTGCGCAGAAGCATTTTCGAGCAATGCTAACAGCAAATGCTCAACCGTGATAAATTCATGCCTCTTGTCATGCGCATTCTTAAAGGCATTATTTAACGTAATTTCAAGTTCTTTACTTAACATAAGCTCTCCAACCTAAACTTCTTCCATTGAGCACATCAACGGATGGTGGTGCTCTCGTGAATAGTCATTAACTATATATACTTTGGTTTCAGCAACATCTTTAGAGTACATTCCGCATACACCAACACCTTGCGTATGTACTTGCAGCATCACCTGTGTCGCCTTCTCTTCAGACATGGCAAAAAAATCCATCAAAATCTCAATTACAAAATCCATGGGCGTAAAATCATCATTTAACAAGATCACCTTGTATAAAGGCGGTCTCTTCAGTTTGGGTTTGGCTTCCTGGGTAGCCAAGCCGCCATCTCTATCTTTGTATGGATCAAAATCGGACATAATTGCAACAATAAAATATTTAAGTCTCTAACATAGTGCCAATCTTTGTGAATTTCAACTCTTATATTTATATCAAAACAAACAAGATCAACACGTGCCTAGCGTCTCCCTTTCTGTAGCTTTTTTTACCAGCATAATATCTCTAAATCTAGTAAAATATTAAGTTTATATAGTTGGAATTTGTTAATGGTTTGGAAACCACACGTTACAGTTGCCGCAGTTATTGAGCAAGATCAACGGTTCTTAATAGTAGAAGAAGAAACCTGCAATGGGCTTCAATTCAATCAGCCGGCCGGGCATCTTGAAGAAGGCGAGGACCTGGTTGCTGCAATTAAGCGTGAAGTCTTGGAAGAAACCGCTTGGCAGTTTGAGCCTGAGCATATTGTTTCCATTCAGCTTTGGCGAAGAAATCCTGATTTTCCGAGCTTCGTCAGAGTCTGCTTTTCCGGCCGCTGTCATTCGCACAACCCAACCCAGCAATTGGATGAGGGCATTATCGCCGCGCATTGGTTAACGCGCGACGAAATCGAAGCGGAGCGACATCGTTTGCGTAGTCCATTAGTACTTATTAGCGTAGACGAATATCTCAGCGGGCAACGCTACCCGTTATCCTTGCTTAAATCATTTATCGATCTTGACCATGAGTAAAAAAGTAATCGTCGGCATGTCCGGCGGCGTCGATTCTTCCGTAACCGCTTTGCTGCTTTTGGAGCAAGGCCATGAAGTCACCGGTTTGTTTATGAAGAACTGGGAAGAAGACGATGGTACCGAGTACTGTACCGCGATGGAAGACCTTGCCGACGCCCAGCAAGTTTGCGATAAATTGGGTATCGAATTAAAGACTGTGAATTTTGCCACCGAATACTGGGATGAGGTATTTGAAGTATTCCTGTCTGAATTTAAAGCCGGCCGCACCCCCAATCCCGATATCTTGTGCAATAAACACGTTAAATTCAAAGCCTTCCTGAACTATGCGATTGAAGATTTGGGCGCGGAATATATTGCTACAGGCCATTATGCACGAGTGGCTTCATTTCCAAGCCAGAGCTATGGGAACAAGGACGAGTTCTTTTTGTTAAAAGGGCTGGATCCGAACAAAGAGCAGAGTTACTTTCTTTACACGCTGGGACAAAAACAATTATCGCGCACCTTGTTTCCGATCGGCCATTTGCATAAGCCCGAAATCAGGGCCATGGCTGAAAAAGCCGGATTCGCCAACAGCCGCAAGAAAGACAGTACCGGCATCTGTTTCATCGGCGAGCGCAAATTCACTGAATTTTTGCAGCGCTATCTGCCTACCCAACCCGGAGAAATGCGCACGCCTGAAGGGCAATATATCGGTAAGCACCATGGCCTGATGTACTACACGCTGGGCCAACGCCAAGGTTTGGGCATAGGCGGCGTTAAAAATGCGCCGGATGAGCCGTGGTATGTACTGGAAAAAGATTTGGAAAATAATATCCTGATCGTCGGGCAAGGTCACGATCATCCATTGATGTTGCACAATATGCTGGAGGCCAGCCAGCTTGATTGGTGCAGCAACCGGCCATTAACGGAACCCACACGTTGCACAGCTAAAACCCGCTACCGACAAGCCGATCAAGCCTGTTATTTGGAGCCAATAGGCAACGACAGATGCAAAGCTGTTTTTGACCAGCCGCAAAGAGCCATTACGCCCGGACAATCCGTGGTTTTTTATGACGGTGAAATCTGTCTGGGCGGCGGGATTATTGAATCCAAAGCTTTAGTTCCTGCTTAAGTAAAGCTAACGAATATCAACACATTAAATCACTCGGACAAACCCATGACTAATTTCGCCCTCACCGCTATTTCTCCTATCGATGGCCGCTATGCCGACAAAGTGACCGCCTTGCGGCCAATTTTCAGCGAATACGGCCTGATCCGTTTTCGCGTGCTCGTTGAAGTGCGCTGGCTGCAAGCCTTGGCCAATCACCCTCTGATTGCCGAAGTCAGCCCGTTCAGCGACACCGCGACACAGCTGTTAAACAATATAGTCAGCAATTTTTCAGAGGCCGATGCGCAACGCGTCAAAGACATCGAAAAAACCACCAATCACGATGTCAAAGCCGTTGAGTACTTGCTGAAGGAAAAAATTGCCGGTTGTGCCGAGCTGGAAAAAGTCAGCGAATTTATCCATTTTGCCTGCACCTCGGAAGACATTAATAACCTGTCGTATGCGTTAATGCTTAAAGAAGGCCGCGAAGTAATCCTTGCGCAAATCGGCGACTGCATCTCGGCGATTAAAAGCATTGCCGTGGAAAACGCCGACCAACCGATGCTGTCTCGTACTCACGGACAATCCGCCACGCCGACCACCACCGGCAAAGAGTTTGCCAACGTCGCGGCTCGAATGCAACGCCAGCAAGAGCAACTGCAAGCCGTAGCCCTGTTAGGAAAAGTCAACGGTGCGGTCGGTAATTATAATGCCCATTGTGTGGCTTACCCTGATGTGGATTGGGCGGAATTTAGCCAAAACTTCGTCGAATCTTTGGGCCTGCAATTTAACCCCTACACTATCCAGATTGAACCGCACGATTATATTGCCGAGTATTTCCACGCTCTGTCCCGTTTCAATACCATTTTGCTGGATTTTGACCGCGACATTTGGGGCTATATCTCCTTGGGATACTTCAAACAAAAAACTATCGCCGGTGAAGTCGGTTCCTCCACGATGCCGCATAAAGTCAACCCGATCGATTTTGAGAACTCGGAAGGTAATCTAGGATTGGCCAATGCCATCTTCGGCTTTTTAGCCGAAAAATTGCCGGTATCGCGCTGGCAGCGGGATTTAACCGATTCAACCGTATTGAGAAATATCGGCGTCGGTATTGCTCATACGAGTATCGCCATTCAGGCCAGTTTGAAAGGCATTTCCAAACTACAAATTAACGTTGAAGCGATTGAGGCTGATCTCAATGCTAATTGGGAAGTCTTGGCAGAGCCGATCCAAACCGTGATGCGTCGTTACGGTATTGAAAAACCGTATGAAAAATTGAAGGAACTGACCCGCGGCCAGCGCATTACTCCTGAACAAATGCAGGCGTTTATTGAAAAGCTGGAAATTCCGGCAGAAGCCAAGGCAATGCTGCTGGAACTGACGCCACGCAATTACATCGGTTACGCTGGAAAACTGGCTAAGGAAATTTAGGATACACTTGGATTCATCACTATGAACAGCTTAAAAGCTCGTTCATAGTGATGTTGTCTTGTTCAATTATTAGTCTCTTCGTCACGGCTTGATGTTTTTGACGTAGAGAAGGACTTCACGAAAGTTCTTCGCAGCTTAGAAGTGTCTGCTGAACAGCCCACAAATAAAATATTGTTGCTGCTTTGCCAATATTTACAAAGTTATTTGCCAATCTCGAACAACAAACTCATGGTACACTCGTTTTGAGTCTTGTAGTCTCGCCGTATGCGTCTCAAGCCTATTTAATTCCCATTCTAAAATTACCCGCTTTCTTTATTGATACTGGCTCAACCTGCTGGAACTAAGGAGAGCTTCAATTTGAAATGCCGTTTTGTTGACATTTAGCTTATTTTTTAATGCATTTGCTTACGTTAATTTGATGAGTATTGCAAAATAAATTCCATAAGGTAAGAATATAACTGCCGTTCATAATGATTTTTAAAAGAAAAATAAATGATTCTGAAAATGTGGTATCGATAAGCGATATAAACAAATAATAATGAGGAGAGGATTATGAAAAAATTAGCATCCGTATGCGCAGGGTTACTACTTCTTTTAAGCACTGCTGTTTTTGCTGAAGAAAATGCCGATTCAGCCTTGGAGCACGCCAAATCGGCGGTTGCTCACGGTAAAGCCGGGCATACAGCACAGTTAGTCGAGCACGCAAAGGCGGCATTGGACGATGCATTGGCCGCCTCCATAAACGCCAAAGGTGTGGAAAAAAACCATTTAGAATTAGGCGCTAAAGAGCTGCAAGGAGCCATCGATCAAGGCACACAGGGCCATGTAGGCAGAGCTACTTCACATGCTGAAGCAGCGGTATGGCATCTTAAGGCCGGCAACCAATCCGACAATAACAACAAATCCGACAAGAAATAGCACCAATTCGGCTTTGGTCAAAGGGGCGAATAGTTCTTCCCCTTTTCTGTAAGCAGTTGATTGCATAGCATCAGTAATCAATTGCTCTAAACAGGATGAATTTCATCCGTAAGCAAAAGAAGTTTTTAGCCATCTTAAATAACAAGGATTTCTGGCACTGATTCCGGACTGATTGATATACTCGTTGCACATCAAAATACGGCAGTTGGACGGGAGCGTCTTGCTCTGAACTAAAACCGAGTTTTCAAGCGCAAAAGGTACTTCCATGCAAAAGAACCTATTACGATTGTATCCTGAGTCCTACGAAAAAGTCTCCGTTAAAGGCCTGTATCTTGCGCATCAATTGCATAAATTGGGTACAGCTGATTCTCCCTTTGTTTATGCCAACTTCCTGTCGAGTCTGGACGGCCGGATCGCAGTCGAGGATGCGGCGCAAGGCACGACTCACATTCCCAAACATATAACAACCGCTTCCGATTTTAGCCTGTTCATGGAATTGCATGCGCAGGCGGACTGCATTATTACTCATGGCGGCTATATGCGGGCATTGGCCGAGGGGCGCCTGGGCAATATATTGCAAGTTAAGGACAAAGACCTTGCCGAATGGCGCCGCAACAATGGCTTACCGCCTCAACCGGCAGTGCTCATCGCCAGCGCCAGCCTGAATTTTCCAATGCATGCCAGCCTTCAAGAGCACGCACAAGCTGTTCACATAGCGACAGGAAGAAATGCCGACCCGGACCGCATCCGTTATTGGCAAGGCTTGGGATACTCCGTGCTTTTTACCGGCCACGACCAAAACGTGCACGGCGCCCCCTTGGTCAATGCCTTAAGCGGACTAGGGTACAAGTCCATTTACCTTATTGCCGGGCCGCAAATGCTGGACACCGTCATCAGGGAAAAGCAGTTATCAAGGTTATACCTGAGCATGACTCATCAGTTAGTAGGCGGTAAAGACTTCCGGACTTTGCTGACCGGGCCGATGCTTGGACCGGAGGGCAACTTGATGCTTGAAGCCTTGTATTACGAGCAGGGCTCGCCGCCCGGATCCGGCCAGTTTTTCATGCAATTCGGCCTGGAGCGATTCACTAGCGCCGGCACTTAAATTCAGTTTTTCAAGGGGGAGCACATGGATCAATGGGTCTGCACAACCTGCGGTTATAACATGATCGGCGATGCTCCTAATGCCTGTCCTTTTTGCGGAGCTTCCCGCGATAAGTTTCTCAGCTGGGAACAAGCCGAAACAACCTATCGCGTTACCGCCACGCCAGTTAATGACCGCGTCAGCCAGCTGGTTTCAGTGCCCAGACTGGGACTGGAACATGCGGCCTACCGCATCGAAACAGAACATGAGGCGATATGGATCGATAGCCCTTCCGCATTCAATCGCACGCTGGAGCCGGTCAGAAAAATTTTTTTTACTCACCCTCATTTTATGGGCGCATCGAATCAATATCGAAAGCTCTGGAATGCAAAAGTCTACCTGCACGCTTTAGATGCTGAAAATCCTCTAATCCGATCATTCCCGATCGATGAACGCTTCAACGATGACTTTACGGTTGATGGGCTGGCAGCGTATCACATTGGCGGCCATACGCCGGGCTATACGATTTATATTTATCAGGACGTGTTGTTTATCTGCGATTACGCCTTTCCGCCCGGGCCTAAGATGCGGTTAAACCCGTTCGGCCCGAAAACCGACACTTTACAAAGAGCCGAGCGGATATTGACCGTGATTGCCCGTAGCTCTTTAAAAACCGTGTGCGGCTATAACTATGTCTGCGACTTCAAAGACTGGCTGCCTGATTTTGAACGGGCTGTTAAATCCCTTAACGACTAAAGGAGTACAGGCCATGAAAATTCTTACCGTCACTGATATTCAGGAACTGATACGGATCGTCGGCCTGGAAAATTTCTTTCAGCGCATTATTTCGGCTTTAGAGCAAGACCTCGGGCGCTGGCAGCAATTCCTGTTGTCGCCGCGCCACGGAACCTATTACCGGGACGGGGTCATTGAATTGATGCCGTGTTCGGACGAGCAACTATATGCATTCAAATATGTCAACGGCTTTCCCGGCAATCCGCTTGAAGGCAAGCTCAGCGTTGTCGCGATAGGCGTTTTAAGCGATGCGGCTAACGGTTATCCGCTAATGCTCAGCGAAATGACTTTATTAACCGCGTTCAGGACCGCGGCAGCCGGTGTTCTGGCGGCAAAATACCTGGCTCGTGAAAATTCAAAATCGCTGGCTATCATTGGCACCGGGGCGCAGGCGGAATTCCAGGTGTTGGCATTTGCCGGCTTTTTCCAATTGGAAGAAGTCCGTTTCTTTGATACCGATCGAATGGCAATGGCCAAATTCTCGGAAAACCTGGCCGGGCAAAAGTTCAGATTAATGGCTTGCGATAACACAATCGAGGCCGTAAGCGGCGCCGATATTGTGATAACGGCAACAGCCGCCAAAAAACGGCAGTCCCTGTTTAGATTTGAAGATATTGCGCCGGGCGCTTACATATACGCCATGGGCGGCGATAGCCCGGGCAAAACCGAATTGCCTGCTGAGCTCCTGGAGCAGACTAAACTGGTGGTCGAATACAAACTGCAAAGTCTGCTGGAAGGGGAGGTGCAGCAGTGTAAAGCCGATATTGTCTATGCCGAACTATGGCAACTGGTCTGTAAGCATCTGCCGGGAAGACAGAATGATCAGGAGGTTACGCTGTTCGATTCCGTCGGGTTTGCGCTGGAAGACTATTCAATACTTCGGGTGGTCTATGACTTGGCAGAAAAACATCAGTTGGGAAAAGAGACGGAGTTAATACCCGAACTTGACGATCCTAAAAACCTGTTTGGTTTATTGCGTTGTTAAGATAGGGTCGGCAATAACTTCCCTAAGTTTGGATCATGCTCCCGGCTCATCGTCATTCCGACCCAGGTGAATAGGCAGACCTTCCGGTTTTTTACTGGAGCCGCTCCCGGCGGCTCCAGCACTTCTGACCTCCATGGATGGAGGAAATGCCGAGGATTGCCTGGAGCAATCTCGGCCGCCATCCATGGCAGTCGTAAACCCTGGAAAGTCTAACTGGTCGCATTCTTAACAGGCGGGATATTTTGGAACAACAGGCCCCGTCCGGCTTGATTCGAAAATATCCCGCTTATGGCGCTGGATAACTATTTGCTTGGTGATATTACCTATTGATTCAAACTGCTGATTTTCCTAGTCTGCCAGTATTCAAGTTTTACACAGATTCAAAATGGAGAATAGTTATGACAGAACTGATTCGTAAAACATGCGAAGTGTGCAGGATTGGCGCGCCTTTGGCTACGCAGGAGGAAATTGACGAATATATGCCGCAATTGCAGGGCTGGGAAATTGTTGAGATAGACGGCATCAAGCGTTTACAAAAAACCTTCAAGTTTAATAACTTTGAAGAGGCCTTGGCGTTTACCAATAAAATCGGCGCGCTATGCGAGCAGGAAAACCATCATCCCTCCATTTTGACGGAATGGGGCAGGGTGACCGTGACTTGGTGGTCGCACAAGATTAAAGGCTTACATGCCAATGATTTTATTATGGCGGCCAAGACCGACGCCTTACTCTGAGTTCTCGCCGTAAAACGCTTCAACAATCTCTTTCATCAGGCGCACGGTTTTATTGTCAGAGTCATTTTCGGGATTAAATTCGCTGATTTCCAGGCCGCATATTTTCGGATGGCGGCTAATAACCGAAAGCGCTTCAAGCAATTCTCCGGTTCTAATGCCGCCTTGAGCAGGGGTTTCCACGCCGGGAGCATCGTCAGGATCGATAAAATCCAAATCAAGGCTGATGCCGATAACCTCGCAAGACCGGTTAAGTTTATCGATTGCTTTAATTAACGCTTGGCTTAAGCCATTAATCCGGTCGGCAAAAACAATTTCTACCTCTGCTTGCTTTAGCAGTTGGTATTCTTCAACTTCATAGCTTCGGACGCCGATCATAATGAAGTGCTCCGGCTTGATAAAACCCTGTCCGTGATACATCGACGCCAGTTTTTCGTCCGCTTTACCGAGCAGCGCAGACACCGGCATGCCGTGAATATTGCCGGACGGCGACGTGGCAAAGGTGTGCGCGTCCATATGGGCATCCAGCCAGATCAGGCCGAGTTTATCGGGCTGCTGCAACCCGTTTATCACGCCGCCCCAGGTTCCCAGCGCACAGGAATGGTCGCCGCCGATGACCAGAAAAGTTTGGTTTTGTTCGGTCCAGTTTTGAGTGAAACGGCTTATCGATTGATTAAGGCGGGATAGTTTTTCCTCCTTGGTGCCCTGATCTTCGGGATAAACCATGTGCCATTGAAGTTGCAGGCGCTTTTGCTTAGGCGGTTGCCGGGCAAATTCATCATGCAGCATTTCTGCCGCATAGCCGCATAAACGCATCGGCCCTCCCAGGCACGACACCACGCCTAAAGTTGGTAAGATAGTCATAATGAGCAATGCCAGTTTTGAATCATGTTTAATCCGAGGTCGTAAATATGAATCAGCATAAAGCCAAAATCAACGTCTATTATGACGGCGCCTGTCCCAAGTGCATTAAAGACAGGACGACCTATGAAAAACTTGCCGGTAAAGCCGGCACCGATGTCTGCTGGATCGACATCACCGGACGAGAAGAGCAGTTGCGCCAGATCGGCATCGATCCTCACAAGGCGCTGACCGAATTGCATGTCCAGGATGAAAATCAGAGGATTCTGTCCGAGATGGATGCGTATATCCTGCTGATGAGCAAAGTGCCGGTACTCAAGCCGCTGTCCTGGCTGATCGGCCTGCCGCTGATTCGCCCGTTGCTTGCCAGAATCTACCACTGGCAGGTTAACCGAAGGCTGCGGCGCAGCGGGCGATTATGATCAATCCAGCAGAATGAAGGCCGGAATAAGACCACCCGGCGTTAGCTAGGGTGGGCGTTTCCGGCAACCGGAGTGCCGGAAACGCCAGTCCTGCGCTTAACGCGCGGACAGCCTTATTCCGGCCTTGCACGGAGCAATTGCTGAGAACACGGAGTTTTCTATATTGTATTAACTCTGTGTCCTCTGTGTTCTCCGCGGTTAATCTCTTAAACAGATTACTTTCACAGTCTCGATCGCTTTTCGTGTCTTTCGTGATTTTCATGGATTATTCATTTTAAAGCCGGATTTTTCATGGGAATCATCTTAATCCAGCAGTTTTTTCAAAACCGTGCGCAGAATGCCTCCATCCCGGTAATATTGGATTTCAATCGGCGTATCGATACGGCTTACGGCTTTAAAATTCGTGACGGTTCCGTCAGGGGCTTTGGCTGAAACATTGAGTTCCTGTTGCGGCGCCATTGCGTCGGAAATATCGACGGCAAAGGTTTCCGTCCCCGTTAATTTCAGGCTTTTAGCCGATTCGCCGTTAATAAACTGCAACGGCAAAATGCCCATACCGATCAGGTTGCTGCGGTGAATCCTTTCATAACTTTCCGCAATCACCGCTTTCACGCCTTGCATGAACGGGCCTTTCGCCGCCCAGTCGCGGGACGAACCGGAGCCATATTCCTTGCCGGCAAGGATGCACAGCGGTATGTCGACCTCTTTATATTTCATCGCCGCATCGAAAAACGTCATTCGTTCACCGGTCGGATGATAAAGCGTAACGTTGCCTTCAACGCCGGGCACCAGCTGGTTCCGAATGCGAATATTGGCGAAAGTGCCCCGCGTCATGACCTGATCATTGCCGCGCCGCGAGCCGTAACTGTTCCAGTCTTTTTGCTCTATGCCTCTTTCCAGAAGATATTTCGCCGCCGGAGAGTTCGGGGCGATTTGGCCGGCCGGTGAGATATGATCGGTAGTCACAGAATCGCCGAACAGGGCCAGTACCCGCATGCCGGTAAGCGCATGTACATGTATCTGCTGCCGTCCTGTCGTCAAACCTTCGAAGAACGGCGGCTTTCTGATATAGGTCGAACTTTCGTCCCATGCGTACAGCTCGGTTCCGGTGACATCAATGTTTTGCCATGCCTGGGTGCCGGTGAAAACATCCGCATAACGTTCCCGGAACATCTCCGGCGTGACAAACTGCCTGATGACTTCAGCCACTTCCCAGGGCGCAGGCCAGATGTCTTTCAGGTAGACCGGCTTGCCGTCCTGATCTTCGCCCAGCGGCTCTCGGGTAATGTCCAGCGCCGTCGATCCCGCCAAGGCATAGGCCACGACCAGCGGCGGCGAGGCTAAATAGTTGGTTTTGGTCAGGGGATGCACGCGGCCTTCGAAATTCCGGTTGCCGGACAGCACGGCCGATACGACTAGGTCGTTTTCCCGTATCGCCTTTTCAACGACGGCATCCAGCGGGCCGGAGTTGCCGATGCAGGTGGTGCAGCCATAGCCGACCAGATAGAAGCCCAACTGCTCCAGGAAGCTCAGCAAGCCCGATTTTTTCAGATACTCCGTTACCACCAGCGAGCCGGGAGCCAAGGAGGTCTTTACATATTGTTTAACTTTCAAGCCCCGCTCTGCCGCTTTCTTGGCAACCAAACCCGCAGCCAGCATCACCGATGGGTTGCTGGTGTTGGTGCAGGACGTGATTGCTGCGATGACGACAGCGCCGTGGGTGATTTTTTCGTGAAAGTCATTCTTCGATACCATGCCGCTACGGTCCAGGTCCTGCTCGGATAGCCCCATGCCTCTGTTGCCTGATGGTGCGATCAGCGTCTGCCGGTAGGTAGGCCCTACCTGACTGAGGGATATCCGGTCTTGCGGCCGCTTGGGGCCAGCCAGCGAAGGTTCGATAGTGCCCAGATCGACTTCCATGATTTGGCTAAATTCGGGGTCCGGCGTTTCGTCGGTACGAAACAGCCCCTGTTCTTTGGCATAACGTTCGGTCAGGTCGATCAAATCGTCAGGGCGTCCGGTGAAGCGCATATAGCTGAGGGTTTCGTCATCGACAGGAAAGAAACTCACCGTCGAGCCTTGCTCCGGCGCCATATTACTGAGCGTCGCCCGGTCGGGAATACTCAGGTTGGTCAATCCCGAGCCGTAAAACTCAACGAATTTACCGACTACGCCAAAGTTCCGGCACAGCTCGGTGATGCGCAGCACCAGATCGGTCGCGGTCACGCCCGGAGGCAGCATGCCGGTCAGTTTAATGCCGACCACATCGGGAACCAGCATGTAGATCGGCTGGTCCAGCATTACCGCTTCAGCCTCAATGCCGCCGACACCCCAACCGAGTACGCCCAGGCCGTTAATCATCGGCGTATGCGAATCGGTGCCGACACAACTGTCGGGATAACAGACGTTTTTGTCCTTGTTATGGAACACAACCGGCGCAAGGTATTCGAGATTGACCTGATGCACGATGCCGGTAGAAGGGGGCACCACGCGGAGATTTCTAAATGCCGATTGACCCCATTTAAGAAACTCATAGCGCTCTGCATTCCGTTCAAATTCGACGGTTTCGTTCAAGAGCAGGGCATTGGCCTTGCCGTAATAATCCACCTGCACCGAGTGGTCAATGACCAGGTCGCAGGGAATCAAGGGATTGATCTTTTTCGGATCGCCGCCCAGCTGCTGCATCGCATCCCGCATCGCGGCCAAATCCACCAGCGCCGGCACGCCGGTAAAATCCTGCAATATCACTCGGGCCGGTTTGTAAGGAATTTCATAACGCATTCCTTGCGCCTGCCAGTTGACGACACTCAAAACATGATCCTGGGTAATGACGTAGTTGTCGCAATTGCGCAATAACGATTCGAGCAGGATTTTTATCGTGTACGGCAGCCGTGAGACATTGGCAGATCCCAGCGTCTCAAGTCGGGGCAAGGAATAATACGAAACCGAGCCAAAGCTGTCGGCGGTCAGTTGTTGATGCGCACCGAATGGATCGTGGTTAGTCATGATAGAAACTCCCCTGATGGGCTCAAAGGTTGTTAACTAAAACAGCTTTTACCCGGATATGAAGTTGCGTCAAGGATTTTGATTTTATCTTGATGTGCGTGAGAGTTGATTTTTGGTCGGTCAGCTCATACGAATGAAATGCCAAATTCACCCAATGCCGGGCAAGAAGTTTTCTATTCAAACACAGGAAAAATCGCTATAGTCAAACCCTGTTCATTCTGACTCGGGAGGCTTCGATGCCAGATCAAACCCTGCGGCTACAAATGGAGCAGCCATGAAAACGAACTCAGTAACTACCCGCACCGAAACCGATTCCTTCGGCCCGATTCAAGTACCCGCCGACAAATACTGGGGTGCGCAAACCCAGCGATCCCTGCTTAACTTCAAAATCGGCGATGAACGTATGCCGCGACCGTTGATTCGTGCGCTGGGCATCGTCAAGCACTGCGCTGCATTGTCGAACATCGCGCTGGACAATATTGAGGAAAAAATCGGCCATGCGATAGCGGATGCTGCACTCGAGGTGATCGACGGCAAATTCGGCGACAATTTCCCGCTGGTCGTCTGGCAGACCGGCTCCGGCACCCAGTCCAACATGAACGCCAACGAGGTGATTGCCAATCGGGCTATCGAACGCCTGGGCGGCGCTATGGGCACTAAAACGCCGGTGCATCCGAACGACCATTGCAACCGCAGCCAGTCATCGAACGATGCTTTCCCGACGGCCATGCATATCGCCACCGTCGAGCAGCTGCACCACTTATTGATCCCTTCGCTCCAGCATTTGCATAGCGCATTGTTGGAAAAATCTGAGGCATGGAGCCACATCATCAAGATCGGACGCACGCATTTGCAAGATGCGACGCCGCTGACATTGGGGCAGGAGTTTTCCGGCTATGCCGTTCAGGTGCAACTGGGCATCGACCGGATTAACGACAGTCTTAAACGGCTGTATCCGCTGGCGCAAGGCGGTACTGCGGTGGGCACCGGCCTGAATTCGAAGCCGGGATTTGCCGACAAGTTTGCCGAAGAGGTTGCAAAATTTACCGGACTGCCGTTCGTGTCTGCGGCCAATAAATTCGAGGTGCTGGCCGCGCACGATGCGTTGGTGGAAATTTCCGGCGTGATGAATACGATTGCAGTCAGCCTGAATAAAATCGCCAACGATATCCGCCTGTTGGGTTCCGGTCCGCGCTGCGGCATCGGTGAACTGGCACTGCCTGAAAACGAGCCCGGCTCTTCAATCATGCCGGGCAAAGTGAATCCGACCCAATGCGAAGCGATGACGATGGTTTGCGCGCAGGTCATGGGCAATCACACCACTGTCACTTTTTCCGGGGCGCAAGGGCATTTGGAACTCAATGTGTTCAAGCCGGTGATTATTTATAACGTGCTCCAGTCGATCCGCCTGATCGGCGATGCGGCGATGAGTTTCACCGACAACTGCGTTGTTGGTATTGAGCCGAATGTGGAGCGTATTGCCGAGCTGATGGAAAACTCATTGATGCTGGTGACCGCCTTGGCGCCGCGCATCGGCTATGACAATGCCGCAAAAATTGCGAAACTGGCGTTTAAAAACCGCAGCACGTTGCGGAAAGAGGCGATATCGGGCGGGTTTGTGAGTGAAGAGGAATTTGATAGGCTCGTTCGTCCGGAGGAAATGATTTCGCCGAAATAAGGCAGAAATATTGCTTGGTATTCCAGTTCGTCTATTTCAGGCGAAACGATGCATTTTTCGGAAACCTAACCGACATAATCCATCGCTTCGCGTCAATAGGTGTTTGTCATCATTCAAAGAGACAGGCGCTCAAATCAGGCGCTGTCGTCTGTTTTGATATTTTGCAGTCATGGATCAATTGAAAAGCTTTATTGAAATCCGCGTTGGTAAAAGTGTTCGCCAGATAACAGCAGAAGCAATAAACGTCTGAATAATCTTTGGTGTTGCCCGATGTGCAATTATGGATTTTCTCGGACAGGACGCGCAGGACGGAAAGAATGAGTCCATCATAACGCCACGTGACAGGGCATTCGGTAACATCATCCCCTCGCATAGCGACAGCGCCCAAAGCATGATAGGCAAGATCGCCCAGTCCGGCCAATATTTGCACCATATCGCCCGCTTTAATCGCTTTAAATACCGCGCTGCCTCCATCCATGAGCAGCGCTTGGCGCATAACAATATCCAAATCATGTAACTGCTGATTCGCTCCATGTTCAGCTTGTGGAAATGAAAAGGTGTCGTTAAATTCTCTAACTAACTTTAAGTGCTTATTCATGGTTTTTATCCTCGTCGACTGTTGCCGAATAAATGTAATAACCAGATCAAACTAAAGCTTCTTGCAGCGCGCTATCTATTCAAGCGCTATTTTTCCTTCAATGCAATGGTTGACGCCAAGAGCAGGTACATCCAGAGTCATTTTAACGTCTATAGCCTCGGAACCGTTGATTTTCCCGCTTTCAACGGCTTTGAGCACGGCATGCTCGAACTCGCGTTGTGAGGTGATGCCGAATTGTTTGAGATATTTTCTGATTTCCAAATTTAATATGTCTTCATTCATTTTGACCTCCTAAGGCCCAGTAAATTCCATCAGCCAAAAGCAATGGAATTGGTTTTGATGAAAAACTATCATTGTTAATCAAAAGCATGTTTTGAACTGTACCATGTCCTGATGTTACGTACACTGCCAAAAACAATTATTTTTCCGACCGTAAAATGGCGGCCGGTCAAAAGATAGCCAATACAGTAACGGAGCCTGATTCGAAATGCCTTTATGGTTGGAGGTGGCAATACTTATCGGCAGATGAGCTGCAACGATCCGTTCGAGACGGTGAGATTCCGGGAGAGGTGTTTAAGCTGGATTAAAAGCGATAGTTGGCAAAATTATCCAACAGGGTATTCAGGGCATTGTCGCTTTCGGTATTGACTGTTATTACGCCGGATTGTTCCTGATCCAACAGAGACTGTGCCGATTGTTGCTGGTGGTGCAGCACGGCCACAGTTGCCTCCGAGGCATCGTCTTGCCGTTGCTTGATACGCCTGTAGAGTTCTTGGTCGGAAGCCTGAAAATCAATGATACGGAACGGCACTCCACAGTCGGCCGCAAGCTGCCGAAACGGGGCGCGCTGTTTAGTTTTAAGAAAAGTCGCGTCAATAATCACTGGAAAACCGGCTTCAAGCACCGCTTTGGCAAGTTCCTTAAGGTGCTGATAGGTTTTTTGGCTGGCTTCTTCGGTATAAAGTCCCTTGTCGATAGCGCTGCCGGTTTGCATCAATGCCTTATAGCCGAACAGACGTTTGCGCTCGACATCGGAGCGTATCTGGAACGCGCCGATCTGTTCTGCGAGTTGTGCGGCGAAAGTCGACTTGCCGGAACCTGAATAGCCATGCGTAATGATTAGGGCGGTTTGGCGGCGCAAGGTAAAACGCTCGGCCAGATCGGCAAACGCCGCGTATTCGCCAAGCGCTTGCTTGGCAGCGTTTGGGTCATCTTGCTGCTGCGCCATGCGCAATAACGATACCTTAGCCCGGACCAGTGCACGGTAAACCAAGTAATAACGCAGTAATGTAAGACCTTGATAATCGCCTGTATATTGCAAATAACGATTAAGAAATCGGTAAGCAAAGCGGTCATAGCCAAAATGCAGCAGGTCGATAAACAAAAAAGCCACTTCACTGATCACGTCAATCCAGCGCAGCAGCGGGTTGAATTCGATGCAGTCAAACAGGGTCACTTTACCGTTGATGAGCGTTATGTTGCTCAGATGCAGGTCGCCGTGGCATTCGCGCACATAGCCCTGGTGCTTGCGCAGCTGCATTATTTCGGCCAGTCTGCGCCATTCGCTGTCGCCCCATTGTTGAAGACGCTGTAGTTGCTGTTTTTGCGCATCATCAGTCAATAAAGGCCGGATATGGTCGAAATTCTCGATAAACCAGTGATTGATGTTTGCGCTATCGCCGTAAGGAGAGTTTTCATCCGTCTGCGCAATACTTTCATGAAAGTCGGCAACAATATCGGCCAGTTGATTGATGTGATCTGTGTCTAGCCGGCCGTTCCGGGCGTGCTCGCTTAGCAGTTGTCCGGAAGGAAATTGCAGCATCTTGACGGCATATTCGATTGCTGGAGTTGTGCCGCCGATTTCCGGATGCTCCGGCGTTCCGGTTATCGGCATAACTTCCAGATACAGGTCGGCGGCCGAGCGTCTGTTGAGTCTTAATTCTTCACTGCAGCAAAAACGGCGTTTTTCCAATGTGGAAAAATCCAGGAAACCGAAATTAACCGGTTTTTTGATTTTGTAAACGTACGGGCCGGTCATCAGCACCCAGGAAATATGGGTTTCAATAACCTTGCAGGCATTCGCTTCAGATAACGCCTTGATTAGGGTAAGGCTTGATTCCAGCGCAGTTGTAGTGCCCATGTTTACATCCCTCGACGCCATCAATGATGCGTCAGATGTTATTACGTTCATGGTATGGGGTGCAATGCCGGAGGGCAGAGAGCGTTTGAGCTGGACGCTAATAGGCTGTTTTTATTGCTAATGTTAAAATAAAATCGGTTTCTATCTCGAGTTCTACGGCGTCTTTAATGGCTTGCCGAACACTGTCATTGGCCCGCCACGCAAAAGGGGTCATCTGCAATAGGTCGATCCTTTGCTCGGGATTCGGGACGATTTTATAGCTGATGCGTTGCGTATCCAAGCGCTCGAAGCCTTGCGGCAGATCGTTCTCCAAAGCATGCTCTTTCACCTCGGCATAAATAAATTCTTTTAACTGCCATAGATGTCTTGGGCCAGGTGTCACTGTCAGCAAGAGCCCTGAAGGCTTCAGAATCCGCCTGAGTTCATGCTCGTTTGACGGAGCAAATACTCGCAACACAAAATCGAAATACTCGTCTGCATAAGGCAGTCGGTTGCTGCTTGCGACGATAAATCGGGCATTAGTTCGCTTTTTGGCGGCAGCGGCGACCGCAAATTTGGCAATGTCGACGCCGTGCAGCATCATCGGGTTTGAGCAGTAGGCTTCAATTTTCCGAGTGTAATAGCCTTCGCCGCAGCCCAGGTCAAGCAGATGCGTAGGCTGGTGTGCATTGATCATCATCGCCACGGCTTTGGCCATGGGTTCATAATAACCGGCTTCCAGAAACTCGCGTCGGGCCTGCATCATTTGCTTGTTATCGCCCGGCTCAACGGAATGTTTGAACTGCACCGGTAAAAGATTTACATAACCTTCCTTTGCAAGATCAAAGCGATGGTTATTTTCGCAAACATAGCTTTTTTGATTTAACTGTAGCGAGGCCGCGCACAGCGGACATAAATAACAGGACATTGATGGGCTGGATTGATGCATGCAAATAAGCAAGGGAATTTTACTCGGCGGAAGCCGTGCAAAAAATTTTAGATGGGTTGGAGGCGTTTAAGCGGAAGACAGGATTAACTTAAGCTAACCCTGTCTCAGTTAAAAAGTCGAATCTAATAATTAGAGTGACTTGAAGATGACTAATGCTTTGTTTAATTCAGCAACAGCTTTTTCTTCATCAGCGCTTTTACCGATGATTTGTGCTTTAATCAGGCTATCAACGCCTTGTTTTACAGTCGCTTCGTTGCCTGTGATTCCTTCAGCAGCGGTACGAGCCGCTTTTTCATGAATATAAGCGGCATTGAAATCGTGTTTGCCGATTTCAGCGATAGCGGCTTCAATATGTCCAATTACTTCAGTAGCTTTTGCATCTTCAGCGAAAGCAACGTTAGTTGCACTGAAAGAAATAGCCATAATTAAAGTAAGTACTGCTTTTTTGATTAAATTCATCATAAACCTAAGAAGTGTTTTGCTGTGATTTCCAGATATAGTCTGAAAATAAAGGATTGGAAAGGTAATCGCTTTCCGGGCGCTATGATATACGAATAATCGATCTCTTATATAGCCAATTTTGCATTAATAAAGTATATGCGGGGCGAAATGGCTGGGCTATTTTTCCTGGTGTTGTTCAGGACGCTGTTTTTTTAGGGATATTTATAATTACCCTGGAAAAGGCAGGGAAAGCTTCCGATGACGCGCGCTCGGCGTGTCCAGCGGCTATCAAGGCCGAAGAAGTGTTGTTTTTATGGTAAATGAACAACCGGGTTACTGCTCCCGGTTATTCTTAATCAGGATGAGCATGTTCGCTCACCCTGATTAAGTAGTTAGCATCAACTATGCGCTAACCTGGGCAATCCAGTCTTGCAGGTTGTAATAGTTGGTAATGCGGGCCACTTTGTTGTCGCGGATTTCAAAAAAAGCGCCGGCAGGCAGGCGGTATTTTTGTCCTTTCGCTTCGGGCAAGCCTTCGTCGGTGGTCAGGTATTCGCCCAATACGACGAATTCGGCAGCGGCGCGTTTGCCGTCCGGCGTCGCCATGATGACCATATCGACCAGCTGTTCTTTATAGCTGTCGTTCATGCCGCCCATAAATTTTCTGAACTCTTCTTTTCCGACTTCGCGTTTGCCCTGATTGATGTCGTGGATGACATCGTCGGTCAATAAGTTAAGGAAAGTTTCCATGTCGCCGCCGTTAAACGCGGCATAGTATTGCTCTACCAGTTTGATGCTGTCTTGGTTCATAGTATTTTGTGGTTAAGGTTAAAGTAAAAAAAATCAGCCGCGTAGGGCGTGCTATGCGCGCCTTTTATACTCTTCGTTGGCGCGCCTGGCACGCCCTACGCAGAGTGTAATTAGGTTTTATTAATCTTTCTCCCAACTATCCCGCAAAGTCACTGTGCGGTTAAACACCAGTTTGCCATTAACGCTGTCTATGGCATCAAAGCAGAAATAGCCGGTTCGTTCAAATTGGTAACGGCTTTCCGGTTGCGGATTAGCCAGGCTGGCTTCTACGTGGCAGCCGGTCAGGACTTCCAATGAATCGGGGTTGATTACGTCCAGGAAGTTAGGTTCATTGTCAGGGTTAGGCGCGCTAAATAAGCGATTGTACAAACGCAGTTCCGCCGGTTGCGAGTGCTGCTCGGAAACCCAGTGAATCACGCCTTTAACTTTACGGCCTTCCGGGTTTTTACCCAGTGTGTCGGGGTCGTAACTGCAACGCAGTTCGGTAATGTTGCCGTCGCCATCTTTGATGACTTCGTTGCACCGGATAACGTAAGAGCCGCGCAAACGGACTTCGCCGCCCTCGATCAGGCGCTTGAACTTTGGCGGCGGTACTTCGGCAAAATCATCCTGTTCAATCAGAATAACTTTGGAGAACGGCACGATGCGTTTGCCAAGCTCGGGTTTTTGCGGATGATTGCTGACTTCCAATTGCTCCGTTTGGTCTTCAGGATAATTGTCGATAACCACGCGTAGCGGTTGCAGAACCGCCATGGCCCTGAGCGCATTCTCGTTTAAATCTTCGCGGATGCAGTATTCCAGCACGCCCATTTCGATCCATGAGTTTTGCTTGGTCAGGCCGATGCGCTCGCAAAAATCGCGTATCGATTTGGGCGTAAAGCCCGCTCTTCGCAGACCGGCAATGGTCGGCATGCGCGGGTCGTCCCAGCCGTTGACGTGCTTTTCCGTGACCAGCTGATTGAGTTTGCGTTTGCTGACGATGGTGTATTCGAGCTGCAAGCGGGCAAATTCGATTTGCTGCGGATGGCACGGCGTTTTGACTTGATCCAACACCCAGTCGTAAAGCGGGCGGTGGTCTTCAAATTCCAGCGTACACAGCGAATGGGTGATGCCTTCTAAGGCGTCGGAAATGCAATGGGTGTAATCGTACATCGGGTAGATGCACCAGTCGTCGCCGGTGCGCTGGTGATGTACACGGCGAATCCGGTACAGTGCCGGGTCGCGCATGTTGATGTTGGGTGATGCCATGTCGATCTTGGCGCGCAATACATATTGGCCGTCGGCAAATTCACCGGCGCGCATGCGTTTGAAAAGGTCGAGATTTTCTGCAATAGGTCGGCTGCGGTCGGGGCTTTCCCGGCCGGGCTGAGTCAAGGTGCCGCGGTATTCCCGGATTTGTTCGGCGGACAGGCTATCGACATAGGCTTGGCCTTGTTCGATCAGTTGTACGGCATAGTTGTAAAGTTGTTCGAAATAGTCCGATGCGTGGCATAACTCGGACCATTCAAAGCCCAGCCACTGCACGTCGCGTTTGATCGCTTCCACATATTCGTCGCTTTCTTTTTCCGGATTGGTGTCGTCAAAACGCAGATTGCATCTGCCGTTGTTTTCGGCGGCGATACCAAAATTCAGGCAGATCGATTTCGCATGACCGATATGCAGATAGCCGTTAGGTTCAGGAGGAAAGCGAGTGACAACTTTACCGTTGTTTTTGTTGTCTTTAAGATCATTGGCAATGATCTGGCGGATAAAATTTGACGCAGGTGGGTTATCGTTTGTGGACATTGTTTATGTTGTATGCGTTATTGAAGAGAATTCGGGTCAAAAAGTCGTAATTATACATCGAATGAATGTTGTGGAGCTATTCTTCAGCCAGCGTTTCTATCCGGTAAAAACCGTCGCCATTATTGCCCAAAATATTGGCCAGCCAAGGCAAAACCTGTTTCATTTCAGCCGCTAAAGTCCACGGCGGATTAATCACGATCATGCCGCTGGCGGTCATGCCGTGCTCGTTGCTGTCCGCGCGGATACCCAACTCGAATAACTGCACATTCCTGATGCCGCTGGCTTGTATGGAGCGCTCCAGCTCCTGGTTACGCTTGCGATCAACTACCGGATACCAGAGGGCATAAGTGCCGGTAGCGAAGCGTTTGTGCATAGCGATCAGCGTTTCGACAACTTGTCGGTAGTCGCTTTTTATCTCATAAGAAGGATCGATCAACACGAGTCCCCGCCGTTCGAACGGCGGCAATAATTTCAAGCACGCTTTTAAACCGTCGGCATGAAAAACGTTGATGCGATTGTCTTTATCGGCGACGGCGGTTAACAGCTTTATTTCGGTGTTATGCAGTTCAAATAAACACAGGCGGTCTTTGTCGCGCAGCAATTGTTTGGCAATTAAAGGCGAGCCGGGGTAACGCGTTAGTTTATTAGGGCTATTAAAGCGTTTGATAAGGCTGACATAGTGGGCAACGCATTCGGGTAAGTCATTGCGCTGCCATAATTTAGCGATACCGTTGTCAAATTCCCGGTTTTTTAATGCGTAGTCGCTATCCAGTTCGTATTTTCCCGGTCCTGCATGGGTATCGATACAGCAGAAAGGCTTGTCTTTTTTTCTTAAGTATTCAAGGCCTTGTATAAGGATGATATGTTTTAAAACATCGGCAAAATTGCCGGCATGGAAAGAGTGTCGGTAGCTGAGCATTAGGTGTCGTTTTTTCTAAAGTATTTTTTCGAATATGGCCATGCCGATTTCAAAAGCAATCAGCCAGATAATGATCCATTCTAATATTGATGAATGTCTGTGTTTTTGTTCATCCGCCAGCATTTCGAATAATTCATGAATGGCTTCCAGTTTTTTTGATAAGACGCTGGTCCGTTGGGCTATTTCAAGGTATTTTGCGGTGACCTCGTAAAAAGCTTCATATTCCGGATATTCCCAAAAGAATTCAGGTGTGTCCAGTAAGTCATAATTCAAAATAATGTCGCTTTTGGTTAAAAACAATTGCCCGCGGATTTTTGCGATTTTATGGCGGCTTAATTTGATTGTTCCGTTTTCGGCTAATGATTTTGGGATATAACTGGTATTGTTGATAGTTGTCAGGGCATTGGTTTCAAAAGAGGCCAGCTTAATTGATTGCGCCATGCCTTGCGATAATGCAAAGATCAAAATGGGATCGGAGGATTCAATTTCAATATGATCTTCAATAATCCGTGTGCTTGGGCAATCGACAGCAAAAGTAAAGTTATCTTGTTCTGGGGAATCCAGCGGATTTTCTGCGTGATCCAATAATAACTGATGCATCTTGGCTTGTTGTTCCAGGCTGACATTCCAGTGCACAACAGCGCCATAAGCAAAGACAATCGACCACGACTGGCCATCTTCAATCAGCAATGCGCCTTTAATGATCCTTATCAATGTTGAGTCTGATAGCAGTTTTGCCAACGCGCTAATATCAAAACTCTGTGCCAGACAATAAGCTACGCAATTTTTGATGGACTGATTTTCAGACATAAAGTGCTCTCAAAAGTTATGGCCAGCGTAGTGCTTCGTGGCTGATTTGCGTAAGAGACTGTGAAAGTATTATACAGATCAGGCTGAAAGGATTATTTACCACAGAGAACACGAAGGACACGGAGAAAATAATCCCATTAATTCAATGTATTAAAAAATCCGTGTTCTCGGCAATTGCTCCTGCATTGCTAAACCACAGGGATGTGGCGGCCGCGATTGCTCCAGGCAATCTTGCGGCATTTCCTCCATCCTTGGAGGTCAATGCAGCTTACGCATGGAGCGGTTTTCTGCCTACCTCCTGCATAACCCACAGGGATGTGGGGAATGCAGAGAAATGACTGGATCATTTCCTGTCCGTGCAGCCGTCTGTGTCCTCCGTGGTTAGTCTCTTAAACAGAATACTTTCACAGTCTCGTAACCAAATACAAGCGAATAGTAGCCTGGATGAATCATAGCGGAATCCAGGGGGCTTCGCGGCAGGGATTACCCCGCATTCGGCTACGTTAATTGAAACAGTGGAAGTGGAAAAACCAAAAAATAACCGTGGAGAGTACGGAGTTTTATATTGCATTGGCTCCGTGTTCTCTGCGGTAAATCATTTTTTATCCGGAATTCACAGTCTCTATTGCTCGGCGATTCTGACCAGCCAGCCGTTTTCGCCACTGCATCCTGGCCTTTTGGGATTGTTAACCTTGACGTTGATTCTGGCGGTCGTATTGATCAATTCAGCCGGAAGGTTGCCTTTGACGATAAAAAAAGCTTCTTTATCCTCGGTGGTCACTTTAACAGGGATGGTTTTTACCGTGACGTTAATCTGCTCGGCTTTTTCGACATTGGATATATTTAAGGAAAACGCCGATCCGGGTGCGACGGTTTCCATATTGGCCGGCACGAATTTGGACATTTGCGGTTTCATGCAAGCGACTTCGCTGCCGCCACCACCGCCGCTCATGCCGGCGCCGTGTCCGCTATGATGTTCTGAGGCATGGATCTCGCTGATATTAAAGCCGCAAATTATAAAAAAGAGGGTGAGTAGTCTGGATGTTTTCATAGGATTACCTTTAATTGTCATTCTTGTCGTTGTGGGCTGTATAAGACGAATTCTCACAAGAACAATGGCTGCATGTTGTAGGCTAAAACGCCCCACATGCCGCCAATTATATTCATAAATAATGTTTCATCATAAAACATTGGAATAGTCCTGTTCCAGCTGCCGGAAATTCATCGACGACATGAAGCGGCTGAAACTCATCCATGAGGAAAGTCCCATCAGGTCTTTAAACTGCGGCGGTAGAAAGCGTGGCGCTATCACCGTGCCTTCTTCAACCAGATCAACCAATACTTTCATATCTTCGATCATGGTTTTGCCGCAAAACAGCAACGGGATACGGTCCGGTTTACCTTTGTTGACGGCCAGACGCATAAAGTTATAGGTCAGCACAAAGCCTTTGATATAGGTCAGGTCTTTAGTGAACGGCATGCCGTCGGAGCTGCTGCCCCTGAATACCCGGCTGCTGAGCGTATAGCTTTCTTCCTTGTCCAAGCCTTTATCTCTGAAAAAGTTAAAAATATCTATAAAGTCCGCGCCTTCTTCGGCTAGCGTAATGGCGCGTACCCGATTGATCAGGCGCATCAGACGGTTGGGCGTGGAACTGAAGGTCAGAATTTCCATCAATACCGCCAATCCTTCCTGGGTGATGGTCGCTGACGGCGGCCCTTTGCCGAGAAAAGTACAGTAGGGCTGAGCCAGGCCGTTTAAAGTCGTGCCCAAATGGACCCATATTTCGTGAACTTCCAGCACGCGCAGATCGCGCATATTAAATAACGCATCGGCGCGAAGCTTAATGTAGTCGGTACCGGCGGCGGCATCGGCGACAATACCGTCGCTCAGCATCGCGCGCAGGCCATCGCCCGGAAACACGGCCTGAATTTTTTCATTAAGGATGGCTACCGCGTCTTTGGCGTTGATGGTTTTAGGTTCTTCAACCAGAAAATCCAGTTTCAGCAACTGCGACAAGGTAGCTTCCATCATGCTGCCCAGGTCGGCAATGGTCGGATCGCCGACATGAAAAACGTCCTGGGACGAGCCGTATAATTCCTGGGAAATATTGGAGAATGTCGGTTTTCCTCTGGCCTCCAGCATACGCACGACGTCCAGGTATTCCCGGCAAATCCGGCGCATGATGACGCTGAGCGGGTTCAGTTGACCGAGTTTGCGCATTAAATCGCGTTCAATCTGGTAAAACTCGTGTTTCTTTTCGTTAGGATCAAAACCCAGAGGCCGTTTTTGATAATAATCCGGCGTAACTATCGGCGATTTTTTGCAGTTGCCATCAAAAAAAGCCTGCTTGATATGATCGTCCCATTTGATCGCGTCGAGTATGCGGATCGGTTGTTGAGCCTTAACGATCCGATCCGATAGCGATTTGACTTCGGTCAGATAAGCGGAGGGTTTAACGGCTTTTTTACGCATAGATGTTGTCTATTAGCTGGGCAGTATTAAATGGGAAAACGGTTAGCCGTAGCAGCAACGGAACCACAACCAGTATATCAATAGATTGGCAAAGCCCAACGGAATTCCAATCCGGGCAAATTCGAAAAAGCCGAGGGTGGCTTCATGCTTTTCGGCATGCTGAATAATAATCACATTGCTGGCAGCCCCCAGAATCAGCAGATTGCCGGCGATAGTGCTTCCGGCCGCCAGCGCCATCAGTGCTTCCGGGCTGGGATGGCTCAGCATCGGCAAGTACAGCGCGACCAGCGGCACATTGGAAATCAATTGGCTGAGCGAGGCGCTGAGCAACATGATAGCCGGAATAGTTGTCAAGTCTATGCGCAACTCACTAACCAGCTGCTGCATGATGCCGGTTTGCCAGACGCTGGACGTTAACACAAACATGGCCGCAAAAAACAGCAAGGTTGACCAGTCCAAGCTTTTTAACAAGTTTAGCCGGGCAGGGCTGAACAAAACCGGCGGCAGGGCGGCGATAAGGGCGATGTGGCTTAATTTAAGCTGCACCGGGCTATGTGTGGCGGACAGAATGATGTTAAGCGTTATTAATCCGAGCAGCAAAAACAAGGAGGCGCGAGCCAGCTTAGCCAGTTTTTCATCCAGCAGTTTGACCGGGTTATGGGTCAGCGGCATAGCGGTAATGAATTGTTGCCGATAGCACAGCCGTAAAACCAAGTAAGTGATAAGCAAATTAATCAGCGTCGGGATGGCGAGCGCCTTAAAAAACGTCAAAAAAGGTGCGGACAATCCGCCTTGGCTGGCAATCAGGAAATTCTGCGGATTGCCGATTGGACTCATCACGCTGCCGATGGTAATGGCGTAAGCCAGGGCTAATAGCAACATCCTGCTGTTAATGTTGTGCTCACGAGCCAGGCGCAGCACCAGCGGCGTACCGATGATGGCGAGCGTATCGTTCATCAGCAGAGCAGAGCTCAAGGCTGCGCCGAACAATATGCCGCAAACCAGTTGCGGCACGGATGTCATCCGGTTAAATAAATGGTAGGCGATTGCATACAAATAGCCGCTTGCGACCAACGCCTGGCCGACGACAAACATGCCGAACAGAAACAGCATGACGTTAAGATCGATAGCTTTTAGGGCATCGAGCCCGTTAATCTGGCCGGTAGCTAATACCACCAGTGCGCCGATGCTCATCGATTGCCAGATTTTGATATTAAAATGGCCGATTTTGCGCACAGCGATCAATACAAATACCGCAGCTAGTGCCAGTGCCGATATGTTCATGTTGTTCCTGATAATGAATGGTCTTATAAATTGTCTTTTATATTCATTATCTTACATTAATAGCGCTGTAGAGGTGTTTTTTGTGCCGGATATTTGGCGTAATTTAAGCTTGAGTTAAGATTGAAAAACGAAAATAAAGCAATCTGTATAAATACGTATTTAAAGCATGAACAAGAGCGTAACCGACCATGAGTGAGAGCGACATTATTTCATCACGACGAAAGTTCCTGAAAAATATGGCTTACGGTACCTTGCTGATGGCTGGGGGGGTTGGGGTCGCTAACGCTAAAGTCAAGCACATAGCTAAACATGCAGTACTAGCCTCTCACTCGGCTAATCATAGATCGCGTATTCATGATACGTTGCACCCGCATATGGCTTCGCACAGGCCTTCATACAGTTCTACGCCTACGATGCGTACATCGAGCCTGTTCAACCGGAACTCGCCTTCACATAAGATGCTGGCTTTCCACAACACCCATACCGGTGACCAGTTAAATCTGACTTATTTTGAGGAAGGCCGTTATATTACCGACGCGCTTCAGGAAATCAATCACCTGTTTCGTGATTACCATGACGGTTCCGTTCATCCTATTGATCCGGCCTTACTGGATCAGCTGTATGATTTGAAACATACTCTCGAAGTCAGAAAACCCTTTCATATCGTCTCCGGTTACCGATCACCGGCTACCAATGCCGATTTACGTAGACACAGCGACGGCGTCGCAAAAAATAGCCTGCACATGGAGGGCAGGGCAATCGATATCCGCATTGAAGGCGTCGATACCAGAAGGATTAGAAATGCAGCGCTGGCCATGAACCGCGGCGGCGTCGGTTATTACCGAAGATCCGATTTTGTGCATTTGGACACAGGTAGCGTAAGAAACTGGATCGGATAGGCCCTGTCCGGAAGACGTTAACAGCGCAATATATCCGCGTTAACTAAAGCATAAAAATAAGCAGTTCAATAGTTTCGTCCTTCGTTAGTTTCTCCTGGACCGCCTTAGTTCTTAAGGCGGAAGCTCTCAATACTGTTGAATCAAGCAGAAAACATAAAGACTCAGCATTGTCATTGTTCCTGGGTTGCTTATTACACGTCATTCATGGAAATGATGGCTGTGCCGTCAAGCAACAACAAAGACGCGCCTATTTGATTGCCTTGGCCGCGGCTTCCGGTGCTGGCGAATTGCTGCTGATAAAAAGAGATTGGTCAGACAGGTCATCCGGTTTGCTTAGAGCTTCCAGCAATACCGCATCATGACCGTAAATATCCAGATAAAACTCTAAATTATCAAACTGGTCGAAAAAAGCCGTGGTATAAAAAAACAACACCGGTATCGGTTTTTTCAAGATGACCCGTTGCGTTTTTGGGGTGCTCATGGCCAGTTGTATGGTCTCAGGATTCCAGTTATCCTGATTCTTAAGCGCAAACTCGGCCAGTTTTTGAGGGTTTTCAACCCGCACACAGCCATGGCTGAAATCTCTTCTTGATTTGCTGAACAAGGCATTCGCCGGTGTGTCATGCAAATACACATCCTCTTTATTAGGAAAAATAAATTTCACTCTGCCCAAGGCGTTCTTTCCCCCAGGACGTTGCCTGATTCTTAATTTGCCTTCTTTCAGCAGGCTCATGGTTTCTAAGTTAAGACCGGTAGGTTTTGCGCCGTCACGAAACACAGAAACCATCTCCATATTTTCCTTATCAAGGTAATTTCCGTTTTGAGCTAATTTTGGCAATATCTCATTTTTGATGATGCTATAAGGCACATTCCAGTAAGGCATGAAATCGATAAAGTGCATTTCCGCCATCAACACCGGGGTTTGAGTTTTCAGCGCATTGCCGACCACGACCTTCATATTAATGATATTGGCATCCGGCTGATCAACCGCATCAAGTGCCCATAATTGAAAGGCCGGGATATTAACAATAACGGATGCGCCGCCATTGAACTCAGGCAACCAGCGCAGCCTTTCCATAGCCAATTCGATTTGTGTTACGCGTTGGCTTAAATGTACGCTGAGTACGGCCGCTGAGCCCTTTCCGATTTGACCATCAGCGGTAAGTCCATGCCGTCTTTGAAACCTCTTAACTCCGGCAGCGATAGCATCAGTGTATAGCGAGGGTTTTTCTGCATTTCCAGACGCTTTGTCATCGGGCAAATCGCCTATTGTGATTAAAAACCGGCGTAGTTCGGCAATTTGCGGATGGGATTCCCCGGGGCGCAAGGTTTTTTCTATGCTCAGTTTAAAAGGCGGCGCGGTTACGGCAAGCTCGCGGTAATGAGCCAATGCCTGTTTTAATTTTTGATATTGTTTAAACTTAGGTTCAACGGACTGCGGCAATTCAGCCAGAGTGTTTTGTGTCAGACTGTCTTTAATCAATAACGGTAGATCAATCAGCTTTTTTTCTCTTAACTTTAAGTTGAAATTTATGCCTTGCGGATTAACCCGGCCATAATGCAAGTCATGCAGGAAGCGTAGCAATGAAATACTGAGCGCCGTGTCGTAGAGTGCTAATTCTTTGTATGCATCCGGCTTGAGCTTTAAGGCCGGCTGTAGTTTTTGCCGTAGCGTTTCAGTATCGTAATTTTTAGATTTTAAGCCGTGGTCAGCCGCATGCGCCAACAGATTAAGTGCATCGGTGATGTTTTTTTCCGCATTAGCATTGCCAAGCCACAACAACTGGTGGTTTGACAGCTTATACAGTGACTCAAGGTCTTCGGTACGATTAGGAAAATTGGACAACATCAAATAAGGATGCTGTTTGGACGTAATGATAGCGGTAATTTCCTGAGCTATACCGGGTTCCTGACTGACCATTTCTTCGGCAAACAGCGCCTGCATGGGCAAACCCACGAAAAGAAATATCAACAGTCGGGGCATGTAATGTCTTATGATCTTTTTCAATTTATTTCTTCGCGGAATGTGCGTGGTATTAGGTTTTGCAGATGGGTGACTACGAGCCTTATTTAATAGGATAATCAGTCTTTTGATAACTATCTTAATAATATATGATTTTAACACCAACTACAGCATTCGAGGAAATTTGACGGTTGTGTGGAGGCAAATCTTTGCTTTTGTATGGATATAAGAGATAAATAACGCAGGCGCGGTACGGCGGTGTGCCGAGATGGCCCATCATTTATTGAGTTTCACTCACTATAAGGCAAGTCTATGGCAAATCTTACTTTTTTAGGCGCAACAGGCCAAGTTACCGGCTCTTGTTATTTACTGGAAACCGACTCCAGCCGCATATTGCTTGATTGCGGAATGTTTCAGGGGTCGAAAGAAACAGAAAAACAAAATGAAGCCGATTTTCCGTTTGACCCGAACAGTATTGATGCCGTGGTTCTGTCCCACGCCCATCTTGATCACTGCGGACGACTGCCCAAGCTGGTTAAAGACGGCTTTAAGGGATCGGTATTTTTGACCGGGGCCAGTTTTCCGCTACTGGAGCTGATGTTGATGGACGCCGCCCATCTGCAATTAAGAGACACGGAATGGGAAAATAAACGCCGGGAACGTGCCGGCAAGCCGCTGCTCGAACCTTTATATACAGAAGCGGATGTCAAAGCATTACTATCGCTACGCCGACCGATAGACTATGGCGTGGAAACCAAAATACTTCCCGAGCTGAGTGTTTCTTTCCACGAAGCGGGGCATATACTCGGCTCAGCGATCGTGCGCTTGCGTATCGCCGATAAAGACAAAATCAAGACGCTGGTTTTTTCCGGCGATTTGGGTAATCCGCATTCGCCGTTAATGCGTGATCCAGCCGTTTTAACCGATGCGGATGTCTTGTTGCTTGAATCCACTTACGGCGACCGCGATCATAAACCGTTGGAAAATACCCTGGATGAGTTGCGCGAAACCTTGGCTCAAGCGGCGGAAAGCGGCGGTAATGTGATTATTCCCGCTTTTGCCGTAGGCAGAACTCAGGACCTGATTTACTGGCTGGGTAAAATTCAGCGTCAGGGGGGATTGCCGCAACAGCAGGTTTACCTGGATAGCCCGATGGCGATCAACGCCAGCAATATTTACGCTGAAAACACCCACTTATTCAATGTTGACGACCCCGAATTTGCCGAAATCGCGCCCCTCGGCTGGCAAGCGTGGCTGCCTGAGTTGATCTATTCACAGACGGCGGAAGAATCGATGGCCGTTAATCGCATTGCGGGCGGCGTCATTATTATTGCCGGCAGCGGCATGTGTAACGGCGGGCGCATCCGCCACCACCTTAAATACAATCTATGGCGGCACAATGCACATATCATCATCGCAGGCTTTCAGGCTGAAGGTACTTTGGGCCGCGCTATCGTTGACGGTAAAAAGTCGTATTTAAAAATTCTGGGCGCTGAAGTCAATGTAGCCGCCAAGGTACATACATTGGGCGCGTTAAGCGCCCATGCAGACCAAAGCCAGTTGTTGCAGTGGGCTGATCACTTTAAAGAACCCAAGCCGAAACTTTATCTGATCCATGGCGAGAAATCGGCCTTGCTATCATTGCAGACCTGCTTCAAGCGCACCGGGTGGAAGGCGGATATTCCGCAGGTAGGGGAGAAAATTACTCTTTAAATGTCAAGAGGAGGCATGACGGTCCGGCGTAAGCTAAAATACGTAGATGAAAACAAGCTAACACTATAAATCGAGATAGCCAGGACATAAGAAGCTTGGCATCTCTTCATCGACTTCCACCCAAAAGAACCCAATATGGCCGGAGCAAGCCTTTTAGTTTTACTTGATGATATCGCCTCAGTCCTGGACGACGTGGCCCTGATGACCAAGATTGCAGCGAAGAAAACCACCGGCGTTTTAGGTGATGATTTGGCGCTGAATGCCGAACAGGTGTCCGGCATTAGCCCGGATCGGGAACTGCCGGTAGTGTGGGCGGTAGCGAAAGGCTCTCTGAAAAACAAAATGATTTTAGTGCCGACGGCGCTGGCGATCAGCTGGATTGCGCCGTGGTTGATCATGCCGTTGCTGATGCTGGGCGGCGCTTATTTGTGTTTTGAAGGCTTTGAAAAACTGGTGCACCCGTTGCTGCATTCTCATGCAGAAGATGAAGTCCATCATGCCGAACGGGTCATGGCAATAGCCAATCCCGAGATTGACCTGGTGGCGTTTGAGCAAAACAAGATCAAGGGCGCCGTCCGTACCGACTTTGTGCTGTCGGCGGAAATTATCGTTATTACGCTGGGCGCAGTGACAACTGCGGCTTTTGCGGCCAAAGTGGCAGTGCTTTCCGGTATCGCGCTGATTATGACGATAGGCGTATACGGCCTGGTGGCGATCATTGTAAAACTGGATGATGCGGGACTTTATCTGAGCCAAAAGCCGGGCGCGGGCCTATCGGCGAAAATACAGCATAAACTCGGGCGAGTCTGCTTGCATGGCGCGCCGTATCTGATGAAGTCGCTGACCATTATCGGCACTGCTGCGATGTTTATGGTGGGCGGCGGAATTATCACGCACGGTATTCCTATAGCGCACCACTTCATCGAGCATCTTGCGCAAAGCATTAATACCATACCCGCTATCGGCGGTACCTTGGAAATGTTGGCGTCCTCTTTGCTCAATGCGCTGGCAGGCGTGATTTCGGGAGCGCTCGCATTGGCCGGCGTGACGGCAGCGGAGCGTGTTTACACTCATTTCAAACAGTGGCGTCTCAAGCCGGAATAGGCCTGCTGCAAGTGTGAGATATATAACTGCTCCCCAGTAGCCTTAAGCGCATAAGCTAGGGCCTGGAATGCAAAATCCTGCAAGACCTATCGCGTTGCACATAGCCGGAGAGTCAGAACGAATAGTTAAGGTTTAGTTAATATCATTAAGTTTAAATTGATGATTTTGAACTTGGCGGATAGCCAAAAAACGCGCTTTAAATCATACTCTTCCTGAGCCTGGTGCTTGGGAACCTGCAAAACAGTTTACAATAGCGCTGTATATTCATTCCTCGCTGTACTATTTAATCTATGAAAATCATTAACTTTTCTGTCGCGCAATCGAAGATTTATGCCCTGTTGTTTTTATTTCTTGTCATCGCCTTGGGCTCAACCGGAGCGTGGGCCAAAAATGGTGTGCCGGATGCCGGGCAGAAAAGCGCAACGTTTGAAATCAATAAAGACACGCTAAAGGCCAAAATCGGGGCTATCAATACTCGGGAAGGTATTGATGAAGCGATGAAATCCAAGTTGCTGTCTATTTATCAGGCCGCGGTAGATAACTTGGCTAATGTTGAGAAGTTTAAGGCGCAGACCGCCGACTTTAAGGAGGCTGTCAAGCAGGCGCCGGAGCAAACCAAAAAGTTGCAAAAGGAAATTGAACAGAGCTTGCTGAAAGTATCCAAGCAAAAACTGGAGGATTTTAACCGCATACCGGTTGAGGAGCTTGAGCAGCGGCTTATTATCGAAAAAGGGAAGATTAGTAATATCGATGAGCAGCTAAAGAAGCTTGAAAACGAGTTGGCGTTGCAAAATAACCGTCCGCAGCTAATCCGCGAGGAAACCGTAGCAGCACAGCAGGATATGGAAGCGGCGCAGAAAAAATTGCAAGCTCCAATCGGCAAAGCGGATGCGAAACTGGAATTCGAAGCCAGGCAAGCACAGCTGAACACGCTGATTGATTCGCGCACTGCCGAGCTGAAAATGCTGGATGTTGAAGCCATCAGCAACCCGGCCAGAGTGGAATTACTTAAAGCCCAGTTTCAGTTATTGGATATACAAAAATCGGCGTTAAACCCCATTGTTACCGCCATCGAAAATCTTACTTTAAATCTGCGGCAGCAGGAAGCAAAGCAGATGCAGGATGCTCTCAGTCAGGCGGAGAAAGCGATTTCGGGTAAGCATCCTCTCATTCAGGATAGTACGCGGGAAAATATCCAATATAGCCGCGACTTGCAGGATATCACGGCCAAAATTGAGCAATACACCGAGCAAAAAACCAGGGTTGATGCACAGTCCGCTGAAATTGAATCCGACTTTAAAAGCGCCGAAAAGAAAATCAGTCTGGCCGGTTTAAGTCCGGCGTTAGGCAAAATCTTGCGTGAGCAGCGACGTAATTTATCGCTACAGGATGAATTTACGCAGCAGTCTCAGAACATTCAGAATGAAACCGCGCTAACCAGTCTTGCGCAATTCAAGGTTGAAGACAAACTGAAACCGCTTGTGGACGTTGATGCGGTACTCAACGACATGATGAAACAACAGGTCGATCAAGCCTTGCCTGCGGATCAACGCATGATGATTCAGGCTGAGCTACGGATGTTGCTGAATAACCAAAAAGATTTACTCAACAAGTTGTCCGTCGCTTATATAACGTATCTGCGCACGTTGGGCGACTTTGATTTTGCCAGACAACAGATGAGCACTCAGGCCGGTAAATTTGCCACCTACCTGGATGAGCGTTTGTTATGGGTGCCCAGCTCCGAGCCGATTAACTTGGGTTACATAGCCGATTTGTATCATTCCACGCAATGGCTGTTGTCGCCGTTTAACTGGATGGCACTGATTAAAGATACCGCTAAGCTGGTTCTTCGCCATCTGTTTTTGAGTTTTATCGGAATACTGTGTTTGGTCGGCCTGCATTGGAGCAGAAACTGGACAAAGTTGCAGTTAGCGGCTATCTCAGACAAAACGGATAGTTTTTATTACACCTTGAGAGCGTTAGCCTATAACTTGATATTAGTGTTGCCGCTGCCGTTAATTCTGCATTACTTAGGCTGGTTTTTAAGCAGCAGCATTCACGTTGTCGACTTTACTAAAGCCGTTGGCGAGGGTTTGAAAGGTGCAGCATTGCCTTTGTTTTTTCTGCAATTTTTTTATCGCTTGTTTGCAGCTAATGGTATTGCACGCACACATTTTCAATGGCAAAAAAGCACTGTCAGCCTTTTACGCGCCCAGGTTGCCTGGATGCGTTTTATTATAGTGCCGGGCGTGTTCATTATCAGCAGCACCAGCGCATCGAAATTCTCGGCGCACAGCGATAGCATCGGCCGTCTTGCGTTGATCACCATCATGATTGTAATGGTTGTATTTGCGGCCCGGGTTCTGAACCCTTCTACGGGGTTGTTATATGGTTATATCAACAAAAACCCTAATGGCTGGGTGACTAGATTGCGTTATGTCTGGTATGCGGCAGCCATTAGCATACCGTTGGTGATTATCGGCTTCGCTGTCGCAGGCTATTATTTGAGCGCATTGGAGTTGCAACAAAAGCTCATTCTTACACTACGCCTGATATTCTTGGCGGTCATCATTCATGCCTTGGTGTTCCGCTGGTTAACACTGGTAAACCGGCAATTGGCTATCACCAATGCCAGACAAAAGCGTAAAGCCGCGGCGGTTCCTGAGAAGCACTTGGCAGGATCCGAAGACCCGGTGCTGCCGATTGATGAGCAGCAAATCGATATTCCCAAGATCAATGCCCAAACCATAAAGTTGCTGAATGTCGTCATCGGCTTTTCGTTAGCGATCGGTTTCTGGATGATCTGGAAAAACATTTTGCCGGCCTTCTCATTTCTGGATCGTATTGTGCTCTGGCAGCATCTGGTTAAAGTTGACAATCAGGACAGTTTTCAACCGATCACCATGACCAATCTCTTGCTGGCCGGGCTTTATGCTTTTATTGCGGTAGTCGCGGTAAGAAATTTTTCCGGGGTCATGGAATTGCTGGTTTTCAGACGCTTGTCGATAGAGGCCGGCGGTCGCTATGCCGTCAATCAGCTGGCTAAATATATTTTGTTTTCCATCGGCTTTATCAGTGTCGCCAACGAGCTGGGCGGCAGCTGGTCGCAGGTGCAGTGGCTGGTTGCAGCACTCAGTGTCGGCTTAGGTTTCGGTTTGCAGGAAATTTTCGCCAATATGGTCTCGGGTATCATTCTGCTGTTTGAGCGCCCGATACGGGTCGGCGATACCGTCACCATCGGCCTTGTTACCGGCAAGGTCAGCCGTATTCAGATGCGCGCCACCACGCTGATAGACATGGATCAGAAAGACCTGATTGTGCCGAACAAAACCTTTATCACCAGCCAGCTGATCAACTGGACTCTGAGCGATCCGATAACCCGTGTGGTAGTTCCTGTGGGTATCGCTTACGGTTCCGATATTGAGCTGGCCCATAAAGTTATGATGGATACGGTAAAGTCGACGCCTATGGTGCTTGCAGAGCCTGAGCCAAGCGTATTGTTGATCGGTTTCGGTGAGAGCTCACTGAACTTTTCGATACGCGTCTATGTCAGTGAACTGTCAAACCGAATGCCGGTTACGAATGCTTTGCATATTAGGATCGAAAAAGCTTTGCGTGAGCATAATATAAAAATTCCTTCTCCGGAGCGGGACATTAATGTTCTTGCGGTCTCGGTTGGACACGACAAAGTAAAGAGCGAGACGTAATAAATTACGGCTAGATAAATAAAGATAGCGACCGGTTTTTTTAGTTGGTAATGTTGTTTATGGTGCTATGATTCGGTCACAGGATTGTTTTAACTATTGACCCTACTCAAAGAAAACACTATGAATTTGAAACTGGAAAAAATAAATGGTTGCACCGTCCTTTTTATCAAGGAAGAAAGGATAGATGCTCATAATTCGGGAGAATTAAAGGAAGCTGTTTTGCATCTGATAGAACAAGGTGAAATCAATATTATTGTTCAACTCGAGCAGGTCCGTTTTATTGACAGCTCCGGTTTAGGCGCTTTGCTGTCAGGCTTTAAAAATGCGGCGGCCAAGTCAGGCAAACTGGCTTTGGCCAATATGCAGCAACAGGTATTATCAATGTTTGAGCTAACCCGCTTAAACAGGGTTTTCGATATTTATGCTGATTTAACAGAGGCTTTTGACAGCGAAGCCTAGAGGTTTTGTATGTGTAACTCGATTATTCAGGTTGAGGTAATCATTCCGACACAGACCAAATATCTGGATTTGATCGGAAGTATCGGTGAGCATATAGCGCAAGAACTGGACAAGTTTTCCGGCGATCGGGAAGCGCTGGCTTATAATTTAAATCTGGTATTAACGGAAGCGACCATTAATGCCATCAAGCACGGAAAACTGGCGAGCCCGAGTGACACCGTCAAAATAACTATCACTATTCAGGAAAACGAACTGAACATCAAAGTCTATGATTACGGGCAGGGATTCGATTTGGAATCCGTGCCGTTACCGGATCTTGATAACCCTAAAGAAGGCGGCTTGGGTATATTTTTTATCCGTACCTTGATGGATTCAGTTACCTATACCCGGCAGGGTGATTGCAATGTTCTGGAAATCGTAAAATACCTAAGCTGATAATAATCATATAATTTCTTATTATCCGAAATTAACTCGATTAAACACGGAAGCTGGTAAACAGGCGATTTAAAGCCGTTGTGGTAATGGTTTTTAGGAGGTATCTGTTATTAATGAGAAGTTATAGGCATGTTGTAAATCATTAATTAAGGATAAGCAATTGAACAGACGCACCAAAACCTGGCCGATTGCCTTAAAGCGGATAGCTGAAAGAGCTTTGGGTGAAAAAGCCGGCCATCAATTGTGGCAAAAATATCATGCAGCGTTTTCGGATGAATATCGGGCGCTGGTTTCGCCGCGCTATGCGTTAAAAGATATATTGCATCTTGAGTGCATTTTAGCCGGCAACAACCAAGATTTCAGCTCATTACCCACATCTTATGGGCAGCGTATCAGCCTGCTTAACCCCAGCAAGAGAGTCGGCCACTACCGGCTGCATTTTTATAGCCGTCAGCAGCGCTATCTGGACGAATATATCCCGGTTCTGGAAAACATGCATTTAAGAGTGATGGACCAGGTGCAGTTTCCGGTTACTGTCGATAATGTCACCCTGTTCATTAAAAGCTTTACCATTAAGGCAAAAAGTCAGGGCAACTCATTCAACATGCTGAGAGCACGGATGCTGGAAACCATTCAATTGGTCATGGATGGTGTGGCTGAGAATGATGCACTCAACAAGCTGTGCATTCTGACCGGGATGGACTGGCAGGAAATCGACGTGCTTAGGGCTTACCGGAACTATTATTTGCAGCTCGGCCATCAGGTTACTCGATCCAGCGTTCATCGCGCCCTGATTAACAACCCGCAGGTTGCGCAAGGGCTGTTTAACTATTTTGAAGCGCGTTTTAGGCCGGACCCTGATTGGGATGATCCGGCAATCCGGGAAGAGCAGGCTTCCTTCACGCTGCGTTTGCAATTACTGGAGAGCATTGCCAAGGTCGCTGAAATTAATGATGACCGGATTTTACGCACCCTGTTTAACCTGATCGATGCGACCATGCGCTGTAATTTCCATCGGCGCCGCAATTCGGCGGATTATTTTATCGCCTTTAAAGTCAACAGTCTGGGCATTATTGATATGCCTGCACCCAGGCCGCAAAACGAAATTTATGTTCATGCAGTGGCTATGGAAGGCATTCATTTGCGTAGCGGCAAGATTTCTCGCGGCGGCATTCGCTGGTCGGACCGTCCCGATGATTTCAGAGCCGAAATCCTGGGGCTGATGCAGACGCAGATCAGCAAAAACGCCTTGATTGTTCCGACAGGCGCCAAAGGCGGATTCGTCGTCAAAAAGAACGGCTCAAAATCCGTGTCCGGCGTAGCAACGCAAGAAGCAGGCAAAAAAGCCTACCTGACCTTGATCCGCGGTTTGCTTGATTTAACTGACAACTATGTCGATGACAGGATCGTCAAGCCGCATAACATCGTATGTTACGATGATCCCGATCCCTATCTGGTGGTGGCTGCCGATAAAGGTACGGCCCAGTTCTCGGACATTGCCAACGCCGTCTCTACAGAATACCAATTCTGGTTAGGCGATGCCTTTGCCAGCGGCGGTTCCTATGGTTATGACCACAAGGCGCTGGGCATTACGGCTCGCGGCGCCTGGGAATGTATAAAGCGCCATTTTCGGGAAATCGGCAAAGATATACAAAGCGAAGCCTTTAGCGTCGTCGGCATCGGCAGCATGGACGGCGATGTGTTCGGCAATGGCATGTTATTGTCGCCCTATATTCGGCTCATGGCAGCATTTAGCGGCCAGCATATTTTTATCGACCCGAATCCGCCCGACAGCGATGCGGCTTTTAACGAGCGCAAGCGTTTGTTTGAATTGCCGGGCTCCAGTTGGGATGATTATGACCGGACGCTTATTTCGTCGGGCGGCGGCGTCTATCCACGGTCGGCCAAAGATATTCCGGTTTCCGCCGAGCTGAGAAAATGGCTGGGCGTACGTTACAAATCGTTGGACGGCGAATCCCTGATCCGTTATTTATTAAGAGCGCCGGTAGAATTATTATGGCTGGGCGGCATCGGCACTTACGTAAAGGCAAGCACGGAAAAACACCAAGATGTCGGCGACCGGGCTAATGACAACGTACGCGTGGATGCGGCCGATCTTGGCGCCAGTATTGTCGGCGAAGGCGCTAACCTGGGCTTTACGCAAAAAGCGCGTATCGAATACAGTCTGAGGGGAGGGGGCATTAACACCGACGCAGTCGATAACTCCGCAGGCGTGGATACCTCCGACCATGAAGTGAATTTAAAAATCTTCCTGGTCGGACTGCAAAAGAAAAACCTGATCGAAGATTACCAACCGTTATTTATCAGTATGACTCAGGATGTTTGCCGCTTGGTGCTGTTAGATAACATTGCCCAAAGTTTATGTCTGTCTTTGGATCAATTGCGTTGCGCGGAACATCCGGCCGATTTTTTGCAATTGGCCGAACGTTTGGAAGCCGCGGGTTTTTTCGATAGAGCCATTGAATGTTTTCCGCATACCAAAGAGGTCATGTCCCGGCCCGGACAGGGCATAACCCGGCCTGAGCTTGCGGTATTGATGGCCGCAAGCAAAATGTACCTGACCCAATTGATACAGGACCAATCCGCCTTGCTGCAGGAAGAATGCTGCAACAATTATTTATATGCCTATTTTCCCGACCAGATCAGCAAACAGTACGCAAGCTATTTGCCCGGCCATCCCTTGGCCCATGAAATTAAAGCTACCTTGATCAGCAATAAAATCATTAATGAGGCTGGTTGCAGTTTTTTAAGTCTGGATGCCGACAGCCAAAACACGCTGGATTATGTCACCTGTTACCTGACTTTCGACCAGGTTTTAAATGGCGATGCCATACGCCAGGCAATTAATGCGCTGGACAATAAAATAGCGGCTGACCAGCAATATCAATTGCTGCTGCAACTGGAAAATACCTTGATCGGCTTTTGCCGTTGGGCCTTAATGCAGAGAAGGAAAATTCGGCCGACTGAACAGACGGTTGCGTGTTATAGCCGCCACTTAAAGGACTACGAGGACTATTTTGTAAGTGATCACGCTGAGTTTGACGAACACATGGAGCAATATCAGCAAGACGGCATTCCCAAACAGCTGGCATTAAGCATGGTGTTTATAGCCAGCCTCAATGATTTTCCACTGATCGTTTCGTTGGCTGCAGAAACCGGTCAGGGTTTTGTCGTCACTTTGAAACTGTTCAACGAAATCAGCCAATATCTGGGCTTGAATGAAGTTAATGAACAGCTGGCGAAAATGTCCATGCATGATTATTGGGAACGTAAGGTGCTGAATGAATTACAAGAGAATATAAAACAAGTGATTGGCCGCGTGCTTAAAGACATCCTGGCAAGCAAGGCCGAAACTTGCGCTGACTATTTTGAACAGCCGGGTGAAAAACATAAAATTAGCCGATACCGGCATATTTATCAGGAGATTAACAGTACGTTGCCGGTTAACCTGTTTCCTTATATTGTGCTGGCTAAGGAGTTGGAGCATTTGGTTGACGGTCATTAAACATCGGCAGGGGAAGGAAGTAACCTGATCCTTGGCGGGGTAAAGCTGCTTATCAGAGGCGGCAATAGGAAGTCAGTTTAATCCAAAATCAAGCGTATGCCGCTGTTGATTTTGGCCGGATTGTTCGCTACCGAACATACATGTCTTGCATATCTGTTTACCGTTATAAACAAACTCATACTCATGACGCACTTATTTCTGTAGTTCGTACTGTCTGCAGAGAGAAGCGAATCAGAAACGCCGGTGAAAATGTAACTGTTTTCAGGAGAGGAAGCTGCTATGAGCGTTATAGACAAGGTATTGAATACAGTAGCTGTAAAGCTAATGACGGCTGACAGTCTGAGAATGCTTAAGTTTGCCGTAAATCGGAAGCAGGTGAACAATGGCCAAAAATAATATTCCGCGTCATGTTGGTTTTATTCCTGATGGGAATCGCCGCTGGGCCTTGGATCATGGTCTGCCGAAAGAAGCCGGATACGCTTACGGTCTCAGCCCGGGCTTCCTTTTGTATGAGCAATGCAAAGCGCACAGTATCCAAGAAGTTTCTATTTATTGCTTTACGCAAGACAACCTGAAACGGCCTTCGATTCAGAAACAGGCATTTAGCGACGCTTCCGTGGCGTTCGCTTTAGAGATTATACGCCGAGGCGCGGCTCTGCTTGTGCTTGGCGATGATACTTCAGTGCATTTCCCGCCGATGTTAAAACAATATCGACAACGCCAAGGGGAAGGAATAAAAGTGAATCTACTGATCAATTATGGCTGGGAATGGGATTTGGCCGGCCTTAAAAACGGTAGCTTGCGTTCAGAGGATGTTTCACGCCTGGACCTGATTGTACGCTGGGGAGGCGGACGCCGATTAAGCGGCTTTCTTCCGATGCAATCGGTTTATGCGGATTTTTATGTCAGGGATGAATATTGGCCGGATTTTGACCCGCAGCATTTTGAGCATGCGCTCGGCTGGTACAAAAAGCAGGACCAAACACTCGGCGGTTAAAGCTGTCACGGAACTTTGAACCGGTCTGATATTCGCATCGACGTTTTCAGGCTGTTCTACAGTCGGATGGAAGGGGCGTGAGAGCCCCCCTACATTCGGTTGATTATAATCAGGTGCCTTATCTTATCGATTAGTTGGAAAACGCTTTCATCGTCTCATTAATTTTCTGTTTAGCTTCATGCAAGATATTGAGTGATAGTTCCGGAGACAGTGAAAAGTTCTTTAATTTGCTGGCGGCAGGGATAGAGGAGATAACCGGAAGCTCAGACATGTTTTTGCAGCCGATCTTATTATGTAAACGGGAAAGCACGACGATGTCGGTTAAGTTAAGCTTTTCACTATTGTTTTGATACCAGTCCTCAGCATAGAGCGGAACTTTAAGATATTCTTCGACAAATCCCCAGTCATTCAGAATTTTGTACCCTACCGGACCTTTAACGTAAGTTAGAGCGAGGTCAATATCTGATTCAGTGTAATAGTTTTTTGGAAAATTGGCGGCAAAACTTAAAAAAGGGACTGCGCCAATATTGCAGATAAGTCCAGCGAGCAATGCCTCTTCCGGATTAACTTGTTTGGTAATGGAGGCCAACACAAAACTTATGATGGAAATAGACAGACTTTCTTTCCAGAGTTCATCCAAGTATTTTTTTATAAGAGGCGAACTCGTTTTGAAAATGCGATGAATGCTTAAACTAATGACCAGGTTACGAGTGGCATTTAGCCCAATACGATTTACAGCTTCAAAACAGCTTTTTACAGGGGTTGCGCTGAGATAAAGAGGACAATTGGCTAAGCCAATAAGCTTGGCGGAAATAACGGGGTCATGTTGAATGATTTTTACCGCATCAGCAATGCCGATAGCATCGTTGTGCATGGCATTGCGCAGTTTAATCGCTACATCCGGCAATGAAGGTATATTCAGCTCCTCGCTATCATAGTGATGAAAAAAGCCCGATAACAAATGGTTATCAGTTAATTCATCCGGAATCACCAGTTTTGAGAATTGCGATAATGGCGCATATTTGGGAGACAATATTTTTTGCGAGACGCGCAAAACGCTGACATCAGTTTTAGCTACCGCTGTTGTTGTATATATGTCACCGCTTGAGAGCGGAAATTTAGCCTCTCCGGTTCCAGCCACTATTTCATAAATTTTGCCATTCTCATCCGATAAAGAAACAGTACCTTTTAATAGGTATAGGGCTGAGTCAGTCTTATCGCCGTAACGAAACAAGATGGTTTGTTTAGGAAGAACTTCAGATTTAAGGTCGGATGTAAAGGCTAAAAGCTTTTCAGTATCATAATTTCTGATTGGGAAAAGTTCTTGTACAACAGACATTGAAATGTTTTCAGAAACTAGTTTCATGTTTATTTTTTAAAATTTGCACCAGGTAATAGGTTATAAAAGGGCTAATTGCGTAGAATTTATCTCATAAAAACTTTCATTGTTTCCGAGATTTGCTGTTGAGCATCTTGTATTATCTGTAAAGACATTTCCGGTGTTAACTGTTGATTACTCAGCTTTTGAAAGACCGGTAACGTACTGATCAAAGGCAGTTTAGTATCACTGATATTATTTAAAAGATGATGGTATTTAGCTAGCAATACAATATCATTAAGACCAAGATCATCCCCGTCATCTCCAAACCAATTTGTGGATTGTAAGGGAATCTGTTTTAACTGATCCGGAAACCCCCATTTTTCCAGAATAATGGTGCCGATTTGGCCTTGCATTTCATTGATACAAAGATCTATATCAACTGATTGATAACTGTCTTCCGGCAAACTATCAGCAAAAGCCAGTATCGGAAGCGCGCCTATATTATGTAATAGTCCTGCGAGCAAAGCTTCATCCGGATCCACTTTCTTAGTCAGCTGAGCTAGAATACAGCTAATACTGGAAATTTTTATGCTTTGCATCCAGGTATTCTGGATATGCCTTTTTATATCGGGCTTTTCACACTTTATCAGGTCTTTCATGCTGAACGCAGTCACCAGGTTGCGTGTGGTTTGCAAGCCCAGCCGATTAATGGCGTCAAAATTATTGGTAATGGGATGCGGCAAACGGTAAATAGGACTATTAACGACTTGTATCAGTTTGGCTGCAATTACCGGATCCAGATTAATTATTTTAGTGATTTCCTTAATATCAGAACCTTGCTGAGCCGCTTGATTAAACTTTATTGCAATATTGGGAAGATGAGGGGTTTTAATATCTCCCTGCATTAATGTTTCATAAAACCGATTAAAAAATGAATTGTTATTAAGATGCTCGGAAATATTCAGCTTATTTTCAAACGAAACGGCAGGACGCTCCTTTATTAGGGCTGATAGGGGAATATAAATTACCGTTGCATCAGTTTTTGCTATTGCAGTCATACAATGCTGTTTACCTGCCGATAGCGGATATAGGGCTTTAAAGGAACCGGAAAATATTTCCTGTATTGAACCATTATTGGATTCCATATAGACCTGGCCCTTAACAATATATGTTAGAGAGTCTGATTCTGTCCCTCTATTAAATATAATCGAACCGGGCAAAAAGTTAGCAGCTGTAATTTGTAATTGCTGCATATCTTTTCCGTCTAATAATTGTGAAACAGGAATTAATTTGTTTAAAAATGAAACAGGGATATTAACGACTTTTCTTACCGGTAAGGGTTTGTAATCAATCTCCGGTTTATATTTTTTTTCAATACTGCTATCAAGTGCCGGAGTGGATTTTCTCCTAAAAAAATTCCAAAACATAGTGAACTAAACTCCGGCAAATTGATAAATAGATGGAACAAATATAATAGATAAATGTGATAATTTCGCCTTTTTAAAGCAAAATTACAGCGCTCAAATAACAATAGCAATTGACGCTATACCATTGCCGTTAGAATAGTAAGCCGAAAATATCGGGTCAATAAGTGCCATTACCTATGTAGTTGGCTTTATATTGCCGAATTTAAGCTCAAGCAAACAATATTGACCTGATGGGAAAGGTATTTTCTGTCATTTCAATCGTTGCCGAACCGGAAGCTAAGGATGCGCCGAGATGATGAAGCCTGATATATGGACCCGCTTCACCGCTTTAGCACACCCGCGAGAGTTATTTAAAATAGAACGGTCCAGCCGCTAAGCGCTTGTTCTTTGGTATAAGCCACGCCGTGGTGTTTAAGGCCTTCAGGATCAAGCAGGGTAATGATGCCGCCATCGTTGCTTAACTGAGCCCCTCGTCCATCCAAGGCGACTACGCCGGTCGCACCCGGTTTAAGTATCATGCTCTGGATAACTGAGCGTTTTTTGTTTTTATCCGCAATAGACCAACCTGATAAATCGACTTCGTTCGGAGCGAGATTAATCAAAGTCACTGTTTCATGGCCAGCATTCTTGCCTTCCGGGTTGACCAGTGCGGCAACGATTTGGACGCTGGCTTCGAATTTAGGCGGAATAACAACCAGCCCTTCGCATTGTGGAAGCCGATGGCCGGTGCGATCGTCGGTATGCCAGCACTGTGACTGAAAAGCCAAAAAAACCGCGACCCATTGTTCCGGCCAAATCTCTGCGCCGACACCGACAATGACTTTATCGACACTCGGAAAATGGAAGAGCAGCGCGCCGTCCTGCCAAACGCCATCATCCCTGACAAATTCATCGACGTTGCCCTGGTTCATGTGGATATCATGGATACCGTTTCCAGGCTTAAAACCGAAATATTTATCTTTTAAACCCTCTTCAGGTCCCCAACGTTCACCGAAAACATAGACGCTTGCCCGCTCGTCGCCGATGGCGCGTTGCACATAAGCATCTATTGTTTCGTTGAGATCATTATCGGGGCCGGGAACGTTATAGGGCAAAGGGCGCATTTGTCTCGGATCGAACAGATTGCTGCGAATGAAATCCAGCGCCATAGTGTTCGGCTCACTTTGCAGCTCGGTAAAACCTTGGTCCAGATGACTCAGCTTCTCCAGAATAGGATGTTGAAAATCATCAATGATGAGATACATCAGTTCGGAAGGCGCGAGATTAGACTTTACATTAACGGCAATACGGTAGTCTGTCGTCTCATCGATAAGATGCACTTCATAATGCGGACTTGATCGCTGGCCGATTATTTTATTGATGGCCTTGCCTTTAAGGACACCGTATCGTTTAAGCGCCATGACTCCTCCTTAGGAAATTTCTGGCTCTACTCGCAAATAACAGCTTGGGTACGGGACTGTGAAAGTATTCGTTTAAGAGACTCACCACAGAGAACACAGAGGACACGGAGTTTTATATTATATTGACTCTGTGCCCTCTGTGTTCTCTGTGGTGAATAATTTTTTCAGTCTGATTTGGATCGTACTTTCACAATCTCGTACCGGTGCTCCTGCGTAACATCAATTATTAAACATAGTACCCGGCAGCAAGTGCAAAATTAATAACACGAAAGCCCACCACAGCTAATCAATCAACTTTCAGCACCTTGGCTCCGCGAATTTTCCCCGTCTTCAGTTCTATCAATGCCTCGTTTGCTTGATCCAATGCAAATGCCTGAATTTCAGGCTGAATATTCATTTCGGCCGCTAAATCCAAAAATTCCGTTATATCGGTTCGGGTGATGTTGGCGACGCTTTTTAGCTCTTTTTCCCGCCAAAGATGCGAAGAATAATCCAGGTTCAGCAAGCAGCGTTTATCGCCTTCCTTACGAATCGCATTGATTACCAGCCTGCCGCCGGATTCCAGGTTTGCCAATGCTTCAACAACAGGTTCCCATGCCGGGGTGGTGTCAATGATACTATCCAGATTATGCGGCGCCCGCTCAATAGTATCTCCCGTCCACACCGCGCCCAGTTCTTCGGCAAACGATCTTTCCTTCGCGCTTCGGGCAAAAACATAAATTTCGCAATTCGGATATTGGTACTGAACCATTTGTAACACCAGATGCGCCGATGCGCCAAAGCCGGTCAATCCCAGCCGTTGTCCGTCTTTCAAGCCCGTCAAGCGCAACGAGCGATAGCCGATGGCTCCGGCACAAAGCAAAGGGGCGGCCTGCAGGTCGGAAAAAGCTTTCGGAATCGCATAGGCAAAAGCTTCCGGCACAGTCATATATTGGGCATAGCCGCCATTGGCGTCGCGGCCTGTCGCCGCGAAACGCGGGCACAGGTTTTCGAAACCATCCAAACAAAATTTACAGATGCCGCAAGCGGAAAAAATCCATGCAACACCGACTCTGTCACCCAATTTAAGCGTGCTGACCTTGCTGCCGACGGCTTCGATTCGGCCTACTACTTGATGACCGGGGATTATCGGTAAGTAGGGCGGCGGAGCGCGCCCTTCAATTTCGTCCAATTCAGTATGACAAATCCCGCAGGCTAAAATTTTCAGCAGAATTTCCTGTTCACCCGGAATCGGAACCGGCAAATCCATTAGCGTCAGCGGCATGGAATGTTCTTGAAGATTACAGAGCGCTTTCAATACCATGGCTTTCATTAATATCACTCCATAAGCATCAATTTAAGCGCAAACCCTATTCAATCGGTTATACCCATAGGCACAGCCGACTGCATGGCGCAGTTGGCCGCCAAACACATGAAATTCTTATACTGACCTTGTCTCGCGGCTTTATGGTTATAGGCGTTCATTTAACGATGGAAATTTAATAGCTCATTTATTGCTCCAAAAACCCCGCCGGCTCCTTGCGTCTCGTATGATTCTGCTACGGCTTCGTACGCAAAGCTATAAGTAATAGCACTGATTGAAACTTCCTCGGAGTCATGTTCGAATCAGAGTCAGTGTTGCTGGAAATAACTATCCATGCTGTGAATTGTTATCAAGCGTTCTCACGCAAACAGCGAGAACGATAGAACCCCCGGGAGCACAACTAATGAGCGATCTGCAACGCATGTTGGACGATATTAAAATGGAAGTTAACATGACCCGGCATTTGATCGGTAAGAATGGCTTGGACGACAGGGTCATGACTGCCATGAAAGAAGTGCCTCGGCATAAGTTTTTGCCTCCGAATGTTCGCTTTCTTGCTTACGATAACGGCCCGGCCCCTATCGGCGCAGGACAGACCATTTCCCAGCCGTATATCGTTGCCCTGATGACCGACTTATTGAACACCAAGCCGACCGACACCATTCTGGAAATAGGCACCGGTTCCGGCTATCAGGCAGCTATTCTTTCAAAGCTGGTCAAGCAGGTTTACTCGATTGAAATCATAGAAGAGCTGGCTACCAACGCGCGCCGCCAACTCAAAAAAATGGGTTATAACAATGTGGCGGTTAAAACCGGAAACGGTAACCTTGGCTGGCCGGAACATGCCCCCTTTGACGGCATCATCGTCACCGCAGCTGCACCTTATGTTCCCCATCCTCTTATTAATCAGTTGCGTACGGGCGCTCACCTGGTCATTCCGGTTGGCCTGCCTTACAACTATCAGGAATTGATGGTTATAGAAAAAAAGCCCAACGGTGAAATCGAGCCCCGTAGTGTTTTGGGTGTCAGTTTTGTGCCGCTGACCGGTGGTTCATATACGGACACAACCGGCAAAGACTCGGACTTAGGTAACAGGGATTATGAATAACCATGATATAAAAGATCTGTCTTTGGCCGATCAAGGACGCGACCATATTGAATGGGCGCTGACTGAAATGCCGGTACTGAGCGCCATTCATGACCGTTTTGCAAAGCAGCAGCCCTTGGCGGGCGCCCGGATCAGCGGTTGCCTGCATATCACGACGGAAACCGCCAACTTGGCGCGTACCCTGAAAGCGGGCGGTGCTGAGCTGGTTTTATGCGCCAGTAACCCGCTCAGCACTCAGGATGATGTTGCCGCCGCGCTGGTGCAGCATTACCAAATCCCCACGTTTGCCGTTCGCGGCGAAGACGGCAGCGCTTATTACCGGAATATCGCCAAAGCGCTCGATCATCGACCGCAGCTAACCATGGACGACGGCGCCGACCTGGTCAGCGAATTGCACAAGAACCGCAGCGATTTGTTGCCCGATGTTATCGGCGGCACCGAAGAAACTACCACCGGCGTGATCCGACTGCGCGCCATGGCGGCGGATCATGCGCTCAAATTTCCGGTGATTGCGGTCAATGACGCGATGACCAAACACCTGTTCGATAATCGTTACGGCACAGGCCAAAGTACGATCGACGGCCTGATTCGCTCCACCAACATATTGCTGGCCGGCAAAACCTTTACTGTGGCCGGCTACGGCTGGTGCGGCCGGGGCATTGCGATGCGCGCCAAAGGCCACGGCGCGCAGGTCATCATCACGGAAGTCGATCCGTTGAAAGCACTGGAAGCCGCCATGGACGGTTTTCAAGTCATGCCGATGCTCAAGGCTGCCGCCTGTTCGGATTTTATCGTTACTGCAACCGGCGACAAGCATGTGCTGGGGCAAACGCATTTTGAGATTATCAAAGACGGCTGCGTCATCGCCAATGCCGGGCATTTCAATGTTGAAATCGATATTCCGGAGCTGGAAAGTCTGGCGGCCAAAAAGCACCGTCCGCGACCCAGCGTCGAAGCCTATCAGCTTCAAGACGGGCGTACTATCCGGCTATTGGCGGAAGGGCGGCTGGTCAATCTGGCCGCAGCGGAAGGCCATCCGGCGACCGTTATGGATATGAGCTTCGCCAATCAAGCCTTGAGTATTGCTTATTTATGGAAGCAGGGAGCCGATCTTGAAAACACTGTGCATCCGGTGCCGACCGATATCGATCAGCAGATCGCCGCCATGAAACTGGCGGCGATGGGTCTCAGTATCGACAGATTAACCTCGGAACAGCAAGCTTATCTGTCATCATGGAAAGAGGGCACTTAAACCTTATAAGCACTGTAGGGTACGAGATTGTGAAAGTATTCGAATTAATAGACTAACCACGGAGGACACAGAGACCACGGAGAATCTAATAGGGTGAGTTAATAGGATTTTTTCTCCGTGTCCTTCGTGTTCTCTGTGGTAAATAATTCTCTCAGCCTGATTTGGATAATAGCACCGTAGGGTACGCATCGCGTACCTTTTGGGGACTTGATCCTGCGGAGAATGTTGAAAACGGTACGCAATGCGTACTCTACAGCAAAAGCCCCGGTACTTGGCGCGGCAAACAAGAGAAATATGTCCTGTGTAATATCAGTTATACAAGAACGCAGTATGTGGCTCATCGCCATTGAATTTATGTATTGATCCGGAGAACGACGATGACTGAAACCAATCAACAACAAGATGTTACAGATGCAGTCCGTGAAGCGGTTAAATCTGGAACCGATGTTCACCGACAAGTTAAGGAAATAGTCCTGCAAGCCCTGACCAAGGGACGCTTGGATATGGAAAATATCCGAAAGGTTACCGATGCGGTCGGTAAAGGCATTAATGAGGGCATAGCCGGCCAGGATAAACACGTCGCAGAGGCTTTCGTGAATGCCGCCAATGCCTTGGATGACGCGTTGGCGATTGCGGCGGAAGCCTCGACATTGGCTATTCAGGAAGCGGCTTACAAAGCGTCTTCGCAGCATGATTTTAATCAAGCGATCAAAGACATACAGAACATGGAAGGCTTGTTTATCGATTCCTTGGAGAAACTCGCCAAAGGCAGCACTCAGGCGGTTGCCGACATTGTTAATGACTTTATCGATCATGCAGGGAAAAGCGGTACGGCAGTCGGCAAACAATCCGTAAAAGCCCTGAGTGCGCTTGCGGAATTGCCGAAGGTCAGCGCGGACCTGATTATTTCGAGTACGGCGGCCACCGCATCCGCATTAGCGGAGATAGGCAGCGGTATTTTAATGGGGATTGCAGAAAGCCTACAGCCTTCTCATTCCAAAAAATAACATCAGCCGTACAAAATGCTGTGGGAAATATTGAATGCCGTCAAAGACTTGGGCAGGGCTCATGATATTGCCACGGTACTAATACGCTATGGCTTCGGTAGTTTTGTTCGCGGTTTGGGAATGGGCAAAGCCATAGAGCGCGCCGGCAGAGCGCTGCATTGGGAACATGTTGAAGAGTATGTGAAACTGGATACGCCGCAGCGCATACGCCATGTTCTGGAAGAGTTGGGGCCTACTTTCATCAAATTAGGGCAAATCCTTGCAACACGTGTTGATTTATTTCCTCCGCAATATATAGCCGAGTTTGAAAAGCTTCAGGATCAGGTGCCGCCGATGGCCTTTGAAGAGCTGCTGCTCCAACTGGAAGAAGATCTGGGCGGCACTATTGACGAACTTTTTGCGGAAGTCGAACAAGTCCCGCTTGCAGCAGCTTCCATTGCCCAGGTTCATAAAGCCGTACTCAAAGATGGAACGCCGGTTATTTTAAAAATCCGCAGGCCTGGATTGCGCAAACTCATTGAAGCCGATTTGCGCCTTCTACACCGCATTGTTGAAATTGCCGAATCCGAATCGCTGGAGTTTCGAAGGTTTCACCCGAAAGAAGTCTTGCGCCAGTTTAATCAGTCATTGCGCAGGGAGCTTGATCTGGCCGCCGAGTGCAGAAATGCGGAACGGATAGCGGCCAACTTAGCCGACGATATTAATATCAAAATTCCCCGCGTCTATTGGCAATGGACTTGCGAAAGGCTCAATGTGCAGGAGTATATAGAAGGCATTCAGGGCAGGGATCTTGCCGCGGTCGAAAAAGCCGGTCTGGACAGAAAGCTGCTGGCCGAACGCGGCACCGGAGCGGTTATGAAGATGATCATGGAAGACGGTTTTTTCCATGCCGACCCGCATGCCGGCAATGTGTTCTATTTGCAGGATAATAAATTGGCTTTCATCGATTTCGGCATGGTGGGCCGTTTAACTGAAGATCGCAGGGATCAGGTTGTCCGTTTGCTGTACGGCATGACCAATCATCTGCCAAACAAAGTGGCTGAGATACTTGAAGACTGGTCAGACAATATTTCTACCGACGAGCAAATGCTGACTATTGATCTTGAAGCTTTCGTTGACCAATACAGTTCACTGGCATTAAAGGACTTAAATCTCACCGATATGATGAGCGACCTGATGGCCATATTAAGAGATCATAAATTGATACTGCCTGCCGATCTCGCTTTGTTAATCAAAACTTATATCACCATGGATGGTCTGGGCAGGCATCTTAATCCGGAATTCAACACCTTGGTGTATACCGCTCCCTACGTGCAAAAAATCATGGAAGAGCGCTACACGCCGGAAGCTATCTCCCAACGCGGATGGCGCAACCTGATCAGCGTCACCGATCTTTTATCAAGCTTACCTAAAGACCTGCGTAAACTGTTGCGCGCATCAAGGAAAGGGGCTTTTCAGGTTGATATTACCGTCAAGCGTCTGGGTGTGTATGTCAATCATATTGATAACGCGATCAGCCGGTTGACCATGGGCATAGTCACCGCGGCGCTTATTATCGGCTCTTCCATTATCATGACGGTAAAAGGCGGGCCGGAAATACTTGGCTTACCGGCATTCGGTTTTCTGGGCTACGCTTTTGCTACGGTAACAGGCATATGGTTATTGCATTCTATTTGGAAAGGAGGGCAATAACGGTAGGGCCTAATTATGGCTGGATGCTTATTCAGGAAGTCGCTTAATAGCCACGCCCTAAACTTTTAACTTCCACTAATACGCCGTTTTCAAAACGAAGGTATTGCTGGAAACGGGAAGGGCCAAGATTGTAGATCCATTCTTCTACCTTGATTTCTATATATTCTGTCGTATCAAGGGTTCTGTAAGGGAAACGTAGCGTCCTGCTGACTACTTCGGTGTGAGTTTGGATTGAGTCCGGTTCCCCGCATTGAGCAATGACTTCTTCTATAAAATCGCCCTCAACAACCAGATTGTGTCCGCACCTCATCGCATAGGCGCTATTCATGCAGCATAAGCTCAGAACTAAGACCCGTATAATGTTATTTTTCATTGCGTAAACCTTATGAAAAAGTCTTAAATTAGTTAGCCGTTAAAATAAATCGGCATTCGTTGCTGAGAGGATAAACCGTGAATTCATTCTATCTTGAAACGGTAACGCCGGACATAAAAAACATGCCTGACCTACCGAACTTAACCACGAAGTATGGGCGTTTTATCGCTCGCAGACAAAAGCGGCAGCACAAACCCGCCACGATCAGCCCATGAAGCGATAGCGGTATATTGAGGATTTTATGTCAGATATTCGAGTCGAAAACTGGATGGATCTTCATAAAGTTCTTTATGATCTTCCCCCCAATGAGGATACCCATAAGCGGTATAGATCGCATTATGTTTATCGAGGCATGGCTGACAGTAGTTGGGGGCTTGAAACCAGTCTTTACCGGATGGGAGGGGCGTTTACAAGTATAGAAAACCCCTTGCTCAGAAGTTTCAAGAAATATGCGGAAACCGGATCGATTCCAGGCGATTCTCTATGGATAAGGCTTTCGGTAGCACAGCATCACGGACTTCCGACCCGGCTGCTGGATTGGACACTGTCTCCGAAGGTTGCGCTTCATTTCGCTACAGCGGAAGAAAATTTCTACGACAAGGATGCCGCTATATGGAGAATCAATATACTCGAAGTCAAGAAGCTTCTTCCGGATGCACTTAAAGAGGTGCTGCATGAGGCGTGTGCGGATTTATTTTCGGTAGAGATGTTGGAGGGCAATATTCGGACGCTGGAAAAATTTGATGCATGGCGGCCCGGCGAACCCTTTATCCTGCTTTTCGAACCACCCTCGCTGGATGCCCGGATCATTAATCAGGCGGCGATTCATTTGGTCATGTCGGATGCGAAATTGCTGTTAAGTTCGTTTTTACAGGAGCACCCGACGCTGTATGACCGCATCATCATTCCCAAAGAGCTGAAGTGGGAAGTTCGGGACAAACTCGACCAGGACAACGTGACCGAACGCTTGCTGTTTCCCGGACTGGACGGTCTTTCACGCTGGCTAAAGCGATATTACGGCCCCGGCCCGAATGCGTAATCATTGCCCAATATTTCGATTGTTACGGTTTCTGAGCCATGGAATCTGCCACCAGCGTCCGTAAAGTATCGGCATTAACAGGCGCGGCGCATTCGGCGGTATTGTCGAAATAGACATGCACTTCCTTGCCCTGCTCAAGCCACCGGACAATGCGCTCGGCCCAATAGGCCAGTTCGGGCTTGCTGTAGGTAGAGTAGTAAGTTTTTGTATGCCCGTGCAAGCGAATATAAACCAGGTTTGAGGTGACACGGTCCCACATCGGCCAGGACTCGGCATCCGACAGGCACACGGCGATATCGGCTTGAGCCAGGCAATCCGCCGTTTCATCGTCAAACCAGGAATCGTGCCTGAATTCTATGCAGTGGCGCACTTCCGTCCATAGCTGCAAGGCATCGATAAAGCCTTGCAGCCGGGGCAGGTTCTTTTTTAGCAGGCCGGGCAGTTGCCACAATACTACGGCCAATTTGTCCCCGAGCGCTTCGGCGTGACTTTTTTCTATCAGTATCGAGGCTTGCGGATCAAGCAGCTTTTTGTTGTGCGTTAAGTAGCGGTTGGCTTTTAATGCGAACTTAAAAGCTCTGGGAGTTGTATCGGACCATTTTTTAAAAGTGTCGGGACTTTGCAAATGATAAAAAGTGCCGTTGATTTCCACCGCACCAAAGCGTTCGGCATAAAATGCCAGCCAGTCTTTTCGGGCGACTCCGGCATAAAAATGCTGTTGCCATTCCGGATAGCTCCAGCCGCTGGTGCCTATATAGAGCGATTGCATAGGGTCTGCTTCAGGAGCATCACTGTCAGCCACTGTTTGGGGATTTGATCCAGAAAATGGTACGCGATGGGTACGAGACTGTGAAAGTATTATCCAAATCACTTTAAGAGCATATTCACCACGAAGACACGAAGAGCACAGAGAAAAATAATTGTTTTTTAATTCAATGCATTGAAAACTTCGTGTCCTTCGTGTCTTCGTGGTGAACCGCTTTGATTTTGTTCTAAATCGAATACTTTCACAGTCTCGTACCCTACGGTGTTTATCAGGGCTCGCTTTGTTCATTATGATTTGCGGTTAGCCAAGCCTTGTAGCTCAATCGCCAAGTCGCGGCTCAGGCGATTGAGGCAGTCGTTAAGCGCTTCCACGATAAGTCGGTAATCGGAACTCGAAGCCGGTGCGCGATAAGATGCCTGCCGATTAACCGTTACTCCGTCGCTTTGGGTTATTTGCCATTTCGCCGTCAAACCGGCCTGTCCTTGCGGGGCTGCATGAAATTCGAGAATATTGACCGACACCCTGAAATTAGCCCGTTCTGCCGTAGTTGAATTATTGGAAAAAAACACCTCCGCCGGCACCAGAACCGTAAGGTTTTGCGCCAATACCCGGCCGATATTGTGATCCAGCGACTCGGCCCAGCGATTGAGTTCGCTCAGTTGATAGGCGTTTTTACCGGTGGCGGTCACGATCTGGGGCTTGTCCACATAGTGCGGAATGCGCACCGGCGACAGGATAATAACCTGCTTATCGGTTGTTTGGGCCGGGCTTTGTTGGCCGGCGTCACTGATCGGCTCCAGCATGTAAAACTGCGATGAAGAGGATGTTCCGCCTAGGCAGCTCGCCAGAGACAGTAGCAAAACAGATAACAACGGAGCAAAAACGAGTCGGTTTATGGGCATGGTCAATCTCCTTTAGTTGTCTTTACCGGTAAGCACTGCTTCGGGATGGCGCTCCAGATAGTCGGTCAGGTTCCTGATGGAGCGTGCAGCATCTTTAAGCGCTTGCATGGTTTCATCTAATTCCGATTCAGGTCCGATAGCGCCGTCCAGTTTCGTCATCGAATCCCTTGCCCGGTCAAGGGCGGCGGTTGCAGCAGTCAATGTCTTATCGGTGTTGGCGACGATGGGCTTGAAATCCTCAATCAATTTGTTGGTGTTAGCCATTGTCCTGTTGGTATTGGCCAGCAGCGGTTGCAGATTCTGGTTGAGCATTTTCACCGTTTTCTCCGTTTCCTCCAGAGTATTGGCCAAGGCGGCGCTGGATTTTTTGATGTCCGGGGACTCCAGAAATTTCTTGATTTCGCGCAAACTGCCCGATAAATCCTGGACGATGTCTTCCAGCGGCAATTCGTTGAATTTTCTTGCCACTTCTTCGACCGTATTGCGGATTTCATCGACGGTTGTAGGAACGGCGGGCAGTTCCAGCAAGCCCTGATATTCAAGGCCGGTAAACACAGGCGGTTTATCACGATGCACATCGAAATCTATGTACAGCAAACCCGTCAACAGGCTTTGCATCTCGAGGCGGGCGCGGAAACCGGCGGCAACCAGCCTGTCCCGGTTTGCCTCCCGTTCCTTACGCTTCATCGCTCTGGGAAAAGCCGTGCCTTCGGAACTGGTTAGAGTATTACGGTCGATCTCTATGACTACCGGCTTGTATATCTTGTTGGTTTTCGGATCAATCTGTAGAACGATTTTCGTGACTTGGCCGACTTTGACGCCTTGCATCTTTACCGGCGCACCTATATCAAGCCCATTGAGCGACGAATCAAAAAAGATCACGAAGCGGACTTTATCGGCCTGCAAAAACTGGCCACCGCCGAATACAAAGAGCGCAACCAACAAAAGCGCCAAGGCGCCGACCGTAAAGCCGCCGATAGCGACAGGACTGATAGGTTTACTCATGGCAATAGTGCTCCCTACTGGACAGACTTATCGGCATTGCTTTCGCCTCGGGTCAGAAATTGAATGATCTTGGCATCCTTGGATTCGGCCAGCAGCTTTTTGGGCGAACCGGTCGCCAGCATGGTTTTTGTGTCGGGATCAAGGAAAACCGAATTGTTGCCGATGGCGAAAATACTTGCCAGCTCGTGAGTTACGACGACAATAGTGGTGCCCAAGGTATCGCGCAGACTGACGATCAGGTCGTCCAGCAGCCTGGCACTGACCGGGTCGAGTCCGGCCGACGGTTCGTCAAAGAACAGAATCTCGGGATCAAGCGCCATAGCCCTGGCCAGACCAGCGCGTTTTTGCATGCCGCCGCTGAGCTCGGACGGGTAATAATCCTCGAAGCCCGCCAGACCGACCAGGGCGAGTTTATAGGACACGATATCGCTAATTTCATGGGCGCTCATATCGGTAAACTCGCCCAGCGGCAGGGCGATATTTTCGGCCAGCGTCAAGGAACTGAACAAAGCGCCGCTCTGGTACAAGACCCCGATACGCCGCATGACGCGGACACGCTCTTCGTCGCTGGCATGCCAGAAGTCTTGCTGTTCGTAGAATACATCGCCTTTAGCGGGCTGTTGCAGGCCGATCAAATGCCTGAGCAAGGTGCTTTTGCCGCAGCCGCTGCCGCCCATGATGATGAAGATGTCGCCATGCTCGATCGTGAAATTCAAATCCCGCTGAATCACAAAATCGCCGTAAGCCATGGTCAGGTTGGTGACGGTAATATGCGGCGTAATCATATGCCGAGCCGGTTGCAGATTAAGGTAATCACCGAGTCGGCGACCACGATGTAAACAATGCTATTAACGACGGCTGCCGTCGCGGCATCGCCGACAGCGGAAGCGCTGCGTCCGCATTGCATGCCGCGCATACAGCCGGCCGTTGCAATCAGCGCCGCAAACACCAGGCTTTTGAACAGGCCGATGCCGAAATCGGTCAGATGCACAGCTTTCTGGGCTTCATTGTAGTACTGGATCAAGGACACATCGAACGCGCTGATCGTGACCATCGCCCCGCCCAGCATGCCCATCAGGTCGGCATAAAGGCACAGTAGCGGCATCATCAGGATCAAGGCCAGCATCCGCGGAAGCACCAGGAACTCCATCGGCGATATGCCCATGGTTTTGAGCGCGTCGATCTCGCTGTTGACGTTCATGGTGCCGAGCTGTGCGGCATAGGCGGCGCCGGTGCGTCCGGACATGATCACCGCCGTCATCAGCGCGCCCATCTCGCGAACCGTGCCTAAACCGACCAGATCGGCGATATAAATCTGGGCTCCGAACATGGCTAACTGCACGGCGCCGACAAAAGCCAGAATCAAGCCTACCAGCAAGCTGATCAGCGTTACGATCGGCAGAGCCGATGGGCCTGCATCCTGTATGCATAAAAATATATCGATGGTTCGAAAGCGCGCTTTACCTCGAATCAACGCGGTGAAAGCCAGCAAAGTCTCGCCGATAAAAGCAAGCAGACCTTTCGCGTCCTTAAGGCCGTTCAGGACAATCTTGCCAATTTCGGCCACAGTGGATTTTTTTTGCGTCGTGCGACGCGCACCGGCCCGTTCCGGTACCGCGCGAGCCAGTTTGAGCAGTGCCTGTATGCCTTCGGGCAGTCCGGACGCATCGACTTCGATGTGCCGGGACTGGCAATAATCGATGATCTTGAGAAGATAAGCCGGCAAGCGGCTGTCCCATGCTGCAAGATCATGCGCTTGCAATACAACAAGCTTTAGATTTTTGATGGCATTCAAATCAGCGAAAACGTGTTCGACCGGCTTGATTGACGCTTCACGGTTCCAGCTGCCGCTTAACTGTATAGTCACCGTCGACTCGTCGAACGGCATGAAGCTGATTTGGCCCGATGCAGAAACGGCTGCATTCATGGCATTCTCCAGCAAGCGTTGCCGGAAAGGTCGGGATTTTTAAATAGGTCTGCCTTTAACATAAATCCTTCCTGCTTTACGTAAATGTTATGCCATCAAGACGATGGTCACGCGGAAGTGGCCTAGAGCAAGCGTGAAGAACGCGCCGCCCAGTAACTTATACGCGGCAATTCGACGGTCTTGCCGGAAGGCCTCTATGCCGCTAGGCAAACCCGCACACGCCCTTGGTTCACCGCTTTACCCTGTCCACGAAAACCAAAAGTAGGCGCCTCTAGGCGGCACGAAAGGCACGAAGAATATCAGCCGTAGGTTGGTGGCTTGTGGTGTGATGCCTGCATTCATTCTCGTACTACTACTACTACTACTACTACGACTCCCCGGACAGGCTCTCACCGTTACACCGACGTAGGCCGGAATACCCATAGGGCACAAGTAAGCCGGTTTGAGCGAAAGCGAAAACTGGTGTTTCCGGCATTTCAATTGCCGGAAAAGCTTCCGCTCCTGCTCACGCTCCTTACCTACATCCCTGTAGGCAACACCCACCCTTGCTGTCGCCGGGCGGGTTTATTCCGGCCTACATCCGAGCCATTCCAGTATTCATGCCAATAAACAGACTTATGTCTAACGATGAAGGGACAGACCTATGACTGGATTTGCTGATGGCCTCTTTATTTCCTCGTACTCCGTTTTTTCGTGCCTTTCGTGGACTACGCTTTTAATCATGCATATGCGTAACATCAGCCTTTAATGCAAATCACCGGCTCCAGCTTGGCGACTTTCCGGGCCAGACCTGCCCGGTCCGCGACATCCACTACCGCACTGACATCTTTATAGGCCAGGGGCGCTTCTTCGGCTACGCCGCGCATCGATGGGCTGCGGATAATAATGCCGCGCGCAGCCAGTTCGTCGACCACCGATCTGCCTTGCCAGTGCTTGGTCGCCTGGCTGCGGCTCATTGCCCGGCCCGCGCCATGACAGGCCGAGCTGAACGAGTTTTTCTCGCTTTCTTTGGTGCCGCACAGCACGTAAGAGCTGGTGCCCATGGAACCTCCGATCAGCACCGGCTGGCCGACGTCTTGGAATACGGGCGGCAGATCGGGATGGCCGGGGCCGAACGCGCGGGTTGCGCCTTTGCGATGCACATACAGCGGCTTTCTTTTGCCGTCAACCATGTGGTGTTCCAGCTTGCAGGTATTGTGCGAAACGTCGTACAGCAGGCTGAGATGGATGCCGGGAAATATCTTCTCGACAGCCTGCCGGGTCAGATGGGTGATGATCTGGCGGTTCGCTAATGCACAGTTGATGCCCGCCCGCATCGCGCCCAGATACTTTTTTCCTAATGGCGAATTTAACGGCGCGCAGGCCAGTTCGCGGTCCGGCAACACGATCTGGTGTTGGGGTGCCGCGATCGCCATGTCTTTCATGAACTCGGTGCCGATTTGATGCCCCAGTCCTCGGGAGCCGCAGTGGATAGTGATTACCACGCTATCCTTGCGCAAACCGAAAGCTTTGGCGATTTCCGGGTCATAAATCTCCGAGACGCGCTGCACTTCCAGGTAATGGTTGCCGGAACCGAGAGTGCCCATTTCATCTTTTTGCCGTTCGCGGGCTTTAGGGGATATGTATTGCGCTTCGGCACCGGCCATGCAGCCGTGTTCTTCAATGCGTTCCAGGTCCTGCTCTTCGCCAAAACCCTGTTCGAGCGCCCATCGCGCGCCGCCGGTCAACATGCCGTGCATGTTGTCATGATTCAAATGTATTCGCCCCCGGCTGCCGACGCCGGCAGGGACCGTGCGATATAGCACATCCGCCAGTGCTTGTTTATGCGGTTGCAACTGGTCTATCGTAAGGCCGGTATGCAAAGTGCGCACGCCGCAGGAAATGTCGAAACCTACGCCTCCGGCCGATACGACGCCGCCCTGATCGGGATCGAAAGCGGCGACACCGCCGATTGGAAAACCGTAACCCCAATGCGCGTCAGGCATTGCATAGGCGGCCTCAACGATGCCCGGCAAGGTCGCGACATTGCTGAGCTGCTCGTAAACTTTCTGGTCCATCGCCTCCAACAATTGGTCGTCGGCATAAATAACGGCAGGAACGCGCATGGCCCCTTTGGGTTGAATTTCCCAACAGGTTTCGTTTCGTTGTACAAATTGGCTGATATCCATCGCATAGCTCCTCTAAACATCGACAATACATTGCGCAACCCACAAGTCATCGGCTTGTTGATAGACACGTAAAGCGGTAAAAGTGGCGCCTTTAATTTCTACGGCAGGTTGATGTTTTTGCTGGTCAACGGCTTCACCGAAGGCTGACGCCGATAATTTGCCATCATCAATCACTACCTCATAGCGATTGAACAGTAGACGGTGTGCAGACATTTCATAAATCAGCTCATTGATCCAGCTGACCAGCAGCAGTTCATTGTCGGGCGCTTCGCAATGGATGCAGACGACTGTCGATGGCGAAACCAGGTCAAGATGCGTGACTACGCCGGTCATCGCAACCGCAGCCTGTTCGAACGCCTGCTCAAGCGTGGGCGCAATGCCGCGTATACCGATGTCCGCGCCGTGTTCAAAATGCTCCCAGTAGGGAATTATTGATTTGCTGTTCATTGGTAGGCCCCGTGTTATGAACTATGTCAGACGGTTTAAGTATTAAATACGCGCCTATTCCCACCATCACCAAGCCGCTGATTAATTTGAGCCAACGGCCTTCCTTTTCCTGTAGCCGTCGCTGGCTCAGCGTGATGATGCCGATGGCTAGAATTATCATGTCATCGAACATGTAGGCCAGGTTGTACAGCAGCAAATAGCCGTAATAACTGGTGGCGCTTAGCTGTTTCATGGTCAGAATCCGCGTGTATAAAGCCGGAAATCCCGAGGTGCACATGAATTCGACAATCTGCACCAAAAGAGCCAGCAGCACCGCCCCGAGCAATGCCCCTGTCAGGTTTTGCGCCTGGAGAATTCGCCGGATTCTGGCGTAAATGCCCGGTTTGGCTGAATCCGGGATCGATAGCGATACGCCTTTGCCGGAAAACCAGAAATCCTTGAGATTAATCAGCCCGGCCAGCAAGGCAATGGATGCTATGACGATTTCCGAAAAACGCGACAGGCCGATTAGCAGGAACAGGTTGAGCCAAGCCGCCATGAAAATGAAATAAACCAAGCCTTCCACGGCCACGAAAGTGCCTGCGATGGTAAGCATCCGCATCCGGTCATTCATGGACGCAAGCAATGAAATCATCAGCATCAAAACCCACAGCGAGCAGGGATTGAAACCGTCCAGCAGGCCCATTGCCAGCGTGAACAGCGTTAATCCAAGCTTGTCCGGCGACAGTCTGTAGCCGAGGAAATCGATGTATTGATCAGGTTCACAAGGCAAGGTTGCCTTTATATCGCAACTGCCCGCATCATCCTGAGTTTTGGGTGTTTGGGCTTTAGCGAGCGCATTACGGATAAGCTGCTCGGTGTGGGCTTCTTTTGAATAACCAATAATCAATTCATCGCCTATCCTAAAAGCGGGCACTCTTGCCGACTTTATGCCTTGATCGCCGGCCAGAAGCTGCAAGCGCTCCAGCGCGGAGGGTTCCTGAATGACGTCATAAACAATAATGTTAAGCGTGGGCTGTTCTTGTTTAAGAGACTGTAAAAACACTTCCGCGTCAGCACAGTGCGGACAACCTTGGCGTACGAAAACTTCAATATCGGCGGCTTCGGCTGTTGCCTCCGTGAGTGCCGCGTGACCTAAGCCGAAAGTCGATAGCCATGCAAAAACCAAAAGCCATCGGCAGACAAGCGATCCAGCTATCGATTTCAAGGATACCCCCTCGTTAACGGCCGATTTTATGCGGCATGGGTACAAAACGATATTCTGCAGATACCGATTACTCTACCAGGCAATAATTCTTATACCTGATTTGTAATGAGATATTGAATATACTCTGAATAAGCTTCGATGAAATACGTAGTTCAACTTATTGAAACACAATGAAATAATTTTATGATATCGGTAGTGATCTCTCTGTCCTGTTATTGCATTTTTAAAGCCAAAATAACCTCTCAGTGGACTTCATCGTCAATGTGAATCTCACTAACAAAGGAGAACGCCATGAGAAGAATCTATTTTTTAGCCCCCGATCTTGCCACTACCCATAAAATCGTCGATGAGCTCCGAGCAAATGGCATAGAAGAACACGATATTCATGTTCTGGCAAAAAGAGACACACCGCTTGAAGGTCTACCTGAAGCCGGAATAAGCATAAAAACCGATTTTATTCCCGCACTTGAGCGGGGCGTCGCATTAGGCGGCACCACCGGATTATTGGCAGGGTTAATTGGTTTACGGCTTGCCGGGTTTGCGATTGCGGGAGGGCCGCTCTTAGGGATTATTATGGCTGGCGCAACCATCGGATCGATGATGAACAGTTTAATGGGAATGAACTCGGGTAATACACGGCTAAAGAGGTTTGAAGAAGCCATTGAAAACGGTGAGCTTCTGGTTCTGGTAGACATTCCCAAGGAGCGTATAGAAGAAATCAAACAGCTGGTAAAAAAACATCATCCTGATGTGGATTTTGAAGGCGTCGAACCGTTTCTGCCGCCAACGTTACCCTCCTAATGAGCAATACGGGCATATCAATCTTGCGGCCTGAATATTTTTTGTAAGGTTTTATCGTTCTCCTAAAGACTTACGGTAATATCCTGGCCGGCAAAAGGAGAGCTTTAATGATTACCAGCGTTTTATTCATTGCTGTGTGTTTTCTGGCTTATGCCAACGGCGCCAACGACAACTTTAAAGGGGTAGCGACCTTATTCGGCAGCGGCACGGCGAATTACCGGCTGGCTTTAAGCTGGGCAACGCTGACGACGTTGGCCGGATCGATCTGCGCCTTGTTTCTGGCGCAAGCCTTGATGGTCAAATTTTCCGGCAAAGGCTTGGCGCCTGATGCGCTGATTCAATCATTGCCGTGCATGATTGCGGTAGCCGGTGGCGCGGGAATGACAGTGATTTTGGCGACTCGCTTCGGCTTTCCGATTTCCACCACGCATGCCTTGCTGGGGGCGATGGTGGGCAGTACGCTAGTGGCAACGCTGGGCAACTTAAATCCGGCGCCCTTGTTAAACAATTTTGTCTTGCCGCTGCTATTAAGCCCGATTGCTGCGCTGTTGCTGGCGGCGTTGTTGCACCGGCTTCAACATAAACTGTCCTTGTTTAACCAACCCTTGTGCTTATGCGTTGAACAATCTGACAGTCTTCAATTTGCAGATTCTTCCAATGCAACAATGGCAGCCGATCTTTCTCAGCTCAGTGTAGCTTCACAGGCCGCTTGTGCTGAACGCGACGCAGGCGTCATATTGGGCTTTGATGCCGGGCGCATGCTGAACAGCCTGCATTTTTGCAGTGCCGGGGCCGTGTGTTTTGCCCGCGGCCTCAACGACACGCCTAAAATAGCCGCATTATTGTTGCTGGCGCCCGGCTTTAGCCAGCAATGGACTATTGTCGCGATTGCCGTGGCAATGCTGTTGGGCGGCGTGTTCAACGCCCGCCGGGTTGCGGAAACTATGAGCCATAAAATCGTTCCTATTACACCGGCTCAGGGCCTGTCAGCCAATCTGACCACCGCCTTGCTGGTGATTTTTGCCAGTGAATTCGGCATGCCGGTGTCCACGACCCATGTTTCGGTCGGGGCCTTGTTCGGCATAGGACTGACCGGCGGCAAGGCCAACACAGAGGTGATAACATCCATTGCCTTATCCTGGCTGCTGACGCTGCCTTGCGCTGCCTTATGCTCGGCTGCAATTTATGCTTGCTATCGGTATTGAATCTAAATATCAGGTTTTTTTTGCAATGCTGAAATCAATGGACATCTTGTCGCGCTCCGGCTGATCTGGCAACAGGAAATTAGATTCTGCAAGGCTGATTCGATACTGCGCAAATCGGCGATGCGGCTTTGAACATCGGTGAGTTTATGTTCGGCGAGAGTCCGTGCCTCGTCACATTGCTCGGCATCGGCCAATTTTAGCAATTCTGCCACTTCGTTAAGGCTGAATCCCAGCCGTTGCGCGGATTTAATAAAAATAATCCGTTCAACATCCTTGGCATTATAGCGCCGAATACTTCCCAAAGGCCGGTCCGGTTCAGTCAATAGATAGCGGCGCTGATAAAAGCGGATCGTTTCGACGCTGACATCAGCAGCTTTTGCCAAGCCGCCAATAGTCAAATTGCTGACGATTTTGTTCATGGTTATTGACTCCGTACTTGAATACGGAAGTAAGCTTACTACATCAGTTTTACTTGCCGGAGAAAATTCATGTCTGAATCACAACACAGCGCTCGTTTTCTGCTCATCGGCGGATTGGGGGCCGTTGTTGCTTCCCTGTGCTGCTTAGGGCCACTCTTGTTGCTGTTGCTAGGCTTTAGCGGCGCTTGGTTAGCCAACCTGACCGCGCTGGAACCCTATCGCCCCGTATTTATCATCATTTCGCTGGCCGCGCTGTTTTTTGCCCGGCAACGTATTTTTCGACCGATCCCAAGCTGTCAGCCAGGCGAACCATGCGCTTTACCACCGGTTCGCCGATGGCATATCGTCACTTTCTACAGTGTTTCGCTGCTGGTTTTGCTGGCACTGTTTTTCCCTTATATTTTGCCTTTATTTTATTAGACGACCTTTATGAAACGATACTTTACTATGCTAATGATGACTATAGCTGTTAGCCAGCCGGCATGGGCGGCACCCAAAACTGTTACGCTGTCAATACCCGGTATGAGCTGTGCCGCTTGCCCTGTTACGATAAAAATAGCGCTTAATCGAGTGCCGGGCGTGACTGCTACAACGGTAAACTTTGATAACCGTCAAGCTATTGTGACTTTCGATGATGCTAAAACCGATGTTGAAGCCCTACTTCGCGCCGCTGCCGAGACGGGCTATCCCGCTATCCTAATCGAGAGAGCTATGCAATGAATAACGTCATTTTGGAGTCCACGCTGGTCTGCCCGGTGTGTGGTTATAGCAAAACCGAGCAAATGCCCACCGATGCCTGTCAATGGTTTTATGAATGCGAGGGTTGTCATAGCCTGATAAAACCAAAATCCGGCGATTGTTGCGTATTTTGCTCTTATGGCAGCGTCCCTTGTCCACCGGTTCAGAAACAGGGTAAACATTCGGGTTGTTGCGGGTGATGAGCCGATCAGTTCCTACAATTGACTTGATCCAATTGCGAAGGGATTTGAGAGTAAACATGAAAATAGTGTTTATCGTATTCTTGATGACTTTACCGGTGCAGCATCTTGCTGCCGAACCCCAACTGCCGCTTGGCGAATTCAGCCGCAACCGTTTGGATGGTTGGGAGCACAAGCGTTTTAAAGGCGAAACCCGCTATCAATTGCAAACCCTGGACGGCGTCGTGGCGTTAAAGGCCGATAGCCATGCAGCCGGCTCGGGGCTGTTTAAGGAACAGCGCATCGATCTCGAACGAACGCCGTTCCTGAATTGGTCCTGGCGCATTGCCAATCGCTTGAGCGGACTGAATGAGCAAAGTAAGGCCGGTGACGATTATGCCGCCCGTATTTATGTCGTGGTCAAGGGCGGTCTGGCGTTTTGGCAGACTAAGGCAATTAATTATGTCTGGGCGAGCAATACATCAAAAGATAAAGTCTGGCCTAATGCCTTTGCCGGCGACCATGCGATGATGATAGCTCAGCGCGGCCCGGAAGCATCGATAAATGTCTGGTACAGCGAAAAGCGCAATGTCCGTGCCGACCTGCAAAAACTGTTCGGCGAAGACTTGCGCACTATCGATGCGGTTGCGCTGATGACCGATACCGACAACAGTAACGGACAAGCTTCCGCCTTTTACGGCGACATTTGGTTTTCCAAGGATTAATACATGCACGGAACCCAACCGCTGCTGGCGCTTGCCGAAGATACAAATATTCATACTCTTGATTTATCCGGCGGCGCCCTGAAAATGCGTCCGCATTTTCATTGTATGGTGTGCGGTTCCCTCTATTTTCACCGAAGTGGCTTTTTGGTTCAGCGCTAGCGGCATAGGTTAGGTGTTATTTTCTTTATTGCCGATACGTTGACGATGTTGCTGAATTTATTTTAGTGTCGCAGTCGGCCTGCTTTGGACAGCAGTTTCACGGTATTCGGCTTTGAACTGTCAGCGCTGCTCGTGGTCACGGCACGCTGGCACTGCGGCGCATCCGATAATCACCAGATGGAGTTGGTTCCACGCAGAGCTTCCTTTACTTTCGATTTTGATCGTTTCAGAATATCTTGGCAGTTTTGGATATAAGTAATCGAACTAAAGTTTTCGGGTTTTTGGAGTGCAAGCTCCGCTTGCAAAGCAGGTACCAAAAGTAGGCGCTTTAGGCAAAGCCTGCACTCCGGCTTTAAACAAGAGCTGGAAACTTATATTCAGGTACTTGGTTTTGAAAAACAGCATGACTGAGTTTTCCGAGCCTACACCCATCAACCTGTAATTAAAACCAATGGAGCGCATCACATGAATAGCCATTCACTCGTGGAGTTTTTTAAGAAGCAGATCCTTGATTTTTCAAATAACATGGAGAAAGCCGCCTACTGGAATGCCAAGTTCGACCATTTCGCCCGATTATTCAGTCATTTGTCCGGAAGGCCTTTTGCTTTCAATGTTGCCATAGGCGTTATTCTGGTCTGGTTTATCAGCGGCCCCCTTTTCGGTTTTAGTGATACTTGGCAGCTGATCATCAATACCGCAACAACCATCATTACCTTTCTGATGGTGTTCCTGATTCAGCACACTCAAAACCGGGATACGGAAGCTATGCAAGTAAAATTGGATGAATTGATTCGGGCTTTTGAAGGCGCCAATAATGCACTGCTTGATTTAGAAGAAATAGAAGAGGAAGAACTCACGTTGTTGCGTCAACGTTACATAGCATTGGCGAAAGAAGCCAGAGAGGCAAAGAAAGAAGCGGATAAGTCCAAGTGAGTCTTTTACTAAAGACTGTTGAACAACCTATTTGGAAAAAATAAACGTGGTTTCCGGACTTTTTAAGGTTTCAAAAAAGTCCGGTAGCGATCAAATATCTCTGGTATGGCTAGTCGCCGACCAGCTCACGACATAAGATAACCCCATGTGGGTTTGAAGATGATTGATTACGCTCTCAGCCCGTTCAGGCAAGTTGTAAACTCAATGATCAACGGTAAGTCCAGGGGCAAGTCCAGTAGGAGGCTGGTCCGAATTTCGCCGTCCGGGCCAAAAGCCATAATACCTTGCAATACCGTAACACCTGAGACTTTCTCTTCGTTGTGCAAAAAGTCCATGCTCTTGGTGAGCAGATGTTTGCCTTCCCGAAGATAAATCCGTACTACCGTAATAGATTGAGCCCGGTAGGGGGCTTGGGCTCCAAAATGGGGCGCGATGCGCCCCTACCGGGCTAACGTTTCGAGCTAAGCACAGCTTCTCTGTGAACTTTAAAGTCTCAATAGCTCTTTTGCTCATCTTAACTCTCTAAAAAATAATCAAGCTCAGATGAAGCGTGTGCTTGAGCGAGGCGCTAGGCCACGCGACTGGTCGATCTCCGATACGCAAAAAAGCCGTCAAGTTTTGCAACACACCAGTTTGTTTAGCGAAGTAGACGCTTAAGAAGATGTATATTAAATTTCAACCACAGGCGTATAACGCAACTCTTGTAATCCGTTAGACAAGATACTACAAATAGTTGAACTATTGGTAGAAACCCGTTTAGGCAACTTCTAAAGTACACCTACAAAATTCCTTGATTCCATACGCATCGTACACAAGCAAGTATTATCAATAACTGCCTCACAGGTTTTCCAGTCAACCGTGTTCAGTTGCCTTCATAATCAAGCTTCTGGACGTATATGAGTCAGGCCGCCTCGGGAATTACCTTATGGCGGCGCAACACCTCCAGGTAAACGCCCGGCTCGGGGCGAATACGGTAGTTGTCGGTCTCATGCGTCCAGATGACTTTGCCGTCCTTGCCGGTAATGATGACGGTCGGCAATACGGTTTCGCTGTCGTAACCCAGCATTTGCATGCCCATCGGCAAGCCGTGAGCATGGGCTATGCCTAGCGCACAGGCTGCGGCGTTGCCCTCGTCGGTGATGAAATCGAATTCCACGCCGAATTTTTTCGCCAACGCCTCGGTGTTGCTGTGCGGTTGCGGGGAGATCAGGGCAACTCGGACGCCGAGTGCACTGATGTCTCTATATCGGCTCGCCAGCTCCTTGATCTGGGCCATGCACAACGGGCACCAGTTGCCGCGAAAGAAAATCAGGATGGCCGGTTTGTCGGTTAGTTGGGCCGACGTTACGGTGGCGCCGTCGGCGTTCCTGACGGTAAAGCCGGGCAAGGTCGAGCCGATCTTGAGTTTTGCGCTGGGTTGGCGTCCGCCATAGGTGGAAAACCAGTAGACATACAGCAAAAAACCGAACCATCCGGCCAGCGCGAATGCCGGGGCAGTAGCGCTGGCGTCTTGTCCGTACCAAGCCCAAACGGCAAGGCCGACGCCGACTGCGGCCAGGAAATTAATAAACGGAAAATGGGCACTGGTGCGCGCCACGTTTTTGAATAGCATCAGCCGGGTAATCACTATCAACAGCGGTCCGGCAGTCAGCATTGCGCCGCTCCAGGCGATTGGGCTCCCGCCTTGGTACAGCATCCATCCGGCATAACCGGCAATAGTCATCACCAGCATCATGTAATTGCTGATAAATATCGATTTAAGCAGATTCATCATTGTTCCTGTAAGTGTTGGTGATTGGGTATGCTGTGATGGTGTAAGCGCGGATTTTTCCGCACTTACACATCCTTAAGTAACTATCCTGACTGCTGACTCATCGCACGAATGGCATCCGTAGTAACGGCTTGCCCGCCAACGCCCCATTCGCCTGAAGCTACGTCTTCAATGATCACCCAGATGACCGGCCTTAAGCCTTCGCCTTCTACCGAGACGATCGCATCGGTGACTTTACTGATGATTTCCTGTTTTTGCTGTAGCGATAAAAATCCGCTAATACCTTTGATTTGTACGAGTGGCATGGTGTTGCTCCTGATTGTGTTGTGATGAATAGAAAGTTCAAGCACATTGCTTGTTGCACTGGACGGGCTCGTTCCATGCCTCGGCCTGGAATTGACTGTCCAGCGGCGCATGAATAATATGGTTGGCGTAGTTGCTGAGGGTTTTCATGGTTACGCCCAGCACGACTTCCAGAACCTGCGACCTGCTGTATCCTGCGCCGATAAAATTATCCAGCGCTATGCCGGTTACCTGGCCGCGATGTTTAACCACGGCGCGGGTGAAGGCCGCCAAGGCATCCAATTTCCTGTCCGGCAACGGCTGTCGTTCGCGCAGGGCATTGACAATAGCGGCATCGGCCTTGGCTTTATGTTTGGCAAGCATTGAATGGACGGCGACGCAGTAGATGCAATGATTTTCGACGCTGGCCGCAAGCAGTACCACTTGTTGCTCGACCGGAGTCAGAGAGGTTTTGTCGAACAGTGCGCCAATATTAAGATAGGCCTGTAAAACCACCGGCGATTCGGCGAAGCCGCCCAGCAAGTTCGGCACGAAGCCGAATTTTTGTTGCGCGCCTTCAAGCAGCGGTTGAGCGACAAGAGGCGCTTTTTGAATGGAATAAATACTGAATTGGGACATACTCTATCTCCTGGTTTTTCAATTAATCCGATAGGTTTTGTTATGCAAGGGTTTGGGCTAAACGGTCATTTCGTTATCTCCGCAATGAAAAATTTCGACGGGGGTAGGTTAAGCAATGCGGCTTGCCGAACCCATGCCTGCAATTCCGGGATTATTGTCCGATTGTCCGGGAGAGCGATGTGGATGCTTTAACACCGCTGGTCAATGCACTGAACTTGCACGCCAAACTGGTCTATTCGGGCGGCGTTTGCGGGCGCTGGCTGATGGATCACAATTCCGAGACTGCGGTTTGGTTTCATTTGGTCAGCAAGGGGCAAGGCTGGGTGCATTCGCCGAGCCTGCAAGCGCCGTTGGTTTTGGAAAGCGGCGATTTGATTTTGTTCCTGCCGCATGCGCCAAAACACTTTTTGTCCTATAGCGCCGAGCATTTGCCCAGCGACGCTGCCAACAACCGTTTGACCGGCTGGGAGGAGGGCGAATCGGGATTCGTTTGCGGCGAAATGGAGCTGGCTGCGCCCCGGTCATTGTTGTGGCAGGCGCTGCCCGCCGAGATTGTGATTAAAAAGAACCAGGCCGGCGACATACTGGCCAGACTGATCGAGCTTATTATCAAGGAAGCCACAGGTCAGCGTTTTGGTTGCGACTCGGTCGTGGAACGCTTATGCGACAGTTTGTTTGTCTTGGTTATTCGTTACTGCATTGAGGAAAGTTTGGTAGAGAAGGGCGTGTTTGCGGCGATGCAGGATAAGCGTCTTGCAACCGTGTTGGGCTTGATTCACCAGCAGCCTTGGCAGCCGTGGACTGTTGCCGAACTTTGTTCCAAAGCGGGATTATCCAAGACCGTATTATCGGAGAAATTTGCCGCCTTGATCGGCAGTTCGCCGATTGAATACCTTACTGCTTGGCGCTTACAGATCGCCGCAGGCTGGTTGATGGAGCCGGGTATGAGCGTAGAGCGGGTAGCGGAAAGGAGCGGTTACGAATCGGTAGCTGCGTTCAGCAAAGCCTTTAAGCGGCATTTTGGCGTACCGCCCGGAACCTTCCGGCGGAGCTAAAAGTCGCCCGTCAATTCAACGCCAACTCCGCCCGCAAACGCTCCGCCATCAAGTCGACGAACGAGCGGATTTTGGCCGAGGAATGGCGGCCCTCGCGGTGCAGGATGTGAACCGGAACCGATGAACTTTCGAATTCGCCCAGTACGATTTTTAGCTTGCCGGTCCGCAACGGCTCGGCAATTTGGTAGGACAGCAGGCGGGTAATGCCCAGGCCGGCAATGGCCGCGCCGGCGGCCGAATCGTTATCGCTGACGCTTAACATCGGCTGTACTTTCACCGTCAATGGCTGGCCGTCGCGCACGAAGCGCATTTCGTTGGCCGGGTTTAAGCCGCGCGCCAAGATGATATTGTGGTCCGGCAAATCTTCCGGGACTTTGGGAATGCCGTGTGCCGCCAAATAGTCCGGCGCAGCGCATAACACCCGCCGCACGGAACCGACCCGCAACGCCCGGTATGACGAATCGGGCAAATCGCCGATACGGATCGCCACGTCCACGCCTTCCTCCAGCATGTTGACCACCCGGTCGACGAACAGCGCATCCATTTCCACCGCCGGATAGCGGCGCAAATACTCGACGATGGCCGGTATTATATATAACCGGCCGAACAGTACCGAGGCGGTGACAGTGAGTTGGCCGCGCGGTTCGGCGTTGATGCCCTGCGCCGCGTCGTCGGCTTCATCGGCCAAGGCGATGATGCGTTTGGCGTCCTCGTAGTATTTCTGCCCGGCTTCGGTCATGCGCACATGGCGAGTGGTGCGGTTCAGCAATTTAACCCCCAAGCGCTCTTCCAGCGCCGCTACCGCTCGCGTCACCGCCGGCGGCGACATGTGCAGTTTGCGCGCGCCGCCAGCAAAGCCTTCGGCCTCGACCACCGCGACATACACGTTCATTAAATGTAGACGAGTCATTAATAATTCCATTTATCGGAATAATAAATTGATAATTTTAGCTATTCTTCATTTTTATGCAATAAGACACACTATACCCGCCTGCTAGAGCAATTCTCGGTTAGTTAAGATCCATCCCACTGTTGAACGCTATCTATTAAGCAGTAGGAACTTGTTGTGGCACGGACGGGATCCCGTTTGCCGCGCCGAGCACCGGAGCTTTTGTCGAGCATAGCCCGTGAGGGGGGCGGCAGGGATGCCGCACGTCAGCAGAGGGGCAGGAGCCCCTTCTGCTGACCCTCGGCAAAAGCGAGGAGCGCAGGATTTGAGCGGCAACGGGCCGACTTTTCTTTGGCTACTTTCTTTTGGCGGCGCAAAAGAAAGTAGCTCGCCCTCGGGTGCGAGAACCCGATTCAAGCAAGCGTCGCGGTAGCGACTCTTTAAAATAACAACGTAACGCAATCTGGGGTATGTTTCTAACTAACGAAGAAATGCACTAAATTTCACTCAGGCGATTAACAACCCCTTTCATTATTTGGAGAACACTCATGAGCCGTATTACCACCGTTAGCAACGAAACCGCGAATATCGAACAACGCGCCTTGTTTGAAGCCATTCAGGGCCAGTTGGGCATGGTGCCTAACTTTTTGCGAGTGTTCGCGCACTCACCGGACGCCTTGAAAGCCTTCCTCGGTTTGCATCACATTGCGGGCCACGGTTCGCTGGACGCCGCCACCCGCGAGCGCATCGCGCTGGCGCTGGCGCAGCAGAACGAATGCCAATACTGCCTGTCCGCACACACCGCCATCGGCCGCAAAGCCGGTTTGAACGGAGCGGAAATCGAAGCCAACCGGGCCGGCGGCAGCCAGGACGCCAAGGCGGCGGTGGCGGTTAAATTCGCCCGCGCCCTGGTCGAACACCAGGGCGAAGTTACCAATGCCGAGTTGCAGGCCATGCGCGACGCCGGTTTTAGCGAGGCCGACATCGTCGAGGTGATTACCCACGTCGGCATGAACATCATGACCAATATCCTGGGCAAAGCCAGCCGGGTTGACATCGACTTCCCGAAAGTGGCGCTGGAACAGGCAGCCTGATAGTGCGCCGGGCCAAGTCCAAAGACGGACTCGGCCCGGATTCTTGCGTTGAATGGAATAAACTATTGCAGATGACGGCTATTCAACGCGGTTGGCGGCTGTGTCACAGTAAGCGCCAATATTTCAACCTCAACCAGGAGCAAAATCATGGCCCGCGCTTTTGCCAAAATCAGTTTCACGCCCGATGTGCAAGCGGTGCAAACCGAAATGGGCAGCCGCATGGCGTATCGGGCGGCCGAACTCGGCGAGGCCGAACAGGTTGTGTTGGGCCGCGCCGAGCAAACCTTCATTGCCGAGCGCGACAGCTTTTATCAAGCCACGGTCGGTCAGACCGGATGGCCCTATGTACAGCATCGCGGCGGGCCGGCGGGATTTTTAAAAGTGTTGGACGAGCATACCCTCGGTTACGCCGATTTCAGCGGCAACCGCCAATACATTTCGGTAGGCAATTTGCGCGGCGACGACCGGGTCAGTTTGCTGCTGATGGACTATCCGCAACGGCGGCGCTTGAAAATCTGGGGCCGGGCGCGTGCGGTGGACGAACGCACCGAGCCGGAATTGCTTGCCAAACTGGAGTCGCCTGACTTTCGCGCCCCGGTCGAGCGCGGCATCGTTATCCGGGTCGAAGCTTTCGATTGGAATTGCCCGAAATACATCACGCCGCGCTACAGCGAACGCGAAGTCGAAGAACTGCTTCGCCAAGCTCACGAACAAACGGTGACGAAACCGCAAGCGCCCGGCATTTTGGGTAGCGGTGCGTTGCCGTTAACGCTTGCCGGGATTCGGCAGTTAACGCCCCATATTCGCGCTTACGAGCTGTGCCATGCCGATGGCAAACCGCTGCCGGCGTACCGGGCCGGCGCGCATCTGCGAGTGCCGATCGCGCTGCCGGACGGAAGTATTACTTCTCGCGCCTATTCGCTGACCGATGCAGCGGACAACCCCAGCCAATACCGCATCGCGGTTTTGCGGATCGACAACGGCGAAGGCGGATCTCGAGCATTGCATGACACTTGGCAAATCGGCACCCACCTTAACGTCGATGCGCCGGACAATTATTTCTGCCTGCATGAGGACGGCCGTCCGGCGTTATTGATCGCCGGCGGCATCGGCATCACGCCGATCAAAGCGATGGCGGAAGAATTGATGATGCGCGGAGCGGATTTCCAACTTCACTATGCCGGCCGCGCACCGCAACAAATGGCGTTTGTCGAAATATTGCAGCGGCAAATGCCGAATCATTGCCGGTTTTATTTCAGCCAAACGCCAACGCCAAGCCGGCTGGATGTACCGGCGTTATTGAGTGGCCTATCCGCCGATACCGTCATTTATGTTTGCGGCCCGGCGCGCTTGATCGACGCTGTACGTCGAACCGCCCGCCGGCTCGGCATCGCCGACGAGCGGCTGCAATTCGAAAGTTTCGTTTAACCAGGAGCACATCATGATTACCCTGTATGACATGCCGCTATCCGGCAACTGCCACAAAGTCCGATTATTGCTAAGTTTTTTGGCGTTGCCCTACCAAGCGCGCCCGGTGGATTTGCTCGGCGGCGAACAGCGCAGCCCGGACTATTTGCAAATCAACCCGTTCGGTCAAGTGCCGGTGCTGGACGACGACGGGCTGGTCATCCGGGACAGCCAAGCCATTTTGGTCTATCTGGCCAAACGCTACAGCGGCGAACCATGGTGGCCGGATGACGCCTACCGTTTAGCGCAAATTGCCGCTTGGCTATCGACCGCCGCTAATGAAATTACCAATGGGCCGGCCTTGTTGCGAGTGCACCATAAATTCGGTCGCGACATCGACATCGCCAGAGCCCGGCAAATCACAGCCAAGGTGCTGGACATTGTCGACCGCCAGTTAGCAAGTCGGGATTGGCTAGCCGGCGACAGCGTGTCGCTTGCCGATTTGGCGATCTATCCCTATCTGGCGTTGGCACCGGAGGGCGGCATCGACATCGCCGCATACGCCAATATCGTTGCCTGGTTTCAACGCCTCCGCGCGTTGCCCGGATATGTTTCGATGCCGGGCATGTGGCAAGCTTAACTCATTACTATAACGGAGAAATATCATGACCCAAGAAATCAAACCGCCCGTTCCGCCGTTTACCGCCGAAACCGCAGCGCAAAAAGTACGCATGGCCGAAGACGCCTGGAACTCACGCGATCCGGATCGCGTCGCGCTGGTGTATACCGAAGACACGCTCTGGCGCAACCGCGCCGAATTCCCGCAAGGCCGGGAACAAGTGCGGCAGTTCTTGCAGCGCAAATGGGCCAGAGAACTGGACTACCGACTGATCAAGGAATTATGGGCCTTTACTGATAACCGTATTGCTGTACGTTTTGCCTACGAATGGCGCGACGATTCCGGCCAATGGTTTCGCAGTTACGGTAACGAGAACTGGAAATTCAACGCGCAAGGCTTCATGCAACGGCGCTTTGCCAGCATCAACGACCTGCCGATCAAGCCGGAACAGCGCTTGTTCCACTGGCCGTTGGGCCGCCGCCCCGACGATCACACCGGTTTAAGCGATTTAGGATTGTAAATAGTGGCTGGGCGGTGAAGGCGAGGAAGTGCTAAAACCGCTCGGCTGTCCCTACTTTCTCAAGTTGAATTACTGGAAAGCGCGCGGGCAAAGCAATAACCATTGAGGACTGGACATAAGCTATTGAGACTGTGAAAGTATCGCTTTAGAACAAAATAAAGAATTCACCACGAAGACACGAAGGACGCGAAGTTTTTTCAAGACATTGATCTAAAATAATTATTTTTCTTCTCTGTGTCCTTCGTGTCTTCGTGGTGAATAAGCTTTTAAATCTATTTTGGATAATACTTTCACAGTCTCTATTGTCTGTCCGGTTAAATTCGTGTTTATCCATGGCCTTAAGTGCTTTTCCTAATGTACACGGGTGCAAGGCTAAATTTTTCGCCTTGCACCTGATTTATCTTCAGCTCGCCAACAGTTTAGCCGCCATTTGCGTCCCCAACACCCGCGCCCGGATTTTGGCAAAAGCGGTGTCCCGCCCGGTGGACGTATCATCTTCAAAAGGCGAAAAACCGCAGTCGTCGGTCGTGCCCAATTGTTCCAAAGGAATGAATTCCGCCGCCTGCAACACCCGGTCGCGTACGGTTTCAGGCTCTTCTACATCCGAGGTCAACACGTCGATCACGCCGACGAAAACCCGCTGTCCGGGTCGCAAATTCTGTTTGATCACCGCCAGCGCCCGCTCGGGATTTTTCTCGCTGGCAAGCTGCACGTAAAAATTACCGGCTTGCAGATTAAATAGTTCCGGCAACAGTTCGGCGTAGTCGACATCGGCGCTATGGGTGGAATCGCAATCGCCGCCGGGGCAGGTGTGTACGCCGATGCGGGGGCGTAGCAACGGGCTGAATTGTTCAAGCACCCGGTTATTGAGCGCAATAAAATGGCGCAGCAAGTTCTTACCGGGGTCCAGCTTCACAGCCAGACGGCCTTCGGTAAAATCGACTTGCACGCGATGAGCGCCCGCCTCAAGACAACCGCGAATATCGGTTGCCGCCTGCTCGACCAAGTCGTCGAGAAAAGTCTGTTCGTCATAACCCTCCAGGCCGCCGGCGGGATACAGCAGGCTTAATGCGGACGCGGAAATCACCGCCTGTTTGACCGGTACACTGGCGTAACGCCGGGCGGCGCTTAAATAACGGTCGGCATGGACGCTGTAACGGAACGGGCCGGCCGTCAAACGCGGCAGCTGCCGGCTGTGCCCGTCGGCAAAGGGAATCTTTAAACCGTCCTCGGCAATGTTCGGCAACCCGGCCAAAGGATAGGTGGCAAAGCTGGGTTTGCTCTGCTCTCCGTCGCTGATAACTGGTGAGCCCGTTGCTTCAAAACGCGATACCGTATCGCGCAAGGCGGCATCGTATGCGGCTTGCAGGGTTTCAGCGGAAACATGGCCGCTATGGAATTCGCGGATGCAGGCCAGCAATTCAGGCGGACGCGGAATGCTGCCGATGGGTTCGGTTGGAATAAACATAAGCTCTCCTGTTCTATTATTTTTGTAAGTTAAGGAACGCTTGTTATATGCTGGGTGTCATCTTTCTGTCAACAAAATATAACATTAACGTTAAATAGTGTCATGCGCCTACCTCCCCGCAAACAACGTGATTTCCTGAAAATCGGCGAGCTTGCCGAACTGTTGTCCACCACGCCGCGCACTATCCGCTTGTACGAGGAACTGGGCGTGCTCGGTCCTGCGCGCACCGAAGCCGGTACCCGCTTATATGCCGCTAAAGATGTAAAGCGTATGGATGTCGCTCTCAGGCTTAGCCGTAGCGGCGTCAACCTGGAGCTGATCGCTAGTTTGGCGACCTTACGCGCTGAATGCCCGACCGGTACGCAAGCGGCTGCGACCGTCCTGCCGCAGTTGTCCGCTTTGCAAGCCGACATTCGCGCAAGCATCGAACAGCTCGGCAAACTGGAACAGGACATTGCAACCGCCCGCGACTTGATCCGCCAATGCGAGCATTGCCCTAATCGGCCCAATCGAACCGATTGTCCGCAGTGTCCGGTCGATAAAAATGTCGATCTGTCCGATATCGCCCGGCTGATTTGGGACCCTGATTGCCCTTGACGGTCGGTTTCCCGGCCATCAAAGCTCCGCAGAAAATATATCGGCAGACGGTAGGCCGATAAAAATCCAGCTATTCAAAAAAATATTTTGTAAGGAATACGGATCATCTCCGACTGATTAGGCAGGAAGGCTTTACAGCGTATGTTGCTAAAGCCCTCCTACTATCTTTAATCACTTTTTGGAGTATCCGATATGAACAAAAAAACCTTAACTTTGACATTGGGCGGCGCGCTTGCATCTTCTTTGTTAAGCATTGCACCTGCTATCCAGGCCGGAGAAAACCCGTTTGCAATGTCCAATATCAACAGTTCGCAACAACTGGCGGCAGCGGACGAAAAAATGAATGAAAGCGGTTGCAGCGGCAAGTTGAAGGAAGGCAAGTGCGGAGAAGGCAAATGCGGCGCCAACAAAAACAAAATGAAAGAGGGCGGCTGTAGCGGTGCGGCAAAACCGGAAGAAAAAATGAAAGAAGGAGGATGCAGCGGAAAAATGTAACGGTCCCAAAGCCGTTTGCCACTGACAGGCGGCATTGATAGTTGTCCTGAAATTTTTTCTTGCGGGCGGTTCTGAATTCAAGGACTGCCCCTGTAGGACAAATTGGTCAGGCGGCTATGAATCGAATCCGGCAAACCCTTTCAAAAATACCGAATAAGGAGACATACAATGTCTGCAATGTGCAAAATGAAAAATAGCTGCTGTGCCCAAAAAGGCTTATGCGTTCATGAAAAAATAATGCTGGGCATGATGATGGTAGCTGCATTGGCAGCTAGTGTTTATTGGTTTTCATTTTAGAATTAATTATGAAAACTTTTGCTGTTAACGGGGCAGGGCTGGGGCTGCGGCGGGAGCTTTTACCGGCGCTGGAATCGGGCGTACCCGAAGTGATCGATTTTTTTGAAGTGTCGCCGGAAAACTGGATCGGTATCGGCGGCAGACTGGGCAAGATTTTCCGAAGTTATACGGAGCGCCACCGCTTTGTGGCGCATGGCCTTTCGCTATCGCTGGGTGGCCCTGCGCCGTTGGATATCGCTTTCTTGCGGCGCATGAAAGCGTTTCTCGATGAACACGATTTCGCGCTGTATACCGAACACTTAAGTTTTTGCAGCGACGATCATCATTACTACGACCTTTACCCTATCCCGTTTACCGAAGAGGCCGTGCGCCATGTCGCTGAACGGATTCGTATCGCGCAGGACATTCTCGAACGGCCGATCGCGCTGGAAAACGCCTCTTATTATGTCATGCCGCCGTGTGCGGAAATGGACGAATTGACCTTTATCAATGCCGTGTTGACGGAAGCCGATTGCGCTTTTCATTTGGACGTGAACAATATTTACGTCAATAGCCTTAATCACGGCTACGATGCGGCTGACTTTTTGCAAGGCTTGTGCGGGAAACGGGTTGTTTACGGGCATGTTGCGGGACATGATTTGGATCAGTCGGGGATGATTATTGACACTCACGGACAGGCGGCTTGCGACCCTGTCTGGCGATTATTGGAGCTGGCTTATCAGACTTTCGGCGTGTTTCCGACGTTATTGGAACGGGATTTTAATATACCGCCGTTAGCCGATTTGTTAGTGGAAGTCGGGCAGATTGCCGATTTGCAGCAGCGTTTCGGCAGTCGCGCCCCCGACGGGATGCTTCCTGTATCCGTCGATGGAGAAGCCGCATGATGACCGGTACTATTCCCGCGTTTCAGGTTGTACAGCGGCAATTTTTGACGTATCTGCGTAACCCCAAGCAACAGCCTTCGCCGGCAGGTTTGGCCTGGAAAGACGTCGGTGTCTATGTCGATTTGCTGTACAACAAATTCAATGACAGCCTGACAACGTGCTTCCCGGTCACGAAGGCGCTGTTAGGTGAAACGGCTTGGCAGCAACTAGTTCAAGACTTTATCGCCGAACACCGTTGCCGGTCGCCTTATTACCGGCAGATCCCCGACGAGTTCGTGCTGTATCTGCAAAACGAGCGTCAGGCTACGGGCGACCCTGCGTTTTTGGCCGAATTGGCGCATTTTGAATGGATGGAACTGGTGCTGTCGATTGCGGAAGTAGAGCCTTTTACGACTGAAACGCTGCCCGATGCGCAACTAATGGATGCAGTGTTGGTATTCACGCCGGTCATGAAATTGCTGAATTACGCTTGGCCGGTGCAGAAAATCAGCCGGGCGTATCAGCCATCGGAGCCGCCGACGGCCGCCACGCATATTCTCGGTTTTCGCGATACGGCTGACCAAGTACGGTTTATCGCTCTCAACCGGATGACTGCCGGTCTAGTGCAGCTTCTGCAAAAACAGCACACGGCAAAGCAAGTGTTGCACGAGTTGGGCAGGGATTTAATGCCTTCGGAACTGTCGAATCTGGAGCAGTTCGGTAGAGGCATTTTGGCCGACTTGCACCGTCAGGGCGTGATTATCGGTAGCAAAGACCATCCAGGTTTTAAAAACCTGGATGGTCTGGATAGGTCTTCGATTTTCTAAGATTAACCTTTATAAAGTACATACACTATGAACGATCATTCTTTACCCAGCCATTACAGTGCGATCTGCTCGGCTTCTTCAACGCTAGGCCGCGTCTGCGCTTGTTCAGGCAAATTATCCCGATGGTTTGACGATAACGCGCAAGGCATCTCTCCGCTATTTTTAAGGCTGCTGTTGGCCTACGAATTCGGGGAGGCCGGGCTGGAAAAACTTAACGGCGACAACTGGTTTGCCGACTTGGCGTTTCCCTTCCCAGTTAGCTTGCTGCCTGCGGATGTCAGCTGGGCGTTGGCTACCGGCCTGGAAATTATTGCGCCGGTAGCTCTGATCTTGGGTTTTGCAACCCGGTTTTTCAGTCTGGCGTTAATGGTGTTGACCGTGGTGGCGATTGTCGCCGTGCACTGGCCCGCCGAATGGCACAGCCTTGGCGAATTATGGAAAGGCTATGCCATTACCGACCAGGGCTATGGTAATTACAAATTGCCCTTAATGTACTTACTGATGTTGTGTTCTCTGGTTTTAAGCGGCAGCGGTCGATTCAGCATCGATGAGCGGCTTAAATCCGTTCTCGTTCATGTCTCTGCCTGTAAAGCCATTGAACGATCTTTTAAGATGAAAGAGTAGGATTTCGCAATGGTGGAGAGCTTTACCGAGCAAGCGTTGGCCGAACAACGGCCATTATTGTTCCGCTACGCGCTATTGCATTGCCGCGATAGCCAACTGGCTGACGATGTCGTGCAGGAGACGCTGCTGGCGGCTTTGCAATCGGCGGCCTACGAGGGCAAAGCCGAATTGCGCACCTGGCTGATCGGCATCCTCAAACACAAAATGGCCGATCATTGGCGGCGTAGCGCCCGCGAAGCGCCGCTACCCGATTTTATCCATGCAGAGGATAAAGAGAGCGAACCGGGAGAAGACGACTTTTTTCTGGAAAACGGCCACTGGAACGGAGGCCCAAAATCCTGGGGAGATCCCGAAGCGGCGCTAAAACAGCAGGAATTTTGGGCAATCTACGAGCTTTGCCAGAACAACATGCCGCCTAAAATGGCCAATGTTTTCATGTTGCGCGAACTGGTCGGCCTGGACGCCGAGGAAGTATGCCGGGAATCCGGGCTCAGCGAAGCCAATTACTGGGTCACCATGCACCGGGCGCGGCTTCGGCTGCGTGAATGCTTGGAAATTCGCTGGTTTAACACTATTAAATAAGAGAATCATCATGCGTAACTGTCGAGATATTTCTGCTCTGGTTTCCCAAGGACTGGATAAAAAATTGAGTTTAGCCGAGCGTTTTGCAGTGAGTCTGCATGTGATGATGTGTACCCGCTGCCGGAATTTCCAAACCCAGACAAAGTTCATTCGCAAAGCGGCGCAGCGTTACACGGACAATTTGCAAGATCGACTGGATAACAAACCGTAAACACCGGTGGGTTACGGACAAGGTCATTTGTAAAGTATGCTGAACAAAAAAGCTGAGGCAGGTTTTGTCTTATCGCCTTACGTTATGTTACCCGCCAAGACCTTCCAGGCTTTAAAAACCTGGAAGGTCTGATCTGAATCCATAAAGCCTAGTATCTTAGGCCGATCATGTTGTTATGCCCGACATTCTTGTGCTCCAGCCAAAATGACGGGTTAAACAATTAGCGAACATGTCGGGCAAGGAAAAGAGATTGTCTGGGCTGTAGATTACGCCGCGTACCATTTTTCAATTACGCATAAATAAGTAAGCTAAGCACAGCGTACTACAAGATTTTGAAAAAATCGGAAGCGGTGAAAGTCCAGAGTAAATCAATCCGGCGAGGTAAGCAGTTGCCGAACTTGTTCATGCAGTTCCGGCAAATCGGCGTGGATGGTTTTCCAAACCAATTCAAAATCCACTTTGAAATAGCCGTGGGCAATACGGTTAGCATGGCGTACATGAATATCCACGGTATTTCCGGATGTGATTGGGCATACGCCAAGTGGTAACGCTCGATGTTGCGCGCTGCTTCGCCAATAATCTCAAAGTTTCTGACTACGGCATCCTGAGTTTTTTCATCATCGAGAAAGTCAACTTCCGACAGATCTTCAACATAGCGGTGAATTCGCTCAATAGCTTCAACAATGTGTTCGAGGTAATCGGGAATGCGCAGGATATCTTTTTTGCTCATACCGGCTGAGCTTCTTTTATCACTTGGTCGCGGAATTTGTCGGGCAGGGCGCGGGGAGTTAATACGTCGACCGTGATATTGAGCAAACGGGCAGTTTCGACTTGAATTTTGGCAATATCCATCAATGTGGTTTCCGGCGTAGGATCGACCAATAAGTCCAAGTCGCTGTCTTCGGTGTCGTCGCCGTGTAGCGCCGAACCGAATACCCGCACGTTTTTAACACGATGGCGCAGGGCAATTTCAAGGATCGCGTCGCGATGGGTTTGCAGGGCTATTGAAGGACGCATTCAGAGTTCTCCAGGGGAGGAAATTATTTCACGTAATATTTACAGTGTAACGCTAGAGCAGCACCATTGCCACACTACCACGCCAGTCTTATAGGGTGCGCTTACGCGTATCATTAATAATTCAGCTGCGCCAGCTACTTTACAAGATTTAGATTAGTCTTTCAGGCTACATCGGGAACTACCCGATGGCTTTGGAATTACAATCTTCAAGTCCGGTAGGGGCGCATCGCGCCCCGTTTACAAACACCAAAAGTCGGGTTGCTTTCAAAGCATTTCAACGGACAATTCATTGCAAGAATCAAAATGCCCAGTACGCTTGGGCTACGAAATGGGGCGCGATGCGCCCCCTACCTGGCTGGTGAGGCTGATTTAGTGATCCAAAACGCCATAACCACAATCAGCGGAATAATCAATTCAAAAGTGAATTGGGTCAAAGTGTAGCGGGCTTCAGGATTGAAAATGTCAGGGCCAACCAGAAACCAAAGAATAGTGTAGATGATTCCATACAACCAAATGCTATCAATGACGGTTGCAAGGGTCCTTAACCAGAAGCCTGCTTACCGAATTCCTGATTCCATATTGTTACTCCATTATGATAGGAAAGTGAGGCATAACGCTTCAATCAGCCGCCGCGTCAGCGGTCGGCTGCATTGACTTGTTAGCACTTGCGGGCTCAATGATGACGGCATCTTCAATCACAATTGACCGAATACCATAGCCACCTATTGCAAATTCATTAGGAAGACGAAACTTTTTGCTTTTTGGAAATTCAAAATCTCCAACAATTGCACCAATAGTTGCCATTACTCCAAGCAAGGAAAATATCCCAGTTAAAATATAACCAATTACTGATGCGATACCAATAATGGGCAAATCGTTCACCATCTCGAATGTTTTGCTGGTTATTTTGGGTAGAGCATCACTAGGAATATAGTGAGCCAATATTCCGGAAAATAATGCAAATACTAAGAGTATTACGCCCGTGATTAATAAACCAAGCTCGAACTTACCTTTTTCGTCTTTTGATTCCCGCTCAATTTGATTGTATGTAAGGCGTTTTATTTTTAATTCTGGCGGCAAGTCATCCGCAACGATCCGGAACTTCAGCTCCTTTCTCTCTGGCTCACCTTTTATTAATAGCTTAAAAATAAAAAACTCATCTTTATTGAGAAGGGGAAAATTAAACTCTACGATATTTCCAGATTTTGTAGTATCAAGTATCACTTCACGCCCTTCTGGATATATATACAGAATGCTTGCGTCCATGATTTCAGAGTTTTCTGGTAACTCTAAAAGAAGTGGTTTTATTACGTCTCGAACAGCTCTTTCACCTGTATTAGCAACGAGAAACTGAAGCTGCTGAAGGTTTTCTACTTTTACGCCTTTATACTCAATATGAAGATCGGATTTAACCTCTTCATCTATGTGAGATAAAACGTTGGATTGTAGTTGTATGAATGGTGTCAACTCTTTATCGACAGAGCGCCGATAATAGTAGCGAGAGGCATAAAATGTTGCCGCAACACCTATCAATATACTGACAATCGCTATCAATAAATCTTCCACATTATATCCTTGTACTTTTGTATGCTAACGTAAAGTAGACACCTAAAAGGTGCATATTAAATTTCAATCACAGGCGTATAACGCAACTCCTGCAATCCGTTAGGCAAGATACTATAACTATTGAATGATTGATAGCGACCCGTTTCGGCAACCGCAAAAATACCCCTACAAAACTCCTTGATTCCATATGCATTACGCACAAGCAAATACCGTAGCTAATTGCCTCATAGGTTTTCAGTCAACCGTTTTGAGTTGCTTTCATCATCAAGCTCCTGAACGCGCCATGTCAGACAAAACTACTGCTTGCCGGTACCGCTGATGGGCGAGGAGGAGCCGTTAACGATCAACGCTAGGTGGATTGGCTGATCTTAGCCGTGGCCATCGGCAACGATTTATGCCCATCTGTCCCTGACGCTGACAAGGTGTTACTCGGCTGATATTTTGATGAATTACAAAGTCAATTGCAGGTGTTTTCAGTTGTGCCACAGTCGTCGAATTGCAGCCGCGAAGCGATGTGGCTTAATTCAGCGGCTGTGATGGCAATGCCGAAATCGTTTTGAATGGTCGCGCCTAAATCATCAACCGTTTCGATCGTTCGGCTTGTTTGCTTGTCTCCGCAGGTCGCAGTAAACATTTTGTTAAACAGCTGAATGCGACCTTGTTCGGTATTACGGCACATTAGCAGATTATCTGGAAATGGCGCCAAGCGGGATTGGCTCCACGTCGAGCAAACCACATTGGCGGCTTCCAGGTCGCAACGCTGAACTTTCGCTCTGTCGAATCCGTACAATGCAAACCAGTCGCCATCTTGATGTTTTTCAACGACCAGTTCGTCGTTGGCAGTATCCGTTTTGACACGAAATACGTCATGGCCTTGACGCTGGGCTTGATTGTGGCTGACCAACAGCGGACGCTTGGGGCAGGGGCCGCCGAAACCGGCATCGACCAACCATAGATCGTCTTCCATGTTGACTAAAAAAGCCAAGTGACCGCGCGGTCCGCCTTCGGGCCGACCCATCCGAACCCTGGCTAAAATAGGTTCGAAGTTAAAGCCTAGCTCCTGTAATACAAGCCCTAATAAGCCGTTTAATTCCAGGCAATAACCGCCTCGTCCTTCATCGAGAATTTTTTTGCTTAACGCGGAGGGTTCCAAATCCGGCAATTTTCCGCGTAGGGGGTCGATATTTTCGAAGGCAATGGCGTTGAGCTGGGCTTGTTGCAGTTGCGCCAAACCTTCCGCAGTGGTTTCGGGTTTGGCTATATTTATCCTTTTCAGGTATTTGTTCAGTTCGAAGGTCATAAGATGGATAGAGTTAAAGTAATGTTGGAGAATTATCCATGAAAAGCATGCTGAAAGTCGTCACAGTAAAGTCGGTAAATGTCAGGTTTGCGGATGGTTTTTGGGGTGCCTATGCTACTTTGGGGAAGCACCAAGCCGCAACCCCATACAACACAACTGCCAGAAAGATGAGTACGGTAAAGCCGAACTGCATCGCAATCAGGGTTGCCAGTATTGCGCTGATAACCGAGGCGCAACCGTTGATGCCCCAGGCCCAAGGTATCAGTGCCGGAGCAGTTTGGCCGATTTTAGTCAGACCCATTGGAAAGGGCATGCCCATGAAGAACCCCAGCGGCGCTATCAATATTATCGAAAACAGGTAGCGGCCCAGGTCCCCTGTTTTCAGTAAAAATGCGGAGATCGATTCAAAACCCAGGCTATAACTGATGCTGAGTAACGCGATAGCGGCTATCGGCTGCATAAATGCCGACTTTTCGGTGCTGAATGACAAGATCGATGAGAAGTAGCTGCCGGCGCCGGCGGTCAGCAGAAAGGTGCTGAGCACGACAGTGATGGCGTAAAGCGGATGATGCAGGATCAGGATGAATTTCTGGATAAACGCGATTTCAATAAACAAAAATGCCAGTCCCAGGCAGAAGAAATAGGCCAGCATGCTCAAATGATTTCCCGTCCCCGGTGCTATGCCGAGTTTGCTTTTCCATAGCCACAGCGGCAGCGCGATCAATAACAGGCTGGCAAGTATCGCTTGCACTAAGGCCGCGATTAACAATAAATAGCCGCTTTCCAGCAAAAAGCTTCCCCCAGTACCCAACAACGACCCTATCTCAGGCAAAGTTCGCCACTTGAAAAAGTGGAACAGGTAGGGTTTATCGTCGGTTGCCGCTTCGATATTGAATTTGTAGTCATCGATAAATGCTTCACTGTCACCGTTCAATAACGCTACTGCGGCCTCGTATAGATAAGGTTGCTGCTGGATATTAAAGCGATTGACTTCCGACTCCGAAATGCCGGGATAGTAAACCGGGTCAAAGCTGCGCTCATTGCAGAACTGTTTTAAGCGGCTGATTTCTTCTGCAGAAATGGCGCCGTTTTTTACGATTAGAGTGCTGGTCTGCCAGCCGCGTATCATGATGATTTGTTGGCCGGGTTGCCTGACATGGGCATCTTTAAGCGCGTTAATAACAGTAGTCAGCAGCTTGAGTTCATCGCGCGGCGGCACTTTGATCCAGCGGGTAATGCTCAGATAACCGTCCGGCCTGACATGGCGCAGGTATTCCTGCACGGCCTGTTCGGTATAAAGGTAGTTTTCAGCCATTGAATACAGGCCTGCCGCCGATGCCCCAAACGCATCCAACAAGGAAATATTGATCAGGTCGTGAGTGCGATTGCTCGCGGCAAGGAAGCCTCGGGCTTCGTCAATATGGACATAAACATGCGCGCCGGAATAGAGATGACCGGCAAAGTCGGCGTATTTTAGCTGCACCAGATCGATGATTTGTGGGTTCAGTTCAACGGCATCGATATGCTTAACGGCATGATAGTTCGCCTGCAGAATATCGCTGCCGGTACCTGCGCCGAGAATCAGGATGTCGGAGAGTTGTTTGAGGTGATAGGGCAGGGCTGAGGTGGTTTGATCCAGGTAACTCAGTGTTTCCGGATGGCCGTTGTAGCGCGTGATGGCGGTCATATTGTCCGCGTCGGTAAATACGGCGAGCTGTTCCGGCGGTTCCGCCGTGGCGTTTAGGCTTAGGCCGGGGGCATGGCGTAGCGGGGTCGTTTCACTCTTGACCACGCTGATTAAGCCCAGCGGGCTGGAATATCGGTCTATGATTTTCGTGCCGGGCACTTGCAGTAATTGGTTCAGGCTTTTATACGGAGATACTTTCAGCGTTATCCAGCCGGCCGGAGCAAAAATAACCGCCAGCCCGAGGATAACGGACGCGATAGTCCAGTGTTTCGGGGCGCGAAAGGTATAGCTCGATACCAGCAGGGTGGCGATAATTCCCGACAGCATCAATACGGTTAATATCTGTTCGGGATATATCACGGACAGCAGCAAGATAACGCCGACACTGCCTAAGCCTGCGCCAAACAGATCGGAGGCATAAACGGAAGATACTTCGCTCTTATAGTGGTAAAGCGATAAACCGATGACATTGGCCGCAAAAAAGAAAGGCAAGGCCAGCATCAGGTAGATACTGCACAAGTACAGCAGCTGCGCGGATGTCCATAGCATTTCTGCCGGATTAAAAGGAATCTGCTGAGCCAGCAAAAAACAGCCGGGCGCAAAAATGCTGAACAGCAGCATATTCGCCATGATCGCAGCCGGGAACAGTCGCACTAGCCGGTCGCGGTTCAGCGCCAGAAAAACGCCGCTCATGCCGTAGCCCAACAGCGCCAGGCTGATCATCATGTATGCAAAATGGTGCCATTGGATAATCGAAAACAAGCGCATCAATAAAACTTCATAGGCCAAGGCGGAGGCCGAGATAATGGCGACAGCGGCCAGCAGTGATAAGCGTGGTTTCATTATCATTACTCCGTCAATGCTTGCCGGTGAGCGGTACAAAACTGACCGGCAGAATTTGGCGGGTGGTGATTTTTCCGTCAGCGCCTTTTGTCACCAAAACCAGATACTGAGTCATAAACTGAGCGCCGACCGGGATGATCATGCGGCCGCCGGGCTTTAGCTGTTTGATCAGCGGCGGCGGTATATGGCTGGCTACGGCGGTCACCACGATGCCGTCAAAAGGCGCGGCTTCTTCCCAGCCGTAATAACCGTCGCCTGTGCGGGTATGAACGGCCTCATAGCCGGCTTGTTTCAGGTTTCTCTCCGCCTGCCTAGCCAGTGGTTCAATAATTTCTATGGTGTATACGCTATCGGCAAGTTCGGCGAGAATGGCGGCCTGATATCCGGAGCCGGTGCCGACTTCCAGCACCCGATCGGTTTTTTTCAGCTTAAGCAGATCAGTCATGATGGCGACGATATAAGGCTGGGAAATGGTCTGTCCGTAACCGATAGAAAGAGGCCGGTTATCGTAGGCATAGGGCCGATCAGCCTCGCGGACAAATTCATGTCTCGGTACCTTGAGCAGGGCATTGATCACCTGTTCATCAAGCGCTTCCTGACTTAGAAAGCTGCTGGTCCTTTTGACCTGGGTCTTGATAATGTTTACCAACGCTTGCCGTTGCCGGAAGTAATCATTTTCAGCGATGACGTGAGTGGAAAATAACAGCAAAATAATGCCGGCGACCACAAGCCAGAAAATTAGGTGCTTTACTCTTCTCATGTGTATAACCTCCTGATTTTATGGAGCAAGAATCGGCTGTGGATAGGAGTTTAAATCAATGAAAAGTTGTTTGTCTGTAGGTCTTTTCTACAATTGCCGATCGGTTTAGATAGGTTTATGGTTTGGAAGAAAACATAAACTTATAGGAGTGGTTTGCAGGTTCCAAAGCAAAATTTTCGGAATAATCAGCTTCCTGTTCGCGAGATATCCAATCCGGAGATTGGGACTCAGACGGTAATTCTACTTTTGAGGTGATTAATGAACTTAACCAAGCAGCCTATGATTACTCGCTTATTTTGTTTAGCTTTTAGTATTTTTTTTACAGCAGTCGTTTTGGCTGAAGGAGAGAAAAACATGACTTTGACCCTCAAATCGCCCGACTTTGTCCATCAGGGAGAAATTCCCAAAGTGTTTACCTGTGACGGTGACGACACATCGCCGTCCTTAATCTGGTCAGGGGTTCCTGAAAACGCCAAGAGTCTGGTATTGATTGTCGATGATCCCGATGCGCCGGATCCTGCCAAACCCAAAATGACCTGGGTGCACTGGGTGCTTTACAACATTCCGCCATCTGTTGCGGAACTGCCGCGAAGCGCTAAGACTGATAGTTTGCCCGCCGGGACGCAAGAAGGCATCAACGACTGGAAAAAAACGGGTTACGGAGGGCCGTGTCCGCCGGTTGGCCGGCACAGATACTTTCATAAGCTCTACGCATTGGACATTGAGTTGCCCGATTTGCACAAGCCCAATAAAGCCAAGCTGGAAGCGGCAATGGAAGGGCATATTATTGGGCAGACAGAACTGATCGGTACTTATCAGCGTTAGCAGTGGATAGGTTAGGGTAGATAAAAGCCAATTAAAGACGAGACTGTGAAAGTATCATCCATAGCAGGCTGAAAGGATTATTCACCACAGAGAACACGAAGAACACGGAGAATATAATCCAGTTAATTCAATCTATAAAAGACTCCGTGTTCTCGGCAATTGCTCCTGCATCGCCTAAAGCGCCTACTGTTGGTGCTCTACCTCCTGCATCCATGCAGTCGTCGGCAATTGCTCCTGCATTGCTAAACCACAGGGATGTGGCGGCCGCGATTGCTCCAGGCAATCTTGCGGCATTTCCACCCTCCATGGCAGTCAGCCGCGATTGCTCCAGGCAATCTTGCGGCATTTCCTCCATCCTTGGAGGTCAATGCAGCTTACGCAGGAGCGGTTTTCTGCCTACCTCCTGCATAACCCACAGGGATGTGGGGAATGCAGAGAAATGACTGGATCATTTCCTGTCTGTGCAGTCGTCTGTGTCCTCCGTGGTTAGTCTCTTAAACCGAATACTTTCACAGTCTCAGACTCTAGCCGGCTATCTTGATTTCTTCCGGTAAGGTTATAGCGGCAGGCATTTTTCCGTTTTCTTCCTGGAACTTGTTCTCCGAAACTTCGGAAGAATGCGAGCTACTGTCGAAACCAGACCGTGAATATCCTCAAAAGACAAGTGCCGCGTTAAAGTGAAACGAATACCTGATTTCCGCCGGGAAACGGCCGGATAAACGGCGTGATTAGTATAAAAACCCTCGTCAAGCAAGTATTTAGCCATATCGCCGGCAAGATAGGGATGGCCGATCTTGATATAAAAAATAGGTGAATGCGAACTGCATGCCACAGGTATTTCGTATATCTTAAGCAGCCGGTTACAGAGCGCAATGCGATCTTGCAGCTCGTCTTGCAGACGACTCATTTCCGATGACAGATGAATGCGCGCCGATGCAATTGCTGCGCCCAGCATTGGCGGTTGGATGGGGCCTGAAAAGATCATCGGCCCGCCGCAATTTTTAACACGCCGATGCATCCGCTCATTCGGGAAAATAAGCGCCCCGCCGCCGGCAGCGTAGGCTTTGCACAAGGAGGTGGCAACCACCATCCGTTCTTGAATGGGCAGATTATCAAGAACATAGCCTCTGCCATGCTCGCCGGTCCAACTCATGCCGTGGGCGTCGTCAAAGTACAGATGCAGTTGCTCATAGCGGCTTAAAAGCGCGCCTAATTCCTTAACCGGAGCCAGATCGCCAAACATGCTGTAAACGCCGTCGGTCAGGTACCAGATATGGCGATGCCGCTTGCTAAGTTCAATAATTCGTTCCTCAAGCAGCTCGAGGTTGCAGTGCAGCAAGGTTTCGACAGGTACCCCTTCTGCCTGCACCAACTTTGCAGCGGTTTGCATACTGTTGTGAGCCATCTGGTCGATGATAATGGCATCGCCTTTTTGAATAAGCACCGGTAAGGCGGCAATATGGCCTAATGTCGTTGTTGGGGTTGCCAGAACACGGCTTCCGAACAGTTTTTCAAGCTGCGCTTCCAGTTCCGTGTAGGGCGTTGCCGACATATAGGCTCTCGATATGGCGAATTGAGTGCCGTAGCGGGTCACCGCATCGATAGTTCCTTGCTTGAGACGGGCGTCCTGTTCTAAACCCAAGTAACTGCAAAGAGCAAAATTCAGTACATGCCTGCCGTTTAAGCAAATGGTGCGTCCATTGAAAGCGGGGTCTTCAGTTGTGCGTTGCGCCAATCCATGGCTCAAGCCCATATCGACTATTTGATCAATAGCGCTTGTCCAGTCTGGTTGGGTTTTCATAGATATTCCTGATTAAATAGTCATTTCATCCTTCAGATGAAAGTTGAAATGAACAATAAAAAATAACGTCCAGATAATATAAATGGCGCAGCTTAATCTTGACTTAATGGGGGCAATGAGTAAGACCATGAAAAAGCTAAGGATTTAGCTCTCAATTAGCATGGATTTGTTGCGATTGAATGTTGTAGGCAGCAGGCGAATTCGTCGATAGGCAGCCCCCGCTACAGTCGGATCTCGAATCCGGCTCCCGGGCTTTTCCAAGCAAGAATTATGACCGATTGTTTTTGAGAGCCTGTATTGCTGAACGATTTTCTGCTTTTTAATTGAACCGGTCCAAATTTCAGCTAATGTTGGGTAAAACAGTATCTAAAATCCATCAATGCGAAGCAACAGGCTATGTAAGCATCGGTATGGAAATCAACGCATATTTTGTAGCGCTTCAATGCGCTCTTCCAGCGGCGGATGGCTCATAAACAGTTTGTTGGCGCTATTGCCGTTAATGCCGAAAACGGCCAGTTGTCCGGGCAGATCCTGTTGCTCAGATTCGCGTTGCAAGGCTCGCAAAGCGCTGATCATTTTTCCGCGTCCGGCCAGATTGGCGCCTCCTGCATCCGCTTTAAATTCCCGGTACCGGGAGAACCACATGACCAGCATGGTGGCCAGAAACCCTAAGGCAATTTGCGCAACCATCTGGGCGAGAAAATAGCCGGCGCCATGCTCCCGCTCGTTTTGCAGAATAGTGCGGTCAACCACATGGCCGATGATCGAGGCAAAAAAGTAGACAAAGGTGTTTAATACGCCTTGCATCAAGGCCATTGTTACCATGTCCCCATTCGCGACATGAGTCACTTCATGCCCGACGACGGCCTCGATTTCATCTTTATTCATGCGTTGCAGCAAGCCGGTGCTGACTGCTACCAGGGCGTTGTTCCTGTTCATGCCGGTAGCAAAGGCATTGGCTTCGGGAGCCTGAAAAATACCGACTTCCGGCATGCCGATGCCGGCCTTTTTCGCATGATTGGATACAATGGAGCTCAACCATTGTTCGGTCTGGTTTTGCGGTCGCTCGATAACCTGAACGCCCATGGCTTGTTTCGCAGTCCACTTTGACATGGCCAGCGAAATGAACGAGCCGGTCATGCCGATAACCCCCGATATGATCAGCAGTGCATTAAGGTCAAGGTTTATGCCTTGCGCATCTAAAGTCCCGGATAAGCCTAAAAGACTAAAGACGATACTGATCACAACCATTATTGCGACATTAGTCGCCAGAAAAAGGAATATTCGCATCATGGTTAAGCCTGCTATATCAAATAAAGTTATCGAATAACTAAAAGAGCTTGTAACTATGCCTTTGGGACCGTAATGGTCAGCACACCGTTGTGATAGTCGGTGGTCATTTTTGCCGAGTTGACAGGTCCCGGCAGGGTTAATGAGCGTTGAAACTCGCCGACGAAGCGTTCCCGGTATTTGTATTGGCCGCTTTTATCATCAGCTTCGTCCTTTGCCTGTTCCGTTTTAAGCGAAATAGATAAAACCTGGCCTTCCAGCTTTACGTTCATCGTCGATTCGTCGGCTCCGGGCGCATCCATAGTTACAATGTAGAGGTCGGGTTTCTCCTGTAAATCCACGTCAGGCATTCTGCTTAATTTGCCTGAAGGCGTTTTCATATGAAAACGCGAGAAAGCATCTTCGAATATCCGTTCCATTTCATTTTGCATATGCTGCATTTCTGCATAGGGATTCCATGTGCGGTCCTTAAAGAACTCGTCGCCGCCCGATATGATGGGTTTGGGGGGATTTGGGGCTTTGGTTCGAGGTTCTCCGTTCTGGCTATAAAAGCCGCTCAACTGATTGAGCCGATCATTCAACCGAAACATCGTATAAGCCTGTATCCCTAGGATAATCACCAAAACGGCTGCTATAGCGGCAATGGTTTCATTTTTCATTGAGTTCTCCGGAACAACCGTCAATGCAGCAAGCATCGACATTTATGCCGAAATAACCTGTTTGAGCGCGAGCCCAAACGGGCTATTGCGGCCTAGAGCAATTAATGGATTTCTATGCTTTTGCGCTTGCTTTTTTCAGTCTTGGGAACGGTTACTGTCAGTATGCCATCCTTGAACGAAGCTTTTGCCTGGTCGCCATCGACATTTTCAGGTAAAGACATTGTGCGCTGAAATTCGCCGCACGATATTTCGCGTCGAAAATATTTGCCTTTTTCCTCTTCCTTCTTTTCTTCCTTGGTGGACGAGCGAATGGTAATGGCCTGGTTGGTAATCGTTACGTCCAGGTCTTCTTTCTTAACGCCCGGTAATGCAGCACGGACTTCTATCTCATTGTCGTGATCGAGAATATCAACTTTGGGAAAGTTGGTTTCCGATAGACTGAGCTTATTCCAATCCATCAAACGCGGCCATTTGCGTGAGAGAAAATCATCAAATAAATTGTCAAACTCGTCAAAAGACATTAGACCGCCTGACGATGATTTTGGCATTAATTCAGAGCCTTGATGTGATTGTTCATTTTTTTTATTTGACATACATTTCTCCTGCAATAGGTTTAAAACGTGATTCTGACTGGATCATTATTTATAGCTGGCTTGTATCGTTACAGTAAGAATTCCTGTTCGGCTGCAAGCCAGTCTTCAAGTTCATAGCCTGGTGCAAAACCTCTGTTTTCAGCCTTGTAATAGGCAAGTTCGGCAATCTTGGCGTCACGATCTGGGAGGTATATCGGTGCACTGTTTTCTTCGTGATTTGAAACTTCTTCTTTAGCTTTTTTAGCAATTCTAGCCATTTTGCACCTCGTTTATAGGATTAGGGATTGTTTTTTGAGTTGTGTATGAAATAAACAACCTCGCTATTATTCTAAATAGAAAACTTGGAAATAATATTGGTGAAAATACTTAGCGATTTATTCAACAATATAATTTTATTGATAAACTGAACAATCAGTTGAGCATCAAGCTGGTGCGTTTTTGTAAATGTGGTTTAATTGCGTCAACCATTTGCAGTTTAAATTTGAGCAGAGGATAGGATGTTAAAAAGATATTGTGCGGCGCTGTTGTTGACGATTGTTTTCGGGAGCACTCAGGCTTATGCGGATGGTTCTAAAGCGGCGATTGCCAGCGCCCATCCTTTGGCAACCGCAGCCGGTTTTGAAATTCTGGATAAAGGCGGCAATGTCTTTGATGCGGCGGTGGCGGTCAGCGCAACATTGGCTGTTGTTGAGCCTTCCGGTTCAGGATTGGGCGGTGGAGGTTATTGGTTGCTGCACCGGGAACAGGATGGTTTTGAAACCATGATCGATGGCCGGGAGAAAGCGCCGCTGGCGGCTCATCAGGCGATGTTTTTGGATAAGTCAGGTCAGGTGATTCCCCGCTTATCGCTCGATGGCGCGTTGGCTGCCGCTATTCCCGGCATGCCTGCGGCTCTGGTGCATCTGTCGGAAAAATACGGGCGTCTGCCGCTGGCGGAAAGCCTGAAACCTGCGATCAGGGCGGCAGAGGCCGGGTTTGCCATCGGCGAGAAATATCGAAAGCTGCTCAAATTCAGATCTGAGGTGATCAAAAAATATCCGCAGACGGCACAGATATTTCTGGTCAACGGCAATATTCCCAAAGCTTATTCGATACTCCGGCAGCCGGATTTGGCCCATACCTTGAAGCAACTGGCCGACTCGGGCCGAGACGGATTTTATGACGGCGAGGTCGCCGATAAGCTGGTGGAAGGTGTCAACAGGACCGGGGGCATCTGGACCAAACAAGATCTTGCCTCGTACCGGGTTGTCGAACGCGAGCCGGTCAGAGGCAGTTATAACGGCATAAATATCACCAGTGCGGCACCGTCGTCCTCCGGCGGAATCGTGCTGATTGAGGCTTTGAATATTCTGTCGGGCTACGATTTAACAAAAGCCGATGAACTGACCCGAAAGCACCTAATTATCGAGGCCATGCGCCGTGCTTACCATGACCGGACGTTATATCTCGGTGATCCGGACTTTGTGAGCATGCCGGTCAGGCGCTTGTTGAATGATGATTATGCGGCCGGGCTGCGCAGCAGTCTGCGGTCAGATAAAGCCCTGCCCAGCGATATGCTGTCCGGTGAAATCAAGCCGCAACCTGAAGGCATTAATACCACCCATTTTTCGATTATTGATGAGGAAGGCAATCGGGTTGCTGCAACGCTTAGCATCAACTTTCCATTTGGTGCGGGCTTGGTAGCGCCCGGCACCGGTGTATTGCTGAACGATGAAATGGATGATTTTTCCAGTCAACCGGGAACAATGAACGGTTACGGATTGGTAGGCGGCACTGCCAATGCGATTGCGCCGGGCAAGCGCATGTTGTCCAGCATGGCGCCCACTTTTCTTGATGACGGGCAGCATGTTGCGGCCCTGGGAACGCCCGGCGGCAGCCGCATTATTTCGATGGTGCTGTTGGCCGCTCTGGATTTTGCCAAAGGTCATGAGCCGGACTCATGGGTGCAAGTGCCTCGCTATCATCATCAATTTATGCCTGATACGGTCGAATATGAAAAAGGCGCGCTCACGGCAAATGAGTTCCTCGGCCTTGCTGCAATGGGGCATCAGCTGAAAGAAGCGCGTTACAGCTACGGCGATATGCAGGCTGTGCAGTGGAACAAGACAACTCGCCAATTGACTGCGGCAAGCGATCGTCGGGGTGAAGGGCGGGCTGTTGTCGGGCATTAATACTTAGCGATTGAATTCCAAGATGATGAATACTGAGACAATTCAGGTATGGCACGGCAACATCGCCGCCGATGATGTTCATTACCAAGATTACTGGCAGGTTCTCGATGCAGGCGAACAAGCGCATGCCGAAAGACTGAAAAACGATTTGTTGCACAAACGCTTTGTAGAGTCGCATGGGCGTTTGAGAAATATATTGGCCCAAACGCTTAACGAGCCCCCGGAACGGCTCAATATAAAAAAGACCGATCATGGCAAACCCTATCTTGCCGATACGCCTGAGCTGGTATTCAACCTGTCGCATTCGGAAAGCGTTATGGTCATTGCCGTAGCCTGGAACTGCCAACTGGGAGTAGATATAGAATGTTGTAAGTCGAGGACCAGTCTGGCCGGACTGGTCGATAAATGCTTTGCCGAAGAAGAAATCGCCTACTGGAATAAGCTTCCGGAAGACCGGAAAGTCACCGAATTTTACCGCTTCTGGACACGCAAAGAGGCTTTCGTCAAAGCCACGGGGCGTGGTATTGGCTTGGGATTGAATCGCTGTGTTATTAATCCCGAAAATCAGGCCGAGTTTTTAAGGGTGCCGGCTGAGTACGGGCAGGCTTCAACATGGCATGCGCTCGATATAAATTTGGGGCAGGGCTTTTGCAGCTCGTTGGTGACGGATCAGGGTATTGCTGGTGTCAAGGTTATGGCTTTTTAAGCATAGGCTTGAAGGTTTGGCAGGGCAGCATTGTATGATCGCGGCATGGGCGCGGCAAACGATGTTAAAATAGCGGCAGCATGGCACGAAAAAGCCGCTGCCAAGAGGCGGGAACTTTAAATTATCAGGCGATGCGGTTGGGCGGCTCCAAGCGAATCCCGACAGAATACGCTAACAGAATCTTACTAACGAAATAATATCCAATGAGTATAAAAACACGTTTTGCCCCGAGTCCAACGGGTTATCTGCATGTAGGCGGCGCACGCACCGCGTTGTTTTCCTGGCTTTATGCGCGTAAGCATGGCGGGAAGTTTATCTTAAGGATCGAGGATACCGATCTGGAGCGCTCTACACAGGAATCGGTCGATGCTATCCTGGAAGGAATGACCTGGTTGGGATTGGAATATGATGAAGGTCCTTTTTACCAAACTCACCATTTTGATCGGTATAAAGAGATTATTCAGCAGTTGCTGGATCAAGGCGATGCTTACTATTGCTATTGCAGTAAAGAAGAGCTGGAACAGTTGCGCAGCGAACAAATGGCTAATAAGGAAAAGCCCCGCTATAACGGCAAATGCCGGGACCTGAATGAGCCTAAAGGCGACCGAGAAGCGGTCATCCGTTTTAAAAATCCGGTTGACGGCGCAGTGACTATCCCTGACTTGATTAAAGGCGACATCGTGGTTGCCAATAAAGAACTGGATGATTTGATTATTGCCCGGGGCGATGGTTCGCCTACCTACAATTTAACGGTGGTGGTTGATGATATGGATATGAAAGTGACGCATGTTATTCGCGGAGATGACCATATCAATAACACGCCAAGGCAAATGAATATTCTTAAAGCCCTAGGCGCTCCGCTTCCGAAATACGCACATTTGCCGATGATTTTGGGCTCGGATGGGGCTAGGTTGTCGAAGCGTCACGGCGCAGTGAGTGTGATGCAATTTCGCGACGACGGCTACCTGCCCGAAGCGTTGCTGAACTATCTGGTACGTCTGGGTTGGTCGCATGGCGATCAGGAGATTTTTTCCGTTGATGAAATGATCGAGTATTTTTCGCTGGAAAAAGTCAATGCGTCGGCTTCTGCATTCAACATGGAAAAGCTGTTGTGGTTGAATCATCAGTACATCATGAATAGCGATCCGGCGCATGTGGCGCGTCATTTAAGCTGGCATATGGGCGAGCTGGGAATTGATCCTACCGAAGGTCCGAGTCTTGTTGATATAGTCAAGGCGCAGCGGGAACGCTGCAAAACATTGGTTGAAATGGCCGCTGCCAGCGTGTATTTCTACAAGGATTTCGAGGCCTATGATGAAAAAGCGGCTAAAAAGAATTTCACCCCAGGCTCGGATGAAGTTTTGGCGCGCTTGCACGATGAATTTTCAGCCGTGACAGAATGGCAGGGCGAAGCCTTGCACCAGATTGTGCTGAATCTTGCCGAAACCATGTCGCTTGGACTGGGAAAAGTGGCTCAGCCTTTACGCGTTGCAGTGTGCGGATCAGCAGTTTCGCCGGCGATAGATATAACTTTGTTGTTGTTGGGCAAGGAAAAAACATTGGCAAGAATACAGCGAGCCATAAGTTTTATAAAAAGTTTAAATTAATATTGGACAGAACCGGTAATTGCCGTATAATGCCGGTTCTCAGCTTAGAGGGGCCATAGCTCAGCTGGGAGAGCGCTTGCATGGCATGCAAGAGGTCAGCGGTTCGATCCCGCTTGGCTCCACCAAAAAGTTGATAAATCAGTTCTAGTCCCCATCGTCTAGTGGCCTAGGACACCGCCCTTTCACGGCGGTAACGGGGGTTCGAACCCCCCTGGGGACGCCATATATTAGAGTCTAGGTTTTTAGGCTTTTTTTATGACTTATTTTTTGTGGTTTTAAACCATAAGAAACTGCAATGTGATTTACAGTTAGTACAGGCTGACTAAACCAGTTTTAGTCCCCATCGTCTAGTGGCCTAGGACACCGCCCTTTCACGGCGGTAACGGGGGTTCGAACCCCCCTGGGGACGCCATATATTAGAAGGGTTATCAGAAATGATAACCCTTTTTTTATGCCTGCTGCTTTGACTCTGGCGTCGGGCATTGCAGAGCATCTTGATTTAATTTTCGTAAACCAGGCTTTTGTGATCTTTGTTGCTTGTCATGGGCACCCGTTTAAGTTACTGATACACGAGCGTAATTTCTCCGTCATCAACCTGTAACGGAAAATGAGTATTCTGACGAATGTTAATCTCCTCATTTTTAATCATAACCAGTAACGGAACGTTACTCGGTTTAAAAAACAAACAATGCTAAAAATACTGAAGAAAAAAAGATGGCTTTTTTGCCTGGTTAGCGCGGCGCTGTTAAGTTGCACTGCAACGGACAGCGTTAAGCCGCAGGCGGCCGCTAAGGTCAAAAATATAATCATGGTTATTGGTGATGGTATGGGGCCCCCAGCAAGTCGGATTATTATTGTCTTATGCCAGACAGGCGCCGCATAGCGTTATCGCCAATCGTACAACCGCATTGGATCGGATGATGGAGCAGGGGCGGCTGGGCATTGCCATGACTTATACCGGCGACGCTCTGGTGACCGATTCGGCTGCATCGGCAACGCAACTGGCAACCGGGATATTTGCCGGCGCGGAAATGCTGGGTCTGAATAAAGAGGGCAATCTTCAGGAAAATATGATTGAAAAAGCCAAGCGCATGGGTAAAGCGACCGGTTTGGTTTCAGATACGCATATCACGCACGCGACCCCCGCCGCCTTTGCCGCCCACCAGACGCACCGGAGCCAGGAAAACAGCATTCCGGAAGACTTGCTGGCAACCGGAGCTGATGTGATGCTGTCGGGTGGCTTAGGCTATTGGTTGCCCAAACAGGTTAACGACAAAAACTCTCAGCCGTACCGGCAATTAGTACAATTGACGGACAAGAGCGTTGAGATCAAATCCTTTCGCAACGATGAAAAAAACCTGTTAACCGCCGCGCAACAAAAAGGCTACAAGCTGGCCTTTAACAAGGCGCAACTGCAGTCATCCGAAGGTAAAACGCTGGGTTTGTTCGCAGGTTCAGGCATGGTAAACGGTATTGTCGAAACTCAAAACCGCGGCGATGCACAGCATGTACAGCCAACGTTAAAGGAGATGTCCGTTAAAGCTTTAGAGATTCTCGACCGTAACGAGCAGGGATTTTTCCTGATGATCGAATCCGGGCAAATCGATTGGGCAGCGCATCGCAATGATACCGGCCTGCTGCTGCATGAAATGCTACGTTTTAATGACACCTTGAATGCGGTGCTGGAGTGGGCGGAAAACCGGCAGGATACGTTAATTATCGTCACCGCCGATCATGAAACCGGCGGTTTCGGTTTTAGCTATTCCGGCGTAAACATTCCCAAACCGCACAGCTTGCCCGGATCCGGATTTGCAAACGGGGAATTGTTTCAACCCAATTTTAATTTCGGCAGTCCGGAAGTACTGGACAGGATTTATGCGCAGCAATTGAGCTATCACGATATTTTCAGCCGGTTTGATAAATTGCCTAAAGATCAGCAAACACCATTAAAGCTGGCTGAGCTGGCCAATCGCTATACGGCATTTAAGATTACCGAATCGCAAGCGGTAAAAATTCTCGCAACGGAAGCCAATCCTTTTTATAGGGAAGGGCATATTTCGTTAGGCAACAAAGTCGTACCCAAGATAGACGTCAACGGCGCATTTTTTGTTTATCAAAAAGAAAATCGCGAGAACCTGCTGGCACAAGCTGTCGCTACCAGTCAGCAGGTGGTTTGGTCGACCGGAACCCATACCAGCACACCGGTGTTCGTTTTTGTAAAGGGCGAGGAACAAACGGTGCGGCCTTTTGCCAAAATCCTGCATCACACTCAACTGGGTCAATTGATGATTGATGCTTTGCAGTGAATGGCCGTGTCATCAAACTTTAATGCGCATGGTTCAGAATGACTCCTTGAATGATTTAACTAAGGAGTAATGTTATGAACAAATTCACACTGAATAATCTCAATATAATGACTTTATCGTTGGCTATGTCTATTTTGGGGCTGGTTGTTACTTGGGGTATTGAACTATTGATCAAGGAATTATTCGGCTTGGGATGAAGCACGAGTTAACTCGCAAGCTTCATACCGGCTAACTGGTGTAGGTTTTAAGAAAATGTGCTGTCGATAATCTGATTTTTATTTTCGCGCTTGTTGGCATACATGGCTTCATCCGCATGCCGCAACAAGGCTTCTGCTGTGCTGCCGTGTTGTGGATAGGTGGCAATGCCGATACTGATATTGGTAGTGATTACATCGCCACGATAGTTAAAACTGCTCTCAACCAATGTTTTTTTGATGCGATTTGCCACCAGTTCAGCGGCTTCTAAGGTAGTGTTCGGCAGCAATATGGTGAATTCATCGCCGCCGTAGCGAGCTGCGGAATCGCAGCCTCTTAAACAATTCCGAAAGTTGCCGGCGATGGATTGCAATAACAGGTTACCTGCTTCATGACCGTATTTATCATTGACGATTTTTAAGTTATCGCAATCCCCTAATAACAGACTGAAAGTGTGTCCGCTACGTTGGGCTTGTTGCAGTTGTTTTTCCAATAGATCCATGAATGCCCGGCGATTGTAAAGGCTGGTTAATTCATCGGTTTGCGAGCTGGTTTTAATGCGGCTGAAAGCATGGTAGATGTCGCTGGACAGCATGGTAGTGACATAGCCGACCAGTAACATAGGAAACAGCCAAGCCAGCAGGACGCTGCTTTGGCTTAAGGAAAATATCTCGTCGCTGGGTACGCCGCTTTTGCCCAAATACAGATAGCAAGCACCGATTAAGCCAACTTCCAATAATGTGGTTAGCCTACCCAATGCCAGGGCGCTGGTAATGATGGGCAGGAAGTACAGGTTAAGCAGCAGGCTATTCTGACGTCCGGTATGCCAAACGAACCAGGTGACTAGCAAGATCATGACCCAAGTTTCCAATGCCAGTTTCCAGACGTTGGCTTTGGCAAAAAAATTAAGGTAATGGAATGCCATGACAAAGCTGGCGAAAGCGCAAAGACCGGCTAATAAGACAGCTTTAACGTTTTCATCGACGTGACCAACCACCAGGTAGAACATCATCAAGACTAATAGTAACCACTGAATTTCTGCAACGGTTCTGGAAAAGCCGCTCAGGGCATCAGGTTCTTGATTGAGACGAAAAAAAGGTTCCTTGGTCATGACGAATTTTCCAGGTTAATGATGTTGAGCAGTGGAACGTAAAGAGACTAGATCAATTTATTATTTTAACATAATTGATGTGAGACAGCCGTTTGGGTGCACAGCTGATCAGGTCTACCTCATTTGGCTTTTAGAGTTGTAGTTGACTTTCATCGAAATACACGACCGGGCGCATCCGATCGTAAGGCTCTTCGTAAAGGTCAAGCACGTCTTTCCTGGCCGCCACCAACTCGGCACAGAATTTCGAAATACACCCCTCCTGTTTCTGCCAGGATTTTAGAGTGTTTTTTAACAGCCGGCGGATCAGTCCATAGGCAGCATAGCCCAACTCCACCACCTAGTCTGACAACAGCCGCAAGGTCCAGTGTGCGTGTGCTTCCGGCGCATCGCTGCAGGCGATGGCAATCAGATGGGCGACTTGTTGAGCCGTTAATTTAGCCGCTTGGCCGGGACGAGGACGATCTTTCGGACCCTTCTTCCACACATCGTTGCCGGGTTTTTGCCACCATCGCTGGCGATACCGCCAGTGCCTGGAGAATGTCTTTATCCTGAAGGCCGGCGGCGGCTTTTAATAGTATGCGAGCTCGGGTTTGACTACGAGGGGTACGGTTACCTTGATGAATGAAGGTGTCCAACTCAAATTTTCCGCCGTCGGTCAAATTGACTTTATATTTACTGGCGGGCATGAGGTGCGCCAAAGCCAATACTCATGCCATAAATTAAATCCTTATTCTATCTATTCGGATCAACGTGACTGACTACTAGAACAATTTATAACCACCCTTTTCGTTTGAAGAACCAGTAAGGCGCAATGCCCGATAGCAGCATTAAGCCCAGAGCGCCCGGATAGCCCAGCCGCAAATTGAGTTCCGGCATATACTGGAAATTCATACCGTAAATGCTGGCGACTAGGGTAGGGGGCAGAAAGACCACGGCGGCAATGGAAAAGATTTTAATAATCTTGTTTTGGGTAATGTTGATAAAGCCTTGGGTCGAGTCCATCAAGAAGTTGATTTTGTCGAACAGGAATGTGGTATGAGACATCAGCGTGTCTACGTCGCGCATGATTTCCCGCGCCGTTTCCTGCAATTCGGGATGGTTACGCAAATGTCGTTGCAGAAAGGATATGGAGCGTTGCGTATCCATCAGGCATAGCCGGATCTTCCCATTGCTGTCTTCCAGTTTGGCCAGTTGGTCAATGGCATTTTCAAGATCGGAGTCTATTTCTTCCAGTACCAGATAACTGACATCTTCCAGTTTGCGGTGGATATCTTCCAGCGCATCGGCGAGGTTTTCCACTTTTTGCTCAAATATCAGCACCAGCAATTCCTGCGGCGAATGCGCCGCCACTTGTCCATGCCGGGCACGCATACGCAGCAGGCGGAAATCGGCCAAGGCGCCTTCACGCAGGGTAATGAGCCGCTCTTTTTGCAAAATGAAGGCGACGGTCGCCGTACTGTGCCGCCCCTCGCTTATTGACAGGAACAAAGAGCGTACATGAACACCGGTGGGATCGGTAAAGTAGCGTGCTGAAGATTCGATTTCCTCCACATCATCCGATTCGGGCAAAGTAGTGCGCAGGAATGCCTGTAGCTGGGTGCGCTCGTCTTCGCTGGGATCGTGCGCATCAATCCAGGAGGCTTTGTCGACAGCCTGCTTAAGCTGATCTTCAGGCGGGGTATGTTCTTTGAGTCTGCCCTTGTCAAAATTGAATAGTCTTAACATTAATATATTCCGTCTTTTTTTTATTTAGACAAGCTATCCGGGCGAATCAGCGTAACCAGTTTGGCATCGGCCAGTTCTGCCCAGTCGCTTTCAAATGCGAGTTGAGCCAAAGCGGCGGTAGGTAGACATTTTCCGTTAGCCGATAACGGAACCGGATGGGGGATGAGTTTTAGTAATAATTCCTCTAAGCCCGGGTTATGCCCGACCAACAGTACGCGCCGTTCATGGCATCGGTTTTTTAATATGGCAAGCAAGGTTTGAGCATCGGCTTCATAAATGCGCGGTTCGTAGATAATAGACGACTCGTCTATGTCTAATTGCCGGCAGACCCGCTGTGCCGTCTCCAATGCACGCGTTGCCGGTGAACTAAGTATGGTGTCGGGAATCAAATGTTGCATGCTTAACCAGCGCCCGATCTGATTGGCAGCGCGTTGGCCGCGTTTTTTCAAGGGACGGGAAAAATCATCACTATCCACCGACCAATCCGATTTTGCATGCCGTAACAATAAAAGCTCGTGTGCCATAAAGATTCTGTTTAAGGATATAATTACGGACACTTGTCCATCAAGATACTATACCAGTAATTCTTTACAATTTTATTAAATCATAACGCAAAAAAATACCTGAAACGCAGATAATGCAAGGCATATGACGTGTTAGCCGCCAAACCGGATTGGTGTTACTACCTATTGAATGGAACAACCGATTTCTCTATTCTACAGACGTTTATGCGCTATAAATTAATCGATGAGAGATCGTGTCATGTCGCTAAAAGAAGATTTTGAAAATGTATTAAAAAAGTTGCAGGCTGAACGCGATGAAGCCAATTTAAAAATGCACCTTGTTTCCATGGAAGCAAGGCAAGAGTTTGAAGAAGCCGAAAAAGAATGGCGTCATTTAAAAGTCAAAGCGGCTGAAATTGGGGATGAGTCGATAGAAACTTCCGAAGAATTTATAGCCAATGCCAAGATAGTTGGTGAAGAACTTAAAGAGGCTTACCATCGAATTGCCAAACGTTTGGCTGGTTGAGCTTTATTTATTGTCCAGGCATCGACATTATCAGTTTACACATTTTCTTGTATTCTCTTGGTTAAGAAACTCATAGTTTATTTTGGCCGCTAAAGATAAACAGGGCTATGGGGCTTTCTGCAAACAACTGGCAAGGAGAATATTATGAATATTTCACGTTGGTCACTATTGGCTGCCATCATCGCCCTGATCGCGGCGTTTTTTATTTTTGATCTGCAAAGCTATCTAACGCTCGAAACACTCAAGGCGCAGCAAGCGTCTATCGAAGCTTATCGTAGCAATCATCCCGTTTCGGCAATTGTTATTTATGCATTGATCTATATTGCAGTGACCGGATTATCTTTGCCGGGGGCTACGATCTTGACGTTGGCCGGCGGTGCTGTGTTCGGTTTGCTGTGGGGGACGTTGATTGTCTCGTTTGCCTCCACGATCGGTGCAACGCTGGCCTTTCTGGCGGCGCGTTTTTTGTTTCGAGATGCGGTTAAAGCCCGCTTCGGCGACCGCCTGGAAACTATAAATAATGGCATAGATAAAGACGGCGCACTCTATCTTTTTACGCTGAGGCTGGTGCCGCTTTTCCCTTTCTTTGTTATTAACTTGGCTATGGGCTTAACAAGCCTGAAAACAAAAACTTTTTATTGGGTCAGTCAGATTGGCATGCTCGCCGGTACCGTAGTTTATGTGAATGCCGGAACTCAGCTGGGCAGGTTGGAATCGTTGTCGGATATTTTGTCTCCGGGATTGATCGGTTCTTTTGCTTTATTGGGTATTTTCCCATTGCTGGCTAATAAAATCGTCGAAGCTATCAAGGCCAACAAGGTTTATGCGCAATGGCACAAACCGCCGCGCTTTGATAACAACATCGTAGTGATAGGTGCAGGTTCGGGCGGCTTGGTTACCGCTTACATCGCAGCCGCCGTCAAAGCCAAAGTCACCTTGGTTGAAAAGCATAAAATGGGCGGCGATTGCCTGAATACCGGCTGCATTCCGTCTAAAGCCTTAATCCGATCCTCGAGATTATTGGCTCAGATACGGCGGTCTGCCGATTTCGGCATTAAAAAAGCCGAGGCCGAATTCGATTTTGCCGATAGCATGAACCGGGTGCAGGCGATTATTAAAACTATTGAGCCGCATGATTCCGTGCAACGCTATACAGACCTTGGCGTAGACGTTGTCGAAGGCGAAGCGAAGATCATTTCACCATGGGAAGTTCAGGTGACAACCGCTGGGGGAACTCGAACTATTACTACACGTGCGATCGTTGTTGCTGCGGGTTCGCGGCCCTTGGTTCCGCCGATTTCAGGTGTCGAAGATATCGGCTATCTGACCTCGGATAATATTTGGAAGTTGCGTGAATTGCCTGAGCGGTTGGTGGTATTGGGCGGCGGGCCGATCGGCTGTGAATTGGCGCAATGTTTTGCTCGTTTCGGTAGCCAGGTTACGCAGGTGGAAATGGCGCCGCGCCTGCTGATTAAGGAAGATGCCGAAGTTTCCGAGGCAGTGATGGCGAAGTTCCGTCTGGAAGGCATTAATGTGCTCGTTGGCCATACCGCCAAAAAATTTATTACCGAAAGCAATGAAAAAATCCTGCTTGTCGAGCATGACGGTAAAGAGCTGCGTATTCCTTTCGATCAAGTATTGTTGGCTATCGGCCGGGTTGCCAATATACAAGGATACGGCCTTGAACAGCTGGGGGTAGAAACTTCGCCCAAACACACCATTGAAACCAATGAATTTCAACAAACCAACTATCCGAATATTTTTGCTTGCGGCGATGTCTCCGGCCCGTTTCAATTTACGCATGTTGCAGCTCATCAGGCTTGGTATGCGGCAGTGAATGCGCTGTTAGGCAGCGTGATAAAACTTCGTACCGATTACTCGGCGGTTCCTTGGGCGACCTTTACCGATCCTGAAGTTGCGCGGGTCGGCCTTAATGAACAAGATGCCTTAGCAAAAGGCATTGCCTATGAAGTCAGCACCTATCATCTTGACGATCTTGACCGCGCAATTGCCGACGGAGTGGCGCACGGCTTTGTTAAAGTTTTAACGGTGCCGGGTAAGGACCGGATTCTTGGCGTGACTTTGATCGGCGAACAGGCCGGCGATTTGATCGCTGAGTTCGTGCTGGCGATGAAGCACAATATCGGTCTGAATAAGCTGCTGGGTACCATTCATATATACCCTACCTTATCCGAGGCCAATAAATATGTGGCCGGAGTCTGGAAGCGCAACCATGCGCCGAAAGGCTTGTTGTGGTGTGCTGCCCGATATAACAGCTGGCGCAGAGGGTAGCACAGTGCAAATCCTGATTCATTTACTCCGTATTTAACGGCTTGATATTAATCAGGGCGACTTTTGTCTATAATCGAAACAAATGCCAAGCCGCGCGGAGCAACGAAAATAGAACGATGTTATTTCAGCGTTAGTGCCAGGTTCCAGTTAACAGGAGTAACAGTTTGAGCCCAAAGAACAAGATTTTATTTGCAGGAGATCCGCACGGAGATTTCAGGCCGCTGATTGCGGCAGTACATGAATATAAACCCGAGGCGGTTGTTTTGCTGGGCGATTACGACCTGGACACGCCTCTGGAAACCTGTTTACAGGAAATTATCGATTTAACGCAAATCTGGTGGATTGCCGGCAACCATGATTTTGAAACGCCCTGCAAATATAGAAACCTGTTTCACTCGGCCCTGGCTGCAAACAGTTTGCATTTAAAAGTCACGGAAATAGCGGGGCTTAGAATTGCCGGCTTGGGCGGAATTTTTCTTGGCCGGGTCTGGTATCCGCCGCAACAGCCTAAATGGCGAGGCAAGCAACATTTTTTGCATAACCAGCCCATCAATATAAGACATACAGCCATGTCGCTAAAATACAAAGGCGCGATTTGGCATGATGAGTTTGAGGCGTTAAAGAGGCTGAAAGCGGATATTTTGGTTACCCATGAAGCGCCGGGGTCTCATCGGCACGGGTTTGATGTGATTGGCGAATTGGCTGCCGCTATGGGAGTTAAAAATATCTTCCACGGCCATTTGCACGAAAATTACATCGGCATTATTAAAAACAATATCAAGGTAGTCGGCGTGGCGAACAGGGCGGTCGCCGATTTGGTGGGGAATACCTTAATGAATGGGGGCTAACAAGATGTGCCTTTAAAACCAGGCTGGGTTTCACGTTATTCAACCCAGCCTGTCGTTTACCGCTCTACGCCTGACTGCTCAAATAGTCTTCATAATTGCCGTTGAAATCAACAATTCCGTTCGGGGTTAATTCGATAATTCGTGTTGCCAGCGATGACACAAACTCCCGGTCATGACTGACGAATATCAAGGTGCCCGGATAATTTTCCAATGCAGTATTCAGTGACTCAATCGACTCCATGTCTAAATGGTTGGTCGGTTCGTCCATCACCATGATGTTGTTTTTTTGCAGGATCAGCTTGCCGAACAGCATGCGGCCTTGCTCCCCGCCGGAGATGACTTTAACGGATTTGTTGATGTCGTCGGCGCTGAACAATAATCGCCCCAACGTGCCGCGGATAGCTTGGTCGTCGTCCGATTCCTTGCGCCATTGTCCCATCCATTCGATCAGGCTCATGTTTTCGGCAAAGTCTTCGGCATGATCCTGGGCAAAATAACCCACTTCCGAGTTTTCCGACCATTTGACCACGCCGGTATCGGGCGTTAAATCGCCGACCAAGGTGCGCAGTAAGGTGGATTTACCGATGCCGTTAGCGCCGATAACCGCAACGCGCTCGCCGACAGCAATCATCAGGTTCAGGTCTTTGAATAACGGTTGCTCGCCGTAGCCTTTGCTCAATCCTTCGACTTCCAGCGCCAAGCGGTGCAGTTTTTTGGTCTGGTCGAAGCGGATGAACGGATTGACCCGGCTTGAAGGTTTGACTTCATCCAGTTTTATTTTATCCAGCTGTTTGGCGCGCGAGGTGGCCTGTTTGGCCTTGGACGCATTTGCCGAGAAGCGGCTGACGAAAGTTTGCAGTTCGGCAATCTGGGCTTTTTTCTTGGCGTTGCCGGCCAGCAGGCGTTCACGAACCTCGGTCACCGCGATCATGTAATCGTCATAGTTGCCGGGATAAATGCGCAGTTCGCCGTAATCCATATCGGCCATGTGGGTGCAGACGCTGTTTAAGAAGTGGCGGTCATGCGAGATGATGATCATCGTGCAATTGCGCTGGTTCAGGATATCTTCAAGCCAGCGGATGGTGTTGATATCCAGGTTGTTGGTCGGCTCATCGAGCAACATGATGTCCGGATTGGAAAACAACGCTTGCGCTAACAATACCCGCAGCTTCCAGCCTGGTGCTACGGCGCTCATCGGGCCGTTATGCTGTTCCAATGGAATGTCCAGGCCCAGCAATAGCTCGCCAGCCCTGGCTTCAGCAGTATAGCCGTTGTATTCGGCGAACACCGATTCAAGCTCGGCGGCACGCATGTAGTCGTCTTCGGTCGCTTCCATGTTGGCGTAGATGGCATCGCGTTCGGACATGGCCGCCCACATCTCGGTGTGCCCCATCATCACTACATCCAGTACGCGTTGGTCTTCATAAGCGAATTGATCCTGGCGCAAGTTACCCAGGCGTTCATTGGGGCCGATGCTGACGTTGCCGGCTGAGGGTTCCAAATCGCCGCTCAATATTTTCATGAAAGTCGATTTGCCGCAGCCGTTCGCGCCGATCAGGCCGTAACGGTTGCCGTCGCCGAATTTGACTGAGACGTTTTCAAACAGGGGTTTAGCCCCGAACTGCATGGTGATGTTAGCTGTAGAAATCAAGTTTTTGTTCCGAAGAGTAAAAGATTGTTGGATTGTAAAGGGATTAATTCACCACGAAGGCACGAAGAACACGAAGAATGTAAATAAAACTTCGTGTTCTTCGTGTCTTCGTGGTGAATGTTTTTTAATTAAGCCATGTTTCAGGCACTATATTGACTGTGTTTTGATCGTCGCTGACCCAAACCTGTCCGTCCTGAATGCTGATTTGCAATTGCATGGTGCGCTTTACCATGGGGATGAGTTGATCGGTAGCCTCTTTGGGTAGATTAATGACGGTCAGGTTTTTGAAGCGTTCCAGCTTGGCTTGAATCTGGTTCCACCAGACGCTATTGCGTCCGCCGTAAGTGTAAACGATGACTTTATCGGCACGATTGGACGCTTTGCGGATGCGTTTTTCATCCGGCATGCCGACGTCAATCCACAGTTCGATGTCGTCGGTCAGGTTTTTTTGCCAGAGCTCAGGCTCGTCGTCGGTGCTCAGGCCTTTAGTGAATTGCAGCTGTTCATGGGCATTAATCACAAAAGCCAACAGACGCACCATCATGCGTTCTTCGGTTTCCGAGGGATGCAGGGCGATGGTCAGGTTATGTAATTGATAATAGCCTCTGTCCATGTCTGAAATCTGACAGTCGGCTTTATAGATGGTGGACTTAAGCGCCATTGAGCGTTTTTTTACGGCTTTGAAAAATAAAAGCTTATTCTAACAGATTTGTAGCTATTCAGCAGGTAGAAAAACAGTATGGCACGCTGGAGTGCAAGCTTTGCTTGCGTTTGCAGGCGAAACCTGCACTCCATTACAGCAGCAGCCTGTCGTCAATAGCAATAAAACGGCTGGCCGAATTGATCAATGAGGGGGCGGTTAGGGCAGGAACGCCGTAGACTTCCGTTGTTACCCCATAAACGGCTCGAGCTTTATCCAGTAACAGGTCGAAGTCGCCGTCGCCGGATAATAAAACAATCACATCAACCTTGGGGGCTGTGTCGATCACGTCCAGCGTGATGCCGACGTCCCAATCGCCTTTTGCGGAACCGTCGCTACGCTGGATGTAAGGCTTCAGTTTAACCTCAAAACCGATATTCCTGAGTATCTGCTGGAATCCCTGCTGCTTGCTGTCGCCTTTGTCGATCGCATAAGCAAATGCCGCGACCACTTCCCTGTTGGCGGTCGCTTGCGCCCAGAATGCAGCGTAATTGAAATGCCGCCGGTAGCTTTGCCGAGTGGTGTAGTAGATATTCTGCACATCGGCAAAGATGGCGACTTTTTCCATGTCCTTATTTAAGGAATGAGCAGCAATAATCGCTAGGCGTTTTAACTTTCATCGTAAAAGCGGAATCGGCAGGCACATTGAAAGATTCGCCGCCTTTTATGGTTTGCCATTCGGCGCCTGGCAATAAAACGTCCAGATCGCCATCGATGATTTCCATTAATTCAGGATCGGCGGTGTTGAAGGTGTATTCGCCGGGCAACATGAAGCCCAAGGTTTTTGTAGAGCCGTCCGCGAACTTGATAGTCCGGCTGCTGACATTGCCGCCGAAGTAAACATTGGCTTTTTTGACGACGGTTACATTGTTAAATTCTGACATGGGTTGTCCTTGAGAATGAGTAGAAAAGCGCGCAATGATAGCAGATTGTCTTGATTTAGCCAGTTACCGGTTCTGTGATAACACCGGGCATGTTTATGCCCGGCGCAGATGGAACGCAGGAAGAGTCAGCTTTTGGGCTTCAGCCTAGACAATCGTCCCTGGTTAACGTACAAGGGGTTAATGCAGTATTGGTAGATCTTGATAAAGATAGTTCCCGCAAATAAGCCAATCGCCCTGAGCACTGCTTTGCTTAGTTCCACTTGGGGGCGAAGCATTTCCAGGATACCGAAGATACGCGCCAGTTTAGGTATCATGACGCCGATTATCCATAGCATAGCCGTGCCGGCCAGAACGTAAACCGGGATCGTGTCTTTCAATAGCGCGATAAGCTGCGGCCATAGAAAATATAGCGCCGCGATGACAACCACCGCGAGTCCGGCCTGTAGCCACCAAAAGCGCATCAGCGCTTTGCCGAACGTGAACTGCGCTATATCGAGTTGGCGCCGGTAATCGGCCGTCGGGTTGGTTAGCCAAGGCTCGATAGCTCTAAATTCCCAAGGTGTTTTCGGCAGGGTTCTTTCATTGGCCGGTTTAGCGGCGCGCATGCAATGAGCATGCTCTTTGAAGTGTTCCAAATCCTGTTTGCTCATGCGGTAACCATCCAACATCAGGGAATAAGCTTCCACTTCGGTGAATGCATCCAAATCTGTGCGGATTTTTGACAGCCCTTCTTGTACTTGGGGATCAACACCGAAATTTTGCGAGCTTGCCGGGATAATATGATCCGGAGCTTGTTTTTCATCTTGATCGACTGGGTAAATTTCCCGAATTGCCAAGCCTGCGCGTAAATTCATGAAAGCGACGTTATGCGTGCCTTGATTGGTTTTCAGCAATTGCAACCCTTCGGTACGTACCCGATCCTGTAGGATAGAGCTGACACGCAGCAACACTGGGGCGGAGCCGGTCTCCGGATTGTTCTCGGTACACATTTGCCCTGACGCATCGCTGATGACAAAGCAAGTGCAGTTGTTGCGCACCAAGACATTGATACCTTGGTTATCATGGACACCGCCGTCTACCAGCTGAACGCGTATTTTCTGGTTTTGCTCCAGGTCATTATATAAGCCACTTACGGACATCGGGTCGAACAGTCCCGGCACACAGGCGGAAGCCGCCACCGCGTGGGCTAAAGGAAAGTCTTGCTGGCTTGGTACGATGTCGTTATAGCTGTCTGCCGGAAGCAAGCGGATAGGCTTTTTGTCGATGACATCATCTTCGGGAAGCTGCGACTCGCCCATGGTTTGCTCAGTGAATTGCCAGTTATGGCCGCTATTCAATGACGTGGCATTGAGCACCAGAATAGGCACTTTGGCCGATCTGTTTGCATTATGTTCATTTGGATGGAAATTTTCTTCGCCGCCTTTAGGAAATATTTTCAACTCCCGCATTTGGATCGGGTTGCTGACGCTCGGCAGCACTTTTTGGTATAGCCATTCATTGTATAGCTCGGCGATACGGTCGCTACGGGAGTAGTTCAGAAATATCATTTTAAAGTTGACGACAAAACTGCTGAAAGTCTCCATGCGAATGTTTTTTTCCGTCGCTTCCAGAAAATCCTTCTCAATCGTACGGACGATTTCCACATAATCCTCATCGGTAATGTCGGCGTCTGCTTTGCTTTCGAGCAGCTTTTTAACATGCAGGTAATACAATGCGCCGATTATGGAGCCTCCGGAAACTGTGGAAATCACCTCTACATACCGCAGCAAGTTGAGTTCCGCCATTTGCGCTAAAACGCCGATATGAAAAAAAGAGGCGCGTAGTCCGCCTCCGGAAAGTCCTAGACCTAGCCTTTCCTGTGTAGTTGGTTCTGACATTAGATTTTTCCTCGGTTAACCTTAAATTGACTATATCTCTCCAGCCGCCTGATTTATTTATGAATTGTAATCCGGAAACCGCTTATGACCGGGAATCCAGTCTAAATATGAAACACAGAGTATCGGTTTGGATATTGTTTTAGGCGACAGGGCATTGTGACAAAAAAAAGCGCCAGCGTATGTCGGTTAAAGCTGACACTGGGTTAGAGTTGAATAAAAAATGCTCGTTTTCCGGATTTGGATAGGGCGTGCCTTAGTTTCTATGCGGAATAGATAAATTAAGGGAAGAAATGATTCCCGATTTGTTGCTAACAGCTTGAAAAGGGGGTACTTTGCAGATGGCAATCTAATTCTATGGGAGACATATCATGAGATATCAGTTAATCCTGTTAATTATGCTTTGTTCGTTGTTGGCTTGCAGTAGTCTTCCGACAGTGCAGGAGATGAGATATACCTCGGACACATTTGAGCCGACAGTAAATGTCGAGGTCTTGCAAACCTGGCCGCGGGATCGGAAATATCTGGAAATCGCAGAACTTGAGGTCGCAGCAGGCGCCAAGGCAAACAATGCTCTGCGTGATAAGGCAATGGAAATGGGGGCGGACGCAATAGTCGTAGGACCGCCCCATCGACATGGTCAGGTGCAAGTGCCTATTGGTGGGACAATATCGGATGGGCCGGCCGGCAGCTTCCGTGGCGTCCCGTTGAATAGCGTTCGTGCCGTCGCGATAAAATACCAGCCTTAGTGCAGGCCATCTTCGGTATTCTCCGCGTTTTAGTTTATCTTGCGGATCACAAAAAGCCTTGGGGCTGATTCTTTGTGTGCCGTGCTGTAGATAGTATCGACTTTAAATTGATTTGAACTTAGTTGTTCGCACCAAATTTTAACCTGATCGGTTTCCTGGTCGCCGCCCTGGTGGCCGGGATAGGCAAGCAGGGTGATGATGCCGTTCACAGCCAGAATCCGGCTGGCGGTAGATAAGGCGGCCAATGTCGAATCGGTCAGGGTGATGACGCTTTTATCCCCGCCCGGGAGATAGCCCAGATTAAACATGATGGCGCCGATTTTACCGTGAAGTTCCGCAGGAATTTTTTCTTCCATATCGGCATGGCTGGCAAGCAGCAACGTCAGGCAATCCGAAAGTTGGTTTTTCTGGAATTTTTCCAGAGTCGAATCGATAGCCGCCTGTTGTATATCAAAGCCGTAAACCCGGCCGGACGGGCCGACTTGTTCACCGAGAAACACGGTATCATGGCCGTTGCCTACCGTTGCATCGATGGCGATGTCGCCGGGGCGGAGAATGTCCTTGAGCAGGTCATGAGCCGTGTTAACCAGTGAAATGCGTTTCATAGTGGCGTTGGATAGTACAGGTTGGGGGTAAGGTGCCGGTTTTTAACAAGACATCGGCAAAATGCCGGCTGTGCCAGGGTATCTGCAAGCTGCCTTTGGCACCGAAGCCGTTAAAGATAGCCAGGTGCTTGTGTTGCGGATGCCAGCCGATAAAAGGCTGTCTGTCTTGCGTACAAGGCCGAATGTTGGCTTGGTGGCTGATCAAAGTTGAATGGGTCAAATCGGTCGATATCTGGTGAAGCGCATTTAACAACTCATTCTTGCCGTGCTCGGTCGCTTCAGTATCCAGATTGTCTCGATCGAAAGTCGCGCCGACGCGAATCTGACGGCTATTTAACGGGATCAGCCAGTTGCCGTAATTGAGAATTTTATCGGGCAATTTCATCCGGTGTTCAAGCGTTAGAATCTCGCCTTTAACCGGTTGAAAAGGCAGCCAGGAAAACCAGGGATTTCGGGTTGCCTGATAGCCTTCGCAGAAAATAATGCGTTTGGGGATAATATCCTGCCAGCGCAGAGACGGTTGCAGTTGTATGTCACGGTAATCAAATTCAGCCTGCCGATAGCAGCCTTTGGCAATGAAAAACGCTTTCAGGGTGCTTAATAATGGCCGGGTCAATAAGTAACCGGTTTGTTTTTGTTCCAGGAAGCCGAATGGCGTTGCCAGCTTATCGATAGCGTTGCCCGGCTGGATAGCGCCCAGATAGGCTTGATAATCGGGGTTATTAAGGCGTTTGCCGGCGTTTATAAATTCATTATCGTTATGGAAAATCCGCAGCATCGGCTTTTCAATATAAAACGTTTGCTGAAAAAAATCGGCTAACTGGGTATAGCAATGTTTTGCAGTAGGCAGCAACAGATCGACATCTGCAGATTTCACAAAGCGCATGCCGGTGATCGGGTTGATGAGTCCGGCTGCTACCTGCGAGGCGCTTTCCCGGCCACTATCGATGATGACGACTTTGCAGTCTCGTTGTATGAGCTCCCATGCAAGCAGGCTGCCAGCCAGTCCTTGGCCGATGATTAGGAAGTCGATCATGATTTACGTACTGATAGTTCACCACGAAGAAACGAAGGACACGAAGTTTTCCTTTTTATTTGCTCCATTCCTACGCTGCTTTTCTTCGTGCTCTTCGTGGTGAATATTTGTTTTAAAGCGTGATGCTTATTTAGCAGTCAACGCTATGCCATTGAAATGAATGCCATCCCAGCCGTATCTCATAAAATTCCTGATGTTTTGGTGGCCTGTGCCGTCCGGATTATTCAAGACATCCAACCGGTAATAATCGCCGAACAGGTTTAATGTTTGCTGCTGATTAAGTTGATTCAGTTGGGCAAAAGCGAAAATCTTGCAGGAGCCTTCGTTAGTGCCGGCTTGATTGACTAGCAACTGATTATTCAAACCGTTGCTGAATTCGGTGGCCTGATAATGGTAGTGGTCAGTAATGACCGCGATGGTGTCATCAAAACTGACAGCTTCGTTATTTTTTACTTTTTCAATAAATGATGCGAGTGACATGTGTAAGTACGAGGTGAACAGGAGTTAGCGGAGTAATCCGGAAATCTTTTTAAATTCGGGGTGAGTAGAATCCCTGACCCATTCGAACAACACAGATTCATAATTGGTGATAGTGGCATTTTGCTGTTGCATGCGTTGCAACGCATAGAATTTATGTTCCGCCTTGCGTGAACAAATGGCGTCTTCGACGACATGCACTTGATAGCCGAAATGCAGCAATTCCAATGCGGTCTGCATCACGCAAACATGAGCTTCTTGGCCGACCAGTATGATCTGTTTGCGATCAGCGTTGGCGACGGTGTCGGTAAAACCGTCAGCCGCGCAGCAGGAAAAACCGGTTTTGTCGAAAATCAGGGTGTCTTGCGACAAAATGTCGGTGATGGTTGCGTTGGTAGAACCCAAGCCTTTGGGATATTGCTCGGTTAACAAGACAGGAATATTTAGCAGTCCTGCGGCTTCAACCAAGCTGCGGGCGTTGGTTGTCATTAATTCAGCTTCGGCTTCAGGCATGACCGCGGATAATTTTGACTGCATATCGACGACGATCAGCAGGCTGTTTTTTGCAGAAAGAAGGTTAGGGTGTGTAGTCATGGGTAAAGTGATTAAGTTGGGGATAAAGTTCAGGACAAAAGACGCGAAAGGATTTAACCTTTTTTCATGACGCGGGCTTTTTCACGTTGCCAGTCGCGGTCTTTTGAGGCAGCGCGTTTATCGTGCAATTGCTTGCCTTTTGCCAGGCCGATTTCCAGTTTGGCCCGGCCGTTCTTCCAGTACATGGACAACGGAATCAACGTGTAGCCTTTGCGTTCGACGGCGCCGATCAACTTGTTGAGTTCATGCCGGTTCAGCAACAGCTTCTTGGCGCGGATAGAATCCGGGTTAACATGAGTTGACGCAGATAACAGCGGCGAAATATGAGCGCCGGATAACCAGGCTTCGCCACGTTTTATCACGACATAGCTTTCTTTGAGCTGCACACGGCCGTCCCGGAGACTTTTAACTTCCCAGCCTTCTAAAACCATCCCTGCTTCAAACTTTTCTTCAATCGTATACTCAAATCTAGCCTGGCGATTGACGGCAATAGTGGCGTTTTGCTGCTTGTTATTTTTTTTGGACTTTTTGTCGGCCATAGATTTTTAAACTGACGTAAAGGGATAATTTTGTTATTTTACTCGATTATTACTGCAATAGTCAGAAAAGCTCACCACGAAGGACACGAAGAGCACTTCGTGGTGAATTGGTAACCTTTGAGTTTTTACAGGCACACAAATGGCGGATACAAAAAAATCACAACATGGTGAATGGTCATCACGTTTCGCATTTATTCTGGCTGCAACGGGTTCTGCGGTTGGTTTGGGTAATATTTGGAAATTTCCCTATATTACCGGGGAAAACGGCGGCGGGGCATTTGTCATAGTCTATTTGTTGTGTGTGTTGCTGATCGGCATTCCCATTATGATGGCGGAAACCATGTTGGGGCGGCGCAGCAGGCAGAACCCGATTAACACCATGGTCACCTTGACCGAAGAAGCCGGAGCCGATAAAAACTGGCATTACTTAGGCTGGATGGGAGTGACCGCCGGTTTCCTGATACTTTCTTATTACAGCGTTATTGCAGGCTGGGCTTCCGCTTACGTGTTAAAAGCCTTTACCGGCAGTTTTTTAGGCGCCGATGCCTCATCAATAAGAGTGCTTTTTGACGATTTTGTTGGAAGTCCGATCAAGTTGCTGTTCTGGCATACCCTGTTCATGTCAGCGACCATGCTGATCGTAGCGCGCGGCGTTAATACCGGCCTGGAAAAAGCGGTCCGTTTTTTAATGCCTAGCCTGTTTGTGCTGCTGATTCTGATGGTGGCTTACGCAATGACCTTTGACGACTATTATGACAAAGGCATCAAATTCTTGTTCACACCCGATTTTAGCAAGATAAATGCCGATGGCGTACTGACCGCAATGGGACATGCCTTTTTTACATTGAGTTTAGGCATGGGCGCCATCATGGTTTACGGTTCTTATTTGCCTAAAGATGTGTCGATTGCCAAAACCGCATATTTGATTGCCGGTACCGATACAGCGGTTGCATTATTGGCGGGTATCGCCATTTTTCCGATTGTTTTTGCCAGCGGACTGGAACCTGCCGCCGGCCCCGGATTGATCTTTCAAACCTTGCCGATTGCTTTCGGCAACATGACCGGAGGTTGGTTGTTCGGTGTTTTATTTTTTGTGATGCTGGTGTTCGCGGCATTGTCCTCGTCCATTTCCTTGATTGAGCCGGCGGTTGCTTGGCTGATTGAAAATAAAAACATGAGTCGAGAGCAAGCCTGTATTTGGTCAGGGTTGGTAACCTGGGTGTTGGGATTCGGCACTGTTTTTTCGTTCAACGTCTGGTCCGAGTTCAAGATTTTCGACAGAACTATTTTTCAATTGCTGGATTATTTAACAGCTAATTTAATGCTGCCTATCGGCGGTTTTTGCATCGCGGTGTTCGCCGGTTGGATCATGAAGCAACAACATACCGAGCAGGAACTGAATATGCCGAAGCAGCTCGGTTATCAAATATGGAGAATTTTAGTTCGCTACATATCTCCCGCCGCCGTGTTTCTGGTATTTCTTCACGTGGTCGGAGTCCTTTAAGCATGACCGTTGTACAGAAAAGCGCACTGGTCAAATTTTCAGCGCAGCAGATGTTTGATCTGGTTAACGACATCGAAGCCTACCCGAAGTTCTTACCTTGGTGCAGCGGCAGCCGGATCATCAAGCGCGAAGGTGACATTGTCGAAGCCGAGTTAATGATTTCCAAAGGCGGTTTTAAAAAATCCTTTGCGACCCGTAACAAGATTGATAACGGTCGCAGCATGACGCTTTCTCTGTTGAACGGCCCGTTTTCATCTTTGGAAGGACGATGGGAATTTATACCGCTACGCGAAGATGCCAGCAAGATTTCCCTGGACCTGGAGTTTGAAATGTCAGGCAAACTCGCAAGCCTGGCTTTCGGTGCAGTCTTTAACCAAATCTGCAATACCATGGTGAGTTCGTTTACCGCACGGGCCAAAGCCGTTTATGGTTAATGTCGAAGTGGCTTACGCCAAGCCCGAAGAGCAGGTTATAGTCACGCTGGCAATGGAGGACGGCGCGACTGTTGAAGTTGCGATACAAGCCTCAGGCTTGCTGGAGCTTTTTCCTGAGATTGCGTTGTCCGAGTTTAATGCGGGCATTTTTGGCGTAGCTTGCAAACTGGATCAGCCTGTAAGTGAGGGCGACAGGATAGAAATCTATAGGCCTTTGACCCATGATCCGAAAGAGGCTAGGCGCCAGCGGGCTTTGAAGAGGGATTAGTTGCTAACTTAAATTCAACGCATAAGTAGCGGAATATAGGATGATCGTATTCACGAAGCCTTGGATTCTGCAATCCTTTTAGGCTATTTGCTACATGCATTAAGAGAATTCCATATGATTAGTGAAGTAGATGGATTAGAAATAGAAAAGCTATTTGTTGACATACAACCGGATGCCGCTGGTAACAAACCAGTTCGTGATGGAATTGTAAATTTTCAAACGTACATAGCAGCACCGTATAGAGTGTTATGGATTTTGAAAGAACCTAACGATGAAAAAGATGGAGGGGGGTGGGATGCTGAGATTGTAGCTTAATATGCTGCTTTTAAAGTCCATATAATGAATTGTTAATCGGTCATAGGAGGTTATTCGTGAATACTGTCACTTTGAGCAATAAAGAAATCGTCAAGGATTTGCTTCAGCGGTTGCCTGATCAAATTTCTTTACATCAAATCGCGCAGGAAATTGAATTTGTAGCCGCTGTACGTCAAGGCATGGCGGAGCTTGATAATGGAGAAGGCATTTCGATTGATGAAATAGAAGAAGAATTGCCTTCATGGATTATCAAGTAACACTTTCGCCTTCGGCTCGCCGTGACTTGGCGGATATTGTGCGTTACATCTCGCTTGATGCGCCGGAACGTGCAATCGAGTTCGGCCAGTTTCTGATTGTAAAAATTAAATCACTTGGGCAATTTCCAGAAATGGGAAAAATTGTGCCAGAATTTGAGGATTCTATTATCCGCGAAATTGTTGTTCATTCTTACCGCGTGATTTACCGTGTGAACCATGAAAGTCAAAAAATCGAAGTTATACGTTTCTGGCATGGAAGACGAGGCGTGCCCAAGCTGTCTGTTTAACTTTTCGTTCAATCGTCGGTTCTTAAAGCCATGTAGGGTGCGCACCGCGCACCATTTACGAATACCAGAAGACTGAGCTGTTTTAAAGAATTCCAACGGGCAATCTATTTTAGTATCAATATTTCCACTATGGTCGGACACCGAAAAGGGGTGCGATGCACCCCTACCATTACTAAAGCGGCAATTGGTCGGTTGGCGCTCCGGATGCCGGTACTGGTTTTGCATCTTTGTCCGATTTGTCGGTTTTTGGCGCACTATCAGTGCTGTCATAACCAAACAGGCCGGTGATCATTTCCCATAAGGTCTTATCAAGATCCCGCTTTGGCACTTCTACGGTAGTTTCTTCCGATGTTTTAACAACAGGAACTTCGCTGGGCTTGAAGTCGCCTTGCACGCCGATCAGCTGGTCGTTATCAAAGAACAGTGAGATTCTCTTTTGCTGCCTGTCGCCGCCTTCAATTTGCGCAGAATAGAGATAGTCCCAGCGTTTTTGATGAAAGAAATCAGTCAGCATAGGTGAGCCCATGATGTACAGCACTTGGCGCTTGTTCATGTTGGGCCTGAGCTGGTCAATCATGGCTTGATCGACGATATTGCCTTGCTGGACATCGATTCTGTAGACGCCGGGCAGGTTGTTCAGGATGGTGGTGCAGGAGCTGAGCGTTAGGCTTGCTACGACAGCAAGAATACAGGAGATGGAGCGATGACCAACGACTGCCGGGACGCAGGAGGTACGACCCCATGGATGGGGAAGGTAGAATCGCGTCGGGAACAGCGATCGAGAGCAACGCAGGGAGCGGTTGCCGGATAGGTTTAAAGCGGAAAGCGGCTTTCTCATTTAGGGTTGCGGATGAGTTGAAAATGCAAAATCATACAGGATCTTAAGGGATTATCCTATAAAACTGTCATGCCCATACTGTCAAAAAAAGGCTACAATGCGTGTAATTTTACAGACGACTGCTTATTCTATAAGTACAAACGGAGATTAATGTTGGAAACTCATGATTTAAAGAGCGCAGGCCTGAAGGTGACGTTACCTCGGGTTAAGATTCTGCAAATTTTAGAAAATCAGGCTAATGAGCGTCATTTAACTGCTGAACAAGTTTACAAAATTCTGCTCAGCGAAGATGAAGAAATCGGCTTGGCTACGGTTTATCGTGTTTTAACCCAGTTTGAAGCGGCCGGACTGGTGAGTCGGCATCACTTTGAAGGCGGCAATTCCGTCTTTGAACTGGATAAAGGCACGCATCATGATCACATACTTTGCATGAAGTGCGGCAAGGTCGATGAATTTACCGATGAGGTTATTGAGGCCCGGCAAAAAGAAATCGCGGAAAAACTGGGATACGAACTGACCGATCATGGTCTTTATCTCTACGGTTTTTGCGCTCAATGCAGAAAATCCTGATTTTTAATTTCAACTTGTAGGCTTCATGTTTAAACCTCTTATTTTTTATATCGGTTTGCGTTATACGCGAGCCAAACGCCGAACTCAGTTCATTTCTTTTATTACGTTGACTTCCATTCTGGGCATAGCCTTGGGCGTCACCGCATTGATTGCCGTATTGTCGGTGATGAACGGCTTTGAGGCCGAACTGCGCGAGCGGATTCTCGGCATGACTTCTCACGCGACCGCTACCGGAAGATATGGGCAGTTAGATAATTGGCAGGAGCTGGAGCGAAAGTTAAAAAACTATCCGCATGTAGAAGGCACTGCGCCTTTTATTAATGGGCAGGTGATGATTAACGCCGACCGGCGCGTCAGCGGCACTATGCTGACCGGGATATTGCCGGAATACGAGTCCAGGGTGTCGGAAGTTGCCGATAAGATGCAGGACGGCAAATTGGCTGATCTGATTCCCGGCGAATACGGCATTATTTTAGGAGTAGAGCTGGCCAATTATCTGGGCGTTTTCATGGGTGATAAAATTACTGTCATCAGTCCGCAGATAAACTCGACACCGGCCGGTATTGTGCCTCGCATGCGCCGGTTTACCGTGGTGGGTATTTTTAAGGTCGGTATGTATGAATATGACCGTAACATGGCGATGATCCATCTTGACGACGCAGCCAAGCTGTTCCGTTTGGAGGATGCTGTTTCAGGCCTTAGAATCAAGCTGGATGATTTGTTCAACGCGCCGAAAATCACCCGTGCGCTGTCAAACGCTTTGTATGGCGATTATCAGGTCAGCGACTGGACACTGGCGCACAACAACTTTTTCCGGGCGATACAGACTGAAAAGCGGGTTATGTTTATTATCCTGTTGCTGATTGTCGCGGTGGCGGCTTTCAATATTGTTTCGACCTTGGTGATGGTGGTCACCGATAAGCGCGGAGATATTGCTATTTTAAAAACTCAGGGACTGACATCAAGGTCGGTAATGGGGATTTTTATGGTATTGGGTGCTGTGATCGGCGTAACCGGCACCGCACTGGGAACGGTGGGCGGAGTATTGCTGGCGTTGAATGTTGAAACCCTCGTGCCGGCTATTGAGAAACTGTTTAACGTTCAGTTTATGGCGGCCGATGTGTATTACATCAGCGAGCTGCCTTCCAAATTGGTCTGGACGGATGTGTATGTCATAGCGGGCATGGCTTTTTTTCTGTCATTATTGGCGACTATTTACCCTGCCTGGCAGGCATCCAAAGTAAATCCAGCGGAAGTTCTCAGATATGAATAATACCAGCATTTTGCAATGCCAGCAGTTGACCATGCGCTATGATCAGGGCGGGCTGGATGTTGAGGTTTTAAAAGGGGTTGATTTAAGCATCGGTGTCGGGGAGCGTGTTGCCATTATGGGTGCATCGGGTTCAGGCAAAAGCACTTTGCTGCACCTGCTGGGCGGGCTTGAAAGGCCCAGCGGCGGCAAAGTGGTTTTGGACGGCGTTAATTTTAATGAGGTTGGCGCAGGCCAACTGGCTAAGTTAAGAAATAAGTCCTTGGGTTTTATCTATCAGTCGCATCATCTGTTGGGCGAATTTACTGTGTTGGAAAACGTGGCGATGCCGTTGTTGATTGGCGGAAACTCGGTAAAAGAGGCAAGTAGTCGGGCGATAGAGTTGTTAAAGCGGGTAGGGTTGGGGCACCGTATTGAACACAAGCCCGGTGAATTGTCCGGCGGGGAGCGGCAACGTGCCGCGGTAGCCAGGGCGTTAATCAATAAGCCGGGTGTGGTTTTGGCGGATGAGCCTACCGGAAATCTGGATAGTAAAACAGCCGATCAGGTTTACCAGTTAATGTTGGAATTAAATCAGGAGCTGAATGTCAGCTTTTTAGTGGTGACTCATGATCACGAACTGGCTGCCAGAATGGGCAAGGTCTTGCATATGGAAGATGGGTTGATTGTAGGCTGAGGAAGGCATTTAACCACGAAGGACACGAAGAACACGAAGTTTTTACATTGTTTTTTCTTCGTGTACTCCGTGTCCTTCGTGGTTTATTAATCAATCTAATTCTTCAACTTGCGACTCTTGCGCAGCAAGCCTTTTTTCCTTTCTTTCCGCCCATTTTCTGGTGACATGCTGTTTCCAGTAATATTGAATGCCGAAGTAGCCGGCCGCGGACGAGACTATGCCCATAACAAAACAGCCGGTCAGAAACGGCTGCCAGACATCGCCAAGTCCGGAGAACATGCCGCTTAGTGAAAATTCGGATTCATCGGCGACGGGCGGCTGATTCAAAAACCAGAGTCCGACTCTATAAGCGAAATAAAACAAGGGCGGCATGGTGACGGGGTTGGTTATCCAGACTAAGCCTACTGAAAGAGGCAGATTCGCCCTGTAATAAATGGCCCCAGCCGCCGCAATGGCCATTTGCGTAGGGGTCGGAATCCAGGCGCAAAAAAGCCCTACAGCAAAAGCCATGGAAACGGAACGCCGGTTTAAATGCCAGAGGTTAGGCTCATGCAGTTTTTCGCCAAGAAATTGCAAGCTCTTGTGCCGTTTGATCACTTCGGGATCGGGGATAAACTTGTTGATCAGTTTTCGTATGATTTCTTTTGGCATAGTCGTCTATTATCAAATTGCGTTTGATTTAAGTTTAGTTTATCAGGTTTTTAGCCTAAAAAACGACAAGGTGCTTAATGGTTGTCTACGCTTTATTATTTTTAGTCGGACTGATGTCGGTTCAACAGTTGGCGGTATTGCCGGACATTCAATGGTTGGTAGTCGGCGGTGTACTGGCCTGCATTATTGCATGGTTGCGTTATTGGCGTATTTTGTTCGTTTTGGTCGGCGTACTCTGGGCGATAGCTTTTGCAATGCACCGATTATCCGAACGTTTGCCTGAACAATTGGAGGGCTTGGAGATTCAGGTCGTCGGCACCATAGCCGGTTTGCCGGAACAGGATGAAAAGCGCGTCCGCTTCGACTTTATCACCAGGGATGGTGTGTATGCCGCAGGCTTGTCTGGAACAAGTGCGGCGATCACCAGGGATGGTGTGTATGCCGTGAACCTGCCGGGAGCAGGTGCGGCGACCGTCACCGAACCTGGCCGGCAACTGCCCTCTAAATTGAGGTTGAGCTGGTATTATCCGGACCAGTCTATCAAGGCAGGGCAACATTGGGTTTTTACCGTCAAGCTGAAGCGCGCTCACGGTACAATGAATCCCGGCGGCTTTGATTATGAACGCTGGCTGTTTACCGAAGGCGTAGGCGCGACAGGGTATGTGCGACCAAGTCCCAAGCCGGTTTTGCTGGGGCGCGATTCGGGCTGGAGCAGTATTTCCGTGTGGCGACAAACTATCGCCGACCAACTTTCCAACACCCTGGGCAGCAGCCCGAGTCTGGCTCTGATTAAGGCGCTGACGATCGGCGACGGCAATAGTATCACGCAACAGCAATGGGAGGTTTTCCGTAAAACCGGTACGACTCATCTGGTGGTGATTTCCGGTTCGCATATCGGTCTCATTGCCGGATTGGCTTATTTTCTGACGCTTAAATTGTGGGCATGGACAGGTTATTCAGCTTGGTCGCCGCAAAAGGTCGCGGCATTTTCGGCTGTGCTGGGGGCGATTTTCTATGCTGGGCTGGCCGGCTTTTCCGTGCCTACCCAGCGCTCCGTAGTCATGTTATCTGTTGCGATGGCAGCCATTATTCTGCAACGCAATAGTCGGCCTTTTAATGTCTTGTCCATTGCCATGTTTACAGTGTTAGTTATCGATCCTTTAGCGGCTTTATCGGCAGGATTCTGGCTATCATTTCTCGCTGTGGCTGTGATTATTTATACAGTATCCGGACGCTTGGGCAGGCTTGGGCATGTGTGGGGAGGAATAAAAATAAACTGGGCCGCTTCGGTGGGATTGTCGCCGCTGTTATTGCTGTTTTTCCAGCAGATTTCATTGATAGCGCCATTAGCTAATTTGATCGCCGTGCCGATCATCAGTTTATTAGTTGTACCGTTCTCGCTGCTGGCAATCATTATTATGTTTATCCTGCCAACGGCGGCGAGCAAATTGTTCTATCTGGTCGATCAAGTATTGCAAGGTTTAGGGTGGCTGTTGGTCCAATTGGCTGAACTTCCGATGGCGTCTATAAGTCATGCACTGCCATCCTATTGGGCATTGCTTGTTGCGGTGCCGGGTATTTTATGGCTGCTTGCTCCGGTCGGCATTCCGGCTCGATGGTTGAGTCTGGTGATGTTTTTGCCGCTGGTATTTACCGATGCAAAACGACCCGAAACCGGTGATATCCACATGACTCTGCTGGATGTCGGGCAGGGCTTATCGGCTGTCGTGCAAACCGCTCATCATCTGTTGGTTTACGATACCGGCGCTAAGTTTTCCGAACAAAGCGATATGGGGCAGAGTGTGCTGCTGCCGTTTTTGCGTTCTCAAGGTATAGATAACATCGATAGCCTAATCATCAGTCATGGCGACAACGATCATATTGGCGGCGCTGCATCGCTCATGCGAGGCATTGATACAAAACAAGTGCTGACCAGCGTTCCGCAGTTGCTAAGTGAATATGCGCCAAGCGAATGCGTAGCCGGGCAATCATGGCTGTGGGATGAGGTCAGGTTTACCATGCTGGCTCCTCAGCAGATGTTTGCGTCGGAAAATGACAATTCCTGCGTACTGAAAATCCAGTCTAAACACGGCACAGTATTATTGACCGGAGACATTGAGGCTGCGGCGGAAGCCTGGTTGGTCAAGACTTACGGCGAAGAATTAAAGGCTGACGTGTTGATTGCACCTCATCACGGCAGCAAAACTTCATCAACAGCGGAATTTTTGCAGACCGTACAGCCTGATTACGTGTTGATACCGGCGGGTTACCGGAACCAATTCGGCCATCCTCATAAAAATGTCTTGGCGCGCTACCGGCAAGTCAATGCTAAATGGCTGAGCAGTGCCGACAGCGGGGCTATTGCTGTTAATGTTAAAGATAAGGCCGTGGTAGTACAAGGAATGCGTGAAACGGAAAGCAAGTATTGGAATATTAAATGATAATTTCCGAGGGGTTTACTCTGTTATTAAATAGGACTAGAATAGTCCTCAATTGTTGAGGGGTAAGATATGTTACGGCTGAGTAAGTTAACTGATTATGCGACGGTCATTCTAAGTTTTATGGCTAAAGAAAAAACGCAGGTGCATGCGGCGATGGAAATATCGACGGTGACCGGTATTGCTCTACCGACAGTCAGTAAAATTCTTAAGCTGCTGGTTAATGCCGGCGTGTTGATTTCCACACGCGGCGCCAAAGGCGGTTATGTTTTAGCCAAGATGCCCGAAGAAATCAGCATTGCGGCAGTTATCAGTGCGCTGGAGGGGCCGATTGCCCTTACCGAATGCAGCATTTCCCATCAAGGCTGTGAGCAGGCTTCAGGCTGTGACATTTTGGGGAACTGGAGTTTGATTAACCAGACCATTCATAACGCATTAGAGTCGGTGACTCTAGCCGATTTAATCAGACCCGTTGTTGTGCCGGCAGAAGTGTTGATTCCGGTCTCCAGTTTATATAGGTAGAAAATTTATGTCAGCAAGTGAACAAGAAATCAAGAATCTGATCGGTAAAGAGTACAAGCAGGGGTTTGTGACTGAGCTGGAGACCGATACTTTTCTTCCCGGATTGGATGAAGCGGTTATTCATAGATTGTCCAAGGTCAAAAATGAGCCTGAGTTTATGTTGGAATACCGGCTGAAAGCGTTCCGTCATTGGCAGAGTATGAAGTCGCCTGCGTGGGCGTTCGTCAAGTTCGATCCTATTGATTATCAATCGATTAGCTATTATTCAGCGCCTAAACGCAAAGAAGACGGCCCAAAAAGCCTGGATGATATCGATCCGCAGGTTTTGGAAGCCTACAAAAAATTGGGTATTCCTTTGGATGAGCAGGAGCGCTTGGCCGGTGTTGCTGTGGATGCGGTTTTTGACAGTGTATCGGTGGCGACTACGTTCAAAGGCAAATTGAAAGAAGCGGGCGTGATTTTTTGCCCGATTTCGGAAGCGTTGCGCGATCATCCTGAGCTGATCAAACAATATCTGGGCTCAGTTGTTCCGCATACGGATAACTTTTTTGCCGCTTTAAATGCCGCCGTATTTACCGATGGATCGTTTGTCTATATTCCTAAAGGCGTGCGTTGCCCGATGGAACTATCGACCTATTTCAGGATCAATGCCGCCAATACCGGACAGTTTGAACGGACGTTGATTATCGCCGATGAAGGCAGTCACGTCAGTTATCTGGAAGGTTGTACCGCGCCGATGCGCGACGAAAATCAGCTGCATGCGGCCGTGGTTGAGTTAATCGCGATGAAAGATGCCCAGATCAAATATTCGACCGTACAAAACTGGTATCCCGGCGATAAAGAAGGCAAAGGCGGCATCTATAACTTTGTGACCAAACGTGCGGATTGTCGCGGCGAGAATTCCAAAGTGTCGTGGACGCAAGTCGAAACCGGCTCAGCGATTACCTGGAAATATCCAAGCTGCATCTTGACTGGCGATAATTCGACCGGCGAGTTTTATTCAGTCGCGCTGACCAATAATTATCAGCAAGCCGATACCGGCACCAAGATGATCCATATCGGTAAAAATACCCGCAGTACGATAGTTTCCAAGGGAATCTCGGCTGGTAAAGCACAGAACACTTATCGTGGTTTGGTTAAAGTATTAAAAAGCGCGGAAAATGCCCGGAACTATACCCAGTGCGATTCGTTGTTAATCGGCGATAAATGCGGCGCGCATACTTTTCCCTATGTGGAAGTCAAGCAGCCGTCGGCCCAGGTTGAACATGAAGCGACCACGTCGAAGATCAGTGAAGATCAGCTGTTCTTTTGCCAGCAGCGTGGACTGTCGGCCGAAGACGCCGTGTCGATGATCGTTAACGGTTTTTGTAAAGAAGTGTTCAGGGAATTGCCGATGGAGTTTGCGGTTGAGGCTCAGGCGCTGTTGGGGTTGAGTTTGGAAGGATCGGTCGGCTAAAGGGCAATTACCGCTTCGATGTGTTGGGTTTTGTATCTCGGCTCAACCTATTTAATTATCAAACAAACGTACAGTTTTTAGTCCTTTTTAAAATTGACTGAATGGTGGTATGTGAAATGAAAATTAAAGCCAGGGTTGATTGTAATGACGAAGAATATGTCACGGATGAAATTGATATTTCACCCATTACAAAAGAACAAATAAATAATTATTGCACAGGCGAATATCTTGATATTTTTCAGAATAAGCATCGCGTTCCGGATGTATGGCGATATATCGTAGAAGTCAATAATGCAGATATAGAGGTTATACCGGTTGATAAAACCATTCAATTATCGGGTTTTTATGATCGTCCGGCAGCCGATGCTAAGGGCACGAGAGTTATTTTGCTTATTTTAGAGTCGCCTCATAAAAGCGAATATAAACATGATAAGAAACTCTTTATGCTGAAACCTAAAGCACCGGCTCAAGGTTATACCGGACGTAATATTGAAAGTTATATGAGCGATGTTTTAAAAAAAATATCGGATTTAACAGACGGCAGTTATAACTTGATTATATCCAATCCCATTCCTTATTTATGTTCATTAGGCATTTTTACCGACAAGTTAAATACCAAGGTTCGGGATAATGTGTGGAGAGCGGTTTGGAATATTACCGATAAGAAAGGGGAATATGTCATCCGCAATGATTTTATTAACCGCTGTAAAATTTATCAGCCCGAATATGTTATCAACTGTTGCACGGCAGAATTGAAAAAGAATGTTACAGAGTGTCTGCTTGCCAATGGATTTACTAATAACTTATATGCAGCTCATCACCCTTCTGCTTGGAAATATCAAACAAGGGAAGAGCTTAGTATTTTAAAAGTTGAATAATACATCGCCCTTATAAAACAAGATGTCGGCTGCGAACTAAGCCGGCTTAAATAAATATCCCTGGCTGAATCGCTTCAAGGCCAACAAGCCGGTTAAGTAACGTTAAAAAACAATTGGAACTCTCATGCTTAGTATTAAAGATTTAACCGTCAATGTGAACGACAAACAAATTCTCAAAGGTATTAACCTTGAGATTAAGGCAGGTGAAATTCACGCCATCATGGGGCCTAACGGTTCCGGTAAAAGCACTTTGTCGCATGTGTTGTCGGGCAAGTCAGGTTATGACGTAACGGGCGGATCAGTAACATATCAAGGCAAAAATTTACTGGAAATGAATCCTGAAATCAGGGCGCGCGAAGGCGTGTTTTTGGCGTTTCAATATCCGGTCGAAATTCCCGGCGTCAGCAATGTGTATTTGCTGAAAGCGGCGCTGAACTCTATACGCAAACACCATGGTCAGTCCGAAGTCGATGCGATGGATTTTTTAACGTTGGTTAAAGAAAAAGTGCGCTTGCTGGAAATGGATGAAAAGTTTCTTTACCGTGCGGTTAACGAAGGCTTTTCCGGCGGAGAAAAGAAACGTAATGAAATCCTGCAAATGGCTATTTTGGAACCCAAATTGTGCATCTTGGATGAAACTGATTCGGGCCTGGATATCGACGCATTAAAAATCGTCGCGGAAGGCGTTAATTCCTTGCGCTCGCCGGAGCGTTCATTTGTGATGGTGACGCATTACCAGCGCTTACTGGACTATATCAAACCGGATAAGGTGCACGTTTTGGCACATGGCCGGATAGTTAAATCCGGCGGCCCTGAGCTGGCGTTGGAGTTGGAAGAAAAAGGTTACAGTTGGGTTGAAGACAATCAGGCGGCGGCATAAATGAGTACGGCAACAGCAAGCCGTTATACGGCTGAACACCAAACAATAGCATCTGCATTGCCGGGGCAAAACTTGCCGTGGCTGCAAGAGTTAAGAAGTGATGCCTTGAAGAAATTCTCGGAGCAGGGTTTTCCATCGCCGCGTGAAGAAGAATGGCGTTATACCAATGTGTCCGGCATTGAGAAAAAATTGTTTTCGCCGTCGACCAGTTTGATGGCCGGTGACGTCGATGCCGAGTGGCTGAAAGCTTACCAATTGCAAGATGCCTGGGTCGTGGTTTTAATGAACGGCCATTTTTTGGCGGAGCTTTCGGTTTTAGACGATCTGCCGGAAGGCGTCTCAGTCATGAGCATGGCGGATGCATTAACAAAACAGCCTGATGTGCTGGAAAGATATTTAGGGCTGGCTGCGAATCAAGCAGAGCACAGCTTTATTGCTTTCAATACCGCATGGTTTACGGATGGCTTGTTTGTGCATGTGCCGGCCAAGCAGGTTTTAGACAAGCCGATACAGTTGCTGCACATTGTCACCGGCGCTGACGCGATGGCGACGACTCGCAACGTCATTGTTGCCGACAAAATGGCCGAAGCCAGAGTTATAGAGACCTTTATCGCCAGGGATGGTGTGTATGCCGCAGACTTGTCTGGAACAAGTGCGGCGATCGCCAGGGATGGAGTGTATGCCGCAAGCCTGTCGGGAGCAGGCGCGGCGATCGCCAGGGATGGTGTGTATGCCGAAAGCCTGTCTGGAACAGGCTCGGCGATCGGCGCTAGCAATGCTTATGTAACAGCCGCAGTGACTGAGGTTTTTGTCGAACAAAACGCTGATCTGACGATATATAAAATGCAAAGCGAGTCGGAAAAAGCCTACCATTTTGGCGGCACCTACATTAAACAGGCTCGGGATGCGCGCTTTACCCATCACAATTTCGCCTTTGGCGGCTTGATGGCACGCAGCGATATTCATGTTGATCTGGATCACGCGTCGGAATGTGAACTCAATGGCCTTTATTTGGGCGTCAAGCGTCAGCATATCGACAACCACACCCGCATCAATCACCTGAAGCCATATGCGATCAGCCGTGAGTTGTATAAAGGCGTGCTGGACGATAGAGCCAGAGGCGTGTTTCAGGGGCGGGTGATTGTGGCGGTCGATGCGCAAAAGACCGATTCGCAAATGAATAACCGCAACTTGCTGCTATCGGATGATGCCGAAGCGGATACCAAACCGCAGCTGGAAATTTATGCCGATGACGTAAAATGCGGGCATGGCGTGACGGTCGGGCAGCTGGATGAAAAATCCATTTTTTATCTGCAATCACGCTGTGTTGATGAAGAGACAGCACGGAACATGCTGACATTTGCGTTCGCCAATGAAATGGTCGACAAGATCAAAATTAAAGGTTTACACGATATGGTTTTAGAACAACTATTGGCGCGCTTTCCTCAAGAAGGCGTAAACAAGGAATGGTTATGACGATGGCTTTGGATATCAACAAAATTCGCGCCGATTTTCCGATATTGGCAGAGAAAATCCGCAATAAGCCGCTGGTTTATTTGGACAATGCGGCGACTTGCCAGAAGCCGCAGGCGGTTATCGACAGTATTGTGAATTTGTACAGCCATGATTATGCCAACGTGCATCGCGGCGTACATACTTTAAGCGTGCGCTCTACCGATAAGTTCGAAGGTGCGCGGACTAAAGTTAAGGAATTTATCAATGCGGCCAGCGAAAAAGAAATTATTTTCGTCAGGGGCGCTACCGAAGCCATTAATCTGGTTGCGCAGACTTACGGCAAAGCCAACATCAAAGCCGGCGATGAGATTTTAATTACCGCGATGGAGCATCATTCCAATATAGTGCCTTGGCAAATGTTGTGCAAAGAGATCGGGGCAGTATTGAAAGTTGCGCCGATTAATCTGCAAGGCGAACTGATCTATGATGAGTTTGAAAAACTGATCAGCGATAAAACCAAACTGGTTTCAGTCGTGCATATGTCCAATGCGTTGGGTACGATCAATCCGGTTAAAAAGATTATCGCCGCGGCGCACGCGAGAGGCATTCCGGTGTTGCTGGATGGCGCACAGGCTATTCCGCACATGGCCGTGGATGTGCAGGATCTGGATTGCGATTTTTATGTGTTCTCGGGCCATAAACTCTACGCCCCGTCCGGCATAGGCGCGCTATACGGCAAGCAGGCTTTACTGGAAGCCATGCCTCCATATCAGGGCGGCGGCGATATGATCCGCAAAGTCACCTTTGAAGAAACCGAATACAATGTGTTGCCTTACAAATTTGAAGCCGGCACGCCGAGCATTGCCGATGCGGTGGGTCTAGGCGCGGCTATCGATTACCTGAACACGGTCGGCATGGATAATATTGCTGCCTATGAAGCCGAGCTGCTTGCTTACGCCACAGAAAAAGCCAAGCAGATTAAAGGGCTTAGAATTATTGGCGAGGCTGAGCAAAAAGGCGCAATATTGGCTTTCGTGCTGGATAAAATCCATCCGCACGATATTGGCACCATGCTGGATAGCTTGGGGATTGCGGTCAGGGCAGGACACCATTGCGCGATGCCGGTCATGGATTTTTTTGAGCTTCCTGCGACGGCAAGAGCGTCATTTGCAATGTACAATACTAAAGAAGAAATTGATGTTTTAATGAAAGGCATAGAGTCCTTGATTGAGGTATTTGGCTAATGTTTGATGATTTACGCGATCTCTATCAAGAGGTTATATTCGACCACAACCGCAACCCGCGCAATTTCCGGGTCATGGAAAATGCAGATCGGCAGGTTGAAGGCTTTAACCCGCTATGCGGCGACCGGTTGACCTTATATTTGAAAATGGATGGCGATGTCATTACCGACGCCAGTTTCCAGGGCTCAGGCTGCGCCATTTCTACTGCTTCCGTTTCGTTGATGACCGAGATAATCAAAGGCAAAACCGAACAGGAAGCCGAGGAATTATTTAAAAAGTTTCATGAGATGACCACCGGCAAAGATGAACAGGCTAGCCTGGAAGCAGTCGGCAAACTGGCGGTATTGGCCGGAGTGCGCGAATATCCTGCTCGGGTGAAATGCGCGACATTGGCTTGGCATACATTGGACGCGGCGTTGAAAAACGAACAAAAGTCTATTTCTACAGAATAATAATTCACCACGAAGAGCACGAAGGACACGAAGTTTTTCTATAGTCCTTCGTGGCTAATTCAAGCCATGACCTCAAAAACATCACAGCAATATATCGGAAAGCTGGGCGTACTTTACCAAGGGCAGGGCGATATTTTGTCGTTCGAGCAGCTTGCGGAACGTTTGGGCGTTCCTTTTTATCAAGCAATCAATAGCGACAGCCCGGAAGAGTTTTTTTTAACTTGGCGTGACGGCTGCTTGAAATTACTCGATAGAGAGCTTCTTAAAAAAGGCGGCTTGGCTGTCGATATAGAACCGCGCAACGGCGAACAGCGCTCATGGCCTGCACCCAAAGACGGCGCTTTGGCCCAGGCGCTCGGGCGTAAAACCCGGACTGTGGTCGATGCTACCACCGGCTGGGCGCAGGACAGCCTGCATATCTTCCGCATGGGCTACGAGCTGATCTGTATCGAACGTTCACCGGTGATGGCGGAACTGCTGACAGACGGCTTTGGCCGCTTGGCGCAATTGGACTGGATGCAGCGGCTTAATCTTGAACCTCCTCGATTGCTGCAAGGCAACGCCATTAAGTTGTTAGCCGATTTGGAAAGCCCGCCTGATTGCATTTATCTTGATCCGATGTTTCCGCCCAAACGCAAAAAATCCGCGTTGGCCAAAAAGTCGATGATGGTGCTGCGCGATTTGCTGGGCGATGATCAGGATAAGGAGCAGCTTTTCGAGGCCGCATTAAACGCAGCCGGAAAGCGGGTCGTGGTAAAAAGTCCCGATTACGCGGAACCTTTGGGCAGCAAGCCGAGTCAAAGTTTTCAAGGCAAATTGCTGCGGTACGATGTTTATTTGAAAGGTTAGACCTTCCAGGTTATAAAAACCTGGAAGGTCTGATTGCGACGGCCAGCAGTACGTCCATTTTAAAACACAACAATAACGGTATAAAAATGTCAGACTGGATAGATGTAGTAGATGAAAACGCCCTAGCGGACGATGAGAACATCGTCATTGATGTTGACGGTACGGATGTCGCCATCTTTAAAATCAACGGCCGATTCTATGCGATTGAAGATGTCTGTACGCACGACGGAGCGGAAATTGCCAGCGGCAGGCTGGAAGGCGACGAGATTATTTGCCCCCGCCACGGCGCGCGATTTTGCGTCAAAACCGGCGAAGTAAAATCACCGCCCGCGTATGAAAATATCGACTGCTTCCCGGTCAGAATAGAAAACGGCAAAGTGCAGGTCAGGGACAATCGCTGGGATTAATGAATCTTTCATGCTCTCCGGTTCTACGGATTGCGCGGCGTTCAAATAGTCTTGATCCAAGCTCCAGCTTTATAGCCGACAGAACGAACTTCTGGGACTGTCGAGCAGTCGTCACAGATTCAACATCGACTATGGTTTGTTAATTGAGTCTTTTTCTTCTTGCAATGTCGAGTATGGCTTGCATTTTTTAATAACCTTCGTCTCTTTGGGACTATAATAAGCGGCGCTGTTAAATGGGTATTTAACGAGCGCAGTTACGGCGCAGTATTCATCTTTTAAGCTAGGGCTTAAGATGCACTGCGCTTTTTATTGAGTTTATTATTGATAATTTGTAATGATAAGAAAATGGCAGACATGGATGACTAACCTACGTACTACGTTATCCTCATCTACAAACGACATACCTCTACGCAATCCTTTGCATTGCTTTATTTTAAGTCTGTTTTTAATTGTGCAGGCAGGATGCTCGGAACCAAGCATTCAAAAGCTGGAAGGCCCTGCTCAGGGTACAACCTACCATATCAGTTACTGGCCGGAAGCTCCGGTAGATACTAAAGATATCAAAGCCGGTATCGAAAACGAATTCGCGGTTATTGATAAACTGCTGTCCAATTACCGTCCCGATTCAACCATAGAAACATTCAACAGCGCCGAGAACACTGAGAGTCAGGAAGTCGGCAGTGAAATCGTGTCCTTGGTTAAAACCGCACAAGTCGTCAATCAGGCCAGCCAAGGCTGTTACGATTTAACCATTAAACCGTTGTTCGATTTGTGGGGCTTTAAAGGCGATACGCTGACAATTCCCAAGGATTCGACGATTCTTACCACGCTGAAACAAATCGGCATGGCAAAATTGGAAGTCGTGGATGATACGCATCTGCGTAAAAAACAGGCCGATCTGAAAGTCGATTTATCGTCCATTGCCCAAGGCTATAGCGTGGAACGGATCAGCAAGGTTCTGGAGCAAAAAGGCATAAGCAATTATCTGGTCGAGATTGGCGGTGAGTTGAAAACCAACGGTCATAAACCGGGCCTTCAACCCTGGCGCATCGCCGTCGAAAGGCCGCTGCCGGAAGAGAGGACAATGCACAAGGTTGTGACCATGCCCAAGGACTCGCCGATGGCAGTCATGACCTCCGGTACTTACCGGCATTATTTCGATGATCATGGGCAGCGCTATAGCCACATCCTCGACGCCCGGACTGGAAGACCGGTCAATCACAACCTGGTTTCCGCCACCGTCTTGATCAGTGACCCGACGGTTGCCGATGCATGGTCTACTGCACTGCTGTGTCTGGGCCCAAAAGACGGCATGACAGCTGCGAATACGGCAAAAATCCCCGTTCTGTTCATCGAACTGCAGGGCAGCGAACTTATAGAATCCAAAAGTGACGCTTTAAACACTTTAAATACTCTCACCATACATTAATCTCTTAATCCTGAGTTATGACATTTCAAACCCGTAGTCACAGTTTTTTTTCACGTTGGGGAAATTTGACGCTAGGCAGGCCGCTTGTGGTGCTGTCAATAGTGGTTCTGCTCAGTATTTTGGCTTTGCAATATACTGCCGATAATTTAAGCATTAATACCGACACCGCCGAACTGGTGGCTCCCGATGCGCCTTTTCAGAAAAACCGACGCAATTTTGAAAAAGCCTTTTCACAGGACTTGCATACCCTGTTGCTGGTGGTTGAATCGAATACGCCGGAACTGACCAAAGCGGCGACTAAAAGATTGCAGCGCCTGCTTAGCGCCAATAAAAATTGTTTTAATTCGGCCTACATCCCGAATGACAGCGAATTTTTTCGTCAGAACGGCCTGCTTTATCTCGATACCGGCGAGTTGCAGAACTTGTCAAACAATCTGTCGCAGGCCCAGCCGTTTATCGGCAGAATTGCGCAAGAACCCAATATGACCGGCTTTTTTTCAATTTTTGAAGATGCCCTGGCGTCCACAGACAAGAATCAGGTTGTGCCTATCGATCTAACCTCGTTGATTGATAAGGTTGCATTGGCTCTGCATAAGACAATCAATGGTGAAAACGCTTTATTGTCCTGGGAGTCGTTAATTGCTGAGAAAAGAACGCATGAACGTAACGGCTTTATTATCGTTTCGCCTAAATTCGATTTTTCGCAAATCCGGCCAGCAGAAACTGCGATCGAGTCTATCCGCAAAGCGGTTGCCCAAATTCAGGATCCCAATCTGCCTGCTGTCAAAGTTTGGGTTACCGGTGAAGTCGGTCTTGAAGATGACGAATTATCAGGTATGAGTACAGGCACTTTTACTGCCAGTATTTTTTCTATTGTGTTGGTGTTGTTTATTTTATTGGTTGCCTACCGCTCCATTTTACTTACTGTAGCGACGTTGTTGACTCTAGCTTTAGGTATGCTTTTTTGCGGGGCGTTCGCGGCTCTTTCCGTCAAGGAACTAAACCTGATTTCAGTGGCTTTCGCAGTGTCCAACATCGGTTTGGGCGTGGAATATGCGATCCATTTTTGTTTACGTTACCGGGATAATCTGACTCATCATATCCATAAAGGCTTGGCACTTCGCAACACTTTAACAAGCACCGCTCCTTCGCTGTTATTATGTGCAGGCACCACATCCATTGGGCTTTATGCATTTATACCGACTGATTATAAAGGTGTATCCGAACTCGGTCTGTTGGCAGGCACCAGTCTGTTTATCTGTCTGTTAATTACTTTGATTGCTTTGCCGGCGTTGCTACGAGTCATTCCGGCACCGGCAAAGTTCGAGAAAGAGGAAGCTCAAAATGGACTGACAAAATTGTCGGAAAAATTGGCGGCCTTACCGCTTCATTACGCCAAGCCGATTTCTATCGCAACTTTAGTGATAGCGGTCATCTCCATCGTGCTGACTTTTAATGTAAAGACCGATTTCAATCCGCTTAATCTTCGCGACCCTAATACTGAATCGGTTATCGCATTCAAAAACTTGATGAAGGACAAGGAAACCACGCCGATGACCTTGACTGTTCTGGCCAAGGATGAAAAAAGCGCTAGGGATTTGGAGCAAAAGCTTTCGAAGTTGCCTACCGTTGATAAAACTGTCAGCCTTTTCGATTTCCAGCCCAGCGAGCAGGATGCCAAACTGGCCTTGATCGAAGAGATGAGCCTGATGTTGGGCGCGCAAATGAATAGCTTTCCGGCGCTAAAAGAAGATCCCGACCCGATTCCAGCTATTAACCGACTGATTCAAACTATCGACAATAGCCTGCCTCAAAAAACCGATGACCGTGAGCGCACTGCATTAACAAGCTTTAAAAAAGAATTACAGGATATTCTGATTGAGCTGGATGCGCGGCAACAACCCGATCGGCGTATATTCATTGAAAAAATCCAGACCACGCTGCTCGGTACACTGCCGAATGTCATGAATGAATTGTCAGCCGGTCTTAATGCCAAGGAAGTCACGCTGGATGATTTGCCTACTGATATCGAAGACAAATGGCTAAGCAAGAGCGGTTCGTATCGTATTCAGATTTTTCCTAAAAAAGACCTGAACGATTTGAAGAATCTGGAAGAATTTATTACTGAGGTACAGTCCGTTGCCCCTGAAACCACTGATTTGCCGATTATGTATTGGGAATCCATGAAGGAAGTCATTGCCGCCTTTCAGGAGGCCATCGCGATTGCCCTGGTCACTATTGCAATGCTGTTGTTTGCTATTCGCCGCAATATTGTCGACACGGCGTTAGTCATGACACCGCTGATATTGGCAGGGCTTTTCACTATGGCGAGTGCGACTCTCACCAACACCCCCATTAATTTTGCCAATATCATCGCTTTGCCGCTGTTGCTGGGATTAGGGGTGGATAATGGCATTCACATGGTTGAAAAACTGCACCATTCTCTTTCCGAAACGCAGAATATCTATCGGTCTAGTACCGCCAGAGCCATGTTTTACGGTGCGCTGACTACTGCATCGAGCTTTGCCGGATTGGCGTTCTCGCCGCATCAGGGCATCGCCAGCATGGGTTTGATTATTACCATAGGCATATTCTGGATCATGGTGTGCACATTTGTAATTCTTCCTGCGCTGAGTAAATTAGTGTTAAGGGTTCAAAATAAGTAACACCATTGTTTTAACAGCATGAATTTCATGGATAGCGTAACTAGAGAGTTTTTCGAGTGACTTTTACAGGATGCAGTTCAGGCGGGAGGTGCATCCTGTTAATCGGCTTGAAGCCTGAATTTGAGGTAGGTGCTTTAGTGGTAAATTCGAAAACCAACTGTCAAGCGCTCGTTCAATGACAATAATCCGGTATCGTCTAATGAGCTGCCGGGATTTGCATTGTGTTACCGGCAGCTTCTTTTTGCTGTTGTGACAGGTAGGTTCCCCCTATAATTATCGTCATTATTAGGAGATAGACTACTGATGCAATGCGTCTGGCTTTCTTTCCCTGCTCGTAGCTGTTCATAATTAACTCCTGAAATCTAAAAAAACGGGAATAATACAATAATTGTGAATTTAATTAATAAGAGAATTTAAGTATGCTGCTGATCAAAGGTTTTTTACAAGGCATTGATTTTGAGCGTTTAAGATAAGCTTAAGACTTGTTAAGTTAAAATTGAGCTAGATTTAAATAAAAAAGGCTCTATCCTATGAATAAAATCATGCTAGCAGTTCCTGTTTTTTTAATATGTAGTTATTTCGTTGCCCCTATACAAACAGCCGAAGCATCCGAACATCGCTCAGGCCATAAGCTTTCTAAGCACTCTTCGGCAACCGCTCACAAAGTCAAACATCAGCCAGATAGTCATCAAAGTACAGTTTCTTGGTATGGCTCTGAGTTTCACGGCAAAAAAACCGCCAGCGGTCAAAAGTATGATATGTATGCCATGACGGCTGCGCATAAAACGCTGCCACTCTTGTCTTACGCAAAAGTTACCAACCTTAAAAACCACCGAAGCATTATTGTCCGCATCAATGATCGAGGTTCTTTTCATGGAAAAAGGAATATGGATTTATCTTATGCTGCCGCAAAAGAACTTGGTATTCGGGGCGTAGGATCTGTAGAAGTCACACCGCTTGACCATAATGAAGCAACATTACCATTAAATAGCAGCGTTAAAACAAACAAACATAGTTAATTTGCTGTCCTGAAAAATCAGAATATCTTCTTTTCGTCGAAAAATACTTAAGCATCATAGCCGGAAGGATAGGATTCAACCGGCTCATCACAATATAGTCTTCAATATTCAGCCCGTCTGGCTGGTCAATCAAATTTCTTAATGCGCATCTTTAGCGCAGCTCACTGAATAAATTTCCTTCGCCAATATGAGTATGGGCGGACAGCAAACTGGTTTATATGGGCTGATGCCTGAAAATCGGAGTGTAGTCTTATGGATTAGGGTGAGGGTCGTGTAGAATATATTTTAATAGGGCAATAGCCTTCGACCCATTCAGCAACATAGGGATTTTTTAATAAAGCATGTTAGACATCAATGAAACCTTAGTTATTTATCATGCCGATTGCTTGGATGGTTTAGGCGCAGCATGGAGCGCATTTTGCAAGTTAGGTACTCAAGTTCGATATATTCCGGCTCGCTATGGCGACGATATTCCCGATTTCGAGCCGGGAGCAATACTCTATATATTGGATTATTCATATTTGCCCCAGCAATTAGTCGATGCTTCGGCAAAGGCAGGTCAGATTATCCTGATTGATCATCATGTGACTGCCATGGAACAATGTGATGCGTTTTTTAAGGTACAACCACCTCCTGAAAACCTGTCTCTCAATTTCGATATGTCGCGAAGCGGCTGCGTTTTAGCTTGGCAGTATTTTTTTCACGATCTAAAACCGCCCAAAATTCTTTTGCATATCGAAGACCGTGATCTTTGGCGCTTCAAGCTGGACGGCACCCGAGAAATAACCTCGGCGCTGTATGAAAAAATGCCCATCGCTTTTGCTGAAATAGGCGGGCTTGATCTGGCGGAACTGTTGGCAGTAGGGCGCGTACAGGTTGAGCAATTTGCAAAAATGGTGCAAAGGCTTGCCAAATCCGCGCATAACGTCACTGTGGCAGGGCAGGTCGGGCTCGCCGTTAATGCGCCGTCATTATTCTCAAGCGATCTTGGTCATGTATTGGCTGAAAAATCAGGCACGTTTGGGATGACGTACCAATATGACGGAAGAAAGCAGCAGTGGACGTTTTCGCTCCGTTCAATCGGCGACTATGATGTGGGTCATTTGGCGTTAAGTTTTGGCGGAGGAGGACATAGGAATGCTGCGGGCTTTGCCTTGAATAGCAACCCGTTTTTCTAACTTTCTGCTAAGGGCAGGTTCAGTCCCGAATAATGTCCGTTGGCTCTGAAACCATCATATATAATAGGCCGACTGAAACATTAGTAATTATATAGCCGGGAACTTCCGATGAGCATTATTCGTCAAGACGATCTTATTCAAAGCATTACCGATTCTCTGCAGTTTATCTCGTATTATCATCCGCTGGACTTTATCAAGGCCATGCATGAGGCTTATCAAAAGGAAGAGAATCCGGCGGCTAAAGATGCGATGGCGCAAATCCTGATCAACTCCCGAATGTGCGCAGAAGGTCATCGCCCGATTTGCCAGGATACCGGCATTGTTACGGTTTTTTTAAAGATTGGCATGAATGTCCAGTGGGATGCAGATATGAGCGTCGCCGATATGATCAATGAAGGCGTTCGGCGCGCATATCTATATCCTGATAATGTCTTGCGCGCTTCGATTTTGGCCGATCCTGCCGGAAAACGCATCAACACCAAAGATAATACCCCGGCGGTGATACACATGGAAGTCGTGCCTGGCGATATGCTTGACATCGAAATAGCCGCTAAAGGCGGTGGGTCTGAGGCCAAGGCAAAGTTTGCGATGCTCAATCCTTCGGACAGTATCATTGACTGGGTGTTGAAGGTTGTCCCTACTATGGGGGCGGGCTGGTGTCCGCCCGGTATCTTGGGCATAGGCATAGGCGGTACAGCTGAAAAAGCGATGCTGATGGCAAAGCGAGCGTGTATGGGGTCGATTGATATTCATGAGTTAGTCGCTCGAGGCCCGCGTGATAAGCTCGAAGAGTTACGTCTGGAGCTGTATGAAAAAGTCAACGCGTTAGGTATCGGTGCGCAAGGATTAGGTGGTCTTACCACGGTGTTGGATATTAAGATTAACGATTATCCGACCCATGCGGCCAACAAGCCGGTTGCGATCATTCCTAACTGTGCAGCGACCCGGCATGTGCATTTTGTTTTGGATGGCAGTGGTCCTGCCGAATTTAAACCACCGCGTTTGCAAGATTGGCCTGAAATTACTTGGGACGCAGTTGCTACTGCGCGAAGGGTGAATTTGGACACACTAACTCAGCAGGATCTGGAAAGTTGGAAGGCAGGAGAAACTTTATTGCTTAGCGGTACCATGCTGACTGGCAGAGATGCGGCTCATAAACGTATGGCCGAGCTTTTTGAGCAAGGCGAAACATTGCCTCAAAGCGTCGATTTCACCAATAAATTTATTTATTATGTGGGACCGGTTGACCCGGTTCGCGACGAGGTAGTAGGCCCTGCCGGCCCTACTACCGCAACACGCATGGATAAATTTACAGAATTGATGCTGGACAAAACCGGCTTGTTCGGCATGATTGGTAAGTCAGAGAGAGGGGCAGAGGCGATTGCCGCTATTAAAAAACATAAAGCTATTTATTTGATGGCGGTTGGAGGAGCGGCTTATCTGGTGTCAAAAGCCATCCGTAAGTCTCGTGTTGTCGCATTTGAAGATCTTGGTATGGAAGCTATTCACGAATTTGTTGTTGAGGATATGCCGGTTACAGTGGCTGTTGATACTGAGGGTGTCTCAGTGCATCAAATCGCGCCAAAGATCTGGCAAGCCAAAATTGGCAAGATTCCCGTTGTGGAGGGAGTTTAAATCAGCACTTTAAAAGTCTAACGAGTTTAAAAGCCCTAGATAAAAAATGGCTGTAAAAATCATATCGAGGATCAAAATGACTAGCTTGAATTTATAAAAATGTACCCCATTGTATTTTTTGGTTACAAAATAAATCAGGAAAAACTCAAAATTTGCACAGTTTTAGCTAAAAATACTCTGAAACTGGAGTATTGATTTGTATTGATTTGTAATTGCAGTTATCTTAATCAATAGTTTTAAATAATAAGGAGAAATCGGATGTCAAAAGGTCAAAATTTACAGGATAATTTTTTAAATGCTCTTAGAAAAGAGCATACGCCTGTTTCTATTTTCCTTGTTAACGGGATCAAGTTACAGGGTAAAGTAGACTCATTTGATCAGTACGTGGTTATGTTGAAGAACACGTCAAGTCAAATGGTTTACAAACACGCGATTTCTACTATCGTGCCGAGTAAAGCTGTAAAGCTGGCCCATGAGAATGAGTCCAGCGACGAATAATTAACCCTTGGCGTGCCTGCTCATTGCTGCCGATAAATCAGCAGTAACATGCGCACGAAAATGTAAATTTTTATAATTGTTTCTATGGGGTATTTAATTGTTTGATCGTCCCGAATCAGGCGAACGAGCGGTGCTTGTTCATCTGACACTTCATTCCATGCAGGAAGATCTTTTAGAATTAAAAGAATTGGCTAAGTCCGCAGGAACCGATCCTGTCTATGTTGTAACAGGCAGTCGTAAAAAGCCTGATCCAAAATATTTTGTTGGCAAAGGTAAGCTTGAAGAACTTAAAAGCATTATCGAAACCTATGAAGCTGACATTGTTTTATTTAATCACCCGCTTTCACCCAGTCAGGAGAGAAATCTTGAGGGGTTTCTGGGCGTCCGGGTGGTCGATAGAAATGGATTGATTCTTGATATTTTTGCTCAGCGCGCGCAAACCTTTGAAGGTAAATTGCAGGTTGAATTGGCGCAGTTACAGCATCTATCGACCCGACTAGTTCGGGGTTGGACACATTTGGAGCGTCAAAAAGGCGGTATCGGGCTTCGTGGTCCGGGCGAAACTCAGCTCGAAACCGATAGACGTTTATTGGGTTTACGCATTAAACAGATTCAACAGCGCTTGGATAAAGTCGATAAACAAAGGCATCAAGGACGGAGCAAAAGAAAAAAAGCTGAGATTCCATCGGTTTCTCTGGTGGGTTATACCAATGCCGGTAAATCAACCTTGTTTAATAAGCTGACTGGCGCGGGTATTTATGTGGCGGATCAGTTGTTTGCTACCTTGGATCCGACCTTGCGCAATTGTAGCCTGCCCAACAATAGCGAAATTGTTTTAGCCGACACCGTGGGTTTTATACGGCATTTACCGCATGAGCTGGTGGCGGCGTTTAAATCTACGTTGCAGGAAGCTGCTGAGGCGGATTTATTGTTGCATGTTATTGATGCCAGTAGCGATGATAGGGCTGAGACGATTTATCAGGTCAAGCAGGTGCTTGAAGATATTAAGGCTAACGAAGTTAGGCAACTTGAAGTTTTCAATAAAATAGATTTAATGACTGATATCCAACCGCGCATTGAACGGGATGATGTCGGTAATCCTGTTCGGGTCTGGTTGTCCGCCGAAACCGGCGCTGGTGTTGACCTGCTTTATCAGGCGCTGGCCGAGATATTTTCAAATACTAAAGTCAAAGTAAAGTGTTATTTACAACCGGATCAAGGGGATATAAGGGCGAAATTATTTGCGTGCGCTAAAATAATTAGCGAAAACACTGATGACTTTGGCGCCTGTGAACTAGTAGTTGAAGTTGATACAAAATATTTGGGCTTACTGAAATCGGTCGAAAATGAAAGAATACTTTAGTAAAAAAAGAAAGAACTGGAGGTTTTTGAGCTTTAGCCTTGTGTCTTTCGCCTTTTACGGATAATTACGATAGAATACGAGCATAATTCAGTACGCTTAAGGAATGATGCCTCTTTCTGAAAGTTGAAGTTATCCTACGGGATGTGTGAAAGTTTAAGTAACCTATATGGAGTAAAGTTATGTCCTGGAATGAGCCTGGCGGCGATAAGAAAGACCCCTGGAGTGGTCGTGGTGACCAAAAAGGGCCACCTGATCTAGACGAAGCAATACGTTCATTGCAAGAAAAGTTAAGTGGTTTTTTTCGCGGCGGACAAGGAGGCGATGGTGGCTCCTCCTCCGCCGCTCCTCCATGGAAAAGTCTTGGCTTTCTTGTTGCAGGCGCATTAGTCTTATGGGGACTAAGCGGCTTTTATATCATTAATGAAGGTACGCATGGTGTTGTCACCCGGTTCGGTAAATATGTTGCTACAACTCATTCGGGTTTAAATTGGCATTTGCCGGCGCCTATTGAGCGGGTTGATATCGTTGATGTTAAACAACAGCGTTATATCGAAGTAGGTTATCGTAGCGGTGGAACTGAGCAGGGTCTTGGTTCGGTGCCGAAAGAAGCGTTAATGCTGACCAAAGATGAAAATATTGTCGATATTCGTTTGGCAGTGCAGTACCAAGTTAAAGACGCAAAGGACTTTGTTTTCAATATAGTGAATCCTGCCGCTACCTTAAAACAAGTCACTGAAAGCGCGCAACGCGGTGTAATCGGCAGCAGCGAAATGGACTTTGTTTTGACCGAAGGCCGTAGTGAAGTTGTGGCCCAGATTAAAAAGGAAATTCAGGAGGTTATGGATAATTACAAATCAGGTATCCAGCTTACCAGTGTTAATCTTCAGGATGCACAGCCGCCTGAACAGGTACAAAACGCGTTCGAGGATGCTATTAAGGCGCGTGAGGATGAGCAACGCCTGATTAATGAAGCTGAAGCCTATTCCAATGATGTTGTGCCGAAAGCACGTGGCGCTGCGGCAAGAAAAATACAGGAAGCCGAGGGCTATAAAGAACAGGTAATTGCTCAGGCAGAAGGTGAATCCAACCGTTTTTCCAAATTGCTTACGGAATACACCAAAGCGCCGGATGTGACCAGAAAGCGTCTGTATATCGAATCCATGGAATCAGTATTGACTGGAACCAATACCGTTATGGTTGACGTTAAAGGCGGCAATAACATGCTTTATTTGCCATTAGATAAAATGATCCAGCATCAGACTTCGATTCAACAACCCAACGTTCCTCAAAGTACAGCGGAACAACCTGCTCAGACAGCGGTTGAAGCGGCACAACCTCCCGCTGTGCGCACTACAACTCGCGGCCGTGACGCAAGGGGACGCTAATGACACAGAATAAAATATTGGTAAGCTTGGGCGCATTGTTGTTCATCATTATGATGTGCGTATTTACCGTCAGTGAAACAGAAAAGGCAATCAAGTTTCGTTTAGGTGAGATTGTAAAGAATGATTACGAACCTGGACTGCATTTTAAATTGCCGATTATCAACAACATAAAAAAGTTCGATAAACGCATTCAAACGATGGATGCCAAGCCGGAACGATTTTTAACCGCTGAAAAGAAGAACGTTATTGTTGATTCTTTCGTTAAATGGCGTATTGGTGACGTAACCACTTTTTATACGGTTGTTGCCGGGGATATAGATCAGGCTAATTTACGCCTGGATCAAATTGTTAAAGATGCTTTTCGTGGCGAATTCGGCAAGCGGAATATCAAGCAATTGCTGTCAACAGATCGCCAGGTTATTCGTGAAGTGTTGATTAAAAATGCAAAGCCTCTTGCAGCTAACTTGGGTATGGAAATTATAGATGTCCAGGTCATGCGCATCGATTTGCCGGATGAAGTCAGCAGTTCCGTGTACCGCAGAATGGAAGCAGAGCGTGAACGAGTTGCCCGTGAGTTTCGTTCGCAGGGTGCGGAAGCGGCGGAAAGAATTCGTGCCGATGCCGACAGACAACGGGTTGTCACTATGGCGAACGCATTCCGTGATGCGGAAAAAATTCGTGGTGAAGGCGATGCAAAATCTGCCGAAATCTATGCCAAAGCCTATGGCGCAGATGCTGAATTTTTCACTTTCTATCGCAGCTTGAATGCCTATAAAAAGACTTTTTCGAGTTCAAGTATGATGGTGCTTGATCCCGATTCTGACTTCTTTAGATATTTTAAACAGCAGAAATAATTTAAGACCAGATTCCCAGACTTTTATGTCTGGGAACCAGTAACCAACGCTCCGCATGCGGGGCGTTTTGTTTGAGTGGACATATAAAAACATGCAACAAAAAGACTCTTGGCTTTTGCCCGACGGCATAGAAGAGATTTTGCCGGAAGAGGCTAAGCATCTTGAAAGCTTGCGCCGCAAGATATTAGACACATTTGCTTGCTGGGGATATGAATTAGTTATTCCTCCTTTTATAGATTACCTGGATTCCTTGTTGACCGGTTCAGGACATGATCTGGAATTGCAAACTTTCAAGCTGACCGATCAGGTCAGCGGTGAAATGCTCGGGGTGAGGGCGGATATGACGCCGCAGGTTGCCAGAATCGATGCGCATAATATTAATGCCGAATGGCCGACTCGTCTTTGCTATACAGGCACTATTTTGCATACCAAATGCGATCCGCTAAGCAAAACCAGAAGTCCGGTGCAGATAGGTGCGGAACTTTATGGCCACGCAGGCAGAGAAAGCGATGTAGAAGTTATAAGTCTGATGCTGGAAATGTTGGCGATGTCCGGGCTGCAAAATGTGCATCTTGATTTGGGTCATGTCGGTATCTATAGGGCGCTGTCTAGACAGGCCGGGTTAACTGACGTGCAGGAAGCCGAATTGTTTGACGTGTTGCAGCGCAAGGCCAGGCCGGAGCTTCAGGAATTGATGGCCTGCTACAGCATTGATAGCGAGCTCAAGGCGATGTTCCTGAAACTGCCGGAACTGAATGGCGGTAAGGAAATCATTGCCAAAGCTCGGGCCGTTTTATCGACAGCCAATGGCGAAGTCAAACAGGCTTTAGCGGATTTGGAAGCGATTGCAGACAGATTAACAACTAATTTCCCGTCATTGCCGGTCAGTTTCGATTTGGCCGAGTTACGCGGTTACCATTATCACACCGGCGTGGTTTTTGCCGCATTCGTGCCATCGATAGGCAGAGAGATTGCCAGAGGCGGCCGCTATGACAATATCGGCGCTATTTTTGGGCGCGCACGTGCTGCGACCGGCTTTAGCGCGGACTTGAAAGTATTGTCGGCATTAGGCAAAGCGTCTTACAAGAAAGAACCGAAAGCCTTGATTTTCGCTCCGTGCGGGGACGATAAAGCGCTACATGAAAAAATCAGGGATTTACGCGCCGAAGGACTGGCAGTTGTTCAGCAACTGCCGGGGCAAACCGGGACTGCACAAGAACTTGGTTGTACATCCGTCTTGGAACAAGATCATCAAAACTGGTTCGTAAGAACCTTAGCTTAGTTTTTTGGAATAATTATGGGAAAAAATGTCGTTGTCATCGGTACCCAATGGGGTGACGAGGGAAAAGGTAAACTGGTTGATTTGTTAACGGAACAAGCGGAAGCTGTGATCCGTTTTCAGGGCGGCCACAATGCGGGGCACACGCTGGTTATACAGGGAGAAAAGACGGTTCTGCATCTTATTCCGTCCGGCATCCTGCGGGAAAATGTGCAATGCATGATCGGCAATGGCGTGGTTTTATCCCCCAATGCGCTGCTGGAAGAAATTGAAATACTGGAAAAAGCCGGTATCCCTGTTAGAAACAGGTTGTTGATCAGTGAAGCTTGCACACTGATATTGCCGGTTCATGTCGCCATCGACAAGGCGCGCGAAATAGCCCGTGGCAACAAAGCGATTGGCACGACCGGCCGCGGAATAGGTCCCGCATATGAAGACAAAGCAGCGCGTAGAGGCCTTCGCGCCGGAGACTTTTTGAATCCTGCGGTTTTCGCCGAAAGATTTAAGGAACTGGTCGAGTACCACAACTTCATGTTGACCAATTATTACCATGCTGAGCCAATCGATTATCAAACAGGCCTTGAAGAGGCGTTGAAGCTGGGCGAGCAAATCAAGCCCATGCTGACTGATGTCAGCGAAGTTTTGTACAAATACCAGGATCAAGGCAAAAACCTGTTATTCGAAGGCGCTCAAGGCGCTCTGTTGGATATAGATCACGGTACTTTTCCTTACGTGACTTCGTCCAGCACCACCGCTGGCGGCGCCGCTACCGGTACCGGCATCGGCCCTCTTGATCTCGACTACGTACTGGGCATTACCAAAGCCTATTCGACACGCGTAGGCAACGGCCCATTCCCGACTGAATTGCATGATGCGGACGGCGATCACTTAGGTACTGTAGGGCATGAGTTTGGCGCTACCACCGGGCGCAAGCGTCGCACCGGCTGGTTTGATGCGGTCGCCATGCGCAAATCGGCAAAAATAAATAGCCTCAGCGGCATTTGCCTAACCAAGCTGGACGTACTTGATGGCATGAAAAAAGTCGGTATTTGCAACGCTTACCGGCTTAACGGCACCGTTACTGAAACAGCTCCATTAGGCGCGGATCAGTATGAAGAATGTCATGCAATTATTGAAGAAATGCCGGGCTGGACAGGTACGACTGCGGGCGTTACTGATTTCAATGCGTTGCCTGACAACGCCAAAGCCTATATCAAGAGAATTGAAGAACTGGTCGGCGTTAAGATTGCCATTCTTTCAACAGGTCCTGATAGAGACGAAACAATTATCCTGGAACACCCGTTCGCCTGAACGGCTGTTGCCTAATTACCTGGAGTTAACATGGCTGAAACAGTAGATGAATTGACAGTAACTTACGAAGACGGCGGCATAGAGACAGTCAAGGAACTGGACAAAAAAGTGCTGACCAAAGGTGCATGGGCTACGGTTATGTACCGTTATCAAGACTGGAATCGCGCCAAGGAAGAATACGGCCCTGATAAATACACTATTCGCCGTTATCAAAAACAAAACGGCGAATACAAGCAAAAATCAAAATTCAATATTTCCAGCAAAGATCAGGCTAAAGCCATTATCGAAGCACTGGAAGATTGGATTAAATTGGATTGATGTCAATGTAAGGCGCGCCGTGCGCGCCTTTTTAGATGCCCGAATAATATTCTATCCTTTGGCGCGCACGGCGCGCCTTACATGAAAGTTCATAGTGCCGATCCAAAACTTGAGCAGGCGCATTCGTTATAATCGGCTTTTAAAATAACAAGCTGCGGATTCACCCAGCACCGGATGTTCAAGGTATTCATGAGCAAAACCACCCCCTCCGTTACCCGCATCGCTTTAGCCAGCTTCATCGGTACTGCCATCGAATTCTACGATTTTTATATTTACGGCATGGCCGCGGCCTTGATTATCGGTCCTGTATTTTTTCCCGGCGGTGACCCGACGACTCAGGCGCTCAGTTCTTTTCTTACCTTTTCCGTGGCTTTCCTCACTCGGCCTCTGGGCGCGACGCTGTTCGGACATTTCGGCGACCGCATCGGGCGAAAGACAACCTTAGTTGCATCTCTGCTGGTCATGGGTATCTCCACCACATTAATCGGCGTATTGCCGGGCTACGATGCTATCGGCGCATGGGCTCCGGCGTTGCTGTGTCTACTGCGTTTCGGTCAGGGCATCGGCCTGGGCGGAGAGTGGGGCGGGGCGGCGCTGTTGGCGACCGAGAACGCGCCTGAAGGAAAGCGCGGCTGGTATGGCATGTTTCCCCAGTTGGGGCCGCCGGTGGGTTTTCTGCTGGCGACCGGCAGCTTTTTGCTGCTGGCCCATTTTCTGAGCGAACAAGAGTTTAAAGACTGGGGCTGGCGCATCCCGTTTCTTGCCAGTTCGGTGCTGGTCATGATCGGGTTGTATGTGCGTCTGGCCCTAGCCGAAACCCCGGTATTTGCCAAAGTATTGCAGCAGCACCAGCAGGTCGGTTTGCCGATTAAAGAAATGCTCAAATCGCATGCTGCCCCGCTAGTGCTGGGAGCGATGGCGATGGTCGTGTGCTATGCGTTGTTCTATATTTCAACCGTATTTTCTCTGAGCTACGGCACCACTACGCTAGGCATACCGCGTCAGCAATTTCTCGGTATGTTGTGCATAGCGGTGTTATTTATGGCCGCCGCCACGCCGCTATCGGCCTGGGCAGGCGATCGTTTCGGACGACGCCCCGTTTTGCTGATCGCCGGTAGTGCTGCATTCCTGTCCGGTTTCTTGCTAAAGCCCATGCTGGAAAGCGGCTCGCCGATGATGATTACCGCCTTCCTGTCATTGGAGCTGTTCCTGATGGGAGCCACCTTCGCGCCGATGGGTGCCTTGCTGCCGGAACTGTTTCCGTCCAAGGTACGTTATACCGGTGCGGGAACGGCCTATAACTTAGGCGGCATACTAGGCGCTTCATTCGCACCTTATATTGCGCAACGTCTAGTCGCTGAAGGAGGGCTGGCTTGGGTCGGCGGCTATGTTTCATTGGCTGCGGCGATTAGCCTGCTTGCCGTATACTTGATGCGTGAAACTCGGGATAACCGCTGGGTGTAGACAGTGTAGATACTCTCTTAAACCACAAGCCCAATTTTGCAAGAAATCATAAAATTTTATGATTTTGCTTCAACAGGAAACGTGTAAAAACGAGCCCCGTCAAATTCTTTTTTGGCTTTCAGCATGCCATGGATGGCGTGTAAAAGTTTGCGCATGACCGCGCATACAGCCTGTATCTTCTTTAAACCGTTGTCTTGAATCATTAATATGAGGCTTATGGCACGTTGCGACCAATGCGGGCATATACAGTGCCCGGCGAACGAATTTATTGCCCGCCTTGCTGATACGTGGCTTTTTCGTCACACTGCTCCCCGATTCAAATTGCCGTGGATCTAAACCCGCATAAGCGACCCATTGCTTTGCACTCATGTCTTTAGGCAATATCATCAATTCACCCAACATTTGCACTGCGCTCGCCACGGCAATACCTTTGATGCCGGTAATCAACGCGAAGGCTTCTGCCAGCTCATCGTGCTGCTGAATTAATTGGCGCGCACTATCGCGGTGGGCTTGAATTTGCTTATCCACGACGTTAATCAATTCTTCCGTGTATTCAAGCACCAACACGGGTGTTTCTTCGGTGGCTTTTAACGCATGCAGCTGATTTTTAGTCTGCGTTTTTAGCTTGGTCAAAGCTGCAATTCTTCGAGCCAGTGCTCTTAAAGCAATACGCTCATCGGTTGGGCGTTGCCACGCTTCAAAAGGCATCCTTTCGCAATAAACCGCCAATATTTCTGCATCAACCGCATCGGTTTTACTGCGTTTCATCAGCACTTTGGCAAAGTTATGTGACGCTTTCGGATTGATAACCATCACGTCAATACCTTCGGCACGACTCAGTGCTACCGCTAAATCAAAATGATAAACACCGGTTACTTCAATACAAGCTCTTGATTCTCCTTTTAATTTTGATAACAGTTGAATGATAGCTTTATGTCCGGATGCGGTATTTTCAAAGGTTTTGGCTTTGTGGGCTTTGCCTTGTACACTGACCACGATAACAAGTTCTTTATGGCTAACATCAATGCCTGCATAATTCATTTTTTATCTCTTTATGGTTATTTTGTTATGATGATGACTGGTTTCCCAACCCTGGCACTTCACCTACCGTCCTTGTGAATGCAGACTCAGAAGCTTACGCTTACAGGTCTCAGATACTCCACGGCATGGATGACGAGGGTGGGGAGCCTATCTACGAACAAGCTCAGAGCTTAAGGCCGGATCGGCTTCCCCAGAAAATCACTTAGCACTATAAACTTTTTTGTGTCACATAATCCTGTGTTTTAGAGATGTATAATATACAAGGCCGGAATAAGCCGGTTCGAGCGGCAGCGAGAACTGGCGTTTCCGGCAATCACCTCCCAAGTCCGCCGGAAACGCCACCTCGCGCTACGCTTGGGTGGCCTTATTCCGGCCTTGTATGGCAAGACCGGTTGGGCCGGCGCCGTAAAGCCGAACATCGGTTGGTGGGTCGGCTGGGTGCAAAAAGACGATAAGCGATACAGCTTTGCGTTAAACATGGACATGCAGCAGGCAAGCGATGCGGCCAAGCGTATCGAATTGGGCAAAGCCAGTCTTAAAGCATTAGGCGCGCTTTAGATTTAGCAGGGAATAGATAGTGGCCGATCTAATCGAATTGGAAACGAAGCGTCTTCGCTTAAGGCAGTGGCGGCTGGCTGATCGCGAGTTTTTCGCGGCGCTTAATTCCGATCCGCGCGTGATGGCGTTTTTCCCTTCGTTACTGACTCGTGCGGACAGTGACGCGTTGGCTGACCGTTGCCAATCGCTTATTGAAGAGCGAGGCTGGGGCTTTTGGGCTGTCGAAATTAAAGCCACTCAAGAGTTCATCGGATTTGTCGGCTTGAATACGCCGCCTGCCGAACTTCCGTTTTCTCCCTGCGTGGAAATCGGTTGGCGTCTTGCCTCTCATCAGTGGGGCAAGGGGCTCGCGTCGGAAGCAGCGCGGGAAGCTCTGCATTTTGGTTTTGATGTGCTCGGTTTACAAGAGATTGTTTCTTTCACCGCGCTCGACAACATCAGGTCGCGGGCTGTTATGATGCGTCTCGGGATGCTTGAATGCGGCACATTTGAGCATCCTCAAGTGCAGGAAAGCAGCGGCCTGCGACAGCACAGCTTGTACCGTCTATCACGCGACCGTTATTTGAACTTGGATGTGCGTTAAATTATTCAAGGAGACAAAATGAAAGGTAGTTGTTTATGTGGCGCAGTTGAGTACGAAATCGACAGCATCGATATGCCTGTCGCTCACTGCCATTGCCTAACTTGCCGAAAAGCCCATGCAGCGCCGTTTACCACGGGCGCCGGAGTCATGCGCGAGCATTTTCGCTGGTTGAAAGGTGAGGACAAACTGTCATCTTTCGAATCGTCGCCGGGAAAGCGGCGTTATTTTTGTTCGGTATGCGGTTCTCATCCGGTGGCGGAGCGGGTCAATCAGCCTCATGTGATTGTTCGGGTGGCGACGCTGGATGATGATCCCGGCATCACGCCGCAGATGCATATCTGGACATCGCATGATGTTCCGTGGCTTGAATATGAAGATATTCCTGCCTATCCGGAATGGCAGCCGGGACGGAAATGATGGAACACTATCTCGCCAGCAGCGAGTACATCGACTGGATGCATCCTTTAGTGGCTGCCAAGGCGGCGGAGCTTGCTGAGGGCTGTCATTCCGATGAAGCGATAGCGAAACGCTGCTTTGAATTCGTTCGCGACACCATTAAGCATAGCTGGGATTACCGGATGAATCCGGTTACCTGTAAAGCGTCTGATGTATTAACCCACGGCACCGGTTATTGTTATGCCAAGAGCCATCTGCTGGCTGCGCTGTTGAGAGCTAATGCCATTCCGGCCGGGCTTTGCTATCAACGATTGACGGTTGAAAGCGATGGCCCGCCTTATTGTCTTCATGGTTTAAATGCGGTTTATCTCGGGCAATATGGTTGGTATCGCATTGATGCCCGAGGCAACAAGCCGAGTGTGCGTGCTGACTTTTGTCCGCCTATAGAAAAACTGGCTTTTTCGATTATTGAACCGTTGGAAAGAGACTTTCCGGAAATATGGGCAGAGCCGCTGCCGCTGGTGGTAAATGCATTGACGGTGAACAAGACGGTAGAACAGGTCTTTGAGAGCCTGCCGGATATTCAAGTCATACAAGTCAACCGTGCTTGACAGGCCGTGCACTAATTAGAGTTCACTCAGTAAATCAGCCATAGGCCTGTACAAGCCGAATGACTGAGTGGAGCTGAGCGCTGGGTTAAAACCATTTGTTTCCAGGCATGGGCAACTGCCTTCATCAAACCAGCAAGGCAGCATTGACTGAGACCAAAAAAGATCCTTTGCAGGATCAGCAGGTTCATGACCAGGAAGATGCTGTTGATCCAGGCGAATGAGGTGTTGGCACGCTTGGCTCGGATGGAGTTGAGCCGGTAACCATTCTTGCCCTGGCCGAATTTGCCCTCGATGGGAATGCGTTGCAAATAATCTTGTCTGCGTTGCGCCTTGGCTTGCTTGAGCTGTTCGCGATTGGCGTCGGTCACTTGCTTGGGGCGGCCGAGCGGCTTGCCGGCGAAGTGGATGCCGCGTTGTTTCAAGTAGTCGCGGTTGGCGCGCGTGCCATAGATGGGGTCGGCGATCACCCGTTCCGGATAGTGGCCGTATCGCTCGCGGTAAGCTTCAACCTGTGTCGCCAGGTCCAAGCCTTCATGAAAGGCCTCCCAACGCAGGTAGTCGACATGGGCCAAGCCCTCGCCGGTTAAACTGACGCTGAGCTTGGCGCCAAACTCGACCGGCTTGTCTTGTTTGCCGCGCACCATCGGCCGCACGTAGGGCTGACTGATGCTGACGATGCGATGATCGCAGCGGCGTGTCTGGGTGCGATACATCGCCCATTGCTGCTGATACACGTGCTGGATCACCCAGTAGCGATGCAGCAGCCAGCCGGGCAACGGCAGAGGCTGGCCCTCCGGAATCGGCGCTAGGAGTTGCTCGATATGAGCCAGATTGCGGCGCAGATACTGCAGTTGCTGTTTGATGCCCCGGCGCAACGTTTTCCGGCCAGGACGCTTTTGTTTGGCGATGGCCAGATACGCGGCGCGGGCTTTGCGGCGATAGGTTCTGGGTTTATTGTCAACCTTCAGCTTGGCACACAGGGTGTCGATGATTTGTTCACTGAATTCGCGCGCTTCGTTCAGCAAGCTCAAATCGGTGGGAAAACGGATGGCTTGTTCGACCACGGTGGCATCTAAAATCAATTGGCCGCGATGCGCAGGTTCCGTGGCTTCTGGCTCAGTTTGCTCAGAGGCCGCATCCGGGGAATCACTGGGCTTTTCCTCGGTTGGGCCGGCGTCAGGCTCGGAACGCAGGGCCGCGTCAGTCGGTGCTTGCAGTTCAGGCTTGGCCGGCTTTTGGCCTTCATGCGCCTCGATAATGGCGCGATGGAAGCCTTCGAACACCGCCTCGCCCATGCGTTTGCGGATTTCGACCAATAACGACGGGGCAAACGGCGCCGTCGCCTGATAACCCGCCAAGCCTACGAAGTATTGTAGGTACGGGTTTTCCTGGATCTGTAGCACGGTTTCCACGTCGGACAGGCACAGCTTGTGTTTGATGATCACGGCGCCGATCACCAGTCGCGCGTCTTTCAGAGGCCGGCCTCGGTCAGCCGGCAAGCCTTGATAATAGCTTTCCGCCAGTTCGTCCCATGGGATGCATTCACTGAGCTTGACCCAACGATTGTTTTTATCCAGGGCCGTCTCAAAGGGCCAATCGAATTCGGCTATCGTCAGTTGTTTTGAGCTGGTAGTTCGAATCATCGCTGCACGGTTTTTGAGGGTAAAAGCCTATTATTTGTGCATTAATTATAGCAAATATCTAAAAAATATATTAATAATCAATCGATTGTATTTTCTGAGCAGACTCTAATTAAATTTACATGGAAGATCTATGAAACCTATATCAAATACTGCTTTTTATTGCTGCGGCGTTCGCATGCAAGATACCGAAAACGAGAAACCGGTATGCGGGGGTATGGATGAAAGAGGGAAACAGGCAGCCAGAGGGACAGAAAATTGCGTTTTTATCAAGAGAAGGAAGCGGACATAACAGGTTTGTAATTAAGCTAAAACCCGTGTAACAAGTTATGTCTCTCAAGCATAAAGAAAAGCCTTATTTCTTGACTGGCGGCGCGGTCTCCGTGCCGGTTTCTTCGCCCACGCTATGCAAAATCTCTTGTTCGGTTTTTTTATTCATGACGATGATGGAAATTCGTCTGTTAATCGGGTTCAGTGGTTCGGTGGTAGGGTTGTAAGGAACACTGGATGATAATCCGACAACTCTTAAAATCTTTTCTTCAGCAAGCCCGCCTTGAGTTAATTCGTATCGGGCGGCATTGGCTCGGTCAGCGGAGAGTTCCCAATTAGTATATTTTTTTTGGTTGGGTGGAAAGGGACGGGCATCGGTATGACCATTGAGGCTAACTTTATTGGGTAATTCGTTGATAGCCGGCGCTAATGCCCTCAGAATCAACTTGATTTGCGGTTCGGGTTCTGCGCTCGCCAGTTTATACATAGGCTGATTCTGGGCATCGACAATGAGAACTCTCAGGCCTTCGGAAGTGATTTCCAGTTGAATTTGTTCCTTGAATTCGGTTAATTCCGCGGTTGAATCTACTTTCTCCTGGATTTTTTGCTTTAGATTTTCGAGTTTTTCCTTCTCTAGTTCTTCGGCTTTATGTTCAATGTCCTCGGGAGTAATCTCTACCTCTTCGGATGTTTTCCCCAGGTGAACCTGGCCTTGGTCTTCTGTGGTAAGGTCCGAGCCGCCCGCTTGAATAATGCTGGTCCGGTCACCGACATCCAGGCCTCTTTCTTCTTTGGATGCTTTAAAAGGATCTTGAAAATATTCGGCGATGCCTTTCCGTTCCGGTTCGCTGGTTGTCCCCAATAACCACATTAGTAAAAAGAAGGCCATCATGGCGGTAACAAAATCGGCATAAGCCAGTTTCCATGCGCCTCCATGGTGAGCATGACCGCCTTTTTTTATTTTTTTTACAATAATCGGTTGTTGGTCGGACATTGTTAAAGTTAACCTTTATTGGCTTTCAACTTTTCTTCCAACTCCAGAAAACCTGGACGCATGGAAGAAGCAATCATGGTGCGCATATACTCAGCAGTCATGGCTGGCGATACGCCTTTGGCGCAACATAACAAGCCTTTTTGGGCGCATTTATAAACATTGCCTGATGCTTCAACGCGTTCCGCCATCACGGCCGAGACGGGGCCGATATAGCCATAAGCCAGTAAAATACCAAGAAATGTTCCCACCAAGGCTGCCGCAATCAGTTTGCCTAGCTCCGATGGAGGAATACCGACTGATTCCATGGTATGCACGACGCCCAGCACCGCTGCGACAATCCCAAAAGCCGGTAATCCATCAGCAATATTCTGAATGGCTTTGACCGGGGCGTGCGCCTCTTCATGATGGGTTTCAAGTTCTTGGTCCATCAGTTCTTCCAGCGCATAGACCTCAACTCCTGTGACGATCAAACGCAAGTTGTCACAGATAAATTCCAATAGATGGTGATCGCCGAGAATTTTGGGTGTAAAGACCGGACTGCTTTTCGGGTCGTCGATAATGCCTTCCAGTGATAATAAGCCTTCTTTACGTGTTTTAGTGGTAATTGCATAAAAACACAGTAACAGCTCAAGGTAATAGTCTTTATTATAGGGTGTGCCTTTTAAGGTAGCGGTGGCCTGACTAACAGCCGCTTTTATAACAGTCATGGAGTTCCCGCAGATAAAAGCACCCACAGCAGCACCAATGATGATAACAAATTCAAAAGGCTGAAAAAGAACGCCGGGATGACCGCCGCCCCCTATAAATCCGCCCATGATTGCTATAGAGAGGACCAAATATCCAGCAATAACTAACATGTATTCTCTTTTAAAGTTGGTTTGTATTGAAATAACTAATGAAATGTATGCATTAGTATTTAAGCAATGAACAGGACATGATTATATATTGGCCATCCTGAAAACTGATTTTAATCTTAATTTTTCTTTATTTTGATCAGTAATTTTAAGGATATTTTAACTTGATTTTGAGGCTCAGTGGCTAATCTTTGATTATTTTCTATTATGTATATGATGAACAAAACGCATAGCATCACGAATACATAGAGCGTCGCTGAGAAAAATTGGCTTTAGCGTTACAAGTATAGAATAACCAGGCGGCTGTCGGCGGGTAGATTAAATTTCATAGGGCATCACATCACTATGGCTTAGAGCTTTTCTCTAATGCCGTGCGATAGCCGGTAAATTGAAATAAATGGTGTCAGCTTAGAAGGCTGGATACAGCAGATACTAAAAAGCATCGGTTACATGCGATGCCGGATTTGCAAAGATAAGATGGAAATAAGGTTAGAGATAGGGTACTAAGATGCTTCCGTTCCTGTTCCCGTTTGTGTCCATGACCTACATCCATGTAGGTCATGTCTCTAGTTGACGATTAAAACTATTTATTAAGCAGTTTGCGAATATGGCTAGTAATCGTTTGCCGATTAATGACCACGACATAACTTAATAATCCCAGTACCAAACCAAAAATCAAATTCCCAAAAGCAGAACTTTCCTGTTCAGCCGCTGCCGGAGTTGTTGGCGTCCATTGGGGTTGCACGTTCTGTACTGCAACTTTGGAAGGCTGGTATGCGGCTTTCAAGTCAGGGAGGCCCAAGCTGCGAAACTCATCAAAATCTTGCCAGATCGGATAATTACCTTTCCACATGCCTTTGGTGAAATAGGGCGCAAGGCTCATACCGTGTGCTTTGGGAATGCCTTTTTCATCAAGGAAACCGTCATAGACGACCAGACTGATATCGCCGCCTTCGCCAATGCCATTGGTAGTAAACGATTTTTCAACATGGTCATGGAACATCCAGATGCCTTGGCCAAAGCTGTTCAAGCCATCATCGGCACCGCTTAATTCCAGGTCGATACGTTGCGCGGGCACCATGCCATGTACATCACGCTGGATATATGAACCAGGGCCGTTATCGACACCGTCATAATGCGTTATGATCGGCTTGTGGCCGTGGATATGCACCGCCATCGCTTCGGTATGACCATTCAAAACCCGCAGCTTAACTTTTTCATCCTGCTTCATTTCAATCAGCGATTCCCTTAAGGTATAAGGGAAAGATCGACCGTTGAGCATGAAATAGTCGTCTTTGGCATCGGTTGTGTCGTATTCCATGTTCATGTGCTTGGCAATCAGCCTTGGATCATTAGCTGATCTAGCAACAAGTTCATGCAGCTCTTTATCCGCTGATTGATAGTGCAAGTCATACTCCCTTGCATATTTTTCCAGCACGGCTACCGATGGATGACGCACTTGGCCTGCACCGACGTTGAGTGTTTGCACCCAGTTATTGGGGCGGTTTTCCTCAACGATAAAAATGCCCTGCAAGCCCATTGGAATATGGGTGTGCGGCTGAACATGGCAATGATAATACATGGTGCCCGGTTGGCGCGGCTTGATTACATAGGTTTTGCTTTGTCCCGGCATGGTATCCATGTTGCTGGTTTGTCCAACCCCATCATTACCGCTACCGCCATGGTCCATATATGGATGATCGATACCGTGCAAATGTATGGAGTGCGGCAAATAATGGGTGTTTTCCAGAACCAGCCAGACCACGTCATCCTGTTCGACACGGATGACCGGAGACGGTGCGCGCAGCAATGGATTGGCGACCGGCTCGTAAATGCTCAGTGTTGACATATCGCGGGTTTTTGGAGCAAAAACCCAAAAAGTCGGCTGGATGCCCGGCGCTATATCGAAGGTTGTGGTTGGGTCTTTCATGTCCGGTGAATGACCGTTGAGCTCGGCAACTTCAAGTTTGATAACAATTTTATCAGGGTCGCCGTCGCCGTCGACATCGTCAGACATGGTAACGGCGTCAGCAGCGAGCTGAGTCTCCATCAATGTCGACATGGAAATGCCGTTGGTACCTTTTACAAAGGCGGCAATATCGGCAGGATTGTCAGGATTACAAAGTCGTGAAGCTTGGATCTTTACACCATCAATGACTTGTTCTTTTCGCCATGCCGGGTCTGTGAAGTCGGAACATACCTCTTCTACCGGCCCCAATTCCACCTTGGCCGTAGGGGGCAAATCACTGGCCGCTTGACTCAAGGGATGTGCAAGGAGCAGAGTGGCACCGCACATGAAGGTTAGAAAATTTTTATGCATACAACGACCTCAAAAAATACTACTAAATAAAATCACCCACCGCTTACTCGAAGCGGAGGTTTTTTAACTTGACTATTTTAACTGAATATCAAGGAAAATTCATGTTTAACGCTAGAATCAACTCAAATAATCAATTACATGTTTTATGGCTATGTGAAAGAATCAGCATTAACCAAATGCAATCAGTAATTACTCACAGATAAAAGGCCAGAACAGATGGATTGCCAAACAAAAAATTTCGGACTCGATGACTTGATCTTTGATAATCGTTTTATTCGCGAGTTGCCCGCCGACCCGCAAACAGATAATACTCGCCGTCAGGTATTCGGTGCCTGTTATTCGCGGGTGAAACCGGCCCGAGTTGCCAATCCGCAACTGGTCGCTTATTCCGGAGAAGTCGCAGAACTGCTGGATTTGAGTCCGGAAGATTGCCAATCCGATGATTTTACCCAGGTATTTGTCGGCAACCGCCTGTTACCCGGCATGGATCCTTATGCAACTTGCTACGGCGGCCACCAGTTCGGCGTATGGGCGGGGCAGCTCGGCGACGGCCGTGCGATCAATTTGGGTGAAGCAGTCAACCGGCATGGCGAGCATTGGACATTGCAATTAAAAGGCGCAGGCGACACGCCCTATTCAAGGACAGCTGACGGTTTGGCAGTGCTGCGCTCCTCGGTGCGCGAATTTTTGTGCAGCGAAGCGATGCATCATCTGGGCGTGCCGACCACGCGGGCATTAAGCGTGATATTAACCGGCGAAGAAGTTATTAGGGATATGTTCTACAACGGTAATCCCAGGCCCGAACCGGGCGCTGTAGTTTGCCGGGTTGCGCCATCGTTTACCCGCTTCGGCAATTTCCAGATTTTTGCCGCCCGGGGTGAGATTGACGTACTGAAAAAACTGCTGGATTACACGATTCGCACCGACTTTCCACATTTGGGCGAGCCGTCGGTGGAGGTTTATCTTAAATGGTTTGCAGAAGTCTGCCGCAGAACGGCGGAAATGATCGTGCACTGGCAGCGGGTCGGCTTTGTTCATGGCGTAATGAATACCGATAATATGTCGATACTCGGTCTCACCATAGATTATGGTCCCTACGGCTGGCTGGAAAATTACGATCCCAGCTGGACGCCTAATACCACCGATGCGGCAGAGCATAGATACCGTTTCGGCAGCCAGCCGCAAATCGCCTTCTGGAACTTGGGGCAACTGGCTAATGCGATCTATCCGTTGATAGAGCAGGTCGAACCCCTGCAGCAGGCAATCAACTGCTATATAGAAACCTTTGAGCCGGGCTGGCAAGTCATGGTCGCCGCCAAGTTGGGGCTGAATGCCTATGATCCGGCAACCGATGACGCGCTAAACACTGAGCTGTTAATCCTGCTGCAATTGGTTGAAACCGATATGACCCTTTTTTACCGCAAGCTTGCGCAACTGGTTATGGATGCTGAACTCAGCAATGAGGCTCTGATGAAGCCGTTGATGGACGCTTATTATGTGCCGGAGCAATTGACCGATGAATACAAAACGCGTCTTGGTAACTGGCTTAAGTCTTACATTAAGAGGGTGCAAAGTTCCGGCATTGCCGATGCCGAGCGAATCAAATCCATGAATGCGGCCAATCCCAAATATGTTTTACGCAATTACCTCGCGCAACTGGCGATAGACAAAGCGGAGCAGGGCGATTTTTCGATGGTTAACGAGCTGTTGGAGTTATTGCGCCATCCCTACGATGAACAACCCGGCAAGGAAGAATTTGCGGTAAAACGTCCCGACTGGGCAAGGCGGCGGCCGGGATGCTCGATGTTGTCTTGTAGTTCCTAGGATTTGCACAGGCATGAAGCGTATCAGTTGAGAACGATGCGCTTCACATTGTTCAGTACATCCCGCCATTTCACAAAAGTCAGTTTGATCCCTTCCTTTTCTGTTTCCTTGCTTTCTTCTTAGCTTCTTTTTGCTCGCGAATAATCACCAGTTCGGCTAGTTCCTGCTCCATCATGGCCGGGGTTTCCAGGCTGATTCTGCCGATAGTTCCGGCGCGCAATTCCGACAGCAAAATTTTGGATACTTTATCCATTTCAATATGTCCGCCTGATCGCAGGCAGCCGCGCTTCTTGCCGATGACTTCCATCAACTGTTGCTCTTTTTCCGGGAGCTGTTCGAGTTGAAAGCGGGCTTGCAGTAAGTCCGGGTAATGCCGCAGCAGAAATTCGGCGGCGAAGAAGGCGACATCCTCATGGCTGATCGCAGTATCCTTGATAGCGCCGGTGGTTGCCAGCCGGTAGCCGCTGTTCTTGTTTTCAACGTTGGGCCACAGCATGCCCGGCGTGTCCAACAGAATAATGCCGTGACCGATGTCGATGCGCTGCTGGGTCTTGGTAATAGCCGGTTCGTTACCGGTTTTAGCAATGATTCTTCCGGCCAGGATGTTGATCAATGTGGATTTTCCGACATTGGGTATGCCCATGATCAACGTGTGGATGGGTTTGTCGCTGCTGGCTTTATTAGGCAGCATCTTGTGGCACAGATCGGGCAGTTGCCGCATTTTTTCAGGATGTTCGGTGGTCAGCGCCAGGGTTTTTACGCCTTGTTCCTGTTCCAGATAGGCTTGCCATTGCTCAGTAACCTCAGGATCGGCAAGATCGCTTTTGCTGAAAACTTTAATGCAGGGTTTGTCGCCGCGCAAGGCAGCAAGCATCGGGTTTTGGCTGCTGAACGGAATGCGCGCGTCCAGAACTTCGATAATCAGGTCAACCTGGGGCAGGATTTCTTTGACCTCTTTGCTGGCCTTGTGCATATGGCCGGGGTACCACTGAATAAGCATGATATATTTAGGATTAGTAGTGTTATGTTTAACGCGTAGAATAGAGGTACAAGATACCAGATTGCAGCCTTAAAATGCAGACTTATCAAACTATTAACTTCAAACGAAGCAATAAATATCAAAACCTATGAAAGAAACAGCAATCACAAGCAGCTTTTACGCCTATTTATCGCGGCTAAGATGGATTAAGCGCTGGGGACTAAAACGTAATGCGCATGCTGAAAATGTTATGGAGCACAGTTGGGAGGTATCGGTTATTGCGCACACGCTGGCTTTAATCAAAAATCGTTACTTTCACGGAAATGTTGATGCCAATGCTGTTGCTACCGCAGCGTTGTATCACGATGTTACCGAGGTCATTACCGGCGATTTGCCGACCCCTATCAAATACCACTCCGAACAAATCAGCACGGCTTACAAGCAGATTGAAAAGCAGGCGGAGAAGGAATTACTGGCGCTTTTGCCGGCTGAGTTGCAGGCTGATTTTCAGGCGCTGATCCATCACGATAGAATGCCGCCTGAGCATGTGCAGATCATCAAAGCTGCCGATAAAATATCGGCCTATCTCAAATGCCAAGCCGAACTCAAAGCCGGTAATTCGGAATTTGAAACTGCTGCCGAGCAACTGGCTTTAATTATCGGCGAATCGGAGCAGCCGGAAGTTGCTTTCTTCATGAAAACGTTTGCGCCCAGCTGCGGATTGACGCTGGATGGATTGATGAAAACCTATTGACTGGATTAATAAAGTGTATTTTTTAGCCGGGTTATCTCACGTTATAATGCTCGCCGTTTATAAAACGGCAGGCAAGATAATTCACGTAGCCGTTAGAACTGTTTATGCCTAAGCTTGTGTGAAAAATGAAACAGATTAATAAATATCGTGGAGAAGTTGTGAATCATCGATACACCATTGAACAAGCCAGAATCTTGCTGGATATTTTGAAATACCATAACGCATCGACCATGCTGCCTTCGTTCCATCAAGTGAAGCAGGAAGCGCTTGATGAAGCCTTGGATAAATTGCGCTTGGAGCTTTCCGAATTTATTGCAACGGATGACGGGCTTGGCTTCATCGTTCCGCTACGGGATGAGAAAGGTTTGATTTAGCTGGGCAAACTGAGTGCTATTTTTTTAACACAGCATCGCATAACGCGGGCAGTGCAAGCGGTTCCGGTTTTTTGGCGGCCGGAACCGGCGCTTTAGCTTCTTCTGTGAACCACCATGCCAGAGTGCCGTCGCAACCATCGCTGTCAGAAAGCGGTTCCTGCCCGGAGCAGTCCTTGTTGTTCAGCGGGCATTTGAGCCGCACATGGAAGTGATCATCATGCCCCCACCACGGCCGCACTTTTCTCAGCCAGTCGTGGGCAGATTTACGTGTGCATAACAGGCGTTTGACGCTGGGGTTGACAAAGATTCGGTCTACTTCGGGCCTGCGTGCCACGGTCTCAAGGATTTTTTCATGAGCCGTCGACCACTGGTGGTCATCAATGACATCCGACTTGGCGACCAGAACCGAAGGCGAGCCCCAGTTCTCACGCTCATTAAACTTCAGGCTCCGGGTTGCGGCCTGTTGGGAAAGCAAATACCAGATATCGACGTCGAGTCCGGTTTGGTGGCTGCGATGACCGCTTGGGGTCGGTCCGCCGCGCGCTTGACCCAAATCGCCAATCAGCAAAACGCCCCAGTGTCTCGAGTGGGCGGTGTTGGCTATGCTCTCAATAAAGCGTATCAAGTCCGGATGGCCATAAGACCGTCCACGGGTAGGGCGCATCAATTGATAGCCAGTGCCGTTTTGCGGCAGTTGCACGGCGCCGCTTAAACAACCGGCGGTATAAGAGCCAATGCTTTGCGCGCTATCGCCGATTTGTGCGGATTGTTTGACCGTCGCCCAGTTATTGGCGGCAGGTGATGAAGAGCATTCGGAAAAAATGCCCAGCAAGAGAATGAATATTAAAAATTTCATTTAAAAATTGAGAGGCGACCGGGCTTATACTGGTCGCCCGTTATCAGGCTTATTTCTTATCAGGTGCCGATAAATCCAAAAAGTGTTTGGAATTATCAGTAACCGGAGCTGAGCCAGGGCGAATATTAATATTTGCCGGTGCAGCGCTGTTCGTTGTTGCAGTACCTGTGCCTTCTGAAGCCTCATCTTCGAGCTGGAGTTCGTCTTCTTCAGGGACATTGCCGTCATGAACCAGATATTCGCGGCGTTGTTGATAGGCATTTTTGATAAAGGAATAGCGATCGACAGAGGCTTCATCAACCACTTTTTCGGTTGTCATCAAATCGGCGCGGGTATCGGTCACATCAACCGTCTTGGCTCCGGCATTGACTGCACTGATGGCAGCTCCGCCACCGGCGACCGCGAAAGTGTAGGTCAGCGGATTCAATAAAGCATCGCCAACGGCTCCTACCGCTTCTCTAGGTGAGCTGGCGCCAAAAAACGGAAGTACTAAATAATTGCCTGATGGGACGCCCCAGAAGCCTAAGGTCTGACCGAAGTCTTCATTATGCTTGGGTAGATCTATCATTTTTGCCACATCGATAAAACCGGCCACGCCAACTGTGGTGTTGATCAGGAAACGGCTGGCATCCATCCCGCCTTGGGTCATTTTAAGCTGCAGCAAATCATTGACGGTTACCCCTATGTCATTCATGTTGCTGAAGAAATTGGTGATGCCGTCATTAACGAATTTCGGAGTTATCGCCGCATAGCCTTTCGCCATGGGTTTTAAAACCGCCTTGTCCACGTCGTCATTAAATTCTTGTGTACCGCGATTCCAGCCTTCCCAGGCATCATCCTTTTCATTAGTAGTTGAGGTGGTTGCACAACCCGCAATCACGCTTGATATAACCAGGCTACTCATTAATAAACGAGCGTTGATGATGGATTTTTGCATACTCATGGACGTTATCTCTATCTACTTGGTTTGGATGTTGTTGGAAGCCTGTATCAAACAGTTGTTACTATTTTCGAAGATTATACCAGACACGGGTCTTAAAAAGCGTCACTGATTTTGCATTTGCCGGAGTATCCAGTTTTGCCGCTTGAGTAAATAGCTCGATGGTTGGGCTGCTCGAAGCAGGATTGGATTAGGCAGGGTTGCGGCCAATAATGCCGCTTGCGACCGGCTGATTTGGTTGGCATGGACGCCAAAATAATGCTGACTTGCGGCTTCTATGCCAAATAGATGATCGCCAAATTCAGCAATATTTAGGTAGACCACCAGTATCCGTTCTTTACTCCATAACATCTCGATCAATACCGTAAACCAGACCTCCAGCCCTTTGCGGACAAAGCTTTTTGACGGCGTTAAAAATAAATTTTTAGCGACTTGCTGGGAAATGGTACTCGCGCCCCTAAGTCGTCCGCCATCCATATAGGTATCAATAGAGGATTGGATGGAATTCAAATCGAATCCTGAATGCTGGAAAAAACGCTGGTCTTCTGCTGCGATAACTGCCGAAGAAGCATAAGGCGATATTTTCTTTGCTCCAATCCATGAGTATTTAATGCCTTGGAATACGCCGTCATTCTTTAAGTCTTCAAAATGCCGGTACACCATAAACGCCGAGGTCGGCGCAGGCAACCAGCGCAACAAGACGCACAAGCCGATTGATGAAACCAAGAAGGTGAGCAGTAAATAAAGCGTAGTTTTGCGCAGTATCTCCCTGAAGGGTAATGAGCGAAACTTGCTGTTGCTGGAATGATGGGATCGTCTTGCCAAGGTACAAAGAACGCTAAGGATGGGTGTCAGCTATAAGACACTGGGTGCTGTGGTTATGCATATGATAAAGCCTTTGGCTAAGCTTGAATAGCCTCGGGCAATTCTGCCGAAATTTGTTGTGCGTGGGTATATAATGGAAGCTCTTCGCACAGATTTGACCCCAGCGCATGAAACTTCGATACACTCTGATTGCTCTTTTGCTACTGATTACCCTAAGCGGTTGTATGCCAATGACTTATCCGCTTGGGTCAAAAAACAATGCGGCTCAGCTTGGCGAGAACGTTTTCCTCACTGAAGACGGGGCGCGTTTGCCGTTACGTCACTGGTTGCCGAAAACAGAACCGCATGCAGTTATTATCGCGCTGCATGGGTTTAACGACTACAGCCGTTTTTTTGATAGGCCGGGACAGTATTTCAGTAAGCAGGGTATTGCCTGTTTTGCTTACGACCAACGCGGTTTCGGGCTGGCTCCAAAGCGCGGCTTATGGGCAGGGGCAGAAACTTATACCAACGATTTACAGGCCTTGGTGCGACTGGTCAAACAGCGTTATCCGAAACGCCCGGTTTATTTGCTCGGCGAAAGCATGGGCGGCGCTGTAGTCATTACCGCCATGAGCCGAAGCGATATGCCGGAAGTTGCCGGTATTATTCTTGCCGCTCCTGCGTTATGGGCCCGGTCGACCATGCCTTGGTACCAAACCAGCTTGCTTTGGACACTGGCGCACAGCTTGCCCTGGCTGACTTTGACAGGAGAGGGCGTACACGTCGTGGCATCGGATAATACCGACATGCTCCGCGCATTGGGCCGCGATCCGTTGGTTATCAAGGCAACCCGTGTGGAAACGGTCTACGGATTAACCGACTTGATGGACGAGGCGTTTAACAGCGCCACATTGCTACACGGGAATACGCTGATGCTTTACGGCGAAAAAGATGAAATTATCCCTAAGGAACCGACTTATGCCTTTTTGCAGCGCTTTCTGGCAACCAATTCGACAGCAACAACCGTAGCGATTTATCAACACGGCTACCACATGTTGTTACGCGATTTGCAAGCCTCTACCACATGGAAAGATATAGCCGCCTGGATTAACGCCAATCCGGATAAACTCCCATCAGGCGCGGATTACCGGGCTCGGCAATTATTAAGTAGCCGTTAACGTTAAGCGCATCATCCTCCGCATTACTTCTGAACCATCCCATTGGGTTTTGGCTGTTCTTTTGGAAATCTGCTGAACCAAGCCTTAGCCTAGCAGGACAGATAAAACAGTTCACCTTGTGTGCGACACCGCACCGACTCTAAGACGCTTTTTCCATATAGTTAATATTAACTTGTATCGGCATGTGTTTAACGGCATGTTTGAATGCAAGCCAAAGTCAATGGGCTGGTTTCCTTTCAAGTCGTTTTGCTAAGGCCGCTAGACCATTAACCTTGTCGCCTGCGATAACAGATTTTATAGGGCAACAGCGGATTAATTGCATCGCTCATTACCAACGTCAGATAAAGTGGATCAGCATTCGTTGATTCAAGGATAAAGCAGGCTAAACGCCACTCAATTACATTGATAAAGAACACTTAACTTTTAAAAGGAGATCGCTATGTTTACACGATTATTTATAGTTATGTTCACTTTAACGGGCGGAGTAATGATGGTCGGCAGTGTCCAAGCCGAACAAAATGATGCCATCTATTTGGCTGCCGGCACGCCGGCGGAAAATACCAAACGTAATGTTCGGGATAAGGACGACACAACTTTAACCCCGGAAGATCAAAAAGAAACCGAAAGTGATATCAACGTCACGGCCAACATACGTAAAGCCGTGACCGATGATGATTCGCTATCGGTCAATGCGCACAATGTAAAAATCATCACCCGAAACGGGGTAGTAACGTTGCGTGGACCTGTTGACAGCCAAGCTGAAAGCATGAGACTGCAACAACTCGCCAAACAAACGCCTGGCGTAATGCGGGTAGATAATCAACTTGAAGTTAAAGCGCCTTAAAGGCCTGGGAGAATGTCATGACTAAAGCAGTTTTTGGTATCGCTCAAAGTACCGATCAGGCAGAAACTATTGTTTCTGAGCTGAAAGCAGCCGGTTTTTCCAATAATGATGTCTCTGTGTTGTTTCCGGACAAATCCACTACCAGGGATTTTGCCCATGAAAAGCACACCAAGATGCCGGAAGGCGCCGCTATCGGCGGAACAGTAGGTTTAGGCACGGGCGCTATCCTCGGATGGCTGGCCGGAATAGGCTCTCTGGCTATTCCAGGGGTGGGTCCGCTGATCGCTGCCGGTCCTATTATGGGGGCATTAAGCGGTGCGGCAGTAGGCGCGGCTACCGGAAGTTTGTCCGGAGGCTTGATCGGGCTTGGCATTCCTGAATATGAAGCCAAACGCTACGAAGAAAAAATCAGGGGAGGAAACACCTTGATTTCTGTCCATACGGATAACAGTGACCAGCGGGACACGGCAAAAAAGATCTTCGAGCGGGCTCATGCAGAAGATATTTCTTCGACTGAGGAAGAGTCGGTTAAACATTGAGTTTGATGGCGCTATTCCTCGTAATCAAGAAATAATTCAATAGGAGTTTTATTATGCATAACATTGACACAATCGACAAACTGCTGAGAGATGAACTGGCAGCCAAAGAAACTTATCAACAGGTATTGGATAAGTTTCGGGAAGATGCCTCGCTCGGCTCAGTAGACTATTTACAACCCATCTACGAAGACCATAAAGAAGCTGTTTCCAGTTTACAGGAACAGGCTACTCAATTGGGAGGAACGCCTACTGAGGATTCAGGCATTTGGGGTACGTGGTCTGAGATAGTTCAGGGCGGCGCTAATATGTTGGGGCAAAAAGCCGCATTGAAGGCTTTGCAGGAAGGGGAAAAAACCGGCGCAGATGATTATGAAGAAGCGCTGCAAGATCCCGACCTGCCGGCAGAGGTTCGCTCATTGATAGAAACAAAGCTGCTGCCGGCTCAGCAATCGCATATACGTACTTTGGATCGGCTTTATGACACAGCTGCCTAGACCTCCAGCCTTAGCAGTCTATTAAGAACAAGCCGTCGTTCCGGCAAGGATTGCCGGAACTCAGGTGTTCTGAAAGGCGAGTCACCGCTTGGATTGGGTATCGACACAAGCGGCGCGGTTCGAAAAACCTTTAGCCGGTCATAAATGATATAGAGGCATGTGTTGATAAAACGGCAGCCCAATGCTGGTTTACGGTAACCATCATCTGCATGATTTCCTTAACAGCTGTCCCGATAGGGCTTATCGTTGACGGAAATGAAGTTTCGAGAAAATTCATTGGCTGTAAAAATCGGCTTATTTATCGAGTTGAGGATTTTTATTCTGATTTGCTGAGCAATAAACTGAGGAGCTTCAATATGCATCCAACTGTTCCTGATGTGGTTTTCAAAACACGTGTTCGCGACGAAAGCGTCGGCGGCGATAACCCGTTTCGCTGGCAGGATGTCAGCACCGACGATATTTTTAAAGGCAAAAGGGTTGTTGTCTTCTCGCTGCCCGGCGCCTTCACCCCTACCTGCACAAGCCAGCATTTGCCGGGATATGATGCCAAGTATCAGCAACTGATCGACCAAGGTATTGATGAGGTTTACTGCATAAGCGTTAATGATGCTTTTGTCATGTACCAGTGGGCTCAACACTTGGGCATCAAGCATGTAAAGATGCTGCCAGATGGCAACGGCGATTTTACCCGAGGCATGGGCATGCTGGTGAAAAAGGAGAATCTTGGATTCGGCTCCCGCTCCTGGCGCTACTCAATGCTGGTCGATGATAAAAAGATTATCAAACTATTCTGCGAGCCCGGCCAAACCGATAATTGTCCGGATGATCCGTTTACCGCAAGCGATGTTGATACCATGCTGGATTATTTGCAACATAACAAATAAACCGTATTGCCCTGAATCAGTTATAAACGAGGACTTGTTATGACTCAGTATAACTACGACTTGTTTGTGATTGGAGCCGGTTCGGGAGGAATACGCACGGCGCGGACCGCGTCGGGTTATGGTAAAAAGGTAGCCATTGCCGAAGAGCGCTACTTTGGCGGCACTTGCGTCAATGTAGGCTGTGTTCCTAAAAAGCTATTTGTCTATGCTTCACAATTCAAAGAGTGCTTTCAGTCAGCAGCGGGTTTTGGCTGGACGGTGGGCAAATCAACTTTCAGTTGGCCCAGTTTGATCCAGAATAAAAATCAGGAGATAGGACGGCTGCAAGCCGTCTATGGCAACCAGCTGCAACAGTCGGGTGCCGAGATTATCACCGGCAGGGCACATTTGATGGATGCGCATACGGTCGTCGTCAATAACAAGAGATATAGCGCTGAGCGTATCGTTATTGCAACCGGGGGCTGGCCGTCTGTCCCGGATATGCCCGGTAAACAACACGTCCTCACCTCGAATGACATGTTTTTCCTCAAAAATCTTCCTAAAAGTATCGTCATCGTCGGCGGCGGCTACATTGCGGTGGAATTTGCCAGCATTCTGCATGGCTTTAATGTGCACACCACGCTTTGCCATCGCGGACACAAACTGCTTCGCGGATTTGATGAGGATATACGTGATTTTGTGGGTAATGAAATGGCCAGGAGAGGTATTAATCTGCTGCTGAATACCGACATTGAGGCCATCGAAAGCAAAGCCGACTGCTTTGCCGTGCGGCTTATCGACGGTAGCAAAGTCAATACCGATAGGGTTATGTACGCCACGGGCAGAACGCCGAATTCAACCAAGTTTGGGCTGGAGGCGCTGGGCGTTAAATTGGATAGTGAAGGCGCCATCAAAGTCAACGCGGATTATCAAACCAATGTGCCGTCTATCTATGCCGTAGGCGATGTCACTAACCGGGTCAATCTGACTCCGGTAGCCCTGGCAGAGGGGGCGGTGTTGGTAAATAAATTATATGGCGATCAATCGGGATCGGTAGATTACGACTTGATTCCTACGGCTGTTTTTTGCCAGCCCAATATTGGCACTGTAGGCCTGACCGAAGCACAGGCGCGTGAAAAATACCCTGACATCGACGTTTATAAAACCCGTTTCACACCGATGAAAAATACCCTGTCCGGCATCGATGAAAAAAGCTTGATGAAGATGATCGTAGTCCGCAGCACCGACCGGGTGGTCGGCATGCATATGGTAGGGGCTGATGCCCCTGAAATTATCCAAGGCATGGCGGTTGCCATTCGAGCCGGCGCGACCAAAGCGGTCTTTGACTCTACTCTCGGCGTACATCCGACTGCCGCTGAAGAATTTGTCACATTGCGTACCGTTGTAACTTAAGGAGCTCGGCCCAATACAGGTTAAAAACGCCATGCATATGGATCCGTTAACAGTTCGGGTGGAATGTTATGCCGGTTACCGCGGCGAGGAAACGCCGCGGCGTTTTTTTATGGATGATAAAGCGATTGAAATTGAAGAAGTCATCGACCGCTGGCTAGCTCCCGAGCATCGTTATTTCAAAGTACGTGGAGGCCAAAACGATATTTATATACTTCGGTATGATGAATCAGCTCAGCAATGGGAGCTGACCCTATTCCAGAGCGGGAAATTCGCAGGCAGTCCGTTGTCTTCAACTTAAAACTGACTCTCCGCTAATGGCCCGGATCGGCAAATACTTTAATTTTTGAAACGACACCCCATATTAGGTGAGTGCCGTTGGTGTAACCAGCGCTGAAAAGTTAAAGTCGATATCCACAGGGTCAGGCTCAGGTTACTCAGCTGAGGCAAAAGAACGACCCTCGTGGTGGACTGGAGACTCAATTAATGCTGATGGGGAGTTGAAAAATGCCCGTACTATTACGCAACTTGCTCGGTTTTATCATATTGGTTGCAACGATTGGTCTTGCAACCTGTCAATCGTTGGTGAAGGCAGAACCATCAAGTTCAGCCTATTCTGCTGAAGCCTTTACCATCAACCACTCGCAGGCAGAATGATGAACGAGTTCGACAAATTCAAACAGTCCGTTTTGGATGCCTTGCAACCCTATTCTCCGCGAGGAATGCTGCTGTATTTCCTGCCTATAGCGCTGGTTCCGGCAACGTTTATCGCTTTGGGGAAAGGCCATGTGCTGGATGTTTTGGTTAATGCCGCCGGTTTCGCCTTATACATGCTGGCCGCCTGGTGTTTGCGCAGGGGGCTGCAAGCCGAGTACGTTTACAGCAGAAGCCGGATTGCCGGTCGCCCTCCCAAACCGTTAAAAAAGATCGCCGCCGCCATAGCGGCGTTGGCGACCGGAATGATCGCCTGGCTGGGCGCGGGGCATTCGCTGCCGGTGGCGTTATTGTTTGCCGGCGGAGCCTTTCTGGGCATGTATTTCAGTTACGGTTTCGATCCGCGCGATGAAAAGAAAATCATCGCAGCCTATGGCTATTCCGGGGATGAAATCCGGCAAGCCCTGGAAAACTCGTCACGCATCATCCGTAATATCGAGCGGGCCAATGAGCGGATTCGCAATACCGAGTTAAACAAGCGCCTCGAACACATTTGCGAAGTCGCCGATACTATTCTGGCGGATATTGCCGCCGATCCGCGTGATTTTCGGCGGGCGCGCAAGTTCCTTAATGTCTACCTGGACGGCGTATTGCAGGTGACGCAAGGTTACGCGAAAACCCACCAGCAAACCCATTCCGGAGAGCTGGAACAGAATTTCCGCAATGTGCTGGATACGATCGAGACAGTATTCCAGGAACAGCGTCAAAAATTACTGGAAGAAGATGTTTTTGATCTGGATGTAAAAATTGAAGTTTTGACTACGCAGCTCAAACGGGAAGGCATCCTTTGATGCCATCAGATTGCAGAGGATTAAAACATGAGTGAACAGCACGCATCCAGGGAGATCGTCCCTGGCGTTACAGCTGAAATGACCCCGCTTGCCGAGGCGCCGGCGGAAAGAAAGCAGCTCGTCCGGAAATTGCTGAATGAAATCGACGTCAGCAATACGCAGTCGATCCTTTTCTTCGGCAGCAAAGCGCAGGAACAATTGACCACGATTTCCGACCGCATGCTGGATGGGGTTAAAAACAAGGAAATCGGGCCGGCCGGCGATGACCTGAACGAAATGGTCGCGACGATACGCGGGTTTGAGGTCGAGAACCTGGACCCGAACAAAAAGCAGGGCTTATTCGACCGATTGATGGGCAAGGCCAAACCGGTCGTCAAGTTTTTGCAGCAGTATGAAGAGGTGCGCAAACAGATCGATATGATCACCGACAAGCTGGAGCGGCACAAGACCAACCTGCTGACCGACATTACATCATTAGATCGTCTATATCAGGCCAACCTGGACTACTTCCATATGCTGGAAGATTACATCGCCGCCGGCGAGGAAAAGTTGCGCCAGCTTGATGAAGCCATCATTCCCGAGCAGGAGAGGCAGGCCGATACGACTAATGAAGTCATTGCCGCGCAAAACTTGCGTGACTTGCGCGCCGCCCGCGATGATCTGGAGCGGCGCGTGCATGATCTGCGCCTGACCCGGCAAGTATCGATGCAAAGCCTGCCGACTATCCGGCTGGTGCAGGAAAACGATAAAGGCTTGGTCAACAAGATCAATTCGACCATCGTCAATACCGTCCCGCTGTGGCGTCAGCAACTGGCGACTGCGGTGACTATTTACCGCTCGTCGCAGGCGGCGGAAACGGTCAAGGCCGCGACCGACCTGACCAATGAACTGCTGGCCGCGAACGCTGAAAGCTTGAAACAGGCCAATGCCGAAACCCGCAGACAGCTGGAACGGGGCGTGTTCGACATCGAAACGGTCAAAAAAGCCAACGACGCACTGATCGCAACAATCGAGGAGAGCCTGCAAATCGCCGACCAGGGCAAAAAAATGCGCAAAGAGGCCGTCGTGCAGCTTGAGCAGTGCGAAACCGAACTGCGCAAAACTCTGGCAGCAGCGCAGGCAAAGTCGACTGGATAACGATATTTTATAAACGGGTTCAGTAAAGTTGCTGGGTATTCCAAGCTATTTATGGTTTTGGAATATCCCGTCTCTTTTCCTGATTCTTTTGTGGTTTCGGTTTATCAACCCCAGGCTGAGTTTCTGCCTGCTTGCGGGCCTGATCAATTAATCCTTTGCAATCACTGTCCTCGCCAAGGCCCAGCTCGATAAACGGGATAATCGCGGCCACCGGGGTAAGAAATGCGCCCAGCACTACAGCGCCAGCAGTACGTGCCGCAAGCTGTTTGGGATCGAGACCGATATCCGGCTGCTTCAGGCGGCCTGTCACTGTTATCGGGGTGCGAGCAGTAAAAATACTCATATCTTTCGGGTGAGTCTCCACTTCGGCATCGATGGTTTCGTCTTTTAAATTAATTCGTGCATTCCCTTCTATATTCGAATCCGCTGTGTCAAACACGAAAATCTCCGAGGTCAACAAGCCGTCCTCAACCTTAAAATCGCCGATTGCGCAGCGGATATCGGTGGATTTATCTTTGCCTAAAAGCAGGGGAGTGGCTTCACCGAGGTCCAGTCCCGCCGCTTCAACAACAAGCAAGCTGATTCTGCCGCCTGTCATCAACAAGGTAATGCGGCCATTGCTGGCTGCCAAAACTTCGGCAAGGGAACGGCCGTTGCCCTTTACTTTAAGCTGCCCGCCAAAATGTCCTGCCGATAAGGATTCAAGTTTCGGATCGGTGAAGAACTGTTTCAGGCTTAAGCGTTTGATTAAAAGATCCGATTGAACGTGCGGGACGTCTTTTTGCCCGTCCAGTACAAGCGTGCCGCTGATGGTCCCGTCGGCGATCCCGAAATTGAACGGATCCAGATGCAATACGCCTTTTTGCAGATTAAAACCGATGTCGAGGTCGGTGAACGGGAATCTTGTCCCGGTGATCTTTTTGCCTTTAAAGCGCGCTTCCATATCGGTGGCACGCAACCGCATTAAGTCAATCGGGACGTCCGGCAATAAATGAGGGCTGGCTTTTTCACGTTCCGCCTGGGCTTTTTGTTCCGGGGACAAAGTTCCCTCCGAAGGCGTAGCACCGATAAAACCGGCAAGATCATCCATCTGAAGGAGTTGCGACACCAGATTGGCTTTTACAAAACCGGGTTCACGTTTCGTATCGTAAGATAAGTCGCCGGACAGATCGCTATCGCCCACCTTGCCTTTGAATTCCTGGAATTTCCAGATTTCATTCTGTTTTTGCAAACGGCCGCTTAATTTATAGGGCGGCGTCGGCGGCAGCGGTATCTGCGTCAGATGAAACAGATCGGCAAGATTGTTGCCTTGTAAATTGAGTTGCGCATTCATGCCTGACATTTTCGCCGGATCAGAGATAGTGCCTTCCATGTCGATGCGAGTACTGCCCATTTTAAGATTAAAGGTAAGCGGATAAGGTTTCTCTGTGTCGCGCAACGTGGAGATCGATCCTCCGGTAGCCTGAAGACTGAACGGCTGGTCTTGCAAAATACCTTGCCCGGATAGTTTGTACCTATCCTTTTGATTCTCCAGTCCGCTGCCTCGAGCCGTATCGACATCCAGCTTGACGGCCAGCTGTTTAGGATGATCCCGGTAAGTTAATCTACCGTCATCGATTGACAGTGTGCCGATAACAGGAAAGTCGCCGCGGTCTTCAGGCGATTTATCCTCGGTTTTAAAATCCCAGTTTTTTTTAGTCTTGGAAAACTCCTCTAATACAATGTTGGGCTTGGTGAAATTGAGTTTCGGTAAATTCAGTTCCGCCTTGAGCAGTTTCCAGATTTTGATTTGAAAATCGATCTCGTCGATTGCAACCATGTTAGGGTTTTTGCTCTCGGGAAGATTCGCAATCCGCACCTTACCGACAGATACATGTGGCGTCGTCCAGTCCCAATCGATATCGATAGCGCCCTCGATCGCGAACTCGCGGCCCAGCGCGGCACTTCCGGTCTTGTTAATGAAATTGCGCAGCCAATCGCTGGGCATGAAAAACAGGAATGCGATGCCGGCGAGCAGTGAAACCAGGAGAATTATGCCAATCCAGCGGAGAATGGCCTTCCATGTGGGCGAAGTTGACTTAGTATCAGACATATCAATAATCCCTATCAAAGGCGATAGCGGCTTTCCATGATTCGGTCACACGGAAGCCGCTATCAGGAGTTATTTACTAATACGTGGTTTTCGAAGCCTTGAGTTCAACTTTCTAATGGAGAGTCGTTGAATTATCAGGAAAAATTAAATGCTTTCCAATAAACCCTTGCTCAAAAAATACTAAAAAAATGCTTAAATTTCCGGATAATCAAGGCCCATTTACTGATATGAGCCTGATCTGTATGAGGCCAGACAAGGACATTCACAGTATTAACTATTCAGCCTGCGGTTATTATTTGCTCCATTTGTTGTGCAGATAGTCGCGGCGAGTATCGAATATGCGTTCAAGCTTACCGGCGATAAGGACTGAATTTATCAACTGTCCCAGCCAGCCCAAAGGCATGGCGTAGAACATGATGTCTTCAAGCACTATTCCGTTTTCTGTTTCCGTTAAGCACACTTCATGGCTCCAGAATTTGAATGGCCCGATGCGCTGTTCATAAACGAAGCGTTTGGGTTCATCGCAATGGCTGACTTCCGATAACCAGGCCATAGAAATGCCGAATACGGCTTTCATTCGGTAGTTAATCATTAAACCGGCGTAAATCTTTTTCGGCACTTTAGAAATGACTTTTACCTGGAAAAATACTGGAGTGATGTCATTCAGGTTATAAGGCGATGAAAAGAATTCCCACGCTTCCTGGATAGTTAAATTGAGCTGTTGGTGCCGGTAGAGTTGATAAATTTTCATGGAATTAATTGGGGCTGGTTTTGTCTAAAAGAAGGCTTTGCTAAGCATACTGCCGATATTCTTGATATCCAAATGTAGCGATACTGATGTTCTGAGCGACAGCAGTCTATCGATGAGCGTTTGTCTGGCGGCCAGACTTCCAAGATTAATCAATCCAAATCACGATGTGAGACAAACACGAACTTAAGCTGGACAATAAGCTATCAATCCAATAGAATGCGCGCACCTTGAGAAAGGTAGAGGCAGTTGGAAAGAACTCGCTTCTTATAGGAAGAAATAAAAACGGTAGGACCGTAACCATAATAATAAACGCAACATTCAGCTGCCGTCTTAATGGCAGTAGTCCAATAAAAATATAAAAACAAAATCGGACGAAGCCCACTTTATGTGGGCTTTTTTATATATAGCAAAATGTCATCTACAGCAGCCCTCAAAGAGCCAATTGCTGTGAGGATGCCTTGTATAGGTGAGGATAAGGTTTTGGCGTCACTTGTTTGTCTGTATGAATTAACGCAATTTCTATGTTTTCCATTTCTCCAGAGATCACGCCTGAGTCTTTGACACCATATCCATCTAAAGCAGCCAATCGGCCATGAAAGTGGTTTATCCAATCTATCGAACAGGTAGTTCAAGATCCGCCTTAAAGCCTGGTTTGCGATTCTTTATGAGCATCGGCCTCCGAAAATATTTAACGGCGGTTTACACGGCAATTTCACCTCTCGTTTATAGAGCTACCTTATGGATACAAGCCTGATCCTTTTTTTCCTGTATTTGGTTGTAATTGTTAATTTAGCGGGTTTTGCTCTCACCGATAAGTCAACGCCGGTAAAGATCAAAGAGGTTTTCATGTGGTCTGGAACCCTCGCACTGATCGGCTGCATCAGCGAAGTAGCGATCAACAGTTTTTGCCGGGCCGTGTTCGATGCGCCGCTGTGGCTGTACCATGTCACCCCGATTCACCACGGCGATACGTCGGTGTTTGCATTTTTTCAGTGGGCGCTCTATGGCTACCATCTTTATTTCGTCCATAAAAAGCTTCAGTCCTACCGCTTTCGCTATGAAGCCGCCCTGTTTGCGGTGGTGCTGTCGGTCGATGCGTTGCTGCTGGAAATCTTCGTCAATGCCTCAAGCCAAGTGTTCCTGGATACCTTCGTGTTTTATTACCTGCCCGGCGATATCGGCCATTTAACCACGGTTTATGTTTTTCCTTTTTATCTGCTGGGCGGGGCAATATTGACTGGAATGTTTAAAAGATTTTTCAACGATCCGATGTTTTTCGGTACGCTGAGTTATTCCATTGCCTTTATTTTTGTGTTCTTAGCGTAATTCTTGTTTATATTCTTAAAACTAACGCTGCTTGCGTTTACGCCAGATATAAAAGCCGGTCGCCATCAACAGCAGCGGTATGATCACTAAAAAACCGAAGCCGATCACGGCGACGCTGATCTGGCTTAATTGCAGGTCTTTATCGGTAGCGATTTTGGCAGGGATGTTGATGAATCGGTCGTCGTGAATCAGCCAGTTGGTGATTCTTAAACCGATATCCAAATTGCCGACATTGCCGAGATAGGCGTTGGATAAAAAGTCGCCGTCGCCGACAACGACGATGCGTTGCTGGTTCTGCTTATCCAAGTCTCGGGTTAAGGTATAAGCAAAGGCGAGCGGGCCCTGCTTCTCGTCGCCGTCGGCGTCAAAAAGAATTGCTCCGGCTAGAGGGCCGGTTTCCGTCCATGACTGTGTTGCGCTTTTAAGCAATTCCACGGTTTTAAAGTCTGTTTCTTCGCCGATTTCCAACGCAGCGGTAACCGGATATAGGCTGATGGTCTGGAAACCTTGGGTGATCGGATGGGGCGGATAGTCATTGGCGAGCACAAAGCTCGGGTCGTTGATGCCGTATAGCTTGGAACTGCTGTCCACCAAGGTTCCCGGCAGTTGGCGCAAACCCAGGATTTTCAACAATGCGTCCAGATGATGATTGCCGGGATCGGTTAAAAGCAATAGGTTGCCGCCTTGTCGGATATAGCGTTTGATCAGCTCAATTTCGCCTGCAAGCAGCGGCACGGCGGGAGCGCTAAGCACCAGCAATGCGGAGTTGCCGGGAATGTCCGGCATAGCTGTCAGATTGAGGGTTTGCGCCTTGATTTTACGTCGTTCCAATTCCTTGCCGAATTGGCCCAAGTCAAAATTGGCGATGCCGTCCGGAGTGCGCTCGCCGTGTCCAGTCAGGAACGTGATCCAGCGCTCTTCGGCATTTGCCAGTTGCAGCAGCGCATTAGTCAGCGAGGACTCATCGATAAAATTCAGTTTTTCAATGCGATCCTGGTATTCGACAATAACGGCGCCGGTCGCATCGATATTCAACTCGCGGATTTTTTCCGGCTGCGAATCGGGGTCGATAAAGGTCAGAGTCAGGTCGGCTTTGTGGCGTTTATAGCGGTCGACCAATTGGGCAATTTGGCTTCTGAATGCCGGGTCTTTTTTAATATAAGCAGTGAGCTGTATCTTGCCGGGCAGCGATTCAAGCAGCTTTTGCGATGACTGAGACAGGCTGTTGCTGTTGTTTCGGGTTATATCGATTTCTGCGCTGTAGCGTGAGCTTAACCAGGACAGAGCGCCAATCAAGCACAATAATGCCAGAGTAATGCCCCAATTTTTTAAGCGGATTTGCTGATGTTTATGCGGCGATATTTTCATTTTTGCAGGCGGTCGTTATCCAATCTTCGAATGCTGAGCGTGATGAAGGTGGCAGTAAACAATAAAAAATAACTGACATCGACGGTACTGATCAGGCCGCTTTGGATGTTCTGGAAGTGTCTTAGGATCGACAGGTATTCAAACAGTTCACTGTGTTGATCTTTCACGCCGACTGACCAATCCAGAATCCATAGCAGCAGTAACATACCGAAAGTGCCCATCGCGGCAACGGTAGGATGACCGGCGACGCAGGACATAAACAGGCCGATGGCGGCAAATGATGTAACCAACAGCAACAAGCCCAAGATATTGGCAAATAACTTGCCTAAATCCAGCTCGGCGCCGCTCAGCAAAGATAGCGGCATCAGGGTGATCAGCACAATGATCAGCAGCATCAATCCGAGTATGCCCAAATACTTGCCGAGAATAATGTCGGTATTCGAAACCGGCGCGGACAGCAGCAATGCCAGGGTTTTGTTGCGGCGTTCTTCGCAGATCAGGCGCATGGTTAATAACGGCGTGACCAACAAAAGGATAATGCCGGCGTTGCCGAATAACGGCGGCACGATAATATCGGTTAGGCCGGGAGCGCCTTCAATCGAAGCCAGTTTGGGCTGAAGTTCCGTGAAGGCCTCAATCTGGGTTAAGAACAAAAATGCTAGGATGAATTGCAGGATTGCCAATATCGTCCAGGCCATCGGCGATAAAAACAGAGTTCTGAATTCGCGGGAGGCAATGGTTAAGATCATGCTCATAATTCGCGATGCTCTTTGGTCAAGCTGATAAAAATATCTTCCATCGATCTTTTTATCGGCGTCAGTTCCTGTAATCCCGACCCGGATGCAATAATGAGTGCGGCAATTTTTTCGGCCGGGTTGGCGGTTACGCTATGGTGAACGATGATCTTGTTTGCGGCGATGCTTTCGATAGAGTCGACGCCGGGGATGGTCAATAAGCTGTCAATATCGGGTGCCAGACGGGTGACGACTTGCAGTGTGCCGGTATCCATTTGCCGGTTAAGCCCCGCTATGGTTTCATTCAGGATCAGCTGGCCTTGATCGATGATTTGTACGTGTGTGCAGGATTCCTGTACTTCGGTCAGGATATGGGTGGACAGGATGACGCCGTGATCCTGGCCCAATTCACGGATTAAGGTGCGGATTTCCCGGATTTGAATGGGATCGAGACCGACCGTCGGCTCATCAAGCACGATGACTTCAGGATTATGCAGGATAGCTTGGGCAATGCCCACCCGCTGCTGGAAACCTTTGGACAGGTTGGCGATCAAGCGGTCGCTGACTTCGATTAAACCGCAACGTTCTTGAGCACGTTCGATAGCGGCGTTGACAGAATTTCTGGCGATGCCGTGTAGACCGGCGCAATAAAGCAGGAATTCCTGCACGGTTAATTCTTTATAGAGCGGCGGTGTATCAGGCAAATAGCCCAGGCTCAGCTTGGCGGCTTTGGGGTGATCGAGTAAATCATAACCGTTGATGATAATTTGCCCGGCGCTGGGCGCCAGATTGCCGCACAGCATTTGCATCGTGGTCGTTTTACCCGCGCCGTTGGAGCCTAAAAAGCCGAGTACTTCGCCTTTGGCCAAGGTAAAACTGACGCCCTTAACAGCGCAATGGCTGCCGTAATAGCGGGTTAAATTATCGGCTTCAATGAGGGTGGTCATGTGAGCTGCTAAACGCGTTTTAGCAGGATTTGTAACTCAGCCTGGATTTTCTTACGGTAGAACAGGAATTTCCAACGGGTGCCGCCGCATCGTTTCCAAAGAATAGCCGAACGTATTCCGGCCAGCAGGCAGGCGCGTATTTTATTGACGATATCGGGCCTGGATAAATATTCCTGTTCGCCATTGACCATGATTCTCGGTTGCAAGGTGCTGAGCGTGGTGTGATAGATGTCGCCAAGATTTGCCAGTACATTCTCATGTAACAGGCTGAAGTGCTCCGATTGTGTCTGGGCGCGTTCAATTCCGGCAAAAATGTTTTTAAGCATGTCCGGCTGTTTGGACAGTTGATTCTCCAGAAAAACCAGCGAGGCGGCGTAACGCGCCTGTTCCGGATTGGCTATTTTGAGGCCGGTCATTTGATCGTTAAGATGCTGAAGCCCCATTTTTAAACCTGATAAGCCTCCGTAAACATTTTCAACCCCATGCTCGTCACTAACAAAAAGACTGCCAATGCTGGCCTCAAGAGCTTGTGAGTCGGCACTACCGGTTGTTGCCAGTTGTTGAACCAGTGCAGCGGCCTGGGCAATGCCGGCAAGGGCGATGGTTTGGTTGGTAATTGTATTTAACGACATAGCTATTTTATGTTTCCCATAACGTCTTTTGCCCAATTTATACTGTGAATATAAGTATCGCCAATGATGGCTTGATCGATATCTCTAAATGATATGGATGAAATGTCCCAATGCTCATAGCTGATAACGCATTTAAGCGCTTCACCGCCTAATCCTTCCTTGTTCAATATCGCGGCAACAATGTCATCGGTTAAAGGCAACTGGTTGAGTGCTTCATCCAAGGGCACATCCAGTAAGCTATCCAGGTTGGATAAGATGCCGATCAGGAAAAAATTGTCTGATGGGTTGCCGTTCAGGTCAGCCAACTCCTCGCACATTTTACCGCGGATTAATGCGTTCTGCATGATCTCTTCCGGTTTGGCGGATAAGGAGGCCAGCGTCAATATATTTACCCAGCGTTTTATTTCTTTTAGTCCCAGATATGAAATAGCATAGTTAATGGATGAGATTTTATTGGGTAAGGCGAAAAACGCTGAATTAATATAGTGCAGCAATTTATAGCTGAGTCCGACATCCTGAGATATTATTTTGGCCAAGTCTTCAAATTCAAGATCCGGATTATTGATCGTTTTTAACAATTGAATGGCTGCGGTTTGATTGAAACTAACGCGTTTGCCGGAAACTATATTGGGTTTGTTGAAGAAGAAACCCTGGAAATAATCGCAGCCCAATTCAAAGAGGTATTGATACTCGGCATACGTTTCCACTTTTTCCGCGAGCAGTGCTACGTTGTAGGGCTTGAGCCGCTTAATCAGATCGCGTGTTTTTGCCTCACCCATTTTCAGAACATCCAGCTTGATAATGTCGGCAAACTCTACCAGAGGCGTCCATTCCTCGGAAAACACAAAATCATCCAGAGCGATGATATAGCCCAGCTTTGACATTTCTTTTAAGTTAGCGATTATTCTTGAGTCAATTTCAACATTTTCGAGAACTTCAATAACAATCCGGTCCTTAGGAAGGTGTAACGGGGTTTTATCGAGGATGTTTTGCGTCGTAAAGTTAATGAAGGCCTTATGTTGGCCGACGATGGCGTTGAGGCCAAGTTCTAGAATGGTATCGGTAATAACCTGATTGGTGGCTTGTGTGGCGCCGTCCTTGTTGTTTAGATCGAAATCATTGCCTCTAAAAAGCAGTTCATAGGCGTAGACATTTAAATTTTGGTCAAAAATCTGTTGCCGCCCAATTAAAATATCTGCCATTTGAAGTACTTAAAAAATTAATTTTACATGTGTGGGGCGGGATTACTCAAAGGGCACAGAGTTAGTGCAACCCTATATAGGTCTGGATTTATACCATGATTATCGACCACCAGTCGAGTATGATATAAAGACATCACTGTAGAGAAATTGCAATAAACGATGTTACCAACATTAAGGAGATTGAAATGACTGAATCTGTATCGCTAACCGTTACCGGTATGAAATGTGGCGGTTGTGAAGCCAATATAACCAGCAAACTTGAAGCTATCGATGGTGTATTGTCGGTTAATGCATCAAGTAAAAACAAGGAAGTTAACGTTGAATTCGATGCTGAAAAAACCAGCCTGGATGTTATCACTGACGCTATTACCGATGCGGGTTTTACCGTAGAAGAGTCGTAATGGACAAGGGGGCGGTATGAATACAAAGACTTTCGAAGAATTGCGGCTGTCCATTTTAGGCATGCGTTGCGCAGGCTGCGTCAGCGCCGTTGAGAATGCCTTGGCAGCGGTGGAGGGCGTAACTTCAGTTAGCGTCAATTTCGCCGATCATTCCGCAGTGGTTAAAGGCCACGCCGACCCCGAGTTGTTAAAACAGGCCGTTAAGTCAGCCGGTTACGATGCGGCGGTGATGGAGGGGTTTGAAGATCCCTCAGCGCAGGAAGAACAAGAGTTGCAACGCTACCGGCAGCTGATGAAAAAAGCGGCTGTGGCGGCCGTCTTCGGCACTTTACTCATGGCCGCCGAACATTTCGGCTGGTTGCCTGAAATCGGCTCGTCGACAGGTCAATGGGTGTGGCCGGAGATCGCTCTTATTACCGCAAGCATAATGATCTATTCAGGCTGGCATTTTTATAGCGGCGCATATAAATCATTAATGCTGGGCCAAGCGAACATGGACACGCTGATCGCTTTGGGCACCGGTTCGGCGTGGATCTATTCGTGCATTGTTATCGATTATTACGCAACCTTGCCTTCCTTGGCAAAACATGCCTATTTTGAAGCTGCGGTGATGATTCTGGCTTTCATTAATCTGGGTTCCGGTTTGGAAACATTAGCCAGAGGTAAAACTTCCAACGCCATCCGTCAGTTGATCGGTTTACAGCCGCGTACGGCGCGCGTAGTCAGAAACGGCGAAGAAATCGATATCGCTATCGAGCAGGTCGGTCTGGGCGAAACGTTAAGAGTCAGGCCCGGCGAAAAAATCGCCGTTGACGGCGTGTTGCTGGAAGGGCATTCCACAGTTGATGAATCGATGCTGACCGGCGAACCGCTGCCGGTCGAGAAAATCGTGGGTTCGGAAGTGGTTGCCGGAACCATGAACCAGAGCGGCAGTTTTTTGTTCACCGCAACCCGTATCGGCCGCGATACCGCATTGGCGCAAATTATTAAAAGCGTCCGGCAAGCGCAAAGCAGCAAACCCGAGATCGCCCGTTTAGCGGATAAAATTTCCAGCGTTTTTGTACCAGCCGTAGTCGTGATTTCCGTGCTGACTTTCATAATTTGGTACGCTTTCGGGCCTGAGCCTTCGTTGGGTTATGCTTTCGTCACTTCAATGACCGTCCTGGTTATCGCTTGTCCCTGCGCCTTGGGCTTGGCGACGCCTATTTCCGTGATGGTCGCGGTCGGCAGGGCCGCCCAATCAGGGATTTTGATCCGTAAAGGCGAAGCCTTGCAGTTGGCGGGGAAGCTCACTTGCTTGATACTCGATAAAACCGGCACGGTCACTGAAGGCAAACCAGTTGTTTCGACGGTGGAAGCCGTCGGCGATGCCAGTGAAGAACAGGTGCTGCAATTGGCGGCCAGTATTGAATCAGGCTCGGAGCATCCGCTGGCGGCCGCGATTCTGATGGCAGCGGAACAGCGCCGGATAAAACTGGAAAAAGCTAAACAATTTGCCGCCGTTGCAGGTCATGGGGTGATGGCGACAATTAATGGCAGGCGGGTTTTATTCGGCAACAAGGCGCTAATGGATCAGCAAGGTGTTAGTTGCACCCGCTTTAGTGACCGTTTGGAGCAATTGTCGGCTTTAGGGCAAACGCCGATGCTGCTGGCTGTCGACAACAACATAGCCGGCATCGTTGCCGTTTCCGACCCGATCAAAAATGATTCGGCACAAGCTGTACAAGTGTTAAAAAATCAGGGCGTGCGCATCATCATGGTGACCGGGGATAACGCAATTACCGCTCATGCCATCGCTGAACAGGCGGGAATTTCCGAAGTCCGGGCGCAGGTGTTGCCTCAAGATAAAGCCGAAGTGGTTAAGGAACTGCAACAAGCCGGGGAAATCGTTGGCATGGTCGGCGACGGTATTAATGATGCGCCTGCTTTGGCTCAGGCAGATGTCGGTTTTGCGATCGGCACCGGAACCGATGTAGCGATTGAAAGCGCCGATGTGGTGATTTTACAAGGTTCTTTGCTCAAAGTGCCTGAAGCCATTGAGTTATCCAAAGCCACAGTCATTAATATCAAACAAAACCTGTTCGGTGCGTTTTTCTATAACACTATCAGTATTCCGGTTGCTGCGGGCTTGCTGTATCCGCTATTCGGTATTTTGTTAAATCCGATGATTGCCGGTGCGGCTATGGCTATTTCTTCTGTGACTGTAGTTAGCAACGCCAACCGGCTGCGTTGGACAAAATTTGTTGAGCGCAAGTAGTTTCTTGCCGGCTAAACATAGGGCCGAACATATTTCTGGGCGAATAGCCGCATCGGCACATTGCTGAGTTGATATTCTTGGTAAGCCCGATCGACATCCGTTGGCGTGATATGGGCGTATACTCCGAACCCTGTTTTTGCAGTGAATTCATCGCTTAAAATTTCGATAAAGGTTGTCAAAGACGAATCGATTTTATCTTTATGTTGTACTGTCATGGCTACCTCGTGATAAAGAGATAAGCTTAAACTCATCAGCTATTGGGCGTAAAGAGTACCGTTTACAAATATTTTTACATGACATTATGTTGGGCATTGCTAACTGTCTTTCAGGGAATAGGGCAACAAGCTGATAATTCTTTTTCGTGGCTTATTAATGACGTTGGGTAAGTTGTAGTCGTTGCGGCGGATTCGCTGCTCGGTGACCCGGCTACCCATATCCCATCTTACGGCGTTATAAAAACACAAAAATAAACGCAATAGAAAAACCCAGGTTGCCGAAAAACATAGGGTCTTTCTCAAATCTTTGAAAAGTTTCGTACAATATGAAACCTCCCAACAGATAGAAAGGGTATACGTAAACCGTAGTTAAATGGCCGAGATCGCCGGGCAGGTAATAAAAAACGAAGGTGTTGAGGAACACATTGCTTGAGACATTGAGAAATATTTCCAGCAACAACGCATCGATAGAGACGACCACCGCAAAAAGTGCGGCTTCATAGCGAAAGCGGTAGGACTGAATCTTTTTCCGAACATAATAGATATGGTAACCGAACAGAGACCACTGAAAAAACGCAAATACCGACGTATCGCCCTGGTGGATCGGCATCACCTGATAGAGCCAGAGCGGTGAATCGAAAACGGTTCGGCAAAAACTGTTGATCGCCACCTCGCTGATGCAGCCGATCAGCGCGAGCGTTCCTGAATACATATAGGCATCTTTGATGCTTGTTTGCATTGATTTATTGGTCAGGGCAAGGCCCACGAAATAAATCACTGCAACCAGATACAGGAAAAAAAGGATGAGGTTTATAACCATAAGCTAGATCCATAAGCTGATTTAATCTTTTGGGTTCAACCAAGTGCGATAGGGAGTTACATTTATCGCAGCCGCCATATTGACGCGAAAGATGTTGGGTTAACAGCATCAAGCCAACTTACACAGCATATAGACGCATCATAGCAAATACAATCGTAAAAGCACCTATGAACACAACAATGCTGATGACAGCCAATTGCGTTTATGGTGAATTCGCCTTACAGCGGGTAGGATGGGTAGAGGCGCTAGCCGAAACCCATCAAAATCATTCGCCTATACGATGGGTTTCACTTCGTGCTTTATAAGTCGAGTTGCTCTACCCATCCTACCGCGCTGAACACGATGCCAAGCTCAGACAGTGAAAAGGCCCCAGCCCGGTTAACTGGAAAGTTAGGTGAGGAACAGCCAGGATATGAATGTTTCATTGCTATTATTCAATTCTTATCTCGTATTTTTCCAGCCTGTCTATCACCGTTTGGTTGTTCTTGTATTTCCTTTTCAGTTCTCGAATCGTTTGATCGGAGCCTTTGCAATACAGCTCGAACTGACCAGCAATGAAGTCTCGCCGTTCTTTTTCTTCGGCCGAGGAGTTTTCTGGCCAAGGCTCTTGGCGGAAATGCTCACATATTTCGCGGTGTTCGATGTATTCCGCAACCTCCTGTGGGTAGCCTTCTATTGCTAATGATGTTCCTGCCAGCAGGAGGCCGATCACTACAGGTAGTTGATTCGTCATGTCTCACCTAACGTGAAGCTAAGGGGGCGCTTTAGTTTGTAGGGCGGTTTCGCGACAGCAAACCGCCAATCAACGCACAATATTAATTACAATCGGGCATAAAAAATCCTCGCTTGGAAAAAAACCGAGCGGGGATCAGGCTCAAGGCTCCGTTCGTGGCGGATTGCTGCGCGAATCCGCCTTACAGCGTTAGGCAAAATATGTAAGTCTAATAGGATGCGCTTCGTGCCTTAGCGCATCCTATGGTCCTAGACACCAAGTAGCGTTCTCCAGGTTCCACCCGAAATAGACACCAACGACAATCCAACAATTAGGACCAGTAGTCCACCAAAGACTTGTTCGGCGTCAACTCGCTTACGCACCGGGATATCGCTAGTAGGACTATCGAGAATATCCTTTGTGCGTTGCAGCAACTCCGTAGCTGACGTTGTGGATAAATCCAAGCGAAGTATGGTATTCTGTTTAATGGCATCGGGACCAGATGGCAATCTACTGAAAACACTTGATGCCAATCTAGACCTTAAGTCGTGTTTCAATTCATGACACAGTGTATCGGCAGCAAATTGCAACGAGACATCAAGTGTAGATAAGATGCTCTCCGGCACCTTTCGTGAAATCAGTTGTGCAACAAATCGAGGGTCATCCAATTCTTCTAGCTTCAACTGATGGTCGATTAATGTATAGATGACCTTGGATGCTTTTGTAGAAGGCTCTACGATATCCATCATATGGTCGGCTAAGCCCCTATAGTCGGCTACGCCCCTATTATTCCGACTTGCGGGCATTCGATATACGTCTCGAATAGCGCTACCTATAATTACTGGTCCAAAGACAGTCAAGAGAACGCCCGTGGCAGTGCTAATGACTAACAATAGATATATGACAGGTCGAGGGGCCTCCAGCAAAATTGGATAAATTTTTTGCTGACCAGTAAATTGTAAAAAGTTCTTTAACTCGGATACACCGCTTATTCGAAACAAAGTAGCGGGTGGCAACGTTGGCTCCCCTTCAAGAACTATGTCAAATGCAATCCAATCACCGGGATTCAATAGCTTATGCTGAAGTTTTATCGCACCAGATTCGATACCCATTGTAGCGAATAGGGCGTCTTGATTCTTTTGAGTTATGTCTGCTGCAAGGACCTTCGCTTTATCGAACTTTACTTGAACTGGCGCTTCGATATCGCGCTCTTCAATCGGCAAGTTTCCTGTGTTTTCAAGACGTCCGGCTAATAACCACGGAGCTGTCACTCGGTTGCCTGCGACGTTAATTTCTAGCGCGGCAGCGGTTCTTGAATTTTCTGAAATTAGCAGTGGTCGCTTTGAAATGTACGTGATCGTAAGTTCCTTAGTGCGATCTGACTTAATCGAAAAAAATATCGTCGCAATTAGCGCGACGACGCCTACGATTAGGCCGCCAACTTGAACCCAAAGCTCCAGTTTTGACTTTTGTTTAGTCTCTTTTTCCATTGAATAACCTCAAAGGGCAAGTCGTAGTAGCTACTTTAGCCTTTCGGATGGCGCCGAGCACTGACGGGATAGCTTCCAAAAAACCTAGGGTTGATCAGATACACGCATGCCTATGATGCCCAACGTTAAGTAGACACCTAAATTAGGTGTCTAATAAAAATCAAAAAAAGGTGTATATCACATGAACATATTTATATTTATCATGGTGATAGGGTGTTTGTTCACCGATAGCCAACCATTTCGGGCAATGGTTTCTACACCGATTAATCTCATACAAAGCCATGTAGGTACGCTGGGCGTACCATTTTCAAATCATTCCACCATCAGAATTTCAAAAAAGGTACGCGAAGCGCACTCTACACTAGCCAGTGTGTGGCTCTATCAATGATCCCGCTGAATAATATAAAGCGACAAATCCCTTAACAAATCGGCTTCGCTGCCGAAAATGCTCAGGTTGTCGAGCGCTTGCTCATGCAATTCCTGCGCTTTTTGTTTGGCACCGGCCAGACCTAATAAAGCAGGGTAGGTAGGTTTGTTGTTGTTTTGGTCTTTGCCTTGGGTTTTGCCCAAGGTTGCGGTATCGCTTTCTTCGTCGAGGATGTCGTCTTTAACTTGGAATGACAAGCCGATGCACTTGGCGTAATTGTCCAGTTTTTTAGCAACGTTCGGGTCTATATCGGCTTTCGCCAAGGTCGCCATGTTGACGCTGGCACGGATCAATGCACCGGTTTTATGGATATGCATGTTTTCCAGCTCGGGCAGCGTCAGGCTGGTGCCGACGGACTGCAGGTCGATAGCTTGGCCACCGACCATGCCTTGAGAACCGCTGGCTTTGGTCAAGACGGTGATCATCTTCAAGCGGTTTTCGGGAGATGCGGTAATGCTGGGATCATGGGCCAGAATTTCAAAAGCCAAGGCCTGCAGCGCATCGCCGGTCAAAATAGCGGTCGCTTCATCGAATGCTTTATGGCAGGTGGCTTTGCCGCGTCTGAGATCGTCGTCGTCCATTGCCGGAAGATCGTCATGGATCAATGAGTAAACGTGAATGAATTCAACGGCGCAAGCGGGACCATCCAATGCTTCAGGGGCTATGCCCAGTGTTTTTCCGGTGCAGTAAGTCAGCATAGGGCGCATGCGTTTGCCGCCGTCCAATGTGCTGTAGCGCATCGCCCGGTGCAGTTTTTGCGGCAGTATGTTTTCGCTGGGCAGGCGAGCGTCTAAGGCTCTTTCTACACGGTTTTGACAGGATTCGAGATAGTCTTTTAACGCATTACTCATCGGTAAATGGCTCCAGGGTTTGAGTGCCGTTTTTTTCAATTAGAATTTGAACTTTTTGCTCGGCCTCTTGCAGGGCTTTTTGACAAGTACGGGTCAGGTTGACTCCGCGTTCAAATGACTTTAATGATTCTTCCAGCGAGATATCGCCTTGTTCGAGCTGGATAACCAGCTGTTCAAGTTCTGCGAGGGAATCTTCGAATAAAGTCGTGGTTTTCTTTTTCGGCATGAGATAAAAAAAATTTTAATGGTACGATGTAATATTCAAGGCGAAGGGCAAAAGGCAAAAGGCGAAAAATTTTGTGCCTTTCGCCTTTTGTCTTTCGTCCTGCATTATATATGAATTTGAATTGTGAGTGATTAGGAAGTATGAGTAACGAATATAACGCGGCGGCAATAGAAGTCTTAAGCGGATTGGAGCCGGTGCGTAAGCGTCCGGGCATGTACACGGACACGACAAGGCCCAACCATCTGGTGCAGGAAGTCGTCGATAACAGCGTTGACGAGGCGATGGCGGGCCATGCTACGTCGATTGATGTGGTCTTGTATAAAGACGGTTCGGTGCTGGTTAGTGATAATGGCCGGGGTATGCCGGTCGATATACATCCGGAGCAAGGCATGCCCGGCGTCGAGGTGATTTTGACGCAACTGCATGCGGGCGGAAAGTTTTCCAATAAGAATTACCAGTTTTCCGGCGGCTTGCATGGCGTCGGCGTTTCGGTCGTAAATGCGTTGTCGGCAAAGCTGGAAGTTGAAGTTAAAAGAAACGGCAAAGTTTATCGAATGGAGTTTGCCGATGGCGAAAAGCAGACCGAGCTGACCGAGACCGGCACTGTCGGCAAGAATAATACCGGAACAACCGTTCGGTTTTGGCCGAATGAAAAATATTTCGATTCCAATAGAGTTTCGGTGGTAAAACTCAAGCACGTGTTACGTGCCAAGGCGGTTTTATGCCCGGGCTTGAAAATATCCTTGAAAGTCGATCAAACCGACGAAGAGTATGAGTGGTGTTATCAGGACGGTCTGAAAGAGTATTTACTCGACCGAATCGGCGATATTGACTATTTCCCGGAACAGCCGTTTATGGGCAACATGGCGGCGAATCATGAAGCTGTTGAATGGGGCATTGTCTGGGCAATTGAAAATCCAGCGGAAGTGTTGAACGAAAGTTACGTGAACCTGGTACCGACTGCGCAAGGCGGTACCCATGTTAACGGCCTGCGGGCTGGACTGACTGAGGCGATGCGCGAGTTTTGCGATATCCGGAATATTCTGCCGCGCGGCGTTAAAGTCGCCCCGGAAGATGTCTGGGAAAACTGCCATTTTGTGCTGTCGGTGAAACTGGAAGATCCGCAGTTTTCAGGACAAACCAAAGAGAGGCTCAGTTCGCGTGAATGTGTGGCTTTTGTGTCCGGCGTGGCAAAAGATGGTTTTAGTCTGTGGCTAAACCAGAATCCGGCCGAGGGCGAGAAAATCGCCGAGATTATTATTTCCAGCGCGCAAAAGCGGTTGCGATCCAATAAAAAGATCATCCGCAAAAAAATCACCGCAGGCCCCGCATTACCGGGCAAGCTGGCCGACTGTTCGGCGCAGGATATTGCCAGGACTGAGTTATTCCTGGTCGAAGGGGATTCGGCCGGCGGTTCGGCCAAGCAGGCGCGGGAGCGCGATTTTCAGGCAATTATGCCGTTGCGCGGCAAAATTTTGAATACTTGGGAAGTTGAGTCCAATCAGGTGATGGCGTCGCAGGAAGTTCACGACATTGCCGTAGCACTGGGTATAGAGCCGGGTTCCAGCGATTTGCAGAATCTGCGCTATGGCAAGATATGCATCTTGGCCGATGCTGATTCTGACGGCAACCATATCGCCACTCTAATTTGCGCCTTGTTTTATCAGCATTTCAAGTCGCTGGTTGAAGCCGGGCACGTGTTTGTCGCAATGCCGCCGTTGTACCGGATTGACGTCGGCAAGCGGGTGTTTTACGCGCTGGATGAAGCTGAGCGCCAAGGCGTACTGGATCGCATTGCTGCCGAGAAGCTCAAAGGCCAGATCAATGTGCAGCGTTTTAAAGGCTTGGGAGAAATGAATCCCAGCCAGCTTCGGGAAACCACAATGAATCCGGACACCCGCAGATTGGTACAGTTAACGGTGGACGAAGGTGATGATACCAATGGCCAGCTTGATTTGCTGTTGGCTAAGAAACGCTCGCAAGACAGGAAAGTATGGCTGGAGACCAAGGGGAATCTGGCGGATATCATTTGATGTAAATCACCCGGCAACTTGTATAAATACACCAGGGAGACACGATGTTTTGTTCGTCGTGTTTACCTGATGAAAATTTCTTACAGGATTTTGATATGATCGATTCGCTACCTTATTTGCAGAACTCCGATTTTCCAGCGATTACCCGTAATAAACTGGAGATTCTACAAGTCAATTTGGGTTATTTGTGCAACTTGAGTTGCACCCATTGCCATGTTAATGCCGGTCCTAAACGCACCGAGTTGATGGATAAAGCCACTATTGATCAGGTTTTGGATTTCATCGATAAGCATGCACTGCATGCCCTCGATTTGACAGGCGGCGCGCCGGAAATGAATCCGCATTTTCGCTATCTGGTTATGCAGGCGCGAGAGCGCGGTTTAAAGATTATCGATCGCTGTAATCTGGTTGTTTTGCTGGAAAAAGGCTTTGAGGATATGGGCGCGTTTTTGGCGGAAAGCCAGGTTGAAATCGTCGCGTCACTGCCGTGTTATCTACAAGAAAATGTCGATAAGCAACGTGGTAAAGGGACGTTCAATGCCAGCATAAAGGCTTTGCAGCTATTGAATGAACTGGGGTATGGTCAAGCTAATACCAACCTTGAATTAAACCTGGTTTTCAATCCGCAAGGCGCGGCGTTACCGCCTGAGCAGCAGCCGTTAGAGCATGCTTACAAGCAACATCTGCATGAGCATTACGGCATCGTGTTCAATCATTTATTTGCGATGACCAATTTACCCGTGCGACGATTTGGCAGTATGTTGCTAAGTACCGGCCGGTTTGATGACTATTTGCAATTACTCAAGGATAATTTCCAGGCGTCTAATCTGGATAAGGTTATGTGTAAAAATACCTTAAGCGTCGATTGGCAAGGTTTTGTCTATGATTGCGATTTTAATCAGATGCTGAAACTGCCTTTGGGAGGCCGTCAAAAAATACACCTGAGCCAAGTGTCTGAATTAACAAATGAGCCAATTGCTACGCTGCAACATTGCTATGGCTGCACAGCAGGGCAAGGCAGTAGCTGCGGAGGAGCAATCACTTAATATTTTTTTTTTCATCATGAAGTTTTAGGACTTTGTGATGAAGCTTTCTAAGCCATTGCGTATTAACTATTGGAGCTTATATGACGATAGAAACCGGAGTTTTAGAGCGTTATTCACAAGGCGCGGAGTCGATACAAGCGGATTTATGCTGTCCCGTCGATTATGACCGAAAATTATTGTCTTTATTGCCGCAGGAAATTATCGACAAAGATTACGGCTGCGGCGACCCGTCCCGTTATGTGCAAAACGGGGATGTGGTGCTGGATTTAGGTTCAGGCTCGGGCAAAATTTGCTATATGGCTGCGCAATTGGTAGGCAGTTCCGGCAAAGTCATCGGTGTGGATATGAATGACGACATGCTCGCGCTGGCTAGAAAATATCAGCCGGAAATGGCCGAAAAGTTGGGCTCGGACCGGGTGAGTTTTGTAAAAGGGCAAATTCAGGATTTGGCTCTGGATTTGGATGCCATGAATCAACATTTGGCCGAGCATCCGGTGCGTCGGGCCGAAGACGTGATTGCCTTGCGTGCTTGGCAGGAACACCAGCGCAAGAATCAGCCGTTAATTGAGGATAATAGTGTCGACCTGGTGGTATCCAATTGCGTGCTGAATCTGGTGCACGACAGCGATAAGAGTCAGCTGATTCGGGAAATATTCCGGGTTGTCAAGCCGGGCGGGCGAGTCGCCATTTCCGACATTGTCAGTGACGAGATAGTGCCGAAGCATTTGAAAGACGATCCAAAATTGTGGAGCGGCTGTATTTCGGGAGCTATGCAGGAGCATGAATTTTTGCAGTCTTTTATAGCCGCGGGTTTTGTTGCAGTCAGTTTTGATAAATGGGAAGCTCAACCTTGGCAGGTAGTTGAGGGCATCGAATTTCGATCAGTAACCGTTACCGCTGTGAAGCCGCATGACGAACCCTGTCTTGATAAAGGCCATGCTGTGGTTTATCGGGGGCCTTTTGCCAAGACTTATGATGATGAAGGCCATATTTTCTTACGCGGACGGCGAATGGCTGTATGTGAGCGCAGTTATAATTTGCTTACCGGTGCCGCTTATGCCGATCAGTTTATCGGTATCGCTCCCGTGCAGGAAAAGACGGCGCAAAGTTGGTGTCATAAACCGGGAGCTTTAAGAACGGTTTCTGAAACCAAAGGTTCGGCGCATAAGACCGATAGCGGCTCTTGTTGCTGTTAGGAATTATATGAACAAAGCCTATAATAGGCTGCAGTGAATCATTAAACAGTCGCCAAGATTAGATGAAATAAGAATGATATCTCCGTATTCAGGATGTTGACTGCACTTGGCTGCAAGCATTCCCGCATGCTCAACCCGTTCAATTTCGTCATAAATATCATCGGAAATTTTTACATATTGTTGAACTGTAAGAGGGGTTATCTTTATTTCTTTCATCTAGATGGTTTCCTAATAAGTTAAATGGAAAGTGATTTACAAGATGGTTTTCTTCATGCCAAATTAATGAAAATCTGAATTTAGCATACGTAAAGGTAAGTAATCTCTTGTGTTTATTAAAAAGCTTGAACCAGGAAGGACTTTTTTCGCCAATAAATGTATAAGCGTTAAGTATAATTCAGTTTTCTAATGCTAATGTTTTACAAAGAGCTAACATGTGTTAGTTCATTGATGGATGAAATTGCGGCGGGATCTTTCAAGGGCTTTAAAAGAAAGGAGCTGAATCGCGCCCGTTTGAGAACATCATCTGGTGTAGGCTAATGTGCTATTACTGAATTGAAAGTTCATTGAAGACGCTATGCAGCGAATAACCAGCGTATGAATTTAGAGAATTGGCGGTCGGCTAATTAATTTTGCAAGTGCACCAATATGCGATTTTAGAACTATATTGGCAATTTAAAGTAACTGTTTTAATACATGATCTTACGGTTGTTACCTGTAATACATGTGATTTTGAATGTGTGGAGCAAAACCCGTTTACTTGTGGGATAAGGAGTAATCCCTGCATAATGAGTTTATCATGCTGAACTGCATGCTATCAGGATAAAGAGTGAGTCCCGAGTTACCAGAAAACAAATTCGATATAAAAGCGTTCTTAAAAAACCTGACTACGCGCCCCGGCATTTACAAAATGCTTAACGCCCAGGGCGAAATTATTTATATCGGCAAGGCTAAGAACCTTAAAAATCGCGTTTCCAGCTATTTTAGAAAGCCAACCACCTCGGCTAAGCAGCACAGGATGGTGTCCAAAATTGCGGCCATTGAGGTAACGGTGACGCATACTGAAGGCGAGGCTTTATTGCTTGAATGCCAGCAGATTAAACGTCATAAACCCCAATACAACATCTGCTTAAGGGACGATAGATCCTATCCCTATATCTTCCTCTCCACTGAGCATGATTTCCCTCAGATCACTCTGCACCGTGGCGCAAAAAAGAGAAAGGGGAAATATTTCGGCCCTTATCCGGGCATTGGCGCGATCAAAGAAACTCTTAAGCTGCTGCAACGGATTTTTCTTGTCAGACAGTGCGATGATTCCATCTACAATAATCGCTCCAGGCCTTGCCTTCAGCACCAGATAGAACGCTGTACCGCGCCATGTGTTGGTTTAATCGATAAAGCCGCCTATGCTAGGGATGTTGAAAACACGATGCTGTTTCTGGAGGGCAAGGGCGGTCTATTGATTGATCAATTGATTACTAATATGGAGGAAGCATCGGCTAATCTTGACTACGAGCAGGCTGCCGGTTTCAGGGATCAGATCATAAAATTGCGTTCTGTGCTGGAAAAGCAATTTGTGCTCGGCGACAGGGGCGATGTCGATATTATCGCCTGCGCGACCAAAGCTGGAACGGCTTGTGTGCAGGTATTTTTTATCCGTAACGGTCAGCATTTGAGTAATAAAGTGTTTTTCCCGAAAATAACTGACGAGCATGACCCGGCGGCTATCGTTCAGGCATTCATTCCGCAATATTATTTAGATAAACAAATTCCTCAAGAATTGATTGTCAGTCATCAGCCGGAAGAAGCTGATTTGTTAAAGGAAGTGCTGGCGGTTCGGGCAAGCCATCCGGTTGCCATCGCTCACAATGTCAGAGGCGAGCGCTTAAAATGGTTGCAAATGGCCTGCACCAACGCCGAAAATTCACTGCTGAGCAAACTATCCGACAAGCAAGGACTTTATGCTCGTTTCCTCAGTTTACAGGAGGAATTGGGCTGCAAGGAACTGCCAAAACGCCTCGAATGTTTTGATATTAGTCATACCCAAGGCGATCAAACGGTTGCATCTTGCGTGGTATTCGACCGGGAAGGTCCGGTTAAATCGGCCTACCGTCGATTTAACATTGAAGGCATAACCCCCGGCGATGATTATGCAGCCATTCATCAGGCGGTATCCAGACGTTTTAAACGGCTGAAACTGGGAGAACATGCGGCGCCGGATATATTGCTGATAGATGGCGGCAAAGGTCAGGTGCATGAAGCGCAAAAGGCATTGGCGGAATTAGACATAAACAATGTTATGATAGTCGGGGTTTCCAAAGGTCCGGATAGAAAACCCGGCATGGAAAAGCTTATACTGGTGGATCAGGAGCAGCCTTTAGATATAAGTCCCGGAGCTAGCGGTTTGCTGTTAATTCAGCATATTCGCGATGAAGCGCATCGATTTGCGATAACAGGACATAGGCAGCGCAGGGGAAAGGTTAAAAAACAATCGACTTTGGAAGCCATTCCGGGGTTAGGGCCTAAACGCCGACAGATTTTATTGAAACAATTTGGGGGGCTGCAAGGTATTTCACAGGCTGGCGTGGATGCACTTTGCAGTGTGGATGGCATAAGCCGTCAGTTAGCACAACGGATTTACGAACTATTTCATCATCAAGATGACAATTGAATTTAATTTACCGACAAATCTCACGCTGTTAAGGATTGCGTTAATTCCATTAATAACCGTGGTTTTTTATCTGCCTTGGGCATATTCCAATATTGCCTGTATGTTGATTTTTTTAGCGGCGGGAGTTACCGACTGGCTGGACGGCTATCTTGCCAGAAAGATGAGTTTGGAAACGCCTTTCGGAGCTTTTTTAGATCCCGTGGCGGACAAACTGATGGTGGCTATGGTGTTGGTGCTGATTGTTCAGCAGCAGGCTAGTCCCTATTTGGCTATACCGGCAGCAATCATTATCGGTAGGGAAATTACTATTGCCTCGCTTAGGGAATGGATGGCAGAAATCGGCCAGCGGGCAAAGGTTAAAGTATCTCAATTAGGTAAATGGAAAACTACGGCTCAAATGTTGGCGATTGGCATGTTGCTATATCGCGAGGATATATTGGGCGTACCCATAAATTATTGCGGATATGGTTTGTTGTATATCGCGGCCATATTGACATTATGGTCGATGGTCAGTTATTTAAGTGCTGCATTGGCGGTCGTGACCGAAAAATGAGTTTATACTTGTGAGTCTATGATGTGTAGTCCCTTTAATTTTCACTTACATACAAATAATACAGCGCATTGAATTAGCTGTGAAAGAAGAACATGGATCAGGAAATAGAAAATACTCAGACAAAATCTGATGTGCAAGATGAGATATTGCTGGCAGCCTTAAAGCTTTTTGTGGAAAAAGGTTATTTCAATACATCATTAATCGATATTAAAGATGCTGTTGGTGTAAAAACTGCCGGGGCTATTTATCAGCACTTCAAAACCAAACAAATGATTGCATCGCAATTATATGCCAACATTCTCGGTAGCTTAAACGTCTCCATTGATGACATAAAACGCAAGAATGAAAAGCCCTCCGAACAATTGCGCGGCATAGTCGATCTGCTGTTCAAGTTAACAGACGAAGCGCCGGATGTAATGCGGTTTCTGTTGATTTTGAATATCAACGAGTTTTTGCCGGAAGCAAAGCCGCTACATGAAACCGGGGCGATCATAAAAATCATCAGGATTATTGAGGCCGGCATTAAAGCGGGCGAAATCCGTAATATTAACCCTCAGCTGGGTTATACCTATTTCTTCGGCGTTATTAATAGTACCCTGCGATCAGTATTGACCGGTTTTCTCGACAGGAAAGCCGACTTCTATCAACCGCAAACCTGGCTTGCTGCGTGGAATGTGATTGTTAAAAAGTGATGTGTCCTAGCCGATAAAGATTGCTATTATTTTAAGCACAAAGTTTTGCCTTGGCTTTTCATCGTGAGTTTATGTTTTAAGTCATGTACTCGGAGCGATGAAATGTCACAGGTTTTTATAATAACGTTTATATATCTGGGAATGAATTATGGGTGACGTAATTCAGTTTAAGCGACCCAAGCTGTCTCAGTTGCATAAAGGCGATACTTTATGCCGTAGCGGCTTTCATAAATGGGAAGTCTTAAACGAAAAGCAGTTTGATGTGAAACAGGGAAAGTTGATTACCGTCTATCAGTGTAAACGGTGTTCAAAAAGGAAAACCAAGGCGCTGTAACGACAATCGCCGCTACAGCGCTTTTTTGCATTGTATGCTTAACGCGGCAGTTCTGATGAACCCATCAGAAACTCATCCACTGCTTTGGCAGCTTGTCTGCCTTCGCGTATCGCCCAGACTACCAGAGATTGTCCACGGCGAGCGTCCCCTGCAGCGAACACTTTATCGACCGAGGTGCGATATTGTTTATCGTCGGCTTTGATGTTATTGCGGTCCAGTCCAACGCCCAACTCTTTTAGCAAACCTTCGTGTACCGGGTGAACAAAACCCATGGCTAAAAACACGATATCGGCTTCCAAGGTGAAAGCGCTGTCAGGTTTCTCGCTCATTTTCCACTGTCCGCCTTCCTGCTTCCATTCCACTTCCACCGCGTTCAGATGGGTTATTTTGCCATCTTTGCCGGTAATGCTTTTAGTGTTGACGCTCCAGTAACGTTGTTTGATGCCTTCGTCGTGTGAAGAAGTAGTACGCAACTTGTTCGGCCACAGCGGCCAGGTGAGCAATTTGTTTTCTTTTTCCGGCGGTTGCGGCAAAATTTCGAGTTGCACTACAGATGCCGCGCCTTGGCGAATTGATGTGCCTATGCAATCGGAACCGGTATCTCCACCGCCTATGACGATAACACGCTTGTCTGTCGCAGTAATGGCGACATCCTCGGCGATAGTATCGCCTGCGTTGCGCTTGTTTTGCTGGCGTAAAAAGTCCATCGCATAGTAAACGCCTTCAAATTCATTGCGTCCGGGAACTTCCAGGTCACGCGGTTTTTCGGAGCCGACAGCTAAAACTACGGCATCGTATTCGGCGAGTAGTTTTTGTGCAGGAATATCGGTGCCGATGTGGCTGTTAGGCCGGAATCTGACGCCCTCAGCTTGCATTTGTGCAATACGACGATCGATATGGCTTTTTTCCATTTTGAAATCAGGAATGCCGTAGCGCAGTAAGCCGCCGATGCGGTCATTCTTTTCATAGACCACGACTTCATGACCGGCGCGCGCTAATTGTTGTGCGCAGGCCAAGCCGGAGGGCCCTGAACCTATTACTGCAACACGTTTGCCTGTACGTTTTTCCGGAATTTGTGGTTTTACCCAACCCATTGCCCAGCCTTTATCGATAATAGCGCACTCTATCGATTTAATGGTAACGGGCTGATCCTGCAAATTGAGTGTGCAAGCTGCCTCGCAAGGGGCAGGGCAGATACGGCCGGTGAATTCAGGAAAATTGTTAGTGCTATGTAAAATATCCAGCGCCTGCTGCCAATCTCCCCGATAAACTCCATCATTCCAGTCAGGAATAATGTTGTTAACAGGGCAACCTTGATGGCAAAAAGGGATGCCGCAATCCATGCACCTGGAGCCCTGCTCAGCCACTTCGGAGTCGCTGGGGGATAGTGTAAATTCGCGATAATGTTGGATACGATCACTCGGCGACGCGTAATGCCGCTCAGTGCGTGGTAGTTCCATAAACCCGGTTGGTTTACCCATTTTTAATACCTTCTACTTAAATAGTCTAGCAACGTTTATGCTGTCGCGGATGCTTCGCCTACAGGATGTAGGCGAGGAGCGTTAGCAGGACGCGGTAGCTTGTTCGGCCTGAATTTGTTTGAGCGCTTCGCGGTAATCGACCGGCATGACTTTAACAAAGCGCGGCAAATATGTTTGCCAATTATCCAAAATGTGCTGCGCTCTTGCACTGTTGGTATAACGCTTATGCTGCTCAATGAAATGCTTTAAGCGTTGCGCATCATTACGAGTCATATCGGACATAATATGGACGCGACCATGTGTTTCCAGATCGCCGCCCTGGTGTGCGAATGCTTCAAGTATGTCGTCTTCCTCAAGGATAGGTTCGAGCTCCACCATAGCCATATTGCAACGCTTTTCAAAATCGCCTTCTTCATCAAGCACATAAGCTACACCGCCGGACATGCCCGCTGCAAAGTTACGACCTGTTTGTCCGAGCACAACGACAACGCCGCCGGTCATGTATTCACAGCCATGGTCGCCCACGCCTTCGACAACTGCTATAGCGCCAGAATTACGTACCGCAAAACGTTCGCCTGCAACGCCGCTGAAATAACATTCGCCGTTGATCGCACCGTATAGCACGGTGTTGCCGACAATAATGTTTTCAGCAGGTGTGATAGGGCAGTCTTTAGGCTGATAAATGGCAATGCGTCCGCCGCTCATGCCTTTACCTACATAGTCGTTGCCTTCGCCTTCAAGGTCAATGCTGATGCCTTGCGCCAAGAACGAGCCGAAACTTTGACCGGCGGTACCTTTGACACGAATCGAAATAGTGTCGGCCGGCAAGCCTTTATGGCCATATCGTTTGGCGACTTCACCGGACAGCATCGCGCCGAAAGTGCGGTTGATATTGTGGATAGGCGTATCGATAACCACCGGTTGAGCGTTCTGTAGTGCCGGTTGGGCTGCTGCAATTAACGTATGATCCAGTGCCTGGTCTAAGCCGTGATCTTGGCTTTCATGGTTATAAACAGCGGTAGCACCGTCTACTTCGGGTTTATAGAAAACGCGGCTGTAATCCAGTCCTTGGGTTTTCCAATGGTTCAGTGAGCGCTTCATGTCCAGCATGTCCGAGCGTCCGATCATTTCATTGACGGTGCGGAAGCCCAGTTTTGCCATCCACTGACGCACGTCTTCTGCAACCATGAAGAAATAATTGACCACATGCTCAGGCTGTCCGGTAAAACGTTTGCGCAGTTCTGGGTCTTGCGTTGCAACGCCGACCGGGCAGGTGTTCAGATGGCATTTGCGCATCATTAAACAACCCGATACGATCAATGGCGCAGTAGCAAAACCGAATTCGTCGGCACCTAATAATGCCCCAATGACGACATCGCGTCCTGTGCGCAGACCGCCGTCAACTTGCACGGCAATACGTCCGCGCAGTTTATTCAGCACCAACGTTTGATGGGTTTCGGCAAGACCTATTTCCCACGGCAACCCCGCATGCTTGATCGAAGTCATCGGGCTTGCGCCGGTACCGCCGTCATAACCGGAAATGGTCACGTGATCGGCATGGGCTTTAGAAACGCCGGCCGCAACCGTGCCTACACCGACTTCCGATACCAGCTTGACGCTGATTCGTGCTTCGGGATTGACGTTTTTCAAGTCATGGATCAACTGTGCCAAATCTTCAATCGAATAAATGTCATGATGAGGCGGCGGCGAAATCAAGCCTACGCCACGGGTGGAGTGGCGCACTCTGGCAATAACTGCATCGACTTTATGGCCGGGCAATTGTCCGCCTTCGCCGGGTTTCGCGCCCTGGCTCACTTTGATCTGAATATCGTCGGCATTAACCAGATATTCAGTGGTTACCCCGAAACGGCCGGAAGCGACCTGTTTAATCGCCGAGCGCATTGAATCGCCGTTGGGTAGTGGCTTGAAGCGTTCAGGAAGTTCACCGCCTTCACCGGTATTGGATTTGCCGCCGATGCGGTTCATCGCGATAGCCAGATTGGTATGCGCTTCGTAGGAAATCGAACCGAACGACATAGCTCCTGTTGCAAAACGTTTGACGATCTCGGTCGCGGATTCCACTTCGTCCAGTGGCACAGGCGTTGCGGCTTCTTTAAAGGACATCAATCCACGCAAGGTCAGCAAAGCTTCGTTTTGCTCATCAATCAATCGGCAAAATTCAGCGTATTTTTCATAACTGTTGCTGCGCGTTGCATGTTGCAAAGTGCTGATGGTTGCAGACGTCCAGGTATGCGCTTCGCCACGTAAACGGTATGCATACTCCCCGCCAACATCCAGAGCTTCACGGAATAAAGGCGCATTGCCGAAAGCAATTCGGTGACGACGAGTGGTTTCTTCGCTGATTTCCGCTAAACCGACACCTTCGACGGTGCTGGTTGTGCCGGTGAAATAGCGATCCAGGAAAGGTTCAGACAAACCGAGCGCATTAAAAATTTGTGCGCCGCAATAGGACTGATAAGTTGAAATACCCATTTTGGACATGACTTTAAGCAGGCCTTTAGAGATCGCTTTGATGTAACGTTTATGCGCTTCATATTCACTCAGGTCAGCAATGTTTTCACATAGTCCGGAGAGCGTGTCGAATGCCAAGTAAGGATTAATCGCTTCCGCGCCATAGGCGGCCAGCAGTGCAAAGTGATGAACTTCACGCGCTTCGCCGGTTTCAACAACCAGGCCGACTTCAGTACGCAGACCTTCGCGGGTCAAGTAATGGTGCACGGCGGAAGTCGCGAGCAAAGCAGGGATGGCAATATGCGCAACATCCAAGTTACGGTCGGACAGTGCCAGAATATTATTGCCTTCTTCAACAGCTTGTTTGGCGGCGAGACACAATTTGTCGAGCGCCGCTTCCATGCCGCTGGCTCCCAGGTCAGATGGGTAGCAAAGCGTCAGGGTTTTGGTCTTGAAAACGCCGCCGGTGCGTGTCTCGATGCGGCGAATTTTTTCCAAATCCTGGTTGGTCAAAATAGGCTGTTCCACTTCAAGGCGCATATGTGTGCCGCCTTCGTCCAGGCCTAATAAATTAGGGCGTGGGCCGATCAGTGAAACCAGCGACATAACCAACTCTTCGCGGATTGGGTCGATAGCCGGGTTAGTAACTTGCGCAAAGCCTTGCTTGAAATAATCGTACAGCAAACGCGAGCGTTCCGATAATACCGCCAATGCAGTATCAATACCCATGGAACTGATCGGTTCCTGTCCGGTTAGCGCAATTGGCTTCAGGATGAACTCGATATCTTCACGGGTATATCCAAATGCTTGTTGCCTATCCAATAGGGTATGCGCATCCGGCGCCATTGCGGAAATTTCAGCCGGCAAATCGGATAGCAGAATTTGGGTTTTGCTCAGCCATTCGGAATAAGGGTGGCAGGAGGCCAAATTGGTTTTCAATTCGGCATCATCAATAATACGGCCTTGTTCGGTGTCGATCAGCAGCATTTTGCCGGGCTGCAAACGCCATTTTTTTATGATTTTGTGTTGGGGAACTTCCAATACGCCCATTTCAGACGCCATGATGACGAAGTCGTCATCGGTGACCAAATAACGCGCAGGGCGCAAGCCGTTGCGATCCAGAGTGGCGCCGATTTGGCGGCCATCGGTAAAGGCAATGGCCGCAGGGCCATCCCACGGTTCCATTAGGGCGGCGTTGTATTCGTAAAACGCACGCAGTTTTTCGTCCATTAACTCATTGCCGGCCCAGGCTTCAGGGATCAGCAACATCATCGCGTGAGCCAGTGAATAACCGCCAGCTACCAATAATTCCAGGGCATTGTCGAAACAAGCGGAATCCGATTGCGCTTCGTCGATCAGCGGCCACAGTTTGTGCATGTCGTCGCCCAGAACCTTGGATGCGATGGAATGACGACGCGCTGCCATGCCGTTCACATTGCCGCGCAAGGTGTTGATTTCGCCGTTATGGGCAATCAGGCGGAAAGGATGAGCCAAATCCCAGGTTGGGAAGGTGTTGGTTGAAAAACGCTGATGCACTAATGCCAAAGCGCTAACCATGCGTTCATCGCTTAAGTCGCCATAAAATGCCCCGACTTGGTCGGCCAGTAACATGCCTTTGTAGACGATGGTACGCGATGATAAGGACGGGATATAGAAAGCGTGGCCATGATCCAGCTTTAAATCGCGGACGGCGTTTTCGATCTGCTTACGGATTACAAACAGCTTACGCTCGAAAGCATCCTGGTCTGCGCAATCTTCGCCTCGACCAATAAAAACCTGGCGTATAAACGGTTCAACCAGCTTGACCGATTCGCCTAGGGTATGATTATCGACGGGCACATCACGCCAGCCCAATAATACGGCTTTTTCACGAGCAATAATTTCGGTCAACAAGTTTTCGCAAGTTGCACGATTGGCGGCATCACGTGGTAAAAACACCATGCCTGCCGCATAATTTCCCTGTTCAGGTAGAGAGATGCTCAATTTGTCGCATTCTGCACGCAAAAAAGCATCGGGCATTTGAATCAAAATCCCTGCGCCATCGCCCGCATATATATCGGCACCAACCGCACCGCGATGGGTCAGATTTTTAAGTAATTCCAAGCCTTGGCGTACGATTTCATGGCTTTTTTGACCCTTTATATGAACGATAAAACCCACGCCGCATGCATCATGTTCATTGCGCGGATTATATAAACCCTGTCTGGGTGGTAGCGTGCTTTGACTCATTGTCACCTCTAAAGAATATTACAAAAGGGTTGTTATTCTTTAACTTAAACAACCCTCGTTCCGCGCCTGCTCTGATGGGTATATCAAAGGCTATGGTACGGCAAAACCAGTTAATTATACGGATGACAAGCAATTCTGTCACGTAGTCTTTTGTTGCGCGAGCCGGTGCCGTGCTGGCATGTTGGTGATTGGATAAAAGCTGATAATGGTGTTTTGGTAGTTAATAATAGAGGTATTTTGCTTAATCTTTAAATAGATGTGGTATCTTTCCGTCCTAATTTTAAAGACTGATTGTTCTCGTTGAATATTTCTTCGGTATTTGCGGCGTACTCTGCTTTTTTGAGCGGCATGCATTTAATTTAAGTAAATTCACAGCATATTGCTTGGTTGATTATGAAAGAAAATTTTGATGTTGTTATTGTGGGGGGAGGCATGGTTGGGGCTGCTGTTGCCTGTAGCCTTGGTGGAAGCTCATTAAAAGTGGCAGTGGTAGAAAGTGCGCCGCCGCAAGCATTTTCCCCTGAACAGCCGCATGACTTAAGGGTTTCTGCGCTCAGTATTGCGTCAAAAAACATACTTGAAGCTGTTGGTGCTTGGGGCGGCGTAGTCAATCGAAGGCTTTGTCCATTTCGCAGGATGCGAGTTTGGGAAACGGCGGGAGATACTGAATTCTGCAGTGATGATATTAATTATCCTGAATTGGGTTTTATTGTTGAGAACAGAGTGACTCAGCTGGCATTGCTGGAACGCTTGGAGAGCTTTGCCAATGTTGAGTTAATATGTCCTGCTACCATTAATAAGATCAACTATTCGACGAACAAGCCATCCGAAGTGCAGTTGGGCGATGGCAGAATGTTGACTGCAAAGGTGCTGGTTGCTGCCGATGGCGGTCAATCCAAGGTCAGGCAGGCCGTGGGCTTGGGAGTTAACAGTTGGGATTATACGCAACATGCGCTGGTGATCTATATTGAAACGGATTACGGACAGCAGGATATAACCTGGCAACGCTTCGTGCCTACCGGCCCGCAGGCCTTCTTGCCGCTAACCGGTCATTACGGATCAATCGTTTGGTATAACTCGCCGGATGAAGTAGGCCGGTTGAAGTCATTGTCCAACGTAGATTTGATGCGTGAATTGCTGGCTGCTTTTCCTGATTGCCTGGGTAAGGTTAATGCTATTTTGGGTACAGCGAGCTTTCCGTTGAAACGTCAGCACGCGCAAAGCTACGTTAAGCCGGGTGTCGCTTTGGTTGGTGATGCGGCGCACATGATCAATCCGTTGGCGGGACAAGGTGTCAATATCGGGTTGCTGGATGCTGCGGCATTGGCTGAGGTGTTGATTGATGCGGCCAAGCAGGGTCTTGATGTTGGTGATTTGGTGGTTTTGAAGCGCTATGAAAAAATGCGTCGCAATGAAAACTTGAAAATGATGACGGTCATGGATGTATTTTATCGGGTATTCAGTAATCGGGTGTTGCCGGTCAAGTTTTTGCGCAATTTAGGTTTGGGCTTGGCTGAGCGAATTTTGCCCGCCAAAAATAAAGTGATGCGTAATGCTATGGGGCTGGAAGGGAATTTGCCTAAACTTGCGCGCGGTGAATCGATTATTTAAGAGGTTTTTGTTACAGAGTGTGCGGCAATATTCCGGTGTTTAGCAGGTTGGCCGCCTCATCGGTTGCATTGAAATAATTATTTTTTTAGACTTCAGCTTTTTAAGCGATTGTTAGTGAGTGTGTAGGATTGTGGAGAGAAGGCTTTACCAAAGGATTCCAGTGCGGGTTTCTGTTGTTGTTGCTATTGAGGGCGGGGTAAGCGTTAAGGCGATTGCGGTAGATATATCCAGCGATGGACTGGGTATCGAGTGCGATATCAGGCAGCGAAATATGATTACTCCGGGAGGGAGTTATGTTCGCAATGGTAAGCCGGTCTCGGTGGTAGTCGATCTGGAGCTATCAGATGAGGGTGATCAATCAATAAAAATAGCAGCGCGATGTCTTGTGGCTTTTTCGCGGCGTATGTCTAATGATTTATGCAAAATCGGCTTGCGCTATGTGGATATTGAAAATAGCAGCCGTGAATGGCTTGTTCGTTTTGTTGAGAGAAAGCAGGCGTCTCTCTAAAATCAATAGTATCGGCATTGCGGGTCTATCATTTTCGCTATAGGCCCGTATGTAAAGAAAAATCCCGCTTTAGCCTGTGGCTCCCAGTATTTTTAATATTTCTTCGCGTATTTGTTCCTGTTTGGCGGCATCCGTAATCGGTTGCGATTGGTTGTCTGTAATATAAAACATGTCTTCCGCCCGGCTGCCGATGGTTGTTATTTTTGCGCTATGCAGATGAATGTCTTTTTGTACAAATGCGCGGCCTATTTTCGATAAAAGTCCCGCATGATCTGTCGTGATCAGTTCAATGATTGTATGTCTATTTAGTGGGTCTGCATGAAACTGAATGCTGGTAGGGATTGGGAAATGTTTAGCCTGTCTTGATTGACGATGAATATTTTTGTGCTTTTTTACTTCGCGAAGGAGTAGATTGTTGCGAAGGACGTTACAAATATGCACTTCTCTGAATAGTTCATTGATGGGTTTTCCTGATTGCTCAAGAACCAGAAAGCTATTAAGAACGTAGTCATCGGTCGTGGTCATGATTCGAGCGTCAAGAATGGTCAGCCCTAACTGATCGAGAGTAGCGGTGCTTAACGAAAATATAGCTTCTTCATTTTTTGTGTAAACAAAAACTTCCGCGCTGCCGCGTTGGGTTTGCGGGCGCAGCAGAACCAAAGGAAGGTCGTCTTCTTTAGATGAGGCAATGGCAATGGTATGCCACGCTATTTCATCAGCTGAATACCTTAAGAAATAATCATCGTTGGCATGTTGCCAGGATCTGAGGATGGCCGGTTCGGAGATGCCTAGTTTAATTAATTCGTCTTTTGCTTCTTTCTTGTTTTCAAACAGGCGATCCGTTAATGCCACGGGGCTTTGCAAGCCTCTGTGCAAGGCGCTGTAGGTCGCTGTGTAAAGCTCTTTGAGCAGGGCGTCTTTCCACGCGTTCCAAAGTTCTGGGTTGGTGGCGCGAATATCGGCTACGGTTAGCAGGTATAGGTGGTTTAGGTATTCGATGCTGCCCACGGTCTGGGCAAATTGATGAATAATATCCGGATCGCTGATGTCTTTCCGTTGCGCGGTCATCGACATCACCAGATGATTGCGAACCAGCCAGCAGATCAGGTTGGTGTCATGTGGTGACAGGTCGTGCTGGACGCAGAATTCCCTCGCGAATTCTTCGCCAATGGCTGAATGGTCGCCGTTTTTACCTTTGGCTATGTCATGGAATAGGCCGGCTAGATACAGTACTTCCGGTTTTGAAATCAGCAGAAAAATGTCATTGCAGAAAGGCAGTTCATCAAAATGTTTTTCTAAGGCAAAGCGACGCAAGTTGCGGATAACAAAAAGTGTGTGTTCGTCCACCGTATAGATATGGAACAAATCATATTGCATGCGAGCGACAATATTGGCAAAGCAAGGGATATAGGCGGCTAGAACCCCGTAACGGTTCATGCGGCGTAGTTGATCAGTAATGCCTCGTGGTTGGCGAAAAGCCTCGATAAAAAGACGGTTGGCATCCTTGTTTTTGCGGAATGTGTCATCAATTAAATGCAGGCTTTTACGAATTAGGCGTATGGTTGTTGCTCTTACGCCTTTGATCGATGAATTCTGTTCCAGAATTAAAAAAAGTTCCAGCAAGGCAAGCGGGTGCCGTTCAAAAAGCGTGTCGTCAATGGCTTCAAGATAACCGTTGATGACGACAAATTTGTCGTTAAGCGGAATTGAGTTGTAAGTAACTTCTCCGGAAACGAAGCGTTCATTAAATAATTGCAGCAGCATTTCATTAAGGCGCTCAAGCCCAAGTACCGTTTTGAAATAAAACTGCATGAACTGCTCTACGTCTTGATTATATTCCTGATGCTCGGTACTGAAGCCGAATTGACTGGCAAGATCGCGTTGATAATCAAAAATCAGTCGGTCTTCGCACCGGTTGGTTAAAAGATGTAATGCATAACGGATTCGCCAGAGCACTTCAAGCGCGTCAACCAGTTCCATGTATTCGGATTCAGGCAGGAAGCCGTATTTAATCAGTTCTTTGAGGGTTGATGAGTTGTAATGGCGCTTGAATACCCAGGCGATAACTTGTCTGTCGCGTAATCCACCGGGCCCTTCCTTAATGTTGGGTTCGAGGTTGTAGGCGGTATCGTGAAATTTGGCGTAGCGCTGCCGTTGCTCTTCCATTTTTGCGGCAAAAAATTGATCCGACGGCCAGATTTTGTCGGGCGCGATTTGCTGGTTAAGTGTTTTATGTAGCGTGGTGTTGCCGGTTATCAGTCGGTTTTCCATAAGGCTGGTTATGACTGTTTGGTCGTTGATAGCGGCTTCAATGCATTGTTTGATAGTGCGTACGCTTTGTCCCGGTTTTAAACCGATATCCCAGAGGAAGGTAGAGAAGTTGGCTAAGGCTTCTTGGTAAGGTGAGGTATCGTCAGAATCCAGCAGTACTACGATGTCGATATCGGAATAAGGAAATAATTCTCTTCGGCCATAGCCGCCGACGGCAATCAAGCTGAGCTGTCTTGCGCGTTCGCCGAGAAAATGTCGCCAGCAGCAGCTTAATATTTCATCAATAAAGTCGGATTTCTCTTTAAGTAAATCCGAAACCGATTTGTGAGGATTGAATTTTTGCCGTAGTTCAGTGTCATTTTGTTTTAAGAGTTGCTTGAATTGTTGCAGGCAATTTTTATCGGCAAAAGTCTCGGCGTTAATGGTTTTTTTCAAAGTAGTCACATTTCTTCTTTACGTAAAGTGAGAATTTCATAACCGTCGTGAGTAACCAAAATCGTGTGCTCCCATTGAGCTGACAAGCTCCGGTCTTTGGTTACCGCGGTCCAGCCGTCGGCCAATACTTTCATGTGTCGCTTGCCGAGATTGATCATGGGTTCAATGGTTAATATCATGCCTGCCTCAAGAATTTCACCCTCTCCGGCTTTGCCATAATGCAATACTTGCGGTTCTTCATGGAATTTTTTGCCAATACCGTGCCCGCAGAATTCCCGGACTACCGAATAACGGTTGGATTCGGCGTGCTTTTGTATGGCATGACCGATGTCGCCTAGTGTAGCGCCCGGCTTCACCTGCTCGATACCTAAAAACATGGCCTCTTGAGTTATTCTAATCAGTCGTTTTGCATGTTGGCTGACGTCGCCGACACAAAACATTTTGCTGGTGTCGCCGTGGTAGTCGTCTTTAATGACGGTGATGTCAACATTGATAATATCCCCGGATTTAAGCTTTTTATCGCTGGGAATGCCATGACAGATTTGATGGTTTACAGAAGTGCAAATTGACTTTGGGAAGCCATGGTAATTGAGTGGTGCAGGTATGGCTTTTTGCACGTCAACAATGTAGTCGTGGCAAATCTGGTTGAGCTCGTCCGTAGTAACTCCGGGAACAACATGGGGTTCAATAATCTCTAAAACTTCGGCCGCCAGTCTTCCGGCAATCCGCATTTTTTCAATTTCACTTTCGGTTTTAATAATTATGCTCATAAAAAACAGGTATAAAGCTGATAGGATAAGGCCGCATTGGATGCAAAGTGCTAAGTTTTTGGCGTTGTATTTTATGCGATGCGCTTGTGTAATAGGGCTATTTTAACAGACTTCAACTTGTTGTGAAAAAGTAATTATGGTATAAAGGGAAGTTCGTTTTTGAACTAATACTCACGCCTATCGTCACGTTTGGAAGGGTGCCTGTGTAACCGTTTTTTAAATGGTTGTTACTGGTTTCCAGGCGGGATAGGTGGAGGCGTAACCCAACTCGGAACAGATGTTCCGAATTTTTTATCTTAGGAGAAATTAATGGCAGCAGTATCTATGCGTCAAATGCTTGAAGCGGGTGTTCATTTTGGACATCAAACTCGTTATTGGAATCCGAAAATGGCTAGCTACTTGTTCGGTGCACGTAACAAAATCCATATCATTGATTTGGAAAAAACGCTTCCAATGTTTAATGACGCAATGAATTATCTGGGTCAGATGACAGCAAACAAAGGCACAGTCCTGTTTGTTGGTACCAAAAAAGCAGCACGCAAAGTGGTTGCTGAAGAAGCGACTCGCTGTGGCATGCCTTATGTCAACCATCGTTGGTTAGGCGGCATGCTGACAAATTTTAAAACCATCAAGAAATCAATCAATCGCTTGAAAGAATTAGAAGCGATGAAAGCTGACGGTACGCTCTATCAACGTTTCGGTAAAAAGGAAGCGTTAGGTATGGAACGCGAACTTGAAAAGCTGGAGCGCAGTCTGGGTGGAATTAAAGACATGAAAGGCATTCCTGATGTAATTTTCATACTGGATGTTGGCTATGAAAAGAATGCGATCAGCGAAGCTAAAAAATTAGGTATTCCGGTTGTTGGTGTTGTGGATTCCAATAATTCACCGGAAAAAATTGATTACATTATTCCTGGTAATGATGACTCAATTCGTGCAGTTAAACTTTATTGTGAGAGCGTTTCAGCTGCAGTAATGGAAGCTAAATCGGCAAGTTTGGGATTGTCAGCAAAAGCTGATGATTTTGTTGAAGAAGCAGCAGAGTAAGCACAATCTTACTTTTTCAGGTGTTTGCTGAAAATAAGAGTTTAAAGTTAGGCAAAAAACGCCCCCTCACGGGGGCGTTTTTACAGTGATGAATAATGAGGAAAAACAAAGAATGAGTATTAACATAAGTGCGGCAATGGTTAAGGAACTGCGTGAAAGAACTAGTTCCGGCATGATGGAGTGCAAAAAAGCACTAGTTGAAGCAAACGGCGACATGGAGTTGGCTATTGAAAATATGCGCAAGTCCGGTCTTGCCAAAGCAGATAAAAAGTCAGACCGTATTGCTGCTGAAGGCATCATCGGCGTTAAAGTCAGTGATGACGGCAAAACTGTAGCGATTGTTGATATTAACTGCGAAACCGATTTTGTTGCTAAAGCGGATGATTTTGTAAATTTCGTTGATAATGTTACAAATGCTTTGTTAAGTTCCGATATTGAAACAGATGAACAACTGCTGGCAATGAAATTGGCTGACGGCACGATTGTGGACGAAGTTCGCCGTGGCCTGATTGCCAAGTTGGGCGAAAATATTACTGTTAGACGCTTTCAAAAATACCATACTGAAACAGGTGGTACAGCCTGCTATTTACACGGCAAAAAAATCGGCGTGATTGTTGAATTGGCTAAGCCTGATAGCGAATTAGGCAAAGACATTGCTATGCATATCGCAGCGAGCAAGCCGACTTGTGTTTCTGATGCAGAAGTGCCTGCGGAACTTATTGAAAAAGAGAAAGAAATTTTCTCCGCTCAAGCTGCAGAAAGCGGAAAGCCGGCTGATATCATTGAAAAAATGGTGGTCGGTCGTATTAGTAAATTCCTGGCAGAAATCACCTTGTTAGGTCAACCTTTTATTAAGGATGACAAGGTTACTGTTGGCAAATTGCTTGCTTCAAAAGGTAACAGCGTTATTCGTTTTGCCCGCTTGGAAGTAGGTGAAGGGATTGAGAAAAAAGAAGAAAACTTTGCCGAAGAAGTTATGGCGCAAGTTAGAGGCAACTAAAACGCATCCCTCGGCTAACTGCCGAGGAATACGCATCAATCATAAAATATACTAGCCCCCGATAAATTAAAATGACTAAATTGATTTGCCAGAGAATTTTGCTTAAGTTAAGCGGTGAAGCTTTAATGAGCGAGACAGGTGGCAGTATTGATGCAGATATTGTTAAGCGTCTTGCAACTGAAATTAAAGAGTTATGCGATGCCGGCCTTCAGATTGGTCTGGTTATCGGCGGCGGTAATATATTGCGTGGAGCTGAAAAAGCTTCAGAAGGGTTGGATAGAGTAACCAGCGACCAAATGGGTATGCTGGCTACCGTAATAAACGCCCTGGCTATGCAAGATGCGCTTGAGGCGCACGGACAGCAGGTCAGGGTGATGTCCGCGCTGAAAATCAACCAGGTTTGTGAAGATTATATTCGCCGAAGGGCGGTCAGGCATTTGGAAAAAGGCCGGGTTGTTATTTTTGCAGCGGGAACCGGAAACCCTTTTTTTACCACCGATTCGGCTGCCAGTCTCAGGGCGATTGAAATCAATGCCGAGCTGATGATCAAGGCCACTAAAGTCAAAGGCGTTTATTCCGCCGATCCCCAAAAAGACAAAAATGCTATATTCTATCCACGGTTGACTTATGATGAAGCGCTCGATCAACGCCTAAATGTAATGGATACGACTGCGTTAGTATTGTGCCGGGATAATAATGTGCCAATGCGAGTGATGAATATTTTTGAGAAAGGCGCGGTAATGAGACTGATGAAGGGCGAAGAAATAGGATCGCTTATTGAACGAGGAACAGAAAAATGATTAGTGATATTCAAAAGGACGCTGCAACGCGTATGAGCAAAAGCATTGAAGCTTTAAAGCATGAGTTCTCAAAAATAAGAACGGGTAGGGCCCATCCCAGCTTATTGGATCAAATTAACGTTTCATACTACGGCACCGAGTCTTCGTTATCCCAGGTTGCCAATATTGCCGTCGAAGATGCACGTACCTTGACCATTACCCCTTGGGAAAAAGGCATGGTTCAGGCCATTGAAAAGGCTATTATGAAATCGGACTTGGGTTTAAACCCTGCTACCAACGGCATGACTATCCGCATTCCTTTGCCGCCGCTGACGGAAGAACGCCGTCGTACCCTGGTTAAAGTAGTCAGGAATGAAGCGGAAAATGGTCGTGTTGCGATCAGAAATATTCGTCGCGATGCAAATTCCGCAATAAAAGAGGCTCAAAAGGAAAAAATGATTTCCGAAGATGAAGCGCGCGCGGCTGAAGAAAGGATTCAAAAACTGACTGATCAGTATGTAAAAGATGTTGAGAAATTACTGGAAGCAAAAGAAGCCGATTTGCTGTCAATGTAATCGGGATTTAAACAATGTCTTCGGATGACTGTAACAATTTGGACTCAACAAACGCTCTGACGGGCACCAATAAGAATCCACGCCATATCGCCATTATCATGGATGGTAATGGCCGCTGGGCACAAAAAAGATTTCTGCCGCGCGCCATCGGTCATCAGGCCGGTGTTAAAGCGGTCCGAAAAATTGTAGAGTACTGCGCTAAACATGAGGTTGAGGTCCTGACCTTATTCGCATTCAGCAGTGAAAACTGGCGTCGGCCGGAAGAAGAGGTCTCATTATTGATGGGGCTGTTTATGGCGACGTTGCAAAGAGAAATCAACAAGCTTGATCGAAACAATATCCGCCTTCGGTTTATCGGTGACAGAGCAGCATTTTCCGAAAAATTGCAGGCTAAGATGGCGGAAGGAGAGGCGCAAACCAAAGACAATACCGCCTTAACGCTGGTGATTGCGGCAAATTATGGCGGGCGCTGGGATATGTGTCAGGCTTTCCGCACAGTGGCGAAAAAAATAGCGGCCGGTGAATTGAACGATCAGGATATTAATGAGCCGCTGATCAATCAACATTTATCAACCGCAGACCTGCCCGAACCCGACTTATTCATTAGAACAGGCGGGGAACAACGCGTCAGTAACTTCTTGTTATGGCAACTTGCTTATACAGAGCTGTACTTTACTGCGACTCTATGGCCGGATTTCGACCAAAAATCACTTGAAGATGCCATCGCTAGTTTTAAAAGCCGGCAGAGGCGCTTTGGTCACACGGGAGAGCAGCTGCTTGATAAATCGATTACTTTAAAATAACCTGCTGGTTTTTTACTGAAAAACTGACACTTACTTCCAACTAATCTAATAATTATAAAAATGTTACTACAGCGAATTATTACTGCATTAATTCTGGTTCCTCTGGTTGTGCTTGCTGTTTTCCAGCTGCATCCTCAGTATTTTTCATTGCTCATAGGATTGGTCACGCTTTTAGCCGCATGGGAATGGACTAATCTGATCGGCATTAATTCATCGCTTAAACGCGCATTATTTTTAGGTTCATTAATTCTGCCCATGTTTTGGGTGCATTTTTGGACGCAATTTCTGGAACTGACTGCGCAAGTTTTAGATTGGCCTGATGTCCGAAATTACTCGGGGGCTCTGGAATGGCTGGTTGTAGCGCCGGTGCTGTTTTGGATATTAGTTATGATATTAATCAGAAATACCCCGCAAGGTATTTTGAAGTTGGAAATGAAGATTTGCTATAAAGCATTGATCGGCTGGCTTGTTCTATTTGCAGCGTGGATGTTTTTGAGCAGATTAAGAGCGTTTTATGATGCTGAGTTAACTTTGTATTTTCTGATTTTAATTTGGGCAGCAGATATTACCGCGTACTTTGCCGGAAAGAAATTCGGTAAAACTCAACTGGCGCCCGAAATCAGTCCGGGTAAAACGGTTCAAGGCATGTATGGCGCTTTAATAGCGGGCGGCGTTTGCGCAGTTGTTTTAAGCCTCATTTATGATTTTCCATGGATGGTTGCGTCGGATTTTGCCATCCTATCCTTATTAACCGTATTAGTTTCTATTTACGGTGATTTGTTTTTTAGTGTAGTCAAACGCCAGCGCGGCGTTAAGGACACTGGTTCAATACTGCCGGGCCATGGCGGTATTCTGGATAGGATTGACAGCTTGATTGCCGCCATTCCATTTTTTTACGCCGGCATAATTTTAATACACCCATGAAAGGTATTTGTATACTCGGAGCGACAGGCTCGATTGGCGTCAGCACTTTGGATGTAGTAGCCAGACATTCCAGTCAATATAAAGTTATTGCATTAACGGCTAATACCAATATTGATACTCTCTATGAACAATGTCTCGAACATCATCCAGAGATTGTCGTTGTTGTAGACGAGCATAAGGCTGGTATTTTTGAAGAAAAAATCAAAAAATCGGCGGTAGCGGATATAAAAGTGCTGTCAGGTGCCAAGGCGCTGGAACATGTTGCAACATTAGACAATGTTGATTCTGTGATGGCGGCGATTGTAGGCGCGGCAGGTTTGCTGCCTAGCCTGGCTGCTGCAAAAGCGGGTAAAACCATATTGCTGGCTAATAAAGAAGCCTTGGTAATGTCGGGTTCAATTTTTATGCAGGCCGTTACTGAATCGGGAGCACAGTTGTTACCGATTGATAGTGAGCATAATGCAATATTTCAGTGTATGCCTGCCGGTTACCAAACCGGTATGCAGGCAAAGCAAGCCCGGCGTATCCTGTTAACAGCTTCGGGTGGACCTTTTCGGGAAACACCTGTGGATCAATTGATTCATGTAACGCCGGATCAGGCGGTGGCCCACCCTAACTGGGATATGGGCAGAAAAATTTCCGTTGATTCCGCCACTATGATGAATAAAGGCCTGGAAATGATAGAGGCTTGTATTTTGTTCGATATGTCCCCATGTCAGATTCAGGTGGTCATTCATCCGCAAAGCGTCATCCATTCAATGGTCGATTATGTGGACGGAACGGTGTTGGCGCAAATGGGCAATCCGGATATGCGTATACCTATCGCTTATTCGATGGCTTGGCCGGAACGTTTTGATTCGGGCGTTGAACCGCTCAATATTTTTGATGTCGGGCGCATGGATTTCCATGAGCCTAACCTGGAAAGATTTCCTTGTCTGCGTTTAGCATATGAAGCTATAGCAGCAGGTGGTATTATGCCGACTGTTTTAAATGCGGCTAATGAAATTGCAGTGGAAGCATTTTTAAATGAACAGGTTCGGTTTACCGATATTCCGGTTATTATTGAACGCTGCATGAAAAAGTTCGAGGCCAAGGCCGCCGATACGCTGGAAATTATTTTAGATGCGGATCAAAAGGCTAGGTTAATGTCTACACAGATTATTGGAGAACTTATTAACTGATGGATTTACTGCATACGCTGTTTTATTTCATAGTTGCAATAAGTGTCCTAGTTTCATTTCATGAATTTGGACACTTCTGGGTTGCGCGTAGAGCCGGAGTAAAGGTACTTCGGTTTTCGGTCGGTTTTGGCAAGATTTTATGGTCATACCAGAAAAACCCGGGAGCGACAGAGTATGCGGTGTCAGCAATTCCATTAGGCGGCTATGTCAAGATGGTCGATGAGCGGGAAGGTGAAGTCAAGGATGAAGACTTGCCCTACGCATTCAACCGTCAGCCTTTATCTGCAAGAATAGCAATCGTTGCCGCTGGTCCTATATTTAATCTGGTACTTGCCGTTGCTTTGTTCTGGAGTGTGCTGGTTATAGGCGAAACGGGTATGAAACCGATACTCGGCGCAGTAGAGCAGGGTACATTAGCCGCAGCCGCGGGCTTTGCCGAAGGCGATGAGATTGTTTCTATCGACGACAAGGAGACACCCACCTGGAATGAGGCAATGAATGTATTAATTTCCTCAGTGCTTGATGGGGAGCAGAATATAAAAATTGCCGTAAAAAGTTCTGATGATCAACAGGCTGTCAGAACGCTTAAGCTGACTGATAAAGACACTGAAAATCCTGATGTATTGTATCAACGATTAGGCTTTAAACCCTGGTCTCCAAAATTGCAGCCCATTATAGGGAGAGTGCTTCCCGATAGCGCAGCATCTGCCGCTGGTTTGAAACAAGGCGATCTGATTTTGAGTGCTGACGGTATAAGCATAAAGGATTGGATGCAATGGGTGGCTTATGTAAAAAGTCACGCTAATGTCAAAATAAATCTGGAGATTGAGCGAGACGGCTTAAGATTGCCAATAATTATTGTCCCCAGAGGTGTACTTGTGGACAACAATACTGAGGGTAAAGTCGGTGCTTCGGTTTATATACCGGAAGAACTGATGAAGTCGGTCAGTGTTGAGTATTCCTTATCGCCGCTGGCAGCGATACCTGTTGCATTCGAAACGACCTATAATTATTCCGTTTCCAGCTTGAAAATGATAGCCAAGATGGTGATTGGTAAAGCTTCTGTAGAAAATTTAAGTGGTCCTATTAGTATTGCTCAGTATGCGGGGCAGTCTGCGACAATGGGCTTGGTGCCCTTTTTAAAATATATGGCTCTGATTAGCGTCAGTTTAGGCGTATTGAATCTATTGCCGATACCGGTCCTGGATGGTGGACATCTACTGTTTTTTGCTTTAGAGGCAATTAAAGGCAGACCCGTTTCGGAGAGGGTGCAGATTTTCTTCCAACAAATCGGTATTGCGTTGCTCGTGTCATTGATGGCGTTGGCGATGTTTTTGGACGTCGGGCGCTTATTTCCATAATCCATTAATTAAGGTACAAGGTAGGTTGGCTGAGGCGGCTTCTGTGAGTAGCCGATTCTGCGCTTTTAAACTAATTTTAGGAACATAGAATATTATGAAAAAAATTGTCAAAGTTGCCGCGTTATCATTATTTGGCCTGACTTTATCGGTAGCGCAGGCAGATGAAGATGCGGTCAAGCAAGCGCTGACCAAGGCGATGCCATCAGTCAAATTGGAGTCTATTAATCCTTCTCCGATCAAGGGCTTGTATGAGGTTACAGTCGGGGGCAATATTGTTTATGTTTCCGAGGACGGTAAATATTTGGTTCAGGGACATGTGGTCGATATCGCTGCACGTACAGACTTAACCGAGGAGAAATTGGGCGGTGCCCGCAAACAGGCTCTTGATAAACTCGGTCTGGACAAAATGATCGTATTCAAGCCCAAAGAAAGCAAGTATACGGTCAGCATCTTTACCGATATAGATTGCGGTTATTGCCGCAAACTGCATTCGGAAATTGACCAATACATGGCTGAGGGTATTACTATCCAGTATTTGTTCTTCCCAAGAGCCGGAAAAGGCTCCGATTCATACAATAAAGCCATATCGGTTTGGTGTGCTGATGACCGCAAAGCAGCTTTAACGGCTGCGAAAAAAGGCGACACGCCGCCAGCTAAAACGTGTGCCAACCCGGTTGATGAGCACATGCAATTGGCTGAGCAGTTTGAAGTGAAAGGAACGCCGATGATTATTACTGGAAAAGGCAATATCTTTCCCGGTTATTTGCCCGCAAAACAACTGGCCGAAGCGTTGGCTGACGAAAAAGGCCAAAAATAAACAAACTGGTATTGCAAGGGCGGCTTTAGCTCCCTTGCAATACAATAAAAGCTACACCATCCCTTTAAGCCGATACAGCAACTCCAAAGCTTGTCTTGGGCTAAGGTCATCCGGGTTCATGTCTTCCAGCAAACCCACCGCAGGATGACATTCTTTCGACGAAAACAAATCCAGCTGATTGACTCCTGTTTCAGTCTGCTGCTCAATATAGGCGTGGTCTTCCAGATGCCGTAGTTTGGCTTTGGCTTTGTCGATCACCGAACGCGGCACGCCAGCTAACGAAGCCACTTGCAAACCGTAACTCTGGCTAGCCGGGCCATCTTTTACCGCATGCAGGAAAATAATTTTGTCGCCGTGTTCCATCGCATCCAGATGTACGTTATGGATGGTTTTGTGCTCATCAGGTAGCGTGGTTAACTCAAAATAATGCGTCGCAAATAGCGTAAACGCCTGGGTTTCTTTAGCCAGATGATCGGCGCAGGCCCAGGCTAAAGACAGTCCGTCAAAAGTGCTGGTGCCGCGGCCGATCTCATCCATCAAGATCAGGCTTTTTGAAGTCGCGTTATGCAGAATATTGGCCGTTTCCGACATTTCCACCATAAACGTAGACCGACCGCTGGACAGATCGTCGGATGCGCCGATACGGGTAAAAACCTTGTCAACAGGGCCGCAGGTCAACGACTTGGCTGGAACATAACAGCCGATATGGGCAATTAGCACAATCAGTGCGGCCTGGCGCATGTAGGTTGATTTACCGCCCATGTTCGGGCCGGTAATAACCAGCATTCTGCGTTGATGGGAAAACGACAAGTCATTAGGCACAAACGGAATGTCAGAAACCTGCTCAACGACCAGATGCCGTCCGGCTTCAATCGTGATGCCGGGCTTATCGATCAGCGTCGGTTGCGATAGATTCAAAGTTTCAGCGCGTTCGGCAAAATTAACCAGCACGTCCAGTTCGGCCAGCGCGGCGGCGCATTGCTGCAATGGAATCAATGAGGCGCCGATGATGTTCAGCAATTCCTCGTACAAGGCCTTTTCAAAAGACAGCGACTTTTCCTTGGCGCTGAGCACCTTGTCCTCAAATGACTTCAATTCTTCGGTAATATATCGCTCTGCACCCTTTAAGGTTTGCTTGCGGGTGTAATGCACCGGGACTTTATCCGAATGCAGATTGGAAATCTCAATATAGTAGCCATGCACACGGTTGTAATTGACCTTCAGTGTGCTGATGCCGGTCGATGCTTTTTCCCGATTCTCCATATCGATCAGGAACTGGTCGGCGTTCTGGCTTAAGTTGCGTAGCTCGTCCAGTTCTGGATGATAGCCGGGCGCAATCACTCCGCCGTCGCGTATCAGTACAGGTGGATTGTCGATAATAGCGCGCTGCAATAAATTCAGCATCTCAGGATGTTCGCCAATTTGTTCGGATAATTGCGTAAGCTGGGGATTATCGCCGCCGGACAACGCCTGTTGCAGGGCAGGCAGCACCGCCAGCGTATTGCGGAGTACCAGTAAGTCGCGGGGACGGGCCGACTTTAACGCAACACGGGAGCTGATTCGTTCAATATCGCCAACTTGCCGCAGATGACTTTGAATATCGCGATACAGCAGCACGTTAAGTAAGGTGTCGATGCAGGCATAGCGATTGTTCAGGATGTCGTGATCGCGCAACGGCCGGTTGATCCAGCGCCTTAAACAGCGGCTGCCCATCGCTGTTGTGGTCTTGTCCAGCACCCCGAACAGCGTGAATTGCAGTTGCCCGGACGGGTGAAAATCCAGTTCAAGATTACGGCGGCTGGATGCATCCAGCAAAATGCTGTCATCGCTGTTTTCGGTGCGTATGCCCTGAATATGCGGCAGCGCGCTTTGCTGAGTATCTTTCACATATTGCAACAAACCGCCGGCAGCAGCGATCGCGACAGGCATGTCTTCGCAGCCGTAGCCTTTCAAGTCATGAGTGTTGAACTGCCTTAATACCAGTTGCCTTGCGCTCTGGGCTTCAAAATGCCAGGGCGGCCTTCGGCATAAACCGCTACGCTGCTTTAAGCTTGTCGGTAGCGGCCAGTCTTCGCTAAACAGCAATTCGGCCGGGTTAAGGCGGCCGATTTCGCTCAATAACTGATCGATGGAGTCAACTTGTTGCAATACAAAGCGGCCGCTGGTCAAGTCCAGGCTGGCAATGCCAAAGGTCGACTTGCCGGTCGCCCCTCCAGGAAACGAGCACACTGCGACCAACAGATTATCCTTGCGGTCTTCCAGCAAAGCTTCGTCGGTGACGGTGCCTGGGGTAACGATGCGGACTACCTTGCGCTCGACTGGGCCTTTGGACGTCGCCGGATCACCGATTTGTTCGCATATCGCGACGGATTCGCCATGTTTTAATAGCTTGGCAAGATAGCCTTCAGCCGCGTGATAAGGGATGCCTGCCATAGGAATCGGCTGTCCTGCCGATTGCCCCCGGCTAGTCAGTGTAATATCGAGCAGTTGCGAGGCTTTTTTGGCGTCATCGAAAAACAGTTCATAAAAATCCCCCATACGGTAGAACAACAGGGTATCGGGGTGTTCGGCCTTGATGCGTATAAATTGCGTCATCATGGGCGTGTGCTGCTGGTCAGCGGTCTTTTGTTTTATACTCATGCGTCTATTTTATCCGAATCAGCGCGAGGTCACATCATGGAGTCTGAATTATTTGTACTGGCCGAGCAACTGGGCAGACTATTAAAAGCCGGCGGCAAAATAGTAGCCACGGCTGAATCCTGCACCGGCGGCTGGATCGCCCAAACCATTACTGAAGTGCCGGGGAGTTCAATCTGGTTTGACCGCGGCTTTGTCACCTATAGCAATACCTCAAAAGTCCAGATGTTGGGTGTCAGTCCGGAAACGCTGGAAAAATACGGTGCGGTTAGCGTCGAGACTGCAACTGAAATGGCGGCAGGCGCTTTAACATACAGCGACGCTAATGTTGCGGTTGCGGTGACCGGCATAGCCGGGCCGGATGGTGGAACTACGGATAAACCGGTCGGTACGGTATTTATCGCATGGACAGATAAAAATGGCGCCGCCAAAGTGGTCAGAAAACAATTTACAGGAAATCGGCGACAAATAAGAGAGCAAACAGTGAAAAGTGCTGTTGAAGGCATGTGGCTATTTTACTGATGCTCCGGATGAGTGACTATTGGTTTATTTGTGCAAGGATGACTTATTTGGAGAACTTAATTAATGTATTACCGCTTCTTTGTCATGTCATGTTTAAAATCCAGCGCCTTGGCCTTGCAGGGGTAATCAAGATAACAATCTTTCGATAAAGTTGTTGTCCCTTGTTTTGAGCGACTGGGCTTTATAGCTCGGTTTTATTCTTGCATTAGGAAGTTTTCGCCCAAAAACTGCATAGTTTTTCCGAAATTAACAAGTGCGTCAGAGCATAGGTTAAGCAAAGGTACAGGATGATCGCGTTAAAGTATTTATACTTGCACGGTAGTTATGTGCGGTACCGCACAGACGAGCTTTTGTTGTTGCGGTTAAGCTACTTTTGAGATTTTTTTACAACAATCTGTTATTATTAAGATACGTTTTCCAGATAGTGCAAAGCGAAATGAATAACGGAACTAAGTTAAAAGAACAGCTCACGAAAAGTAAAAATAAACAGATAAAAGGAAAAATATTATGCTGAAAAAAAACTTACTGACTTTGGCCTCATTGACTATCGCGGGCTTTCTGCCACTGGCGCAAGCTGACGATCATTTTGATGATAACAGCCGGCACGATGACAAACGCTGGTATGTGGCGCCGTTCGGCACTTTCATCAAAACCGGCGGCGACCGCAACGCCAGCGACGGCTGGGGCGGCGGCATGGGCATCGGCAAGATGCTGGACAAGCATTTCAACGTTGAGCTGAAAGGATTTTATGAAGACTTCGGCGGCGCCAACGGTCCCTGGAGCCTGACCGGCGGTACCGCCGATGTGCAGTATTATTTTGTTCGCGACAAGTTCTCGCCGTATGCGGTGGTCGCGGCCGGCGGCATGAACAGCTGCGCTTCCGCCAATTGCGGCGCCACCGTCATCGGCGAAACGGGCGTCGGCTTTACCTACGAGCTGCATGATAACTTCCTGGTGCGTAGCGATGTGCGCTATCGCTATAACAACAATCTGAACGCCCAGGTGCAGCCCGGCACCGACGAGTTCCATGACATGGTCGTCAACGTCGGCTTTGTCGTGCCGTTCGGCGACAAGCCCAAACCGGCCGAAAGAACCGAAAGGCCGGCCCCGGTCGCCGCCGCGCCGGCGGCTGCTGCTCAAACGCTGGATTCCGATGGCGATGGTGTTCCCGATTCCGTGGACCAATGCCCGGGCACCCTCAAAGGCACCACCGTCGACAAGACCGGCTGCCCGGTCAAGCTGGTGCTCAAAGGCCAGCATTTCCAGCATAATTCCGCCGAGCTGACGCCGAATGCCCGCATCATCCTTGATGAGGTTGCGCAAAACCTGATTGCCCATCCGCAGAAGAATGACATTGAAGTCCAGGGCCACGCCAGCAGCGAAGGCAAGGATGCCTATAACCTGAGATTATCGCAACGGCGCGCGCAATCGGTGGCGGACTACCTGAAATCGAAAGGCGTCAGCAACCGGTTGACGGCTAAAGGCTACGGGGAGACCCGGCCGGTTGCCGACAACAGTACCGAAGCGGGCCGGGCCGAAAACCGCCGCGTCGAGCTGATCTGGATCGAATACTGAGCCTGGCTTTAGGCTCACCGGGGTCATTCCCGAAGCGCTACCGAAACCCGCCGTCAGGCGGGTTTTTTTATGGCCATCGTCCGCTAAAACCGGCCCCAAGCCCATTCCCGGCCTTCTGTACGTTACCGTACAGACCATGCTTTCTGTTGCTATTAAGCTTGGCACGAGTTCTCAGTTCACAGCGCTTGACCGGGAGGTGGCCGACGTTTTCTTGCGAGCGGCAGTGCCGCCCGGTCACTGCGTATCTTTACGACCCCATGTTAAGGAATCCCTCATGAAAACAATCAACTTATGCCGAAAAAAAGAGTTAGCCCGTAACTTCCTGGCGATCGCCTGTTTATCCGCGGTAGCCGGGCTGGCCGGATGCGAGCAGCAAAAAGACACCACAGACAGGGCCGAAGAGAAAGTCGACCGCGCGGCCGAGACTGCCGAGCAAAAGATCGACCAAGCGAAAGACCAGGCTGAGAAGGAGATCGATGCGGCCAAGGAATCGGCTACCGATACCGGCCGGATGGCCGGGGTAGCTGTCGATGACTCGGCGATTACCGCCAGGGTTAATTCGGCTATTTTGGCAGATCCTTTGCTCAAAGGCTCCCATATCCAGGTGAACACAGTCAACGGCGTAGTGACATTGAGCGGCACGGTAAATGAAGAGCCGGACGTTGCCAGAGCCGTTGAAGTAGCCAACACCCAGAAAGATGTGAAATCGGTTCAAAACAGCCTGGTTGTCAAGGTTGTACCAGATAAGATGTAAAACTGTGTGAATAAAGGGCCAAGCCTTCACCGCTTTGTGGAGGGCTTGGCCCTTTTGATTCAAGGAAATACATAGGGAGTCTCTTCTATGCCTTCTATGAAAAGTACAAAACTACCTGTCACTCAACGGATGAATGGCTGTGTAATACGATATGTCGGTTTATTTCGGGCTTTTCGTGTATTAACTGGAGTTTTAGGGTAATACCTCGAAACCAAAGTTTTGAAGTCATAAAACTCAAACTCTCTCTTCCCATACAATCCAGCAGGGTGTGCGGATTGTAATCAATTCTTTGTTCAGTCGGCCTTCATGGCATTTTAACGGCGGCAATCTTCCGCGTGCCATAGTCAGCTCGTTCCAAGAGCCCTAGCCAGCGCCTCTAATAAATGATCGATAGTGGCTTATGTGCAGTAGCGTACAGACACCCCTTGAGCTCGCGGATAAGTTTTTGCCTAGTCCGGCTTCCCGCGTTTTGGAACTGCTCTGATCTAACTATTAATCCAATGCGGGGCCGCGTTCTCTTTCAGGGCGACAACAAGCGCGCTCGGGGAATTGCTCTCCCAATAACTGCGAGATACTCACATGGCTAGAACCCGGCGTATCCATCTAATCAATCCGAGGGCCGATACATTTGCGACCCGTCCCTTATTCTTCGGTAAGGCGCTTTATTCTCCGGTTGCAGGGCTATTAGCCATTGCGGCGCTGATTCCTGAAGACGAGTACGAAATCATTCTTACCGACGAGAATATCGAGCCTATCGATTTTGACCTGAATGTCGATATGGTAGGTATTTCATCGATGACTTCCTATGTCAATCGGGGGTACGAGATTGCCGATGCGTTCCGGGCTCGCGGTGTTCCAGTCATCATGGGCGGCGTGCATGTCAGCTATCTGCCGCAGGAGGCGCTCAAACATGCCGATGCGGTAGTGGTCGGGGAAGCCGAGCTGATCATGGACAAGGTGCTTGAGGATTTGCAGCAGGGGCGATTAAACGGCATTTACAAGGCCGAAAACCTGCATTCGATGGTCGACATGCCGAAACCGCGACAAAAGCTGCTAAAAAGCAATCGCTACATTAACAAGGGATTCGTACAGACCTCTCGCGGCTGCCATCACGGTTGTACCTTTTGCGCCGAACCGACGATGTATGGTTTGCGCTTCCGATACCGTCCTGTCGAAGATATCATCGCCGAGATAGAACACATTGAAGAGCGGGTGATCCTGCTTAATGATGCTGATTTCTTTGGCACGCCGAGCCGGGCCATGGAGGTCATGAAAGCTTTCAAGGGACGGGGATTGAAATGGCAGGCCGCCGTGAACAGTCGCGACGCCAATGATGATCGCCTGTTGGAATTGGCCGCGGAAAGCGGTTGTTTCATGCTGTCCATCGGTTTCGAGTCGATCTCGAAGCAAACTTTGCGCAATGTGCACAAGTGCCAGAACAATCCGGATTCATATTACGAATTGGTCGAGAAGCTGCACCGGTACGGCATCATGGTGCTGGGCCTGTTCATGTTCGGCTTTGAAGGCGACGAGCCGTCGGTGTTCGAGGAAACTTTAAAATTCAACATCGATGCCAAGTTCGATATGTGCGGCTACTCTTTGTTGACGCCTTATCCGGGCACTATCAATTGGTTTGAGATGATGCGTCGCAAGCAGATCGTGTCTTTCGATTGGGATAAATACGATCAGTCCCATATCGTCTTCAAACCGGCCGGATTGTCGGCTGATCAGTTTTACCGCGGTTATCTGGACACGTATGACGGATTTTATACGCTGCCTTCGATGATGCAGCGTTTTCCGTGGGACGGCTCTCGCAACCGCGCTAATTGGGCTATCTACAATGCATTTTTCCGCAAAGGCGGCGTTGTCACCCGTGACCCTGACCAGCTCATCGCAAGGCCGACGCCTGAACCCGAGTTCGCGGCCATGCCGCCATTGATGCCCCAAAAAGCGGCATGGCGGGAATTGGTGATGGGTACTCCGAGAGGCGGTGGGGGAAGCGCTTCCGAATAACGAGTGAGGCTGCGTTCTCCAGTTTCGTTGCAATAATGGCCGCGTATTGCAAAGTGGTTGGCATATGTTCTATACCGTACAGACTAAGTTCAATTTTACCGATAAGCTTTTGACATATGGAGGTTTTTTATGTGTCACAATTGAGCCCTTACTGGCTTTTTGTGATGGGGTATTTTGGTTTTGTTAGTTCCGAAGTTTTAAATTACTCGTGGCCCGGAATTTGATTGCTGAGAGCTTCTTGGATGACACCTTATCGCTTCATCGATAGGATGATCTCACAAGGCCATATCGTTGGATTTCACTTTAAAGCTTTATCTATCAGGAGAACTACCATGTCTACAGGCACAATCTTACTAATTATCTTAATTCTTCTATTAATCGGTGTCATTCCAGCGTGGCCATACAGCCGGGGATGGGGCTATGGACCCAGCGGAGGACTTGGGCTGATATTGATTATCTTGTTAGTCTTGGTGTTAATGGGTGTCATCTAGCCGTAGATTAAACGCCTTTTGCTGTATCTTTCGGAATAACAGCCGATGCGGGTGTCTCGTTAAGAGGGTAAACCAAGCTGGAAAATATGCACTTATTCCGGTGTTTTATTGCGAGGCTTGGTTTGTTTTAAACCCGCTAACCGAGCCGAGAATTCATGCATTAGCAATGCGCCGAGTATGAGCAGCGTGCCCGTTGCCACTTTCATGGTTAGCGGTTCATTATTAACGGCATGACCTAACAGCAAAGCCATGACCGGTGAAATTAAAGTAACCAGCGCAACCTTGGAAGCGCTCTGGTGGATCAGTAAATAGTAATAAAGCACAAAACCAATTGTTGTAGCTATCGCGCCTAGATAGACAATAGACGCCAGACTAACGAATGAAATTTCAGTCGGCCAATGGCCGTCAAATCCTGCCCAAGTAATCAGGTAGATGGGTAGCGACAATAACAGGCCGCCAGTTACTTGGGATAAGGCCGGTATTTTTGCGTCAATGCGCTTGACCCAAACCGAACTGACAGCCTGCAAAAATGTAGACACCAGTACGCCGATGATACCCAGTGCAGCGTCATGGCCTAATTGCAACGCCGAACCGAACATGACCCACAAACCGCTAATGCCCATAACATAGGCCAGCAGGTTGCCCAAAGTCAGACTCCGTTCTCCCAACCAGACTGCCGCCAACAAAGCCGTCATCAATGGCAAAAGGCCGAAGATCACCGAAATCCAGCCGGATGGAATAAACTGAGACGCCCAATAAACGACCAGCATCGATCCGTAAATTTGTACGGCCACGGCCAGATAAGTCTGTAGCGCTTTAGAGTGCCAAACCAGGCGTTGTCCGGATAGGGCCTGCATCAACAAAATGCACGCTGTACCGATTACCATGCGCCCGGTTACTCCGAACAGATAACCCGGTCCTTCGCCGCTCCATTTAATCGCCAGCGGTGTTGTCGCCCAAAGTAAAACAATACTGATGTAGGCCAGAGGTATACGCATTAATTTAAATCGGAAGGTGCAGATAAAGATGGTGACTACCGATTGCCGATAGCCACCCTTAATAGATAAGTTATTTAATCGGGGCTAATTCAAAAATAATAAGTTCAGCTGAATCGTCACCGACGTTTTCTACCGACATTAATTCGCCCGTTTCCCAAAAAACCTCGCCGGCAGAGTAGGTGTTGGTTTTGCCGCCTTCGACGACTTTTAATGTGCCTTTAACTACATAACGTGGCCCCGGTCCTTCATGAGTATGCCAAGGTGTTTTAAATGCGGGCGGAAACGCAACCCGTATCATTTTGGTGTTGATGTTCGGACTGGAAAGCTCCAGCTTCTTTTCCAATAATACAGTTCTGTTCAGGCTGGTTTTCTCTTGGGCTGAGACAGCTTGTATGTTGCCAAGAAATAGTGCGGATTGTATTGCCAGAATAAATGCCGCTGATTTGATGGTTGGTATTTTTGACATCTATAGCCTCCCGATTTTGGTTTAATTATTATTTATTGGTTTGTCTTATAGCTTTCTTAATAAGTTAGCTTGAATAAAAGTATACGCTACCGCCTGTTTTTTCTAATTGTTAATTTTTATAAATGCACACAGAATATGCGCATTATTATAACGCTTTGACCGGTTTGCCAACTGAAAGAGTCGGTGCTTATTGCTCTGGATTTTTAATGGCCGGCATTTACACAACAATACCGAACTGCGCATGAATATTGACAATATCAATCAAATAGAAAACTACCTGCTTAATCTGCAAGATCAAATCTGTGCTGCGTTAGAAAGCGTAGAACCGGACACCCGGTTTATTGAAGACCTTTGGAGTCGGGCTGAGGGTGGTGGCGGCAGAACCCGCGTATTGGCTGGTGGGCAGGTTTTCGAGCAGGGTGGCGTAAATTTTTCCCATGTATCCGGTTTTAAGTTGCCTCCATCAGCCACAGCTAAGCGCCCGGAACTGGCAGACAGGCAATTCCAGGCGATGGGCGTGTCGCTGGTGGTCCATCCCAACAATCCCTATGTGCCGACATCGCATGCTAATGTGCGGTTTTTAATCGCGGAAAAACCGGGCGAACCGAGCATCTGGTGGTTCGGCGGCGGCTTTGATTTAACACCGTTTTATCCGTTCAAAGAAGATGTAATGTATTGGCATCAAACCGCCCGAGCCGCTTGCCAACCGTTCGGCGACAATGTCTATCCGATGTATAAAAAATGGTGCGACGAATACTTCTTCCTGAAACACAGAAATGAAACCCGTGGCGTAGGCGGGCTGTTTTTTGATGATTTGAACGAGTGGGGCTTTGATAAGTCATTCGCTTTCATGCAAAGCGTTGGTAACCATTATATTGACGCTTATCTGCCTATCGTGCAAAAACGCAAGGATACGCCTTATGGCGACAGGGAACGTGATTTCCAGCTCTACCGCCGGGGGCGTTATGTTGAATTTAACTTGGTTTACGACCGCGGCACATTGTTCGGTCTGCAATCGGGCGGGCGCACCGAATCGATTTTAATGTCCATGCCGCCGGTAGCACACTGGAAATACAACTGGCAGCCCGAGCCCGGCAGCACCGAAGCCGTGCTTTATGAGGAATATTTAAAACCGCAGAACTGGCTGGGTGGCTGAATGCCATGCTTGCCGCGGCAACAGTTGCCGCCTTCTTATTAGAACTTGCCTGGGACTAAATTGAAAACTATAATCGAGCATTTTTGTGATGGGCGGCAGGTTGCGGCCTATTTATTATTTATAGATGGAAGCAATGACTAGCCACATTATGCCAACCTATGGACGCTTGCCCATAACCTTCGAACGTGGAGAAGGTGCATGGCTGTTTGATCAAAACAATAATCGTTACCTGGATGCCGTATCCGGAATAGCCGTGTGCAGCTTGGGGCATGCGCATCCTGCCGTGCATCAAGCGATCTGCAAACAAAGTGAAAAGCTGCTGCACACGTCAAATCTTTACGGCATAGCCGTTCAGGAGCAGTTGGCGGACAAGCTGATTGAAAAAAGCGGCATGGATAACGTCTTTTTTTGCAATTCCGGTGCGGAGGCTAACGAGGCTGCGATCAAATTGGCGCGCAAATACGGCCATGAACAAGGCATAGAAAATCCGGCTATTATTGTCATGGAAAAAAGTTTTCATGGCCGCACGCTGGCAACATTGAGCGCGACCGGCAATGCTAAAATTCAACAAGGCTTTGCGCCGCTGGTTGAAGGCTTTATTCGGGTGCCGTACAACGATGTCAACGCCATCGAACAGACAGTAGAACAGCATAAAAATGTCGTCGCCGTTTTGGTCGAACCCATACAAGGGGAGGGCGGTGTCAATATTCCTGCTGCCGATTATCTTAACCAAATCCGCAGTCTTTGCGATCGGCATCACTTACTGATGATGCTTGATGAGATTCAGACCGGGATTGGCCGTACCGGTAAATTTCTTGCTTTTCAGCACAACGGGATACTTCCGGATGTTTGCTCCTTGGCCAAAGCTTTGGGCAACGGCGTGCCCATTGGCGCCTGCCTTGCGCGAGGCAAAGCGGCCAAACTGTTCACTGCCGGTAACCACGGTTCCACCTTTGGCGGCAATCCGTTAGCCTGTAGTGCGGCTTTAGCAGTGCTGGCGACATTGGACGCTGAAAACCTGATCGATCAGGCTGCACAAAAAGGCGATGCGATCTGCTCGGCATTTAAAGAACAGTTGCGCGGCAATACCCATGTTGTCGATATCCGCCACAAAGGCATGATGATCGGCATAGAGCTCGACAGACCTTGCGCTGAGTTAGTGCAAGCTGCGTTGCAGAATAATTTATTGATTAATGTCACTAGTGAAAAAACTATCCGTTTGCTGCCGCCATTGATTATTAACGATCAACAAATCGCTCAACTCGTAGAAACCTTATCGACACTTATTCAAAAGCATACGGACATTCCCTATGAATCCTAGACATTTCATCAGTCTGCTTGACTTATCCGGCGACGAATTTCGTAGCTTGATTAATCGGGCTATCGTTCTAAAAAATAACCGTGATCCTGATTACCAACCGTTAAAAGGTCAGGTCTTGGCAATGATTTTCGAAAAATCATCGACGCGTACTCGTATTTCATTCGAAACCGGCATGAGTCATTTTGGCGGTAGCGCATTATTTTTATCGCCTCGAGACACCCAGCTGGGTCGCGGCGAACCGCTGCAAGACAGCGCCAAAGTTATCTCCAGCATGGTTGATTGCATCATGCTTAGAACCGACAAGCACGAGACGGTGACTACGTTTGCCCAATATTCGAGCGTTCCAGTGATTAATGGCTTGACCGATTTGCAACACCCCTGTCAATTATTGGCAGATATGCAGACTTACTTCGAACACCGCGGCGATATTAAAGGCAAAACCGTAACCTGGATCGGTGACGGCAATAACATGTGTCACTCCTATATCCATGCGGCCATGGTGCTGGACTTTACGTTGAACATTGCCTGCCCAAAAGATTATCTGCCGTTAGCCTCTATTGTCGAAGCTACCGGAGATCGCGTCCGATTCTTTGACACATCTCGGGACGCCGCCCAAAATTCAGATCTGGTCGTCACCGATGTATGGGCTAGCATGGGCCAGGAAGAAGAACAAAAACAACGCGAATTAGCGTTTAAAGATTATCAAGTCAATACTGAGGTTATGAAAGCAGCCCAAGGCGATGCGCTGTTTATGCATTGTTTGCCCGCCCATCGGGGAGAGGAAGTCAGCGCCGAAGTGATTGATGGCTCACAAAGCGTTATCTTTGATGAAGCTGAAAATCGCCTGCACGCACAAAAGGCATTGCTGGAATTTCTTCTGTGCAAAAAATCACGTTAGAATTAACCTTAGCCGCATCGGTTCACTGCCGGTTGAGATATTTTCGCCATTCTTGGCAGTTGCCATACGACCAACAATAGAGATTCAAGTGAAAAAAATACTAAACTCGATTTTTATCTTATTGGTAACTTTCGGTTCAGCTTATGCTGAAACTGTTTATGTTACCGACAATTTGAATTTATCGCTCAGGAGCGAAGAAAATAACACCAGTAAAGCGGTAAAACTGCTCCCGACCGGCACTCCGATGACGGTATTGGAGGAAAATAAAAGTACCGGGTTTATGCATGTCCGCTTGAATGACGGCACGGAAGGCTATATACCGATCCGTAATACCATGAAGGAACCGCCCAGCCGTGCCCAACTAGAGGTTGTCAATAAAAGTTTGGCGGCGTTGCAGTCTGAAAATGCCACACTCAAAGCCGAGCTTGCTACCGTTAAAGAATCCATTACTCCGGGAACATCTCTTGAACAGTCCCTAGCTACAGAACGGGATCATTTGAGCAGGGAGCTCAGCGAGCTGAAAAAAACCGCTGCCAGCACCATAGAGTTAAAAAACCAGCGCGATGAGCTTCAAGAACGCGTGGTCAATGTTGAACGGGAATTACAACAGTACAAGCTTGAAAATCAGGCATTGCAAGACACCGCTAACCAAGACTGGTTTTTATACGGCGGCATACTCGCCCTTATCGGAGTGGTTTTAGGATTTATTTTGCCTAAACTCAGCTGGCGCCGTAGCAGAAGCAGCTGGGATTCGTATTAAACATTAAGGCGAAAGGCAAAAAAGCCCGGTTCCTTCCTCTTTCGCCCTTAGCCTTTAATTTTATTATGAGTGATAAAAACATCCGCACCTTTTCTTCCCAAGTTGTCGACGGCATGGAGCGCGCACCGAGTCGCGCCATGTTGCACGCTGTCGGCTTCAGCAATGAAGATTTCAAAAAACCGCAAATAGGCGTTGCGTCAACCTGGAGCATGGTCACACCGTGCAATATGCACATCAACAAGCTGGCCGATGCGGCAGCGGTTGGCGTCAACAATGCCGATGGTAAGGCTGTGATCTTTAACACCATTACCATTTCCGACGGTATTTCGATGGGTACGGAAGGCATGAAGTATTCGCTGGTATCCCGCGAAGTGATTGCCGACTCGATTGAAACCGTGGTGGGTTGCCAAGGTTTTGACGGCGTCGTCGCTATCGGTGGCTGCGACAAAAACATGCCCGGCTGCATGATTGCGATAGCGCGCTTAAATCGTCCGGCTGTCTTCGTTTACGGCGGAACCATTATGCCCGGCTGCCACAAAGAAAAAAAACTGGATGTGGTTTCCGTGTTCGAAGCGGTCGGCGCCAGAGCCAATAACCAGATCGACGATGCCGAGTTGGCCGAAATCGAAGCTAAAGCCATTCCGGGCGCAGGCTCTTGCGGTGGCATGTATACCGCCAACACCATGGCCTCTGCCATTGAAGCGCTGGGCATGAGTTTGCCTAACAGTTCAGCCCAAGCCGCTATTTCTGAAGACAAACGCCTGGATTGCGAACGCGCCGGCGCTGCGGTATTGGAACTGCTGAAAAAAGACATCAAGCCACGCGACATCATGACCAAAGCCGCATTCGAGAACGCCATTACCGTGGCTATTGCGCTCGGCGGCTCGACCAATGCGGTATTGCATCTGCTGGCGATGGCGAATGCGACCGGTGTCGATATTAACCTGGACGACTTCACCCGCATCGGTAAACATGTTCCTATGCTGGCTGACCTGAAACCTAGCGGCCGTTACGCAATGGCCGAACTGATCGAAATCGGCGGCATTCAACCGCTGATGAAGACTTTGTTGGATAAGGGTTTGCTGCACGGCGACTGTCTAACCGTAACTGGCAAAACGCTGGCGGAAAATTTGGCCGATGTCTTACCGTATCCTGAAGGCCAGGATATGATTCGCGACCTGGATCATCCGATCAAAAAAGACAGTCACTTGGTCGTGATGTACGGTAATCTGGCTTCAGAAGGAGCAGTCGCCAAAATCACCGGCAAGGAAGGTCTTATGTTTACCGGTAAAGCCAAAGTGTTCGAGGCCGAAGAACAGGCGCTGAAAAGCATTCTGAACGGCGACATCGTCAAAGGCGATGTGATTGTTATCCGCTACGAAGGGCCCAAAGGCGGTCCCGGCATGAGAGAAATGCTGACTCCCACCTCGGCGGTCATGGGTAAAGGTTTGGGCAAGGACGTGGCGTTAATCACTGATGGCCGTTTTTCCGGCGGTACCCACGGTTTTGTAGTCGGGCACATTACGCCTGAGGCTTACGTCGGTGGTGCATTAGCAATCGTCGAGAATGGCGATACCATTACCATCGACGCAGAAAACAACGAGCTGAAGCTGCATGTCAACGAGCATGAAATCGCCCGTCGTTTTGACAAGTGGAAACAGCCTGCGCCGCGTTATACCCGAGGTGTGTTGGCGAAATACGCCAAACTGGTGAGTTCGGCTTCACTAGGCGCGGTGACCGATAACTTGGATTGATGTAGGATGGGTAGAGCGGTAGCGAAACCCATCATCGTCCTTGCATCTATGTGTTGTACCCATCCTACTGGCTTATAGGATTCGTGGATGGGTTTCGCCTTCTAGACAGCCCTGTAGCACTTAGCTATGCTGTTAATTCATTCAAGCTATGTCAAAACTAAGTAAGCTTACTATTAAAGGTTATAAATCCATTCAAAGCCTAGAAAACTTTGAATTGGGTAATCTTAATATTTTATTAGGTGCAAACGGGGCGGGAAAAAGTAATTTTATTTCTGTTTTTAAATTGCTTGCCAATGTATATGCCCAAAATTTGCAACTCTATATTCAAGAAAATGGAGGAGTAGATACATTTTTGCATTACGGGAGAAAGAAAATCCCAAAAATTAATATGGCATTTTATTTTGCCGATAATGGTTATGAGTTTTCCTTAATCCCTACAAAGGACAATCGGCTCATTTTTGAAAATGAAGTGCTTTGTTTTACTGGTAGTTGGATGTATCCCAGTGGAGTGATCGCACGTCCATCATCGACAGTTATCAAGTCAGCACACAGCGAAGCGATACTTAAAGATTCCAAGCATCATTATGTCCAATATATTAAGCCAGCCATTGAAAGCTGGCGTGTTTATCATTTCCACGATACTAGCGATACGGCTTTAGTTAAACAAATTCAGCCAGCTAACGATAATTTAAGACTAAAAACGGACGCGGCTAATTTGGCAGCGTTTTTAATGCGCCTAAAACAAAAGTTTCCTAAAAATTACGAACAAATTGTTAATACAATTCAATTGGTCGCGCCTTTTTTTGCAGATTTTGTGCACAGAGACGATGAGGAGAGTGTTCAACTGGAATGGTTGGAGGCGGGTAATTTAGATACCCCTTTTAAAGCACACGTTTTATCCGATGGCACATTACGCTTTATTTGCCTAGCAACCTTGTTATTACAGCCGTTTCAATTAATGAATGACACCATATTAATTGATGAACCTGAACTAGGTTTGCATCCTTATGCATTGTCGGTATTGGCGGATTTAATTAAACGGGCTGCCGAGGAAAAACAATTAGTTATTTCCACTCAATCGGTTGAGTTAATCAATCATTTCTCGGCGAACGATATTATCGTGGCGGATAGGGTTAATGACGTATCGACATTTAAACGACTTGATGAAGAACATTTAAAAGATTGGTTGGAAGACTACACGCTCGGCGATTTGTGGAAACAAAATATTATTGGCGGGAGACCTTCACGGTGATTCGCGGTTATATTGTTTGCGAAGGACAAACAGAAGAAACTTTTATCCGCGATGTTATCTCGCCGATTTTGGCTCATCAGCAAATTTTTTTAACGGCACGATTAATTTCCACATCAAAAAACAATAAGGGCGGCGCATTAACTTATGAGCGCGTTAGACAGCTTATTATTAACTCGCTTAAAGAAGAAAATGTTTTTATAACAATGTTTTTTGATTTGTACGCGTTAGATAATGGATTTCCCGATTTCTCAGAAAGCCAAAAACAATCCGACATTTATAGGAAAGTTGCTTGCCTTGAGCAGGCTTTAAAAGATGACATTATTAAAAATAATTCATCATATGAATTCCGCTTTTTACCTTATATTCAGCCATATGAATTTGAAGGCTTGCTGTTCTCCGATATTACTAAGTTAACTGAAATTGAGTCGACTTGGGTTAGGGCAACCAAGGATTTACAAGCTATTCGCGATGGTGTGGAGACACCTGAACATATTAATGACGGTTACGAAACTAAGCCTTCGGCGCGTTTAGGGAAATTCTTACAGACGCCTAATTATCGTAAGACACTTCATGGCACATTAGCTATCCAAGCAATAGGAATCGATAAACTATTAGCTGAATGTCGGCATTTTTCCGGCTGGTATAGCCAATTGACTGAATTGAAGAATTAATTGCGATGATTGCTGGGACTGGTATAAAGGGAACTCATCCGCTAGAGAAAGCGATGCGTTTTATATTTGCTACCAAATAATCATGGAACTACAAAAATCATTCGTCAGCTGGTTTAGGGATTCATCCCCTTACATCCACGCCCACCGCAATAAAACCTTCGTCATCTCGTTTGGCGGCGAAGCGGTGCTGGCTGATGATTTCGATCATCACGTTCACGATTTCGCCTTGCTGAACAGCCTGGGCATACGCCTGGTTTTGGTTCACGGCATACGTCCGCAGATTGACCAGCGACTCGCCAAGCTGGATGTTCCGGCTCGTTTTCATAATAACCTACGCATTACCGACGATGTAGCTCTGCAATGCGTCAAAGAAGCGGCCGGGTTAGTCCGCGTGGAAATCGAAGCCCTGTTATCGATGGGGCTGGCCAACTCGCCGATGGCGGGAGCCAAGATCAAGGTGGCCTCGGGTAATTTTGTAGTCGCCAAACCGATAGGTGTGATTGACGGCATCGACTACTGCCATACCGGCGAAGTTCGCCGCATCGACAGCGCGGCCATTCACCAGCAGCTTGACCAGGACAATGTCGTGCTGATCTCGCCGGTCGGTTATTCGCCGAGTGGCGAAGTCTTTAACTTGTCGGCCGAACAGGTCGCCACCGCGGTATCAATTGCGTTAAAAGCCGAAAAACTGGTTTTGCTGACCGAGCAAAGCTGTTGCAATCCTGACAACGGCGAACAGGTTCAGCAAATGACTACCGCCGAAGCCGACGCTTTCTTGCGGCAGCATCCGGATATATCCACCGATATCAGCTTACCGCTGAAGGCCGCGATGCAAAGCTGCCAATCCGGCATCGACCGGGTACATTTGATTAATCGAGGCATCGACGGAGCACTGTTACTGGAGTTGTTCAGCCGCGACGGCATCGGCACGCTGATCAGCTCGACGGCATTTGAAGAATTGCGGCCGGCGGCGCTGAACGATATAGGCGGCATTCTGGAACTGATTAAGCCGCTGGAACAGCAAGGCAAGCTGGCCAAGCGCTCCAGGGAAAAGATCGAAATGGAAATCGCCGATTATGTTGTGATCGAACGCGACGGCCTGATTATCGGCTGCACTGCGCTGCACCCCGATGTGCAGGGCGGGTTCGGCGCGATTGCCTGTCTTGCCGTGCATGCGGATTATCGAGGATCGAGCCGGGGCAATCGCATGCTTGAATACGTTTATCGCAGGGCAGGAGAGCTCAAGCTTAAAAGGTTGTTTGTGCTGTCTACGCAAACCATGCACTGGTTTATTGAGCGGGGATTCTTATCGTCATCCATTGCCGATCTACCCGATCAGCTCAAGGTTCTGTACAACCCGCAACGGAATTCCAAAGTTCTTTACAAAGATATGGCATGATATTTTGATGACTGAAAACGCCTGTATCTCAATCCTGCAATTATCAGACCTGCATATTAAAGAAGGGCCGGAAGATAAAATGATGGGTATTAATACCGAGCATTATTTCCATGCTTGTCTTGAACAGGCCTTTGCAGAAAAACAGCATTACGACTTGATTCTGGTGACCGGCGATTTGGCTCAAGATCCTTGTCCTGCAAGTTACCGGCGCATCTTAAACAGTCTTGAAGCCTATCAAACGCCGTGTATCTGCCTGCCCGGTAACCATGACGATTATGAACTCATGCAGCAGGTCTTAAATACCGACAGGGTTAATTGCCGCAAACAGGCTTTTCTGGGTAATTGGCAGCTTATTAGCCTGAATAGCCAAATCATTGGCGAACCCGGCGGCCGCTTGGCAAATGAGGAATTGAATTTCCTTGAAAACTGCTTAATTGCAAATCCTGATCGCTACGCGCTTGTCGCAGTCCATCACCATTTTCTGGAAACCAAGAGTCCCTGGATGGACACCATGATTATTGAAAACAGGCAGCAGTTCTTGGCGATAGTAGAAAAACATCCGTCCGTAAAAGTCATAATCAACGGCCATATTCATCAAGTTATGGATGAAAAGACAGCCACTTTTCAGGTATTGGGTGCACCTTCCACCGGCTTTCAATTTACGCCCGGAACTTCTGAATTTAGCGTGAGCGACACGGCTCCGGGTTACCGATTAATTAAGCTATACGCAGATGGCGGGGTTGAATCCGAGGTTATACGTTTGCCGGAGCCATTGACGGAATTGCAGGCAGATGCACATGGATATTGAACACTTATAAATGAGTGAGCTCCAGTATTTCCTGTCCGATGAGTAGGCATTGATTCTTTGTTTGTTCATAAATAAAGCGCATCCGGTCAGTATCTTTAAAGTATCTGCGCTGACAGCTTAACCGAAACTGGTGAAATTCGACTTGTCTGTTAATTGAATATAGCCGCGCCCTCTGAAGGTGTAACCTTCACCGCCCGCTTCATTGCCGTTCCCTATTCTGTGTATAGACTCTAGCGCCAATTTTGGCTGGATTCTTCGCGTAAGGCCCAGGAAAGTATTTTGGAAATGTTGCCTTCTAGCCGTCGGCTGAATAATTCAGGTTTTTATAGGCCACCATAGAGCCACAACTTTTGTGAGTACACTGTGCGCTAATCTTAATGAATTTAGCTATGGCGGTTATAGCTGGTATCTGGGCAATAACCTCATCGGGAATATGTCCTTTAAGATTATCAGAATTAAAACCTGTTAAAGGCACTGGGAACAGTTTTGCCCTCGTGGGCATTGGCATTGCCAACAATTCGATCTGCGGCCAGATCATTTTGTGCTTGCCATGCTCTTACTTTTTGTTCGGCATCCGGTCTAAAAATGCCGTCGGCAGTTAAGGCTAATCGAGTTTGGAGTTCCTTAACATCTCCCCTTGAACTTTTTTAAGAGCATGACATTTCTCCTAAAGCGTCTGGTTAGGGCGAGCTCTATTAATTCTTAATGCCAATGCCCTTATGCAAAAGGTAAAGGCTAAATAGCGTCAGGATAACAATAAATCCACTGGTAATGATAAAAGTCATATGAATATCAACGTCCGTCACACCTATCAAGCCATAACGAAAGGCATTGATCATATATAAAATGGGGTTTCCCATTGAGATGTTCTGCCAAATGCCAGGCAACATATTGACAGAATAGAACACGCCTCCCAGATAGCTTAACGGCGTTAATACAAAGTTTGGGATGATCGAAATGTCGTCAAAACTCTCCGCAAGTACCGCATTGATAAACCCGGCCAAGGAAAATACTGTGGCTGTCAGTGCGGCGATTGATAGGGTAATGGCGAGGTGATTGACCGTCATATTTGTAAACAGCATGGATATCAAAGCCACAACAACGCCCACCAATAATCCGCGAATGATGCCGCCACTCACGTATCCACCCAAAATTACCCAGTTGGGTATCGGGGCAACCAGCAATTCTTCGATATTACGCTGGAATTTGGTCGAGTAGAACGAAGATACGACATTAGCGTAAGAATGACTGATAACCGACATTAGAATAATGCCGGGGACGATATAGTCCATGTAGCTGGCGCCGCTGATGGTTCCTATGCGATCGCCGATCAGCTTGCCGAAAATTAGAAAATACAGCGCAGTAGTGATGGCTGGAGGCAGCAAGGTTTGCGGCCAGATGCGGATAAACCGGAATACCTCCTTGATAACGATAGTTTTAAAGGCAATGGAATAATTCATTGTTTATCACCTGCCGGTTTTAAGTCTGCGGGATTTGAGTCAATCAAATCCATAAATAGCTGTTCCAGTCGATTGGATTTGTTTTTCAAGCTAATGACTTCGATATTTTGAGCGCTTAACTGGGCAAATAGTTTATTAAGCCCGTGCTCTTTAGGGACGGCAACGTTAAGCATCTTGTCGGACAGAAGTTCAATTTGACAGCCCTCAATCACCGGCACCGCAGCAATAGGGCGGGCCAGATCCAATACAAAATGCTCTATATGCAGCCTCGCCAGCAAACTGGCCATATCGGAATTTTCGACTATCCGGCCGTGATTAATGATCGCGATATTGCGGCACAGGCTTTCCGCTTCTTCCAGATAGTGCGTGGTTAAAATGATCGTCGTGCCTTGCTGATTCACTTCCTGCATCATTTGCCACATGGAGCGGCGTATTTCTATATCGACGCCTGCGGTCGGCTCATCAAGAATCAATAGCTTGGGTGCATGCACTAGAGCGCGGGCTATCATGACCCGGCGCTTCATACCCCCCGACAATCGCCTGGATACGGTATCGCGCTTATCCCATAAATCCATTTGCTTAAGGCAGTATTCGGTGCGTTGCAGCGCCAGTTTTCGTGGCGTTCCGTAATAGCCGGCTTGGTTTAATAAAATATTTTTGACGGTGTCAAACTGATTAAAATTGACTTCTTGCGGGACCAAACCGATACAGCTTTTGGCTTTTTCCCGCTCACGTTTTAAATCATGGCCGAAGATACTGACGGTGCCGCTGGATTCGGTGATCAGCGAACTGATAATGCCGATAGCCGTGGACTTGCCTGCGCCATTTGGCCCCAGCAAGGCAAAGAAATCCCCTGCCTCAACATCAAGGTCGATGCCTTTTAAAGCTATAAAGCCGTTGTTATAGGTTTTTTTAAGATTACGCAGAGATAATGCATTCATGCTGAAACTAACACTTAACGGAAGCCTTCAAATAAGTTAAATTACGCGCTCCATCCATGTGTAGGATGAACAAAACCGTGTGATTTTATCAGATATTAACACGCTTCATAGACAAAACTGGATAGCTCGTGCCGAAGAAACCTCCCGAAACCGTTGCCGCTGTAGACTTGGGGTCTAATAGTTTTCATATGATTGTGTGTAGTTTGACTCATGGTAATTTGCAAACTCTCGATCGCCTTAAGGAAATGGTCAGGCTTGCATCCGGCCTGGACAAAAAAAATTATCTTAATGCTGAAACTCAGGAAAGAGCTTTAGAGTGCCTTGAGCGTTTCGGTCAAAGAATCCGTCACTTTCCCCCTGAAAGTGTCCGCGTTGTCGGTACCAGCACTTTGCGGCAAGCTAAAAATTCACAGCAGTTTTTAGAGAAAGCGGAAAAAGCGCTAAACCATCCTATCCACATCATTTCGGGAATAGAAGAAGCCCGTTTGATTTATCAGGGCGTTGCGCACAGCTTGGGCAGTAACGCCAATTTACGGTTGGTTATGGACATAGGCGGAGGCAGCACCGAATACATCATAGGTTCAGGCGACACGCCCAAGGTAAAGGAAAGTACGCCCATGGGCTGCGTAGTGGTCAGTAATGCTTTTTTCAAAAACGGCAAGTTATCCAAAAATGCATTCACCCAGGCAACTTTGTTCGCAGAACAACAGCTTGAGCCGATCCAGAAACAATTTCAGCGTAAGAATTGGGACGAAGCCATCGGCGCATCAGGCAGTTTAAAAGCCATTGATAAGGTTCTACAAGCCAGAAACTGGAGCAACAACGGTATCACCATGGAAGGCCTGGAGCATCTGGTCGCCCATATTAACCAGTGCAGTCATATTGATGAGCTTAACTTGCCGGAACTCGATCCTGAGCGTCTTCCGGTATTTGCAGGCGGCGTAGCTATCGTTTACGCTACTTTCAAAAGCTTAGGCATTGATCAGATGACCGTTTCCGACGGGGCGCTCAGGGAAGGTCTGATTCAGGATTTGCTAGGCCGGATTTACGATCATGATATCCGCTCGGCAACCGTGTATGCCTTGGCCGACCGCTACCACATCGATAAAGAACACGCATTGCGGGTTAGGAGGACGATTGGCCATATTCTGGATCAGTTAGGTGAGGATTTTTTCGGGCCTAACCACGAGTACGTCGTGCAATTTTTAAACTGGGCAGCAGACCTGCACGAGATCGGTCAGGATATTGCCCACAGCCAATACCATAAACATAGCGCTTATGTCATCGAAAATGGCGACTTTTCAGGTTTTTCAAAGCAGGATCAGGTGCTACTGTCGACCATTGTAAGATCGCATCGACGCAAGATTTCCCGCTCTCTTTTCAAGGCGTTGCCGCCTCCGTGGAATGATGACGCACTCATCCTGACCATTATTTTACGATTGTCAGTGCTGTTGCACCGTAATCGCCAGGAGCATGACAAACCTGATTTTAAAATATCGTTAGCCAGATCAAAAGTCCGCTTGCAGTTTCCAGACCATTGGCTGGCTCAGGCGCCGCTGACCCATGCCGATTTAATTCAGGAAGCAGACTATTTAAAATCGGCAGGGTTTAAACTGGAATTCTCTTAAACAGTATCATGAAAAATTTTTTCAACAACTGCACCATGCGTTGTTCTAGGCACACCGCAGCGTTGCTCAACGCAGGCTTACGCATGTTGCTGTATTGTGTTGGAGGATTATTAATTTTATGCATGATGCTGGTTTTTTTTGGCGTTGGCGACAAGCCTGAGCTAGAGGTGGGGTGGTCACCTACCCGCGATGATCTAGTCAGGGCGAAAAAAATTCTGCATGAAGGAGCTAAAACCAAACCTGATGAGGTTGGTATTATTGAGCTAACCGTTGCCGATCTTAATCTTGCCGGCAATTATTTGTTAAACCGCTATAGTAAAAGCGCAGCGGATTTGGAATTTAAACATAATGAGCTGCGATTTAAAGTCACCATGACTTTGCCCGAAAACCGGCTGGGCAAGTACTTAAACATTAGTTTTAGACTAGGCAATGTCGAAGGCAATGAGCTTCCGGTCATAACCAAATTTAAAGCCGGAAAATTACTGTTACCGGCAAAATTGGCCGCCTTTGTTATTGACACTGTTATTCAGCATTCATCGTTGAATGAGTATTTCATTCTGGCAACCCGGCCTATTAAGGCGGTTAAAATCGACGCGGAAAAACTCACCATTACCTACTATCCGAACAAGGATACGTTGATCCAGGCGCGAAACTTCCTGACCCACACGGGGGACAATTCGACCCTGAATATCTATCAGCAAAAGCTCGCTGACATCGTTGCTAAACATGATGCTGCGTGGCGCTTATCGCTGGCGGACTTGTTGCGTCCGTTGTTTGAGCTGGCCTACCAGCGTTCTACTTTGGAAAACGCCATAGATGAAAACAGGGTTGTTATTTCTGCGATCAATGACTATGTCAATAAGAAAGAGACCAAAAAGCTGCTGTCTGTACCTGATTCTATGCCTGCGACGGGGCAACAATACGCGGCTTTTTTATACAAGCGCATCGATCTGGCTCAACATTTCATAGGTTCAGCCGCGCTTACTGCCTCAATAAATAAGCAGGCAGCGCAGATCGCCGGCGAAGAAAAGGAATTAAGCGATGCTCAGGGCGGCAGCGGTTTCAGTTTTATTGATTTGGCCGCCGATAAAGCCGGTACACGTTTTGGAGAAATGGCAACATCATCACCGGAAAATGCACGTAAAATGCAAAAAGCCATGTCCACTATAAAAGATTACAGCGATTTTATGCCGGACCCCAGAGACCTTCCCGAGCACATGAATGAGGCCGACTTTAAACAGCGCTTTGAGTCCGTAAACAGCCCTGTTTACCAGGATATTTTAAAGCAGATAGATGCCCGTATATCCGCGGCGCCCATTTACAACGCACAATAAAAAGGGAGCTAAAAAGCTCCCTTAATTTAATGACAGGAACAACCGGTTGGTTATTCCTGAATCAAGCTTAATTATTAAAAGTAGAATCGGGTGTGCCAGGCAGAGTCGGCATTGTCTGTTTAGGAAACTCCCCGGTCAAACCGTTCAAAAATGCCACAATATCTGCAACTTCTTCTTTAGATAAATCTTTGCCCAATTGCAACTTGGCCATCAAAGTGACTGCTTTATCCAATGTTTTAACTGAACCATTGTGGAAATAAGGCGCAGTCAAAGCGATGTTGCGTAAAGTCGGTACTTTCCATAAATGTTCGTCAGCCTGGTTTTTGCTGACTTCCGCTAAGCCTTTATCTTTGCCGAAGTGATGTTGCGCTTCCCAGTAGCCATTAGGAATGACAGGAAACTTCTGGAACATACCGGGGCCATTAAATGCCGGGCCGCTATGGCAATTGGTACAACCTAATTCCGCAACCTTTTCCATGCCGCGAACTTGTTGGGCTGTTAAAGCCGATTTGTCACCGGAAACATAACGGTCATAAGGGCTATTAGGTGTGATCAAAGTTCTTTCGTAAGCTGCGATTGCTTTAGTCGCAGTCTCTTTAGAGATTCCATCGTTGCCGAAAGCTTTTTCAAATGGTTCTTTATAACCTTCAATCGATTGCAAACGTGCAACGACTTCATCCCAGTTTTTCATGCCCATTTCAATCGGGTTGGTTACAGGGCCTGCTGCCTGGTCTTCCAGGCTTGCAGCTCTGCCGTCCCAAAACTGGACTTTATTAAATGCGGCATTCCAAACTGTCGGTGCGCTACGTCCACCCGTTTGACCATTAACGCCCATAGCAACTGACCTATTATCTTCACCGCCCAGCATGGTGTTATGGCATGACGAGCAAGAAACCGTACCGGTAGAAGACAAACGCGGATCATGATAAAGCATTTGACCTAACTCGACTTTAGCCGCAGTCGTCGGATTATCAGCAGGTGCATCAGCTTTGGTTGGTAAAGTCTCCCAGGCCGAAGCGACCGAAATTGAACTTGCTAACGCTAACGCGGTAACCAGTGAACGAATTTTAAACATACCACACTCTCCAATTTTATTTTTAATGTTGTTAATGTGAGGGGAACCGTAGCGAGCCCGGTAACCTTAATGCACATCTAATAGGATTGTAAGATATGCGGCGGATAAGGTACAACCAAATTTCCTTGTGCGGGTTTATGGCTAGGGATGCTTATACTTCATCCTCAATATAAATACAGGTCGAGCATGTCTTTGCGACAAGCCGTCACATTCGTTTATAAATATTTATCTTTCATGGCTACAGTGGTTTACACTGTTTATTAATCCTCGTTGATACTTTATGCAGAGGAGATGGACAGCCTACCGCGTCATATCGCTACGTGAAAAGACACTGTTCTTTTGCTTTGTTCCTGTTTGACGCTTTTTTCACTACGAACGCTACACTGCAACAGGCGATTAAAAATGCGCAAAATAATGATTAATCAGGCCGCCGAAACTACCCCGTCTTCCGATCTGAGTTTTTTAGATATAGAACATCTTGCCCAAGTAGAGTTTACCTCGGAGTGCCCTGAGTACCCTGTTGAGTCCGCCTTGTTATTTACGGAAGATCAGGATGCCGGATGGCAGGCCGCAACTTCCGGTGAGCAAACGATCCGTCTTGTTTTTGACCAGCCTCGCACTATTGAACGCATTTTTTTGATGTTCGATGAGCCACAACAGTCGCGCACTCAAGAATTTGTCCTGCTTTGGTTGATGGAAAATGAAAGCACTTACCGAGAAATTTTACGGCAGCAATATCATTTTAGTCCGCCTGACACGACTCGCGAAATTGAGAATTATGAGGTCAGGCTTGATCAGCTAAAGGTGCTGGAATTGAAAATAATTCCAGACATCAGCGGCAGTCAAGCTTGCGCCCGGCTTAAACAGTTGCGTCTTGCGTAAATGCCGATTTTGATTAGGTGCGGATGTCAATTGCATACGATGGCTAGATAAATAATAAAAGACAGTGTGGGGTTATAGCTAAATCAACTAAAGAGGTAGTTATGATGTTTCCAGTCTCTGCGTCAGTTGTTATTGCATTGTTGATGGGTATTGTAGGGGGCGTATTCGTGCTTCTGGAGCTGCGACGCGTTCTTAGCTATGATCAAGGCAATGAGGCTATGCAAGCCATTGCAAAAGCTATTCAAAAAGGCTCGGCTGCCTTTTTGTCGCGTGAGTATCGTATTATCGCGATTTTTGTAGTCATTGTCGCTACGTTTATTTCCGTTCTTTTGCAATGGCAGACCGCGTTTTGTTTTGTGGTGGGTGCGAGTGCGTCGGCAAGCGCGGGCTGTCTAGGGATGTATGTTGCGGTTCGGGCCAACGTTCGAACCGCGGCAGCCGCTGGCCGCAGTTTACATGAAGGATTGCGCGTTGCCTTTGGCAGCGGTTCTATTATGGGCATGGCTGTGGTTAGCTTTAGTCTCATCGGTATGACGGTATTGTTTTTGATATTTAACGGCAGTCCGAGCCAATTGGCTGACATTGCCGGCTTTGGTTTTGGCGCCAGCAGTATTGCGCTGTTTGCAAGAGTCGGCGGCGGTATTTACACCAAAGCCGCTGATGTGGGCGCTGATTTGGTGGGTAAGGTCGAGCAAGGTATCCCTGAAGACGATCCGCGCAATCCCGCCGTCATTGCCGATAATGTCGGCGATAATGTGGGAGATGTTGCGGGCATGGGGGCGGACTTGTTCGAAAGCTATAGCGGTTCGATTATTGCTACCGCAACGTTGGGCGCCGCATTGAGTGCAAAGTCGCCTGCATTTATCGGCTTGCCTTTCTTGATCGCCGCTGTTGGTATAATTGCCAGTCTTTTTGGTATTTATATGGTCATTGGCAAACAGAAAAAACAGTCGAGCAGCAGTGAATCCAAAATCGCCCGTTTTATACAACAATATAGAATAACAATTGACGAAAATGCCAGTCTGGATGACTTATTGGTGGCGCTACGCCGTTCTGTCTGGGGAGCGTCGGTGATAATATTAGGGCTTTCTTTGATTGCCGTATTGATTTCAGGGATCAGTTTTAATTATTGGCTGGTCATTTTGACCGGTTTAATAGCGGGCAACGCCATTGCTTATATAACTGAGTATTACACGTCATACACCGAAAATCCCACGCAAGCTATTGCCCGCGCGACGCAGACGGGCGCGGCAACTACCATTATCCAAGGCTTGGCAGTTGGCATGATGAGTACCGTATTTCCGGTGTTGATTGTTGCGACTGTTATCTTGCTGAGTATCGGGTTGGGCTACAGAGCCGATGGCACTATGGCGGCAGGACTCTATGCGGTAGCTCTGGCGGCCGTAGGTATGTTAAGCACTCTGGGGGTGACGTTGGCGACTGATGCTTATGGTCCGGTAGCCGATAATGCGGGGGGCATTGCTGAAATGGCTGGCCTGCCCGGTAAAGTGCGCCGTCGCACCGATGCGTTGGATAGCTTGGGCAATACTACTGCTGCTACCGGCAAAGGCTTTGCTATTGGCTCTGCAGTGCTGACGGCCTTGGCTTTATTGGCTGCTTATGTGACGGCTGCAGAGATTTATAGCTTAAACATCTTGGGGCCAACCATACTGCCGGGTATCTTGATTGGCGCAATGATGCCGTATTTGTTTTCCGCGTTGACTATGCGGGCGGTAGGCAGGGCGGCTCATCAGATTGTTGTTGAGGTGCGTCGTCAGTTTCACGAAATTCCCGGCTTGATGGAAGGCACAGGGCAACCTGATTACGAAACTTGTGTCGGTATCTGCACGGAAAGCGCTTTGCGGGAAATGGTATTGCCCGGTGCATTGGCGGTTATTGTGCCGCTGGTCGTGGGGCATGTTTTGGGCAAAGAAGCCCTCGCGGGTATGTTGGTTGGCGCCATGTCGTGCGGCTTTCTGCTGGCGGTAATGATGGCGAATGCAGGTGGCGCATGGGATAATGCGAAAAAATGGATTGAGACGGGGCAATATGGCGGTAAGGGTTCAGATTCCCACAAAGCCGCTGTGGTAGGCGATACTGTAGGTGATCCGTTTAAAGACACCAGCGGTCCGTCTTTAAATATTTTGATTAACCTGATGGCCATAGTCAGCCTTGTTTTTGCCACTTCATTTGGTTCGGGCTGGGTTTGATTTTTAATAAGTGCATCTCTTATGGTTATAGTATTTGCCTATTAATGTTATTAGGTGAGGGTACAAAGCCGCTTTAAGTTTGGAATCTAATCTGTGAGGTTGATATGTTTAAAAAACTGATCGTTTTGTGCATGATGATTTTTTTGCCCGGTTGCGGTTATAACACACTACAGTCCGGTGATGAGAACGTTAAAGCGGCATGGGCGGAGGTGCTAAACCAGTATCAGCGCCGCGCTGATCTGGTGCCTAATCTGGTGAATGTGGTGAAGGGTTATGCGGCTCACGAAAAGGATGTGCTGACCGAAGTTACAGAGGCTCGCGCTAAGGTCGGGTCGATTCAGGCCACGCCGGAATTGGTTGATGATGAGCAGGCGTTCCAAAAATTTATTGCCGCTCAAGGGCAGATGACCAGCGCGATTTCAAGGTTGCTGGCAGTGG